>JADMIO010830252.1_pt1 | contig 16773 bp, 15 predicted proteins | sample 8958161 | NCBI WGS metagenome assembly JADMIO01 (sample SAMN16585339, study PRJNA669376) | soil metagenome | isolation source: Crop rotation soil | place: USA: Cullars Rotation, Alabama | collected 2011
CTTTCCCGCCGCGCTCTGGCGCTCGGCCGCCAGCGCCGCACGGGCCTGGTCGACCGCGGCGGCCGCCTGGTCCTGCTGGGCGCGGGCGGTCTGCTCGCGCTGGGCCGAGGCGTAACCCGCCTTGGAGAGTTGGCCGTAGCGGGAGAGCTCGGCCTGCGTCCACTTCACCTGCGCCTCGGCGCTGCTCACGCCCGCCTCGCGCTGGGCGATCATCGCGGTCTCCAGCTTCTTCTTGTCGTCCACCTGGCGGATGCCGGCCTCCAGCGCCGCGGCGTTGGCCTGCGCCTGCGCCAGCCGCGCCTGGATGGTCGCCGGATCGATCCGGACCAGGAGGTCGCCGGCCTTCACCGGCTGGTTGTCGGTCACCGCCACCTCGGTGACGTAGCCGTCCACCTGCGGGGCGACGGCGATCTTGTCGGCGGCGACGAAGGCGTTGTCGGTGGCGACCCAGTGCTGGCGGTCCAGCCACCAGGCCGCGCCGCCGATGCCGACCGCCACGACAGCGACGCCGCCGGCGATCAGGGGGACCGCGCGCCTCTTGGGCGATCCGGCCATGCCTGCCCTCCCGCAAAACTGGACCCAGCGGTCCAGCGGCATGTGATCACCGAACGCCGCTCGCTCGCAACGAAAAACTGGACTGCGGCGTCCAACATTTATGCATAGCCCGCCCCGGCGCTGGACGCGCGGGCCGCTTCGTGGGCGTATCGCCCCAAATGGCGAAGGCGATGGCTGAGAGCTTCGACGCGGACGTGATCATCGCCGGCGCCGGCATGGCGGGGGCGACCCTGGCGCTGGCGCTGCATCAGGCGGGGTTGAAGCCACTGCTGATCGACCCAGTAGTGTTCGACGCCCAGGTCGCGCCCACCTTCGATGGCCGCGCCTCGGCGATCGCCTACGCGGCCTTCCGCCAGTGGCGCGCGCTGGGCCTGGCCGCCGCCCTGGAGCCGCACGCCCAGCGGATCGAGCAAATCCTGGTCACCGACGCGGCCAGTCCGGGCGCGGCGGCCGGGGGGCCGACGCCGTTCTTCCTGCGCTTCGAAGCCGCCGAAATCGCCGACCGTTCCGAAGGTGAGCCGCTGGGCTACCTCCTGGAGAACCGCCACATCCGCGCGGCCCTCGGCCAGGCGGTGATCGCCGCGGGCATCGAGGTCCTGGCGCCGGCCAAGGTGGCCACCGCGTCATTCGGTCCGAGGTCGGCCAACGTGGCCCTGGCCGACGGCCGCACGCTTACCGCACCGATCGTCATCGGCGCCGAAGGGCGCGGCTCGGTGATCCGCCGCGAGGCCGCGATCGGCGCCCTGGGCTGGGACTATCCGCAGACCGGCGTCGTCGCGACCGTGAAGCTGGCCCACCCACACAACGGCGTGGCCTACGAGCACTTCCTGCCCGGCGGCCCATTCGCGATCCTGCCGCTGACCCACGACCGGGCGAGCCTGGTCTGGACCGAGACCACCGGCCGCGCGGCCGCGCTGAAGTCCGCGCGCCCGGAGATCTTCCATGCCCACCTGCAGCGCCGGTTCGGCGACCACCTGGGCGAGGCGGTGGTCGAGGGGCCGGTGTTCACCTACCCGCTCAGCCTGCAACTCGCCGAGCGGTTCGTGGGCCCGCGCGTGGCTCTGCTGGGCGACGCGGCGCACGGCGTGCACCCGATCGCGGGCCAGGGCCTGAACCTGGGCCTGAAAGGCTGCGCGGCGCTGGCCGAAGTGCTGGTGGAGGCGAGCCGGCTGGGCGAAGACATCGGCGCGGAGGCGGTGCTGGAGCGCTACGCGGCCTGGCGGCGGTTCGACACCGTGACCCTGGCGGCCGGCATGGACGCTTTCGTGCGCCTGTTCTCCAACGACTTCGCGCCGTTGCGCCTGGCCCGCGGCGCCGGCATGGCGCTGGTCAACCGCCTCGGCCCGGCGCGGCGCTTCTTCATGATGGAAGCCGGCGGCGGCGTCGGCGACCTGCCGCGCCTGCTGAAGGGCGAGGCGCTCTAGGCGCGCACATGTCCGGTAAGACCGCCCACCTTGTCGTCTATGACTATGGAACAGGCGGTGTTTGGGCCGTCATTGTTGCGCAAGACAAGCACGAGATCGCCGCACGCTATCCGCGCCTGATGGTCGTTGACCAACGACCACCGTGGATGGACTCGGAGGCATACAGACGGCTGCCTCGCTACGATGTCGACCAACCGCCAGACGATTTCCTGCGGACGCTGATCGACGAGCGCTAGCCGAACAGCTCTGGCCGCTTCACCCGCAGCGTCTGCACCAGCACCAGCAGCTTGCCGTCCAGGATGCGCCCGGCGTCGGCGTCGGCCGCGAGCTCCGCCAGCGGGCGCTCGACGACGGTGATGTTCTCGTGCTCTCCCGGCGCGCCGCCGCCCTCCGCCACCCGGTCGGCGGGCCGGTAGGGCGCAAGGAAGAGGTGCAGGCGCTCGGTCAGGATGCCCGGCGACGGCCAGATGTGGGCCACCGGCTCCAGCGCCTCCAGCCGCACGCCCATCTCCTCCATCGCCTCGCGGCGCATGGCCGCCTCGCCCGTCTCGCCGGGGTCGAGCATGCCCGCGCACGCTTCCTCCGAACCGGCGACATCGCTCACCGCCGCCACCGGGGCCCGGAACAGGCGCACGACCAGGGCGCACCGCCGCTCGGCGTCGTAAGGCAGGACGCTGGCCGCATCGCCGCGGACGACGACCTCCTTCTCGACCTGCGCCCCGTCCGCCAGGCGGACCTGCATCAGGTCGACCCCCACGCGCTTTCCTTGCCAGGCCGTGCGGCGTTCGACGATCTGTGGCGGAAGGGCCATCGGCCCTACTCGCCCTCGCCCAGCTCGCGGGCTTCCTCGGGCAGCATGATCGGCACCCCGTCGCGGATCGGGTAGGCCAGCCGCGCCGAGCGGCTGACCAGCTCGCCCTTGGCCCGATCGTACTCCAGCGGCCCGCGGGTCACCGGGCAGACCAGGATCTCCAGGAGACGCGGGTCGACTTCAACATCCGGGGTGGCGGGTTCGCTCATGATCCAGTCCTACTGGAGCGATGGGCCGTCGTCATCGCCCTCCTCCACCGAGTCGATCTCGAGCAGGGTCGACAGCGTCTCGAAGCGGCCTTCCAGCGTCGGCGCCTCCAGCAGCGCCTGCTTCTCCGGCGGCGCGAAGGGCAGCCCCATGGCGAGCGAATTCACCAGCGCCTCCAAGGGCGCGGTGTTGGCAGTCTCCCAGTCGATGTCGAGCTCGCGGCGGTTCAGGTAGCGCTTCAGCGCCTTGGCGAAACGGCCCCGCGCGGCCGAGGACGCCTGCGCCTCGCCCTGCTCGGCCAGGTCGGCCTCGAAACGGTCGTACCGCGCGCGCACCTGCCGGTAAGGCGTCTGCAGCGTCAGCTCCTCACCCGCGTCGAAGCGGCAGACGCCTGACAGCGTGATCAGGTAGCGCCCGTCCGAGGTCTCGGCGTAGGCGGTGACCCGGCCGGCGCAGCCGACGGCCGACAGCATCGGCCGTTCCCGCGAGCCGCCGGACCGCGTCTGGATCATGCCGATGATCCGGTCGCCGGCCATCACGTCGTCGACCATGTTGAGGTAGCGCGGCTCGAAGATCTGCAGCGGCAGGTCGCCGCCCGGCAGTAGCAGGGCGCCGTCCAGCGGGAACACCGGGATCATCTGCGGCAGGTCGCCGATGCGTCGGTAGGCGGCCATGGCGGCCTCCTTCGGCCCGGTCGGGCCTCTAGCTGAACAGGATCGACGAGAGGCGCCGGCGGCCGGCCCGGGCCACTTCCGACGCCGCGCCGGCGGCCTCGAACACCGTCAGGAGCTGCTTGCGCGCCGCCTGGTCGTTCCAGTCCCGGTCGGCCTCGATGATGGCCAGCAGTTGGTCGACGGCGCCGGCGAAGTCGCCCTGCCCGGCCAGCGCCTTGGCGTAGTCGAAGCGCGCGTCGTGGTCCTTCGGGTCCTGCGCCAGGCGCTTTTCCAGGCCGGCGGTCTCCGCGGAGGGCGCTTCGGCCGCGAGCGCCAGCGCGGCGCGCACGCTGTCGAGGTCGGGGTCTTTGGCCTCGGGCGGCGCCATGGCGGCGGTCTCGCGCGCCCGCTCCGGATCGCCGGCGGCCAGGTAGACCTTGGCGAGGCCGCCGATGGCCTTCAGGTTGCCGGGGTCGGACTGCAGGACCGCGGCGTAGGCCTGGGCCGCGCCGCCGGTGTCGCCCAGCTCCAGGCTCTCCTTGGCCATCGCCAGCATCTCTTCCACCGGAGACGCGCCGCCTTTGCGGCCGAGCTTGGCCAGCTTGTCGACGAATGCCTTGATCTGGCTCTCGGGCAGCGCGCCCACGAAGCCGTCCACCGGCCGCCCGTCAAGGAAGGCGAACACCGCCGGGATCGACTGCACCCGCAGCTGCCCTGCGTAGGCCGGATTGGCGTCGATATCGACCTTGACCAGCTTCACCGCGCCCTTGGCGGCGGTGACCGCCCGTTCAAGCGCCGGGCCCAGGGTCCGGCAGGGCCCGCACCAGGTGGCCCAGAAGTCCACGATGACGGGGACCTCTCGCGAGGCGTCCAGCACGTCGGCGGCGAACGACGCGTCGGTCGCGTCCTTGATCACGTCGCCGGGCGGCTTTCCGGCGGTTTCGCCGATCAGGGTCATGGGCTCAGAAACCTCGTACGCGGCTCAAACGCTCTTCGCCGCCAAGATGGTCCCGCCGTGTGACGGGTTCAACGTCATCTCCTTAGGCCATCACCTGCATGGCCTTGAAGTCCACAACCATCGGATTGACGCCGATCGCGTCCAGGAACCGCGCGAACCCCGCCCCGCTCACCCCCGTCGTGGCGGTGTTGACCAGCGGATGGAAGTTCACCCGCGCCGCTTCCGCCAGCGTGCGGTCCAGCACGAACGTCACCCGGCGGCGCTCCCGGTCGTTGATCAGCGCGAAGGCGGTCACCGAGCCCGGCGTCACGCCCAGCGTCTCTTCCATCAGCCCGGCATTGCCGAACGACAGCCGCGCCGAGCCGATCACGTGGTGCAGCCGCTTCAGGTCGATCACCGCGTGGTCCTCGGCCGAGATCAGCCACAGCCGGTCCTTGGCGTCCTTCAGGAACAGGTTCTTGGTGTGGGTCCCCGGTATGGCCGCCTTGACGTCCTCGCCCTCGCCCACGCGGAATACCGCCGGATGGTCGATCGTGTCGTGGGCCACGCCGATCTGGTCCAGGAAGGACAGGAACTCGTCTTTCGTCCGCATGGGCCCCGGTCATACCGGAACTGGACGCGCGCGCGACCCCTGCTTTAGGGGTTGTCGCCAGCCTTCCCGAACGAGACGAAGCCGTGATCGAACTCGAGTGCTACCCCACGGTCGAACCCGGCGTGACCCCGCCGCAGATCGTGCCCGGCCGCCAGCCGCGCGACTGGATGGACAACTTCCACGCCCGCCACGCCTACCGCTGCCTGCCGATGAACATGGCCAACACCTCGGGCTGGGAGATCCTCTGCCCGATGGCCTTCAACGCCGAGTGGAACGGCGGCATCCACCAGGACGACATCAAGATCTGGAGCGACACCCCGCACCCGCACCTGAGCCGGTTCGCCAAGAGCCACTTCAGCCACGGCGTGATCACCATGCACACCGGCTACATGTTCAAGACCCCGCCGGGCTGGTCGATGATGGCCATGGGCGCGCCCAACCACGTCAAGGACGGCATCCAGGCGCTCTCCGGCGTCGTCGAGACCGACTGGTTGCCCTTCCCGTTCACGATGAACTGGCTCTTCACCCGGCCCGGACGCATCCGGTTCGAAAAGGGCGAGCCCTTCTGCTTCATCACCTTGCTGCAGGACAAGTTCCTGCACGACATCCAGCCGGTCATCAAACGGCTCGACCAGAACCCCGAGCTGGCCCACCAGTACTCGGTCTGGGAGAAACACCGCACAGAGTTCAACCAGCGCATCTTCCGCCAGGACCCGGAGGCCACGAAGGAGGCCTGGCAGCGCTACTACTTCAAGGGCGAATACCCCGAGGACGTGGCCCCCGCCCGGGACGACCACGTCAACAAGCGCCGCCTGAAGGAACCCCGATTCCTGCGTTGAGGCCCCGCACGCAGCGTGGCCGGGAAGACGCCTTGCAAACGCAAGGGCCGTCTGCCATAAGCCGCCTCTCGTTTTTCGGGGGTCCTATCCGGCCTCCACGGAGCGCGGGCGTAGCTCAGGGGTAGAGCACAACCTTGCCAAGGTTGGGGTCGTGAGTTCGAATCTCATCGCCCGCTCCAAAACGAACCTCAGCTGAAGCTGGTTGAACGGGCGCTCGCCGCCGCGCCGAGGCGCGCCCGCGGCTTTCCTCATCCCTAGAGCGCGTTATAAGTTTGGCGGAGCTCCCCCCGGAGGCCGTCCATGCTGCTCAGCGACATCCCAGCCATCGCCGCCCATCACGCGCCGGACACGGTGGCGCTGCGGTTCGGGGATCGGGCGCAGACCTATGCCGAACTGCGCGACCGCTGCTGGCGGCTCTCCAATGCGCTGATCCCCTTGACCGAGGCCGGCGACCGCGCCGCGATCCTCAGCGAGAACTGCCCGGAGTACGTGGAGTGCTACTACGGCGTGCCCGGCGCGGGCCTGGCGCTGACGTTGCTCAACTACCGGCTCTCGGGGCGCGAGCTCGCCTACATCATCGGCAATGCCGAACCCAGGCTGCTGTTCGTCGAGCCCAAGTACCTGCCGGTGATCCGGGATATCCGCGACCAGATCCCGTCCGTGGAGCAGATCGTGCTGCTGGGCGCAGGTGAGCTGGGTGGGGGCGAGGCCAAGGGGACGATCGGCTACGAGGCGTTCGTCGCCACGGGCGCGCCGACCGAGCCGGCCCGCAAGCCCCGCGAGGAAGACCTCTGCTGGCTGCTCTACACCTCGGGCACCACCGGCCTGCCGAAGGGCGCGATGCTCAGCCACCGCAACCTGACCGCGGCGATCACCAACAGCCTCTGCACCTGGGACGCGACGCCCGACGACCGTTGCCTCTTCACCTTCCCACTGTTCCACGTGGCCGGTTACATGATGCCGATCTACCACCTGCGGACCTATCCGGTGGTGCTGCTGAAGAGCTTCGACGTCGAGACCCTGCTGGGGAACATCGAGCGGTACGCGATCACCAACACGGCCATGGCGCCCACCATGCTGGCGATGCTGCTGGAGGACCCGATCGGCCACCGCTTCGACCTCTCCAGCCTGCGCCGCATCGGCTATGGCGCCGCGGCGATGCCGGCGGAAGTGCTGCTGCGCGCCCGCACCCGCTGGCCGGACGTGACGTTCCAGACCGGCTTCGGCATGACCGAGCTCTCCGGAAACGTGATGGCGATGGGGGCCGAGGATCACATCCGCGCCGCCGAACAGGACCTACCGATCCTGCGCTCGGTCGGCCGTCAGATGCCGCTCAGCCGCGTGCGCGTGGTCGACGACGAAGGCCGCGACGTGGCGCCCGGCGAGGCCGGCGAGATCGTGATCAAGGGCGACCAGGTGCTGATGGGCTACTGGAAGAATCCGGAGGCCACCAAGAGCTCGTTCTTCGAGGGCGGCTGGTTCCGATCCGGCGACGTCGGCCGCTGGGACGAGGACGGCTACCTCTACATCGTCGATCGCAAGAAGGACATGATCCTGACCGGCGGCGAGAACGTCTATCCGCGCGAGGTGGAGGAGGTGCTCTACACCCACCCGGCGGTGGTCGAGGCCGCCGTCATCGGCGCGCCGGACCCCAAGTGGGGCGAGAAGGTCGTGGCGGTCGTCTGTGTACGGAGCGATGTCGATCCCGAGGCGCTGATCGCCTTCTGCCGCGAGCGGATCGCCAGCTACAAGAAGCCCCGCCACGTGGTGTTCATCGACGCCCTGCCGAAGAACGCCTCGGGCAAGGTGCTGAAGCGCGAACTGCGCGACCGCATCGCGAGCGGCGAGCTCACCTGGGAAGGCGCCGAGGCCACCACCAACTAGGGCGGCGGCGAACCGCCACTATATGAAAGGTCTCCCTCAAGCCCTTGGAGATCGCCATGCCCGCTGACGCGCCCCTGTTCGTCAATCCGCCGACGCTGGCCAAGCCGCCCGGCTACACCCAGGTGGTCGAGACGCCGGCCTCGGGCCGCACGATCTATGTCGCCGGACAGGTGGCGTGGGACGCGCAGGGCCAGCTGGTCGGCCCCGGCGATTTCGCGGTCCAGGCCGAGCAGGTGTTCAAGAACCTGACGCGGCGCTGCGCGATCGCGGCGGCAACCTCTCCAACCTCATCAAGATCACGATCTACGTGCTGGACGTCGCCAACCTGGTGGCGCTGCGCCAGGTGCGCGACCGCTTCATTCCGCCCGGACCGAAGGTCCCGGCCAGCACCCTGGTCCAGGTCGCGAGCCTCGCGCGCCCGGAGTTCCTGCTCGAGATCGAGGCGGTGGCTTGGTTGCCCGACGCCTAGGCGTTGAACGCCAGCTTCAGGCCGGCCCGTGGCCAGCGGCACTTGAAGAGCTTGCCGGTGCCGGAGGCGGTCACCCAGGCGGTCTTCATGTCGTCGCCGCCGAAGCAGATGTTGGTGATCAGCGGGTCCGGGAAGGCGGTGTACTCCGTCGACCCGCTCGGATCGAAGGCAGTGATCCCGCCGCTCACCAGCGTCGCGCAACAGACCTTGCCGTCGGCCTCGACCGCCAGGCTGTCCAGCATCTGGTAGCCGGGCAGGGGGCCCAGCACCGTCCCGGCCGTGAACAGGTTGGCCGGCGCGGCGATCTCGCCTTCGCCCACGATCGAGAAGCCCCAGACGCGGCTGGTGTGGGTCTCGGCCACCCACACCGTCTTCTCGTCCGGCGACAGGCCGACGCCGTTCGGCGTCACCATGCCCTCGCGGGCGCGCTTGATCAGCGAGCCGTCCGGCTTGGCGTAGAGCAGGTGACCCATGTGCATCCTGTCGCCGTCGGACTTGCCAAGGTCGGTGAACCAGAAGCCGCCCTGGCTGTCGAAGACGATGTCGTTGGGCCCGCGCAGGGGCCGTCCGTCACAGCTGTCGTAGACCGTCGTGACCTTGCCGGTGGCCAGATCGACGCGCTGGATCGAGCCGGTCTTGTAGTTCTCCGCCGTGCCGTGCGGCAGGGTCAGGCCGGCGACCTCGTTCCACTGGAAGCCGCCATTGTTGCAGACGTAGACGGCGCCGTCCGGGCCCACGGCCGCGCCGTTCGGTCCGCCGCCCAGCTTGGCGATCACCTCCTGCGTCCCGTCGGGTTTCACGCGGGTCAGCGTCTGGCGCTTGATCTCGACCAGCACCACCGAGCCGTCGGCCATGGCGATCGGCCCTTCGGGGAACTGCAGGCCCTCGGTGACGATCTCGAAGTCCATGACGCGCCCTCCCGGCTGCCGATGAATTTGCAGTACTTGTTATAATCACGAGCGCTGCGGTCAAGGCGGAAACCCGACACGAAGAGCGGCGGCCGGCGCGACGTTCTGTTGAACATGTTTCAAAAATCTGGAAACGTGACTCCTGAACGGCGATCACGTGGAGGACCAGATGAGCGGGGAGGCGAACCGGCCCTGGCCGGCCGTCAGCATCGCCGAGACCTACCGCGTGCTGACCGCGCCCGGCGCGCCCTTCGAGATGGAGGAAATGGTGATCCGCGGGATCCCGACGCGGGTCTACAAGAACGCCCGCACGAGCCTGCGGGAGATCTTCGACCTAGGCCGCACGTGGGGCGATCGCGAGTTCATCGTCTACGAGGGCGAGCGGCAGACCTATGCGGCCCACTTCCGCGCGGCGGGGCGGCTGGGTCACCTCCTGACCGAGCGGTTCGGGGTGGCGAAGGGCGACCGCGTGGTGATCGCCATGCGCAACCTGCCGGAATGGTCGCTGGCGTTCTGGGCGGTGCAGTCGATCGGCGCGGTGGCCGTGGCGCTGAACGCCTGGGGCCTGGGCCCGGACCTCGTCTACGGGATCACCGACTCCGGCGCGAAGGTCGCCATCCTTGATGGCGAGCGGCTGGAGCGCCTGGCGCCGCACATGGGCGAGGTGGCGCTGGATGGCCTGATCGTCGCGCGTGCCCCGCAGGGTCCGCAGGCCGGCGCCATCCTGCTGGAGGACCTGATCGGGCCGCCGGGCGGCTACCACGACCTGCCGGACGATCCGCCGCCGGACCCGGGCCTCGGGCCCGACGACAACGCCACCATCCTCTACACGTCGGGCACGACCGGGAAGCCGAAGGGGGCGCTGGGCACGCACCGCAACGCGCTGACCAACCTGGTCAGCCTTGGCTTCTCCGGCGCGCGCGCCGCGATCCGCCGCGGCGAGCCGCTGCCCGAGCCCGATCCGAACGCGCCGCAGCGGACCAGCCTGCTGCCGGTGCCGCTCTTCCACGTGACCGGCTGCAACTCGATGCTGATCCCGACGGTCGCCTCGGGCAGCAAGCTGGTCTTGATGCACCGCTGGAACCCCGAGCGGTTCCTGGAGCTGGTGGAGAGCGAGCGGGTCAACGGCACGACCGGCGTGCCGGCGATGGTCTGGCAGGTGCTGGAGAGCCCGGACTTCGCACGCCGCGACCTCTCGAGCCTGGACTCCTACGGCTACGGCGGCGCCGCGGTCGCCCCGGAACTCACACTGAAGTTCGCCAAGCTCTTCCCGCACATCCCGCCGGGGCAGGGCTATGGCGCGACCGAGACCTCGTCGGTCTCCACGTCGAACAGCGCCGAGGACTACCTCACCCGCCCCGACAGCGTGGGCATCGCCGTGCCGTGCGCGGACCTGAAGGTCGTTGATTCAGAGGGCCGCACCCTGCCGCCCGGCGGCGTCGGCGAGCTCTGGATCAAGGGCCCGCAGGTGGTCCAAGGCTACTGGGGCAAACCCGAAGCCACCGCGGGGGCATTCACCGATGGGTGGTACCACACAGGCGACGTGGTCCGGATGGACGAGGAGGGGTTCGTCTACATCAAGGACCGCGTGAAGGACATGCTGATCCGCGGGGGGGAGAACATCTACTGCGTGGAGATCGAGGACGTGCTGGTGGCCCATCCGCACGTGATCGACGCCGCCGTCATCGGCCTGCCGCACCGGATCTGGGGCGAGGAAGTGGGCGCGGTGGTGCAGCTGAAACCGGGGACGCAGGTGAGCGCCGAGGAGCTGATCGCGCACGCGGCGCGGCTCCTGCCGCCCTACAAGGTGCCGGTGCTGGTGGAGGTGCGGGCCGAGGAGTTCCCGCGCAACGCCAGCGGCAAGACGCTGAAGCCGCAACTTCGCGAGGAGGTGCTGGCCAAACGCGAGGCCGTGTGAGCTTGACTGTGACGATGCGCGCGGTGCGCGCAATTTGAATGACCTGTTATAACGTTCGCCCTCTGGGGAGGGCCTTCTTTTGAGCATTGGGGCTGGACTGAAATTGGCGAGGGAGCACGCGCTTGAAGAGCCGGTTGGGCGGCGCGAGGCCGGCAAGGCGGAACGGCGGCGCAGGATCATCCGCGCTGCGCACGACCTGATCCGCGAGACCGGCGAGACCGGCCTGTCGATGCGCGCGCTGGCCGCCCGGGCCGGCGTCAGCCTGGCCACGCCCTACAACCTGTTCGGCTCCAAGCGAGCAATCCTGCTGGCGGTGTTGGACGACATCCGCGACTTCCTGGACCGCTTCTCCCAGCTGCGCTCCACCGACCCGCTCGAGCGGCTGTTCGGCGGCGTCGACATCTGCGTCGACATCTACAACGACGACCCGGCCTTCTACCGCACCATCTGGGCGGCGCTGTTCGATCCCTCGGACGACTTCCGCTCGCAGATCTACAACTCCAAGCGCGCATCCTTCTGGATCGGGCTGGTGCAGGAACTGGTGAAGGCCGGCGTGATCTCGCCGGAGGTCAACGCGAAGCTCTTGTTCGGCGCCCTGGACCGCAGCTTCAGCGCCGCGGTGCTGGACTGGGTGACCGGCGACCTGACGCCGGCCCAGCTGGGCCCGGCCATCCGCTACAGCTACGCGCTGATCCTGAAGGGCGCGGCCTCGCCGGACTGGCGCGGACCGCTGGACCAGCGGATCCAGGAAAGCCAGGCTGCGATCCTGGCCGGCGCGGCCGATGCCTGACGAGGCCGGCCGCCTCGGCGACGTCGCCCCGGCGCATCGCTTCGACGAGCGGCGGCTGGAGGCCTGGCTGCGGGGCGCCATCGACGGCTTCGGCGAGGGCTTGAGCATCCGCCAGTTCCAGGGCGGCGCCTCGAACCCGACCTTCCTCCTGACCGCGCAGACGGCGGACGGCCCGCGCCGCTACGTACTGCGCAAGAAGCCGCCCGGCGAATTGCTGCCGAGCGCCCATCAGGTCGATCGAGAGTACCGGGTCATGAACGCGTTGCGGGAGACGAATGTGCCCGTGCCCGTCATGCGGGCGCTCTGCGAGGACCCGGCCGTCATTGGCGCCGCCTTCTACGTCATGGACTTCCTGGAGGGCCGCATCTTCCGAGACGCGGCGCTGCCGGGCATCGCGCCGGCCGAGCGCGCGGCGATCTACGACGAGCTGAACGCCACCTTGGCCAAGCTGCACAAGGTCGACTACGCCGCCGTGGGCCTGGCCGACTACGGCCGGCCCGGCGGCTACTTCGAACGCCAGGTCGGGCGCTGGACCAAGCAGTACAGGGGCGCCGAGACCGAAGCCATTCCGGCCATGGAGCAGCTCATCGCCGAGCTGCCGGGCCGCATCCCCGCCAACGACGAGGTGACCATCGCCCACGGCGACTATCGCCTCGAGAACGTGATGTTCCACGCCACCGAGCCGCGGCTGATCGCGGTCTTGGACTGGGAGCTCTCGACGCTGGGCCATCCGCTGGCCGACATCGCCTACAACGCCTTCCTCTGGCGCTCCGACAGCCCCGGCTGGGGCACGCTGAACGGCGTCGACTTCGCCACCAGCGGCATCCCGTCGATGGAGGACTACGTCGCCGCCTACTGCCGCCGCACCGGCCGCGACGGGATCGACGACTTCGCCTTCTACCTGGCGTTCTCGGTGTTCCGTCTGGCCTCGATCAGCCAGGGCGTCTACCGCCGCATCCTGGCCGGCAACGCGTCGACCATGCGCGAGGCGGTGAACGGCACGCCGCATTTGGCGCAGACGGCGCTCACCATCCTGCACGGAGGCTGACCGATGGCCGACAGCGTCCTCTACGACGTCACCGACCGCATCGCGACGATCACGTTGAACCGGCCCGAACAGCGCAACGCGCTGAACTTCGAGGCCTACGATCGGCTGGAGGCGGCCTTCCGCCAGGCGGTGCGCGACGACGACGCCCGCTGCGTGATCGTCACCGGGACCGACCCGGCGTTCTGCTCCGGCGACGATGTGCGCGAGATCATGGCCGGGCCGAAGGCTGTTTCGGCGACCCCGCCGCCGCCCACCGTGCGCCATCGCCCGACGCCGGCGGCCATGGCGGCGCTGGAGTGCGAGAAGCCGGTGGTCGCCGCGGTCAACGGCGCGGCGGTCGGCTGGGGCATGGAGCTGTCGCTCTACGCCGACATCCGCATCGCCTCGGAGAAGGCGCGCTTCGCCGAGCTCTTCATCAAGCGCGGCCTGACCTGCGACGTGGGCGGCTTCTACCGGCTGCCGTCGATCGTGGGCCCCGCAAAGGCCGCCGAGCTCCTCTTCACCGGCGACATCATCGATGCACAGGAAGCCCTGCGCATCGGCCTGGTGCGCGAGGTCACGCCGCACGAGGGCCTGATGGACGCGGCCCGCGCGCTCGCCGGCCGCATCGCCGCCAACCCGCCGCTGGCGCTGCGCTACATGAAGGAAGGCCTTCGGCGCGGGACCTACGGCGACCCGCGCGAGCTGGGCGGCTGGGCGATCGAGACCATCCGCCGGCTGATGGCCACCGAAGACCACCGCGAAGGCGTCGCCAGCTTCCTCGAGAAGCGCGAGCCGGTTTTCAAGGGCCGGTAAATCCTCTCCCCCGACGCCCGCGACGGCGGGCGGAGAGAGGGAGAGGTAAGGAGAGGGCGGCGCTAGCGTCCCCTTCCGCAGAGGTTCCTCGATCATTCTCGGCCAACCCGCTAGGCGGCTGAGCGGCCGCGCCGTCCTCTCCCTGCCTCTCCCTCTCGGCTTCGCCGGGGGAGAGGAGTCAAAGAAACGGCCCCGCACGAGGCGGGGCCGCTCGGCCGGGGAAGCAAGCCGGAGTAAGTCTCAGCGGAATCGGTAGCTGACCGTTGCGCCGAACGTGGCCGGCATGCCGGTGTAGCGCAGCAGCACGTCGTTCACGTGGTCGGCTGCGGTCCAGTACCACTTGTCAGTGACGTTGCGGCCCCAGACCATGGCCATCCACGGGCCGCTGGTAATGCCGGCGCGCAGGTCAAGCAGCGCGTAGCCTGGGACCTCAAGCGGATCGTTGGCGTGGTTGGTCGGGCAAGGACCGACCGCCGTCGGCGAGGCGGCGCCCGCGCAGGTCAGGAAGCCGCCGAACACCGGCAGCACGCCCGAAACGCCGGCGTTCTTGAAGGCCGGGATCGGGTTGCGGTTCACGAAGAAGGTGTTGGTGTCCGACACGAAGTTGATGGTGGCTCCGAGGAAGCCATGCATCTCGTTCTTGATGATCCAGTCGTAGTTGATGTCGACGCTCCCCTGCCATTTCGGCGCCGACGGGAAGGGCTCACCCGTGAAGTCCGCATACTGGTTGAAGGCGTCGAAGTTGTAGTAGTGGCCCGCCTGGCAATGGAGGAAGCCGGGCAGGGTGGGGTCCGACTGGGCCGGCGGCGGCGCACAGGTGTTCTTCGACGAGGTGTCGATCTCACTGTCCTGGTAGCTCACGGCCGGGCTGATGGTCAGGCCCTTCATCCAGTCGGGCGCGTAGGTCGCCGAAATCTCGAAGCCCTTGACGTGTGAGGCCGGCACGTTGACCAGCGAGGGCAGGGCGCCGAACAGCGGGTCGGAGACCGCCCCCAGGATCTGCTTGTCCTGATAGTCGTAGTAGAAGAGCGCCGCGTTCAGCTGCAGGGTCTTGTCCAACAGCGTCGCCTTGGCGCCGACCTCATAAGACAGCAGCCCTTCCTGAACGACGGGGTGGGTCTGCTGGAACGTCGCGAGCGCCACGGTCGGGAACGAGCCGCCCTTCCAGCCCTGCGAGATGTTCACGTAGAGCAGGGTGTCGTCGTTGGGCTTGTAGTTCAGGCCGGCCTGCCAGGAGACGTTGTCCTGGTTCAGCCGGGCGAAGAACAGCTGGCCGTTGGCCGGAGAGTTGAAGGTCGGTCCGGGGCCAGTCGAGCCGCAGCTGCCGGGCGGCGACAGCGCGGGGCTGGTCGAGCCGAAGGCGCCCTGCAGCACGAACGCCACGAACGCCCAGGTGCCGTCGCCGCCGTCGTTGCCGCAGGTGCCGCCGAGCTTCTCTTCCTTGGTGTAGCGGACGCCGGCCACCGCGGTGAGGTTGTCGAGGATCGGATACTCGACGTGGCCGAACACGGCGTAGGTGTTGGTCTTCTGCACGTCGGTGGGCTTGGTGGGGCCGAGCGGCAGGCCGACGTTCACGCCCAGATCGGCGTTGAACGCGAAGAGGGTCGGGCTGGCGGTAGAGGCGTTGTACGTTTGCAGGAACTGATCCCAGGTGTGGTCCCACTCGTAGTTGGCGCCCACCAGCCAATTGCCCTTGCCGCCGAACCGACCGGCAAGCCGCAATTCCTGGAAGAAGGTGACGATCTTGCCGTGCTGGATGGACTGGTAGTCCTGGATCTGCATCCCGCCGCCATCGATCGCCTGGTGGCGGCTGAACTTCTGCATCGACGTCAGCGACGTGACCGTCATGTCGCCGCCGAGCTCGTAGTCGATGCGCAGCGTGCCGCCGACGAAGCTGTTGTTCTTTCGCGCCGGCTCGCAGTGCAGCGGCTGGCCGCCGTTCTGCACGATGGAGCCCGGCCCCATGGATTCCGCTGGTGCGCCCGGGACCGTCGGGTTGAGGTTCGCGAACGTCGTGCCGGCCGCCTGGTTGGCGATCGGGTCGAACGGATCGTTGTTGACGCACGTATTCCAGCCGGCCGCCTGGTCGTTGTGCGGCGCCAGGGGATAGTTGCGGATGGCCGGCGCGAGCGGGGCCAGCGGCGAGAGCTCGGCAATGCCGTAGAGCTGCCCCATCTGGGTCCAGCCCTTGTCCTGCCAGGCGTTGACCGTGCCCAGAACCTTCAGCTTGTCCGTCGGCCGCCACAGGGCCGAGATCCGGCCGTTGATGAAGTCCTTGCCGCCGATGGTCTGGCCGGCCTGGCGCTCATAGCCCTTCTGCCAGGCGCCGCTCTCGTTGACCCGCAGCGCGGCGCGCAGGTCCAGCGTGCTGGTGACCGGGCCGGAGATGTAGCCCTGAACATCGGCGTCGTTGAACCGGCCCCAGCTGGCGTCGACGCCGGCCTGGAAGGTGTCGGTGGGCTTGCGGGCGATGTAGTTGATGGCGCCGCCGGTGGCGTTCTCGCCGAACAGGGTGCCCTGCGGGCCCTTCAACACCTCGACCCGCTCCAGGTCGAGCGTCGCGCCGCTGGTCAGCGCCGAGAAGGGCAGGGGCGCTTCGTCGGTGTAGACGCTGACAGTCGGGCTGCCGGCCAGCGAGGTGTCCTGGAAGCCGACGCCGCGGATCGTGAAGACGTAGGTGCCGTAGTAGGTCGGCGTCGCCTGGAAGCCCGGGACGATCTTCTGCAGGTCGGTGGTGTCGGTGACGCCCAGCTGGATCAGCTTGTCGCCGCTGGCCGCCTGCACGCTCATGCCGACGTCGTTGAGGTTCTGCTCGCGCTTCTGTGCGGTGACGACCAGCTCCTGCAGCGTGGCCGAGCCTGCCGCCGCCGCGGCTGCCGCGGGCCGGCCCTGCTGGGCGGCGGACGGCGCCTGGGGGGAAAG
>JADMIO011761910.1_pt1 | contig 16772 bp, 8 predicted proteins | sample 8958161 | NCBI WGS metagenome assembly JADMIO01 (sample SAMN16585339, study PRJNA669376) | soil metagenome | isolation source: Crop rotation soil | place: USA: Cullars Rotation, Alabama | collected 2011
CTTTCCCCAAGCGAGTGCCCAAGGACGTCAGCGAACTCGTGAAGCCTGCTGGCTACCTGCCCTACATCTACGCGCCACCTGCAGGAAAGAAATGGGTCATCGATGCCGCGAAAAAGGAAGTGAAACTCGCGGACAGATGACTTGAGACTGTTACGGATTGGTTATGGTGATCGTGTAATTCTGCGCAGCTGAGGTGTTCACATTGGGCGCCGTTCCCAACCCGTTGTCTTTGATCTTTATCGACAACACAACGACGGTGCCATTCGGCGTACCGGGCTTGGGCTTGAAGGTCAATGCGCCCGTGGGATTGATGGATGGCTGGGTGTCAAACACCGCGGTGTTGGAGGCTGTTACCGTGAAACTGAGCGTTTGTGAACTTTCATTAGCTGGTCCAGAGCTTAAATGAATTGCCAAATTTGGCAGCGTCATCTGTCCGGTTACGTGCGGGATTGCGGTTCCAGAGCCGTATCTCGCCGTATCAATATCGAACGAAGGCGCGTTGTTGATCGAGCTAACAGTAATCGAAATATTTGTCTGAACTGCACTGTTGGTACCGTCGCTGACCAACAGGCTGACATGGTCAGCGCCTGATTCAAATATGGCAGGATAAATTCTCAACGTTCTCGCTGAACCACTGCCGCCGAAAATAAAATTGGTCGACGGATCGGGGAACAATGTCGCGTTGGTGGTCCCAACAATCGAATAGATCAAAGTGTCCGGAGATGATTCCAGATCAGTTGCGGTAAAGTTTACGATTACGTTCCCACTTTCAGGGATGGAGGGAACTGCCGGTTTGGTAATAACGGGCGCGTCATTAATGTTATTGATCGTGATCAGGAACGTCGACGCAGGCGAAGTGTCGATTCCGCCATTGGCTACGCCACCGTTGTCTTTCAATCGCACGCTAACTACTGCGGTTCCCTGCGCGTTTGCAGCAGGCGTAAACACTAAAGCCCCGGTGCCGTTGGTCTTATAAGAGATCGAGGGCTGGGCACTGAATAGGTTGCTGGCGCTGTTGCTCACGAGGAACGACAGCGTCTGCGAGGATTCGTTTGCCGGTCCTCGCACTAGATTGATTGCCACAATATTGGTCTGCTTGCCTGAATCTTCGACCGTAACCACATTTCCCGTCGACAATTCAAACTCGGGCGGATCATTGACGGCTGCAATGCTCAGCGTAACCACTGCAACGGCGGAGGTCTTGACTCCGTTGGCAACCGTATAACTGAACGAATCCGTTCCATTTTCGTCAGGATTTGGCACATACGTCCAATTAGGTGCGTCACCACTCAGCACACCTTTCGTTGGCTGTGTCTTGAGGGTGTAAGTGACAGGCGCGTTACCCTGGGGTGGAAGGGGAATGGGGACGTTGGCATCTTCACGCAAACCTAACGTCTGGCTCTGCACTTTCGGCATGAAATTGTTAAGCAAGATCGCCACACGATCATCGCCAGAAACGGCGACAGCAATGTCGTTGTCCTTGTCTCCGTTGAAGTCCGCAACCACCAGGGCAACCGGATTGCCGCCTACCGGATAGTGAGCGGTCGCCGGAACAGAATCAAAGGTGCCATTGCCCCTATTGGGGAGGATATCAACCGAGCCATCATCGAACCTCGCGACCACCAAATTCGGCTTGGAATTGGTCACGATCATTGGGACAACCGCCACAGGATTTCCAGCCACTGGATAACTTTGAACAGACGTGAAGCCGCCGCCATTGTTACCCAGCAACACAGTCACCGTATTTTCCGTTTGGTTCGCTACTGCAACGTCCAGCTTGGTGTCTCCATCATAGTCAGCCACCGCGAGTCCAATTGCCCGAGGTCCTGCGGACGTTACGTAGGTAGTCGTGGAAAAAGATCCGTTACCCAATCCAGCCAGCACGGTAACGGTTCCCAACTGGCTGTTGACAGCAATGACGTCGAGAAAGTTGTCCTTTTTCAGATCGGCAATTGCGATCGAACTCAGGCCCGGCTCAAGCTGAACGCTTGTTGGAGCTAGGAGCCCACTGGATGATCCACGCAAGACCATGATTTCACCGCCGTCATAATTCGCAACCACAAGGTCAACGTACGCATCCCGATTCAAATCACCCGTCGCCATCGCGACGGGGTGCTGGCCTGCAGCCACGACGATGGGCGCATCAAAAGTCCCGTTGCCATTGCCCATCGCAATTGAAAGGGTGTTGTCATCTCCGTTTGCCGTCACCAAATCCACCATCCCGTCCCGATTGAAATCAGCCGCGACGACCGCAGTGGGATGCGCACCGGTGCCGACGGAGTTGGTGGCTGAGAAGACTCCTTTGCCATCTCCAATTAATACACTGACGCTGTTATTGCCATTATTTGCCACAGCCAAATCCAGGAGAGTGCCACTGGTGAAATTCCCGCTAGCCAGAGACCACGGTCCTTCACCGACTGGGAAGAAAGTCGGTGCGAGGAAAGCAGAAGCTGCAACATCGTTTCCCCCTGAAATCGCCAAGACACCATTCACGAGGACGAAATTGTAGTTCTCCGAGTTTAAGGTGCCTAAAGCAGGCACGATGGGATAGAAACCAGCAAGACTTGCAGTGGTCGCCGGCGTGGTCACGTTGGCAGTGCCGGCAACTCCGCTTGAAGCCAATGTTTCACCATTTACAAATCCGGTAATCGTGACGCTCAACAAAGGGTTGGCCGCGCCATAGGGCCGCGTGGCATTGTCGCCTGTCACGAGCAGCGGCGCCTTCGTAATGCTCAAGACTCCGGGGACAAAAATAAAAGTGTAATTCGCGGCCGACATGGTCCCAACGGTTGGCATAACCATGTATGGACTTCCAAGAACGGCGCTGATTTCCGAAGCGACCGTGGCGAAACCTGGCGTGCCCGTGACACCGCTGGATGCCAAAGTTTCGCCATTCACGAAGCCACTCACGGCGGCGGAAAAGGCCGGATTAGCAGCACCGTAATTGCGAGTTGCATCGTCCGCTTTTATCGTGAGTGTCGCAGGTGAAACGACGAAAGTCTGTTGGACGCTCGACGCCGCATTGAAATCGGAATTTCCACCCTGCGAGCCTTGAATTGTGACGGACCCCGCACCAGTCAGGTTCACCATGTTTCCGGAGACGGTTGCGGATCCGGAAGTGACATTGAAGGTTACTGGCAGGGTCGAAGATGCGGAAGCGACCAGTGAAAACGGCGTGTCCCCGTATGTTTTGTTGGCGATAGTCCCGAAAGCTATTGCCTGACTGCCCTTTAGTACATTGATCTCGACGGTGCGGAAGGCGGGGTTGTAATTGGCCAAAGTGGTCGGAGTGAACGTGACATTCAAAGCTTGATGGTTTCCGACACCAAGGATGGTATCTGCAGATGGTGTATATAGGAAATTCCCCGGGATATTCGCCGACGCATTCAAATGCGCGGCGCCAAGCGGTGTCCCGTATTCGATATCGGCGGGGTTTTGCCACGTGATTTGAGGAGTGGCTTTTGCAACGACAAACGTCTGGTCGACGCTCTGGGCTGCATTGTAATTGTTGTTCCCTGGTTGCGAGGCACGCACCGTCACGGAGCTTGCGCCGGTGATCGTGATAGAATTGCCAGAAATAGTTGCCGGCCCGGAAACGATGCTGAACTCCACTGACAATCCAGAGGAGGCGGTGGCACTCACGGTAAATGGCGCGTCGCCAAAAGTTTTACTTCCAACAGGGTCAAAAGAAACCGTCTGGGAAGCCTTGAGCACATTAATGGAAACGGATACCGCCTCGGTATTGTACCTCGGGTCGTTGGGCGTAAATATCACTGAGAGCAGTTGGGCGGTTCCAGCGTTCAGGACAGTGCCAGATGATGGAGTGTAGGTGAAGCTCCCGGGCACTGAGGATGTGGCATTCAGTTGAGGGAGCCCAATGGGAACTCCAAAAACAATGTCTGGAGGATTAGTCCAAATGACGCGCCCACCATCACTCGTGGCAAACAAACTATGGACGTTACCCGCTGTAACAGTGACTACTCCGTCTGCCACCTTTACAGGAGTTGGTTGCCTGAATATTCCCCCCTCGCCCAGCTCGCCTGAGCCACCGATCCCCATACCCCATAACGTCCCATCTTCGCGAAGAAAGAGTGAGAATACCTGGCTCCCGACCATGTCGCATACGCCGGTAGCAATCTGTAAAGGGCTCAAACGGTTGATTAGCGTTCCATCTCCCAATTGGCCACCGGCATTGTATCCCATTCCCCAGAGAGTTCCATCTGCCTTAATATACAGACTGTGGTTGCCAAAATAATGAGGGGCCGCAACTGTGCTCACGCCGGTCGCAATTTGAACTGGAGTCGTCCGAGTGTTGGTCGTCCCATCTCCAAGCGCGCCGCCGAAATTTCCACCCATTCCCCATAATGTTCCATCGCTCTTTACAAATAGGCTGTGGCTGTTGCCCGCGGCGATTGAAATAACGTCGTTGGTGATGTGAACGGGCGTCTGCTGCGGGAAGGTTTGTCCGATACCGAGTTGGCCATAGTAATTAAAGCCCATCCCATGCAGGCTTCCATCTTTTTTGATAAAGAGCGTGTGATAATCTCCAATTGCTACGTCAAAGGCATTCGTTGCGATCTGGACAGGCGTACTTTCGATGTAACTCGCCGGCCGGCCCAACTCCCCGTTGGAATTGCGCCCCATGCCCCACAGCGTTCCATCAGTTTTAATAAAGCAAGTGACCATCCCGGAAGTAACGACTCTGCGAACTCCGGTTGCTACCTGAACTGGATTGTCTTTATCAGTCGTGGTGCCATCTCCCAATTGGCCCCATTCATTTGCCCCGACTGCCCAAAGCGTGCCATCGCGTTTCAGAAAGAAAGTGTGATTCCCACCGGCGGCCACTTCATCGGCCTCGAACGTCATTACCACCGGCGGACGTGCGTTTCCTTGAGGGCCTCCCGTCAACTGGCCTCGACCCCGGCCGCCGGCGCCATAAATTCTGGTTGCCGGCGACAATACTCTAAAACTCCGTTCAACCGTCGTCGCGGGGTGATAATTGCCATTTCCTGGCTGCATTGCCCGGACGGTTACCACTCCCGTTCCGTTTAGAGTGATGACGTTGCCCGAGACAGTTGCTGGCCCGGAGACAACACTCAAATCCACGGGTAGTCCCGACGAGGCCGTGGCGATCATTGGAAAGGGATCCTGGTCGGATCGTTTGTTACCGGGAGGTCCCACCCAAATGGTTTGTTCTCCCTTGTACACGTTAAGATTTACCGAAGCAGTAACGGTTTTGTAATTGGCAGAATCGGTTGGCAGGAAGGTGACGTTAAGAATTTGAGCGCCGACATCGAGTACCGTTCCGGCAGGAGGCGAGTATGTGAAGGTTCCTTGAACGCTGGCCGTGGCGTTCAGTTGTGCCGCTCCCAACGGCGTACCACAGGCTATGTCAGCTGGATTGGGCCAGGTGACAACAGGCGTGGCCTTTTCAACAATGATGCTTAGATCGACGTACGGCGCTGGGAGGTAATTGCCTCCGCCTAATTGAATCGCCCGTACCACGACGACTCCGGCGCCCGTCAATGTAATCACATTGCCATTTCCGGTGTTTCTCCCTGGTCCGGACATGACGACATAGAGGATTTGCATGCCGGAACTGGCAGTGGCTGTTACCGCAAAAGGTGGATCACCAAAAACCTTTTGTCCCGGATCCTCGAATGTAACCGTTTGCGGCGCTTTTAGGACATTGATTGGGACAGTGGTGGCGGCGGGACCAAATGTAACTGAATCCTCAGGCGTAAACAGAACAGAGAGTATACGTCCATTCCCACTATTCAGCAGGGTGCCAAGCGGGGGATTATATGTAAATACTCCAGGCACATTAGCCGTCGCATTGAGTTGTTGGCTCCCCAATGGCGTGCCGTAGACAATATCTGCTGGCGTTTGCCAACTAATCAGCGCCGGAAAAGTAACGTTTGCCACCACTCCCGTCGCGCTGCCGTACAAATTGGTTACGAGCAATGAATAGCTGCCGATCATGTTTGCTTGCACGTTGGTTAACGACAGCATGGCGTTGGTTGCACCTGGAATCGGTGCGTTATTAAAGCTCCACTGAAAGCTCAGTGGCGGCATTCCGTATGCGGGGGCATTCAGCGTGACACTGTTTCCTGCGGCTAGGCTTCGACTCATGACGAGTTGCGGCAGCCTTGGGAATGGATCGCCAACCGCAGCCATCCCAAAAAAACTTCCTGCCGAAATTGAAGTAGCGAAAGTCACACTGGAGGGAATCGTGCGCTGGCCGTGGGTATTTCCTCCCCAGGTAACAATACTGCCATCAGCCTTCAGCGCCATGCTGAAGTTATCTCCGGCGTCGACAGCAATGACGTTTGTCAGTCCGGCGGGTACATTGATTTGTTCGGCGAAGTTGTTTCCCCAGGCCACGACGGTCCCATTCTGGCGAAGGGCGACGTTATGTAATCCACCGGCGGCAATCGCGATAACATTCGTCGCGCTTGGAGGGACAATGGTGCTTCCTTCACTGTTGAATCCCCAAGCCACGACTGAGCCATCGCCACGAAGCGCGAGGCTGTGGTAGCTGCCACCAGATATTGCCACCACGTTGGTCGCAACTGCAGGCACGGTCGTTTGGCCTTCTGAACTCTTTCCCCATGCGACGACAGTTCGGTCATTCCTAATGGCCAAACTGTGATCACCCCCGGCTGCTACTGCCAACACGTCTGACAGGAATGGCGGAACATTGAGCTGACCGCTGGTGTTATAGCCCCAGGCGACCACCGTGCCATTCGAACGAATACCCAAACTGTGCCCACCGCCGGCCGACACGGCCAAGAGCGGTCCGAGATTGGTTGGCACTACTGCTTGAGAACTGATCGCCCAGGAAACGACTGAGCCATCTTTTTTAAGTGCGAGCGGATGATAGCCGCCTGCGGAAATAGCGATAACATTGGTCAAGGCCGGCGGCACATTCGTTTGTTGATCAACATTGCTTCCCCAGGCGATGACCTTGCCTGATGTGAGTGTCACGAGAAACGATTGGTCAATGTTGGCGGCAGCAAGATAATTTCCATTGCCTGCCTGACTCCCTCGCACGGTTACGATACCGGTATTTGTCAGGGTGAGTGTGCTTCCGGATATGGTTGCTGGCCCTGCCACAATGCTGAGAGTGACCGGTAGTCCCGAGGAAGCCGTGGCAGCAAGCGTAAGAGGAGCTTGGGGAAGAGTTTTGTTGCCAATCGCGCCAAACGTGATGCTTTGGGGCGCCTTCTGAACGCTGAATGAAACCAGATTCGTCACGGGCAGAAAAATTGAATCACCCAACTGGATGGCCCGAAGGCTCACCAAGCCAGTTCCGGTTAGGGTCAGTGTGTTTCCATTCAACGTGGCCGGTCCTGATTGAATGCTCAGTGACACTGGCAGCCCCGATGATGCCGTTGCCGATACATCGAAGGGAACGTCACCCCATATTTTTCCTGTGATGGAGTCTACCGTAATGGTTTGAGATACGCCTAAAACATCGAGTTTCGTACTGGCAGTAACTGTCTCCAACGCTGAATCATTTGGCACGAACGTGACTGACAGCGTTTGATTGGTTCCTCGCGGCAGGATCGTGCCGGCTGGTGGAGAATAAGTGAATGAACCAGGCACGTCTGCGGCTGCGTTGAGCTGGCTGGCGTCCAACGCGTTTCCAGCGATGATATCCGCGGGCTTCGTCCAGCTAAGCGAGGGATACTTAAACAAGACATTCAAGTTGGCGATAGTCGCCGTGGCCGTACCCAGGGAATTGCTCACCATGACGCTATAAATTCCGCTGTCAGCGACACTGGAGTTAGTCAGTGTGAGCCAAACATTTGTCGCGCTGGGGATATCCGCACCGTTGCGTTTCCATTGATAATACAACGGCAAAGCGCCGAACGCGTTGGCCTGGAAAGACACCGATTGAAGATTGGTGACAGTAGTTGCCAGAGTGGAATTGCCAATGTACGGGAGCTTGGCCCCGAACAGTGCGAGGTTAAAGAAATCACCGGCAGAAAATGCGGTTGGGTTTGAGACCGCTCCCGGTACGATGCCTTGTCCAAATTCGTTAGCGCCCCATATCATCAATTGTCCATTGCTGTTGAGAGCAGCTGAATACTGGTAACCAGCAGAGATTGCCAACACACTTCCCATGCCCGCCGGAAGATTGAGCTGACCCCTCGAATTGTCGCCCCAGGTAATGACACTGCCATCCTGACGCAGAGCCAGGCTGTGCAAACCGCCTGCTGCAATAGCTATGACATTGGTTAAGGTGCCCGGCACGGTGATTTGTCCAGAAGTGTTAAGTCCCCAGGCGGCGACCGTGCCATTTCGCCGCAACGCAAGGCTGTGGTAGGAGCCACCACTGACAGCGACGACGTTGCTCAATCCAGCCGGTACATTTGCTTGACCTTCTGTATTCCGGCCCCACGCGCGTACTTTTCCATCCAGTGTGATAACGAGGTTATGCTGCCCGCCAGCGGACACCGCCGTGACGATGTCAACATCCGATGGAACGACGGATTGACCATAGGTGTTATTTCCCCAAACTGCGACGGTGTTATTGGGTTTCAGGGCGGCGCTATGAACTCCGCCTCCGGAAAAATTCAGCACCGGTCCCAAGCTAATTGGGATGAACGCCTGAGCGCCGGTTCCCCAAGAGAGCAACGTGCCGTCCGATTTCATGACCAGCGGATGATAGGCGCCGGCTGAAATTGCGACGATGTCTGTCAAATCCGGCGGGACATTAGTCTGGCCATCGGAATTGTTTCCCCAACTGATCACTTGTGCAATGTTTAGAATTGCGGATGCGCTGGTAACTGATCCAAAAGAATTGGTGACACGCACTGAGTAAACACCCGCCTGGTTGGTGGAAACGGGATCAAGAATGAGAGCGCTCGCTGTGGCTCCGGGAATGTCTGTGCCGTTGAATCGCCACTGATAGGCCAATGGAGTAGCGCCGGTAACTGAGACACTAAAGAGTGCGGAGCCTCCAGGGTTGATAGTTTGGCTGGCAGGCTGCGTCAGCAGGATCGGCGCTCCGGCTATAACACTTAGGTCCGCTATATTCCCGGTAGTGAATCCATAGGCGTTACTCGCCATGACACTATAAGTGCCTGCACTTGCGGTCGAATAGACTGGAAACGTGAGGAAGCTGTTGGTGGCGCCGGGTATTTCAACGCCATTTTGAAACCATTTATAGCTCAATGGCAGGGAGCCGCTTGCATTGGCGCGCAGCATGGCCGTTTGGCCGAGTAATAGCTGCGCCACCAAACTGGAGGGTGCAAGGAACGGGGCATTGGTGCCTTTCAGTGCCAGTCCAAAGAATGCCCCCGCGGAAATCGCTGTGGCGTTGGTCAAGCCAGCGGGAACATTTCGCTGCAGGTAGGCATTACCACCCCAGGCAACAACCTGCCCGTTTGCCTTAAGTGCGAGGCTCAAGTTATAACCAGCGGCAATCGCCACCACATTGGTCGCACCAGCCGGGACGCTGGTCTGCCCCGAATCGTTGTAACCCCACGCGACCACCGTGCCATTCTCCAAAAGCGCCAAACTATGCAGACCACCCGCGGCGATCGCTACTACGTTGTTCAAGTTCGCCGGAACATTACATTGACCATACCCATTGTAACCCCAGGCTGCCACGGTTCGATTCGTGCGCAAGGCAAGGCTGTGGTAGAGATTGCCCGAAGCGGTGACGATGTTGCTCAGGCCCGCAGGTACGGTCGACTGGCCTTCGGTATTCCGCCCCCAGGCCTTCAGCGTTCCATTAGCCGACAGGATCAAGTTGTGATCACCTCCACTAAACACGCCGACAACATTAGTCATCCCCGATGGTACGGTAGACTGGCCATAGACATTATTACCCCAGGCCGCCAAAGTGCCATCATTTCGAAGAACTACGTTGTGCGCCCCGCCCCCAGCGATGGCGACGACATTGCTGATCCCATTCGGTACGATCACTTGAGAGCCGGTGCCCCACGCCTGAACGGTTCCGTTTGTCAGTAACGCGAGTCCGTGATAGCCACCTGCGGAAGCGATGGTAACACTGTTGCTCAAACTTGCGGGCGGGTTGGCTTGTCCATCGGAGTTTTGTCCCCAAGCAGTCACCGTGGCGGCATTGACGCGAGCAGCAAACACGAGTCCAGCGAAACACACTCCCGTCAGGAGGCGCCTAAGGTGTTTAGACTCCCTTAATAAGAAATAATTTGTCACTCGGCGAATGGTTCAGTTCACTGGGCAGGAAAAACATACCCTCCCGCAAAATCGACCTGAATTTAGGGAAAACGGTCCTACAAGTCAAATCGATCACGAATCTATATCGGCTGCCCCGAGTCCTTTTGAAGTGGCTTTCACCTCAAGGTGTTAGCGCTGCAACTTGCCTTTTCGCGTTTAAGCAAAATCCTTGCACTGGTTTCCTTCAGTCAGTCTCAGAATCTTAAAGCACTTTGCCACGGCACGGCTCTTGCGCCGACTGCCGGATTCCCCTTAAATTCTCGCGGGCACCGATGCGCAAGTTTTACCAAATCCTTTTCTTCATTTTCTTTTGGCTTAGCGCGCCCTTCTATTTCTTGAAGATGTGGCGGCGCGGGAATTGGCAGAAGGGGTTTTGGCAACGCTTCGGCAGTCACACCGGCACGCTCAAATACGCCCTCACCAATCGCCACGTCATTTGGGTCCACGCGGTGAGCGTCGGCGAAGCGAATGTCTGCGCGCAGTTGATCCATGCGCTGGAGCAACGGCTGCCCCTGGCGAAGTTCGTGGTCTCTACCACGACTACCACTGGCATGGGCGAACTTCAAAAAAAGCTCCCAGCGCATGTTGAAAAAATATACTACCCCGTCGACTTTCCCGGCTGCGTGCGCCGCGCCATCGCCGCGATCCATCCGGAAGCGGTCATTCTTGTCGAAGCGGAAATCTGGCCCAACTTCCTGTGGCAATTGGCGGATTGGCGGATTCCTGTGTTCCTTGTGAACGCCCGGCTTTCGGCTCGATCCTATCCGCGATATTGCAACTTTGGATTCCTGTTCAAAGGCCTCTTCGGAAGGTTCGTCGCGGTGGGCGCTCAAAACGAACCTGATCTCAAACGGCTGCGGGATGTGGGTTGCAAGGCTGATGCGATCAAGTTGACGGGGAACATGAAATTCGACGCTCCAGTTGGCCGGAAAAACGGCAACCTCGATGTCCCGGCCATGCTTCGCCAGCTCGGCGTCCCGGCAGGCGCGAGGATCATGGTTGCCGGCAGTACCCACGACGGTGAGGAGTCGCTGCTCGTCAAACGTTTCCTCCGGCTCCGCAAACAATTCCCAGACCTTTTCCTGATCCTGGTTCCCCGACACATGGAGCGTGCGCGAGCCATCTCGGATGAATTGAAGGTTCGCGGCCCCGCGATTTTTCTTAAGGCTTTTTTCAAGGGATACCTGGGCAATCGCAAACTGAAATTCATCCGGCGCACGAAGATCACGTCGGACACGAAATTTGCTCCCGGCGAGCTCGATTGCCTGATCGTCGATACCACCGGTGAACTCGTATTTTTCTACGAAGTTGCCGATGTCGTCTTCGTCGGCAAGAGCCTCACCGCGGAAGGCGGGCAGAATCCCATCGAGCCGTGTGCGCTGAGCAAGGCAACTGTCTTCGGGCCCAACATGCAGAACTTCCGCTCCGAAGTGGGAGCCTTCCTCGAAGGCCATGGGGTGATTCAAGTTCGTAACGCTGCGCAGTTGGAAAAGACACTCGCCGAACTCTTGGCGGACGAGAAGGAACGCAGAAAACTCGGCGCACGCGCCCGCCAGGTTGTGGAAGCCAATCAAGGCGCCGTGCAACGCACCGTGGAGATGCTGCTCCGGCATTTGAAAACGGATTGACACGTCACCTTCCTGTTAACCGCCCACGATCGTCCGCAATACACGTAGTGCTTCGCGAACATTGGTACTACCTCACTGTCCCCAAAAATTACGACCCGGGCAGCGGACGCCAAGGAGTCGGGTGGTGGGGAACCACCCTAAGAAACGTGCCGCTACCCAGGTCAAACCCTACTAAAATTCGAAAGAAAAATAATCTCGCCCCTTCCTTTGTCAACATTATGTTGAATCTTTTTTGGATCAAGCGGCCTTCCGCATCAACCCAAAATCCGGTTGCCCGCACTCAGGAAAATCCCCTGGAAATTCATTTCCAACGCCTGCGCGTTCGTTGCCTTCTCCAATGCATCGTCTTTGCTTACCCGTCCGGCCTTCACCAGGTTGAATAGCGCCTGGTTGAAACTCTGCATCCCATCGTCAATTCCCGTTTCGATGGCCGCGGGCAATTTCTCCAATCGATTTTCCTCAATCATTTTTCGCACCGTCGGCGAGTTGATCATGATCTCTTGCGCTGGTGTCACGCCGCCGTCGACCGTCTGCACCATGCGCTGGCAAATCACCGCCTGCAGAGTGCCCGACAATTGCCTCCTCACCGTGTCGCGCTCATCCGCCTTGAAGAAATCCAAAATGCGCCCAACCGACATCGCGGCGTTGGTCGTGTGCAGCGTCGACATTACCAGGTGCCCGGTGTCCGCCGCGCTCATCGCCGCCTGGAAGCTGATTGAGTCGCGCATTTCACCCACCATGATGATATCGGGGTCTTGCCGCAATGCGCTCGTCAGCCCGCGTTGAAACGATTGCGTGTCCAGCCCCACTTCGCGCTGCTCGATCACGCACTGGTTATCTTCAAATACAAATTCAATCGGGTCTTCGAGCGTGACGATGTGCTTTTTGAAATTCGCATTGACGTGTTCGATCATCGCCGCGAGCGTCGTCGATTTTCCGCTCCCAGTCGTCCCGGCCAGCAGGATGATTCCACGCTGCGATTCCGCGATCTTCTTGCATACCTCCGCCAATCCCAATTCCTCAAACGACGGCACCTTCGCCTTCACAATGCGCATGGCCATCGCCCACTTGCCGCCTTGCTGATACACGTTCGTGCGGAATCGCCCAATCTGCTGTCCCAGGTAGGAAAAATCCACCTCGCGATCCTCTTCCAGCCGCTTCCGCTGATGCGGCGGAACCACCACGTTTAGGATGTTTGCAATCCACTCATCGGTAGGCACCGGGCATTCAATCGCAATGAGCCGCCGGCTAATGCGAAAAACTACCGGCGCACCTACCTTGATATGAATATCCGAAGCCCCGCCGTCGACGGCGGCTTTCAATATTTTATTGAATAGCTCCATTACCCCCAATGTGACGGCGACCTACCGCCTCACAGTTCTGAAAACGCGAGTGTGCTCAGATGTGCCTGCGACTGCCGCGACAAATTCATGAAAATCATCGACACAGCGTAGCCCGTGTGCCGGCTCCCTGTGCAATCCACCACGACGCCTGTGGCGCGAATCTTTTTGCCGTCCTTCGGTGAATGCAATTCAACTGTCATTTCGGTCCAGGCCGTAATCGGAGAGTGATTCACAAACTCGATTCCGTTTTTGCGAATACGAACGTCGCTCGCGGAAAGTGAAAGATTGGTGGAAGTGGATTTCAGCGTTACAGGCTGAAAAACCCCGGACGTATCAAGTTTGCTCGTACTCATGTTAGGTAAGACTACCGTAGCACATTCGTTCGACTCGTCAATGGAGTTTATCCCTTGAGGCGCATAATAATTGTCAAAAACATCAACGTTTATGGCGTTTTAGTGCGCAATTTTTGCTCACCGCTTTGCACGAAGCCAGAAATCAACCACTTGCACAACACGCCGACCGACCTGGGGGACGCAGGCTATTCGAATGTTTCTATCTTTTCCTTTCCCATTTTCACCGGTGTTCATCCCATGACTCTAAACTCCAACACTCCGTTCACGCATTCGTCCCTACTGTCTGGGCTTTGGCTTCAATTGCGCTTTCTGATGAATCCCATCGAGCCAATAAACATAATTCGGTCGATTGTAACTTTCCCACGCTTTGTCCCCTAAATATTTTTTGAACGACGACTCGGTCTCCGAGCGAATGGCCTCCAGCGCCGTCGTCTTCTGGGCGTCAGAAAGGTTTTGGTCATTGCGAATCGAATTGGCCTGTTGCTCAGCGAGCTTTTTCATGACGTTCACCTGCTTCGCCTCCGCCATGCCCAGGTCCGCGCGCTTGAGCGCCCGCACCGTCTGTTGAAATTGCCAGTCCTGCGCCAGTTCATAATCCTTGTAGCGCTCCTCACCCAGCGACTCCTTGATTTGCGCCTTGAGTTCCTTCTCGGCTTTTGCGCGCTTCTCGCGTTCCGCTTCTGATTCATCCATCACTCCCATGGGGCTGAACTGCTCATCGAAATCTTTGCGCAACTTGTACACCTTCATGAATTCATCCTCGTTTGGGTCGAAGCCGGCGATCTGGCTGCGCATCATGTTTGCGGTCGTGGAAAATCGCAGCTCGAACTGCAGCGCCTCTTCCGGTGACATCTGCTGCTTCACCGCCTCCTCCATCTCGCGCTGCATCTTTTGCATTTCCTTGCCGTCGGGCTGGCCGTCTTTCATGACCTTGGCCATCTTGGTTTGCATGTCCGAAAACATCTTCATCACGACGGTTTTTTTGTTGTCCGGCAAAAAGTCCAGCATCGTTTCGAAGGGATTGAACACATTGGCCGCCTCCGTCTTGAAATCCGGCTCGATCCCCAGCGAGCGCAGGAACGCGCCGCGCTCCTCGTCCAGCGCGCGGATTTTCACCAGGGTTTCCGAATCGCCCGACGCCATCCACGGATTGCCGCTCTTCCAATACTCATACTTTTTGGGCGTGCCGCGGACCTGTTTCTTCTTTTCATCATAGAGCTTGTTCACGTCCGCCAGGATGATGTCGCGAATCGTATCCTCGGGGCACCCGATCGACCGCAGGTTGGTGATGTACTCCTTGTAGTCCGCCGATTCCACCGATTCCCAATTGAACTTCTTCACCACCGTGTTCGTCACCCCTTCGCGCAGGGTCTGCACTTTGGTTTTCGCCCTGGGCGTCGATTCACCAGCTGCCTTCGCCTCGCCCGCTTGCGCCGCAGCCCCTGGTGCGGGCGCCGACGACTTCGGCTGGCGCAGCGCCAAAATCAGATTCATGACCAACGATGCCATCAACGCCACGATCAATAAGCCTTTAGCATTCATAATATGTTGGACCCCTTCCGCGGCCCTTGCTCACACGACAGATTTTCAGGATTCTGATCCTGCTCCAATTCCCACACACACTCATCGCGACCGTTTGTTACAGAATTTATCAAACCCAGTCCGTTTGGTTAAGTCCAAAACGACCAGCGCAAGGTTCAATGAATTGGTGGATCCGTGGTTTTTTGTTTTTTCACTCCTCCCCGATGCCCTTTACGCCCCTCGCGGGAAGATTGCTTTTTCACGGGAAAAGAAATACCATCAGATCCATTGGAAATATGACTCCGTTCTCAAGGAATGAATGCTTCACCCGGAACGGATCGGTCTCCGGATCCAGCAACTCCCTGGTTTCGGCCCGTTTGAATAGAGTGCGATCAGCTCAAAAGTTAAACCGTCGTTAGGCGGCGCAGCGGCATCATGAAGGTCACAACGCGCATTCAAAGAATTGGAATCGCTCTGTATACACTGCCTTTCCTGGCGGTCATCGCGTTGAGTGTATTTTTTGTCTGGGCGGGAACTTGGGAGATGGTTGTTACAGGTGTCGCGCTTTTGCCCGCCACGCTGTATTTCTTTGGCATTCGATGGTGTCGTTACGTGGTTGGAATTTTCTCTGTTATCTGTCTTTTAGCGGCGTCATTGAGAGCGATACCCGCACTCACCACGGATCAGGGCCGATATTTTTGGCTGATTTGGTCACCGATCTGGTTCGTATTTGCCTTTTCAGCGGTGGTCTCATTCATCCCTGTTCAGCAGAAGACACACGACGCCGCCTAACCATGCACCGGAAAACGGAACAACACTGGACCTTGCTCGTTGCGCACTGGCCAGCCGGCGTCAAAGGTCTGGTTTCAGGATTGACCTTTTCGGTCGCCGGTGGCTCAGATTTTGTCCGTTAGGCCCCGCAAACATGAGAGACGATCAATTTCCAGTAGTAGCTCTAATCGCCTTCCTCGGCGGGATGTTTTCCGGATTGTGGTTCAAGCGTCGAGTCTTCGTAACGGCCGTTATTCTGATTGCCGTGGTATTCCTTGATGTAGCTGCGTGGTTTACTTACGCGTGCATTGTCACTTGGCAGCCTGGCTTCGGTTTTCTGCAAGTCGTGGCTAACTTTTTTTACGGCGGGTTCGGCTTTATACTGGCTACCTCAGCGGGACTTTATGCGATGCTTGGCTGCTTCCTTTCGGCGGGCGGCGTATGGCTATGGAACCGATTAACACATTAGGCCGCGTCGCACGCCATGCCCTTCATGAACTTCGTCGATAATCTTCGCGCCATCGGTAAGAAGCCAGGTTTCTACTTGGATCAGGCATCGCTGAGTCATTTATTTTCCTTCATCGTTGGTTTTCAGTCAGGCAAAAATCTGTCCAGATGATACGAGCGCTTTGGATTCATTCGAGTTCTGGGTGTATCACCACTACCATGAGGGCGGCTCACGACACTGGCGGCAGATTATCCGAGAGCACGCGGGCGGTGATGATGCGCTCGCGTTTCGCAGGTTCTTTGAGCATCTTGAGGAGTATCTGAGTGAGCGAGAGCGCATCGGTGCAGACGCAATCAAAGCGCGATACATCGCTAGCATTTCGGGAGACACACAGACATGACCACGCGGCCTCCATGCTCTGAAATCACGAACAACACGACCATTGATCGCTTCGCGAAGGCGCGTACCCGGCGGGTGCATTGGTTTCCAGGGAAAG
>JADMIO011418059.1_pt1 | contig 16769 bp, 15 predicted proteins | sample 8958161 | NCBI WGS metagenome assembly JADMIO01 (sample SAMN16585339, study PRJNA669376) | soil metagenome | isolation source: Crop rotation soil | place: USA: Cullars Rotation, Alabama | collected 2011
CCCGCCGATCAGCTGGAGAGCATCTTCGACATGTTCGCTCAGGTCGATCGGTCGATCGAGCGCGCCCAGGGTGGCCTCGGCATCGGCCTGACGCTGGTGAAGCGCCTGGTCGAGATGCACGGCGGAGCGATCACGGCGCGCAGCGCGGGCGAAGGGCGCGGAAGCGAATTCGAGGTCCGCCTGCCGATCGACGTCGACGGGGCCGGCGCCGGACCGCTCGTGCCGCAGGCGCCGGAGCCTCCGGCAGCCGGCCACCGCATTCTGGTCGTCGACGACAACCGCGATGCCGCGTCGTCGCTCGCGTTGCTGTTGGAGATCACCGGCAACGAAACCCATGCCGCCTACGATGGAGCGGTGGCGCTCGAAGCGGTGGAGACGTACCGCCCCGATGTCGTGCTGCTCGACATCGGCCTGCCGACGCTGAACGGTTATGAAGTCTGCCGCCGGATCCGCGAGCAGCCGTGGAGCAAGGGTATGCTGCTGATTGCTCTCACGGGATGGGGGCAGGGGGAGGATCGCCGCCGATCGCATGAAGCCGGCTTCGACGGGCATCTGGTCAAGCCGGTGGAGTACGGCGAGCTGATTTCTCTCCTGCGGTCGTTGGCAGAGCGGAAGAGCGCCGTAACCTAGCGTCGAAATCGGCCGAAGCTTCCCGCCATTGCGCCACACCCGCTATGGATCATCAAGGACAAAAGCGGTATGCACGGACAGGCGGAGGTTTCGATGCAGGGTTCCTCGAGATGGGACATGCGTCGGCTGATCTTGATGCCGGCGATCTGCGCAACCGTGTGTTTCAGCGTGCCGGCGCTCGGCGGCACGATCCCGTGCGACGAGACTCTGTCCGCTCCATGTCTCTCGGGCGAATGTTTCGGACTGCCGCTGCAACGCTGTCGTCTGGTCGGTAACTCGTGTGGATGCGTGCCGGCCGGCTGCTGCATTCAGACAATCCAGCAGGCGACTTCGTGCAGTGTCGTAACCCCGGAGGAGTGTGCGCAAGCCGGCGGCGAGTTCACTCTCAACGCGGGTTGCTCGGGCGCATCGGGTCCTTGTGTGCCGTTACCGACGTCGACGCCGACGGTGACACCCACCGCAACGGCGACGGCAACAGTAACACCGACGACTTCAGTGACTCCTACCCGGACACCGACGGGCGTGCCGGACGGCGGCGAGTGCATGACCTCGTCCCAATGCGCCTCGCTCGTTTGTGCGAACGGCGTGTGTGTGTCGGCATCGGCGCCCGCTGTATCGCCGAATGGGATGGCGATCGTACTCGCGGCGCTGTTTGGCCTTGGTGCGATTGGACTGTGGCGAATGCGGCGCGCGCGCTGATCGACGATCGGTCGGGAAAGTTCAGCGGTTCACGGTCGCTTTTGACGTCTTGTCTCTGGACCAGGTCTCGGTGACACGTTCTCCCCCGAGGAGCACGGGCTTCGTCCAGCGCAGCACGAGCGTGTCGTCGTCGGTCATCTCGTAACTTCGTGGGGGCTCGTCTCCCTTTTCGAAGTGGTAGGTGACCGTCCGGGCGGCAGGGTCGATCGAGTATCTCCCCGACGTTTCCTTCGTGTACGTCCCGGGGGAAGACGTTCGATCCGTCGTGTAACGGATCGTCATCGTGCCCGATTCCTTGTAGTCGAGCGTGCCGAGCAAGTTCAGCCTCGGTGTGCGCTTTGCGCCGGGCGCGACCGGGTCTTCGACATACGAGACGAGCGTCCACCTGCCGATGATCCGCGACGCCGACGTCAGCGGCGCGCACGTTCCCGGGGACGATGGGGGCGTGCGCAGGAGGTTCGTCAGCTCGGCACTGAGCGGCTCGGGCGACGGGATGCCCCCCAATGCGCGTCGAACGGTTTCTGGATCGCGCGCTCCTTCGGGAAGGACAACGTTCGTCGGCGCGAACCCGTGGCGCAGGCGCCAGCGATCACAATCGCCGTCACCGTCGCGGTCTGACCAGCACGCTTCGAGCACGCGCTGCGCGGAATCGAGCTTTGAACGGCCCCAAGCGTAACCGTCGCTTTCCCACACGAGTTGCCACTGACCGTGGGTCATGGGGTCGGCATGGAACTGCAGCATGGTGATGTACTGCCCCTGTCCGTCCGGCCCTCGGCTGATCAATAGATCCGGCCAGGTTGTTGGGTCGGGTGGTTCGATGAAGCCGATCAACGTGTAGACGCTCCAGAGCGTTTGTGCCCACCGACGGGCAGGATGCGGTTCCTCAACGGTTTCGAGGTCACCGACCGCGATCTGATCTCCGTCCTTCGCGAACAAGACCGGTCGTCGACTGACGAGGTATTGCTCGTTTTCCCTCCGATGCGAATCGGCAGAGCGCTGATCGACCCTCATTGCAACGGCCTCGCGATTTGGCCCGCGCCAGGCGGCGACGCTGACAATCACGTCTTCGCGGCGGTTGTAAATCATCGCCTCGCGTTCCTGCGCCGACATTTGCATCTCGCCCTGAACGACCGGCAGAACCTGGGACAGCGCGGCGATCACGGACGCGCCCGTGTTGTGCCGCAGCGCGTCCGCTGTCCACTGATAGATCGCTTCCGCGCTTGCGGCGCTCAGCTCCGCGACGGCGTCGAGTTTGTTCTCCTGGCGCAACCGGCGGATCTGCTCGAATCGCACGGCGATTTCCGATGGAGGCTCGAGCTCCGCTGCCCACGCCGGGATCGCCGCGAGCGCGAGCGCCGCGACGGCCACGTGCACGACGAGGCTGCTAGCGTGTTTCCGCATCGCCGAGCAGCGGCGCGGCAGCTTTCGCATAAGTGTGCTTCTCGCAGACGAGGCGACCATCGAAGCGAAGAACATCGAGCCCGCGCCACGCGCGCGCCCGTTCGCGGGCTTCGATCGTGCAAACCCAGCGAATCAGCGTCTTGCTCGAGCTCTCGTCGACGAAGAGATCTTCGGATAGAAAACGAATCTTTCCGAAGTCGCCGCGAAACTGCGGCACGAAGGCCTCGCGGATCGCCGCCTTGCCGATGCTGCGGCGGCCGTTGAACTCGTCGTAGATCGCGTCCGCGGTGAAGAACCCCATCACCGCTTCGAGATCCTCGCGGTTGAAAGCGTCGGTGAAGCGCAGCGTCAAATCGTGGAGCTCGCGGCGTCGCTCTTCATCGTTCATGCACGTCTCTCCGAACGCGGGTTTGACCATGCGCAGGTCGGGGGCACAACCGATGATTGCGGGCCCTCGGACTTCAGGCTTCGGACCTCCGGCTGATTCGGGGCGCTTGACCTCTGAAGCCTGAAGTCCGAAGTCTGAGGCCGAACCGATGAGTGACCGTCTCGACCTGACCCGTCTGATCCCGGACCTGCTGACGCGCTACTTCGACTTCTTCCGGCCGGGTCATAACGAGGGGCTCGTCCCGGCCCGCGTCAAAGAGCTGGCGCGGCTCAAGGTCGCCGCGCTGAACCAGTGCGACACGTGACTGTTCGCTCGGCACGCGTCGGCGACGCGGCAAGGGCTGGACGAGGCGACGATCGCGCAGATTCATCTGCCGGAAGGCGAGCGCAGGCTCGCCCCGCGTGAAGACCTGGCGGTGCGTTTCGCCGAGAAGCTCGCGATCGATTTTCGCTCCGTCGACGCGGCGTTCAGAGCCGAGCTTCGCGAGCAGTTCAGCGACGCGGAGATCGCCGAGCTGGCGCTGATGATCTCGCAGTACATCGCGCTCGGGCGACTGCTGGTCGTCGCCGGTGCGGACAAGGCGGCGTGCGAGATCTACGTGCCGACCGTTTGAGTCGCGCCGTTGCCGAAAAATCCGCCGCTCGCACTCGTCGAGAATCGTCTTACAGCAGGTGACGAAACCGCGTGTCGATCGCGCCGCGCAGCGCTTCATGCTGGTACGCGCTTCCTCGTCGAGGCACCCGGCGGCGCGCAGCGCGTTCACCGCGTGCGCCACGCAGCTGACGTACCGACCGTGGTTCTTGTTTCCCCCGCATGGACAGCATTGCGCCACTGCCGCACCGACGGCGGGGGCACACACGCCACCCGGCAGGATGACGTCGGCGCATAGGGCGGACGGAGTTTCACGCCCTTGCGCTGCGTGTCAAGTTAAAATTACTCCTTGCCCTCGGCCGCCCCGTATTGCTCGAGCTTGCGGTAGAGAGTCTTGCGACCGATCCCCAACACCTGCGCCGCAAGCGTCTTGTTGCCGCCGACGGCCTCCATCACCTGCAGGATGTAACGGCGCTCGAGTTGCTCGAGAGGCACGAGCTGCGTTGGATCGTCGCTGGTGGCGAGGACATGCAGGCGCCGGTACGCCTGGATCTTCTCCGGCAGGTCGTCGACGCTGATCTGATCGTAGCGAGCCAGGGCCACCGCGCGCTCGATGCAGTTGCGCAGCTCGCGCACGTTGCCCGGCCACGCATAGGCGAGCATTCGTTCCGCCGCCGCCGGCGCGATCGCGCCGACGGATTTGCCGCTGCGCGCCGCATCCTGGTCGAGAAAGTGCTGCGCCAACAGAAGCACGTCGGTGCCGCGCGCGCGCAAAGGCGGCATCGCGACGTGAATGACGTTGATGCGAAAATAGAGGTCCTCGCGGAAGCGGCCTTCGTCGATCGCCGTTTCCAGATCGCGATTGGTGGTTGCGATCAGGCGCACGTCGAACGACACTTCGTCGCCGGCGACCGGGCGCACGACGCGCTCCTGCAGCGCGCGCAGCAACTTGGGCTGCAGGGCGAGCGGCAGGTCGCCGATCTCGTCGAGCAGGAGGGTGCCGCCATTGGCCTGCACGAACAGCCCCGTGCGCGCGGTGCGGGCGTCGGTGAACGCGCCGCGCGCATGGCCGAACAACTCGTTCTCCAGCAGCGTCTCCGGAACGGCGGCGCAATTGATCGCGACAAAAGGTCCGTCGCGGCGCGATCCGTGGCGGTGCAGCGCCTTGGCCACGACTTCCTTGCCCGTGCCGCTCTCGCCGGTGATCAGCACCGAGCTCTCGGAATCGGCGATGCGGTTCAGCAGCTCATGCACTGAACGCATCGGCTCGCTCTCGCCGAGAACCTCCTCGAATCGATGCGTGTCGTCGACGATGCGGCGCAGTCGCTTCAGCTCCCGCCGCAGCGAGCGATGCTGTACGGCGCGCTGCAGCGCCAAAGCCAGTGCGTCCATCTTCACCGGCTTGGTGATGAAGTCGTACGCGCCGGCGCGGATCGCCGCCACGGCCGTGTCGAGGCTGCCGAACGCGGTGATCACGATCACCGGCAACTCCGGCAGATTGGCGACGATGCGGTCGCACAGCTCGAGACCGTTCATGCCGCGCATGTTGAGGTCGGTCAGGACGGTGTCGAAATCCGTCGACTGCAGCGCAGCGAGCGCATCGGCTGCCGAGGTGGCGGTCTGAACGGCGAAGCCTCTCGGCGTCAGCCCTTCGGTGATCGCCTCGCAGATCCCGACCTCGTCGTCGACGACGAGAATGGAGCCGATCGTCATGCGGCCCCCGCGGCGGCGGCGCGTTCGGCGCGCGCGAGCGGCAACCAGATGGTAAACCGCGTACCCCCGCCGAGCCGGCTGTCGACTTCGAACCAACCTCCGTGCTCGGAGACGATGCCATGCGCCACCGGAAGACCGAGACCGGTGCCTTCGCCGACGCGTTTGGTGGTGAAGAAGGGCTCGAACAGACGATCGAGATGCTCGGGCGCGATGCCGGCTCCCGCATCCTCGACGACGACGCGCGCATGGTCGGCGTCCGCCGAGGGGTCGCCGTTCGGTGGATGAGCGCGCGCCGTCTCGGCGCTGACACGAATGGCGCCGCCGTCGCGCATTGCCTGGATGCCATTCAAGATCACGTTCGCCAGCGCCTGCTGGATCTGGTTGCGATCGATGCGAACCGCGATCGGCGCTTCGGGCGTGTCGACGCGCAGCCGCGCCCGCGCCCGGTCGGCCGCGGTCGAAAGCAAGTCGCAAGTTCGTGCCACCACGTCGCGCAGATCGACAACCTCGAGCGCGTCGGCGCGCCGGCGCGAAAAGTCGAGCAGCTGCTGAATGATCGCGGTCATGCGATCGCACTGCTCGCCGATCAGCCGCGCGTTCTTTTTCACCTCGGGGTAGGGCAGCTCGGTCTCGCCGATCAGCTCCGCGCGCGCCGACACGACGCTGAGCGGATTGCCGAGCCCGTGCGCCACGCCGGCCGCGAGCTGGCCGACGGTGGCGAGACGGTCGGTGTGCCGCAATTGCTCGAGGGCGTGGATGCGAGCGTCGGTTTCCTCGGCAAGGCGCCGGTTGCCGGCGGCAATGCGGTCGCACATGGCGTTGACCTCGCGCGCCAGCTCGCCGATCTCGTCCTTCTGGCGCAGCTCGAGCGGATTGTCGAAATCACCCTCGCCGGCTCGCCGCGCTTTGTCGCGCAGCATTTGCAGTGGCCGGCCGACGAGTGAGTACTGCAAGGCACTGGCGATCAGGCCGCAGACCGCCACGATTCCCAGCGTGGCGCCGATGATCGCGAAGCGGTTCATCCGGATGAAGCTGTCCTGCTGGTGATGCGGCTCGACGTACTTGACCGCCATGGGCGTGCCATTCGCCACTCTCATCTGCACGAAAACCTCGAGCCGCGACGGGCCCGCGCCGTCGGTGCGCACGCGCCGCACCAGCTGGTGCGAGAGCAGCGCGCCGCGCTCCTCGGCGGACAGCGGGGTGGAGGCGAGAATCTCATCGACCGACATGATGCGCAGCTCGATGTCGCCCGCCCGCTCGGTCGCGCGTCGGGCGAGCTCGCGGGCGCGGTCCGGGCCCTCACGCTCCCATACGGCCTCGATCGTGCCGAGCCACGCGCGTCCCACCCGCTGCGCGCGCAGCAGATCGTCGTCCGACAGCGCGATCTCCTGATGGATCTGAAAAAGCGCGTAGAGAGCCATCACTACGAGGATCCCGGCCGCCAGCGCGGCGGTAAGTTTGCGGGCGAGCTTCATCGCTCTCACGTACCGGCGCGAACGCAGGTATTGTGCCACGACCCGCGCGCGAACCTCCAGCGGCGGCGGCGCCGATCGATTCGCCGACGGTGTGTCATCCCGACCCGCGCGTCGAAATGACACAACCGGTTCGTCGCTAGGCCGTGCGCAAGCTTCGGCTGGGCGTCGGCTAGCGTGTTTCGTTTCGACTCACCCATCCGTTTGGTTTGCGTTTCTTCTCGACTGGTCATTCGTGCTGGCACGTCGTCTGCACACTAAGCCAGTCCACATGGATGCCTTACGGCCCGATTTGAGCACCGATCTCGACTTCGACCTGGTCGACCTGGGCAACCTCACCGGCCTCGGCGGGGGCGAGCCGAAAGGCGCGCCACCCGTCGGCGTGAAGGCCTTGATGCTTGCGGTTCTGGAGGATGCGATCCGTTGCTACCTGGACGGGAAGGGCGCCGACGCGAGCGAGGCCGAGATCTGGATGATCTCTCGGAAGCGCAGGTCACCGTTCGATTTCGAGAACGTTTGCGAGATGCTCGACCTCGACGCCTCGGCGGTGCGTCGGGCGCTGCTGCGTTTGGTCGATCCGAAGTCGGCAAGACGCAAGTTCCGACGCGTCCGCAACAACGGGCGCATGCCGGGACAGGTCTGCCTGCGTCCGAAACGGCAACGCGCGCGCGCCACCGTCTCCAATGCTTGACGTGGCGCTGCTGGCCGTCGGCGTCAGCGCAAAGCGCCCGGAACCGAAGACGATGGTCGATCGAGTGACGGGGACTCTCGCGCGGCGGCTGCGCTTCGCGTTCATCGCCTGTGTCGCGTCGATCGTCGTCTTCGCGCTGGCGGATCTGCGTCTGGCACCCGATCATGTCGGGGAGCTCTGGGCGCTCAAACTCGCCCAGCTCCTCGTGTTGATCTCGGCGTTTGGCGGGGCGCGGAAGCTGCGCGACCGCGGCGTGCTGATTGCGATCGGCCTGCTGTCGGCAACTGCGCTGTACGCGCTGACCTCGTTGTCCGCGGTTCTCGCCAACGAAGCTCACACCATGCCGCTGGTCAGCGTCGCCATCGCCATCGGCGCCGCGACGTTGTTGCCCTGGGGGGTATGGCCGCAGGTCGCATTGGTCGCCATCGCATCGGCTGCCATCGGCTTCACGGTTCGGACGTGCACCGGCAGCCTCGCGCCGATCCTGTCGTATCCGAACATCGGCGTCGCTGCAGGCATGGTCATTTCGGTCTATCTGGCTCGCGAGCTGGAGCGCAGCCGAGGCATACTTCGCCTGCTGACGCGGGCGGCGGCGCTTGGTCCCGTGGGCTCACCAAGTTCGAGTGAAGAGGCGAGTGAGTGGGGTCAGAGGCGCGAGTGCGTCTTCCGCAACGACGGGGAGTACTGGACGATCGCGTTCGAAGGCCGCACGATTCGGATGAAGGATTCGCAAGGCCTGCAGTACGTGGCTGATCTTCTACGCCATCCCGGCCGCGATTTTCACGTCCTCGATCTCGCCGTGCACGGATCCGCACAACCCGGTCCGCCACCGGAATGGAGCAGCGGACAGCCCGCGCTCGAGCCGCGAGCCAAGGCGATGTACCAGCGCCGACTCGACGAGCTGCAAGAAAAGCTGGAGCAGGCGTATCGCGATGAAGAACGGGCGAGCGGAGCCGCGGCGCGCAGGGAGATCGAGAGCATCATCGAGGAAGTTGCCGCCGCGCTCCGCCTCGGTCGCGCCGACCTGCCGCCAGACACAGCTTCGGAGCGCGCCCGTTCCATCGTGACAAAGCAAATCGACGACGCGATCGCGATGATTCGCGTCAAGCATCCCGCGCTCGGACACCACCTGGCGACGACGATAAAGACCGGCTTCCGCTGCACTTACACGCCAGGTGCGGAGCGGCCGATCAGTTGGCAATAGTCCGCGGACATCGGCTTTGGACTCGACGGTTTGACTTGGCGCGCCCTGCCCGTTAACACCGGGCGCCCTTCGATCAGCCTGTCCTGAGCGAGGTCGAAGGGCTCGAGGCGAGCGGAAAAGTTGATGAATCAGGCGGGGATCCGCTCATGCTGAGATCGTCGAAGCGTGCGGAGGGGTTTTTCGGCAACGTGTGCAAGGGACCAACACGTCGATTGCGCGAACGTCGGCGAATCAGTCTGGCTGCGTTGGCGCTGGTGATGTCATCGTCGCTGTTCGCCGCTTGCGGCGACGACAACGCGGCCGTGCGACCGACCGCGACGCCTTCGAGTTTCACCGCCACGCCGGCGCCGTCGATAACGCCGACAGCCACGGCGCGCGCGACGGATACGCCGGCGCCGACCGCGACCAGCACCGTTACTGCCACCGCTACCGAGACGCCATCGGCGACCGCAACACCGACGGTCACTCCGACGGCGACAGCAACTATCCCGGAACGTTTCACGGGTACGGTCGACGAGTTCTACGTCGTGCCCCAACCGCTCCCGCCGGGCGAGCCAGGCGCTCTCATTCGCGTGCAGGACGTGTCAGCGGACGGCGGCTTCACCACAGTGCGAATCATGTATCACTCGCGCGACGCACAGGATCGCGATCGCGCGGTGACGGGCATTCTCACGTATCCGAATGCGCAGGCGCCGGCGGCGGGGTGGCCTGTGGTTTCGCTCGCTCATGGCACCACGGGGCTGGCGTCGCCATGCGCCCCGAGCCGTGCCGACAGTGCGGCACCGCGCTTCGGAGTCGAAGGTGTCGGAGTGGCCACCGACTATATCGGGCTCGGTCCGGTCGGGGAGCTTCATCCTTATCTTTCGCGTCCGAGCGAGGCGCACAGCGTCATCGATGCCGTGCGCGCCGCGCGCAATCTCCGGGAAGCGGGCGCCGGGCGGCGGTGGTTGGCGGTGGGCCATTCGCAGGGCGGGCACGCCGCGCTCGCGACGAATGAGCTCGCCGCGACGTATGCACCAGAGCTCGAGTTGCTCGGAACGATCGCGCTGGCGCCCGGAGCCCTGTTCGACCGCAGCTACGGCGGGATCGACGAGGTCGTTGTGCACATCGTCGGGGTGATGGGACTCTATGGCGCGGCGAGCGAATACCCGGAGATCCATCCCGACGACTATGTCAGTCCGGCGACCGCCGCGGCCGCCCCTGTCATCGCAGAGCAATGCCTCGACGAAATCGTCGCGGCATTCATCGTCATCCCACTCGACGGCTTCTATGTGCACGACCCGATCGAGACCGAACCGGCGCGATCGCTCATTCTCGCCAACGACGTCGGCCTCGTGAAGTCCGACGCACCGGTGCTGCTCGTGTCCGGCACGGCCGACCAGACCGTCGTGGTGCAAAGAGTCCGCGACCTGTTCGCGAGATTCTGTGAGATCGGCCAGGTCGTCGAGTACCTCGAGATCGAGGGCGCCACTCACGGTGACGAGTACCAAAGGGCCGCGACGCAGATCGAAGCGTGGCTCGCCGACAGGCTCGCCGGCGAGCCGGCGATCAACTCCTGCACGAACGGTCAGTAGCCGCCGCTCCTTTCGGCAAGAAGGTCGGTGTGCCCGAGGAGTAGAACACGCCTCCGTGCCGCCAGCCGTGTTTTTCCCGTTGCCGCCCCGCGCCCGCGGAACGTAGACTCGATGGCAACGTTCGATCCGCTCAATCTCGGCGCCGTCGCCGGAGTGGCGGATCTGAACCAGCATTCCCCGGTCCGGCTCCGCTGCCGCACTGCTCGGTGCAAGTCCGCGCGTCGTCTGTCGTTGAGTCGAGCGAGGCTACTGACGCTCGACGCCCGGAACGTCGCCGATGGTCTTCACCCACCGGAGTGCCGAGCTGCACCAGATCTGCCGTTTCGGCGGAAGCTCCGCCTTTTCCTTCAGGCACCCGACGCGCAGCGAGTAGGTCGGCGGCGAGTCAGTCGCCGCGCAGGCATACACGGGCGCACCGCAGTTGGGGCAAAACGCATGGCGGCGTTTTGCGCCGCTGTCCGCGGTCTTGACGTAGCTCGTCGGCTTTCCGGTGAGCAGGTGAAAGTCGGCGCTCGGCACCGGCAAGGAAACGCGAAACGCGGATCCCGTGAGCACCTGACAGTCCGTGCAGTTGCACACACCGACCATCTGCGGATCCGCCTCGGCCCGGTACGCAATCTGACCGCAATGACAAGAGCCGTGAACTTCCATCGTGCCCTCCCAATCGTGCTGACGCGCTCGCACCCAGGATGCCAGAATTTGCGGACGGCGGGCGAGGGCTATCGTTGACAAAACACACACGATCCGAGAAGCGTGCGCAGTTCGCAGGGGGGTGACGACGATCGCGATGATTCGCGAGAGTGCGATCCAAGCGTTGTGTGTATCACTGTGCTTGGCACTGTGCGCGTGTGCGGGAGACGGCGGTGGTAATGCACCGACCGTATCGCCGACGGCGCCTGGCACCGCGTCGCCGAGCGCGACGTCGGCAGCGCCGACGATCACGCCGACGCCCTCCGTTGTCGTAACCGCGGCGGCCAGCCCGTCTGCCGCCCCGAGCTCGTCACCGACGCTGGCATCGCCGACGGCGACCTCGACTTCGTCGCGGCCGACGCCGGCTCGCGCGCCCGGCCCTTGGCAACGTACCGAGGAACGCGCGCCGTGCGCGAGCTACGCTCCGTTGCGCTCGGCATTCTTCGGCGACCTGCACGTTCACACCCGGTTCTCCGCCGACGCACACATCTTCGGCACCCGCGTCGGTCCGCGCGATGTGTACGCCTTCGCGCGCGGAGCGGAGGTGCCGCTCGCCGACGACAACGAGCAGCAGACACGTCGCGCGCGCATCGAGCGTCCGCTGGATTTCACCGCGGTCACCGATCACGCCGAGTTCTTCGGCGAGGTTGCGCTCTGCTCCACGCCGGGCTCGCTCGCGTACGACATCGAGATGTGTCAGATGCTGCGCCAGGCGGACGACCCGAACGATCGCTTCACGGTCACCGTCTCGTGGCTGTATCCGGCCGGCATCGAGAATCCGCCGCCCTCACATGACTTTTGCTATGAGATTCCTGGCATCGATTGCGATGCGTCGGCCGCCTCCGTCTGGCAAGAGATGCAGGCCGCCGCCGAAGCGGCATATGACCGCACCGACGCATGCGCGTTCACGACGTTCATCGGCTACGAGCACACCGCGAGCCCGCTCGGCCGCCACCTGCACCGCAACGTCATCTTCCGCAATCAACACGTGCCTCCAGCGGCGGCCAGCCAGCTCGACACGGCGGCGGGCGGGATCCCGCAAGGCTTGTGGTCGGCGGTCGAGACCGACTGCCTCGGCGCTGGCACGGGCTGCGACGCGCTGGTCATCCCGCACAACTCGAATCTCTCGGGCGGCGAGCAGTTTTTCGATCCGGCCGATGCGCGAGAGGCGGCGCGGCGCAGCAGTCTCGAGCCGCTGGTCGAGATCCACCAGCAGAAGGGCAACTCCGAGTGCCGTTTCGATCGCCTCGCCGGTCTCGGCGTCGGCAGCGAGGACGAGCTCTGCGATTTCGAGCAGCGCTTGAACCCGCACGAATTTCCCGGCACGTCGCCGCCGCCGATCAGCGAGTACCCGCGCCGCAATCTGGTGCGCAACACGCTGGAGGACGGGCTCGCGTTCGAAGGGAGCCTCGGCGTGAACCCGTTCAAGTTCGGCTTCGTCGGCGGCACCGATACGCACAACGGTACGGCAGGCAACACCGACGAGCGGCAGTGGGAAGGCGGCGAAGGCAACTCGGACTCGAGCCCCGAACGACAGATCGGCGACGAGATACGCAACAACCCCGGCGGTCTGGCGGTCGTGTGGGCCGAGGAGAACTCACGCGACGCGATCTTCGCCGCGCTGCGCCGCCGCGAGACGTATGCGACCAGCGGCACGCGCCCAGTGGTGCGCTTCTTTGCCGGCGGACTGGATGGCGTGAGCTGCGACGCCGCCGATTTCCTCGCGCACGCTTATGCGGACGGAACGCCGATGGGCGGCGACGTCGGCGACGGAGGCGCGAGCCCGCGCTTCGCCGTGCTCGCCTTGAAGGATCCGGGCACGGCGGAATCTCCGGGCACCGATCTCGAGCGCGTGCAGATCGTCAAGGGTTGGGTCGATGCCGACGGCCAGACGCACGAGAAGGTGGTCGACGTGGCGGGTGGCCCCGGGAACGGAACCGCTGTCGACCCCGCGACCTGTGAGCCGATAGGGAGCGGCCACAGCGAGCTCTGCGCAACCTGGGAAGATCCCGATTTCGATCCCGCCCAGCGCGCCTTCTACTACGCGCGCGTGCTCGAGAGGCCGAGTTGCCGGTGGAGCACGCGCGTCTGCAAGGCGGCAGGTGTCGATCCGTTCTCGCCGAGCTGCACCAAGCAGGCCGCCGCGGTCGACGAGCGCTTCGCCGCCTGCTGTATCGACCCCGCGAGCGAGCCATTTCTTTCACCTCTGATCCAGGAGCGCGCCTGGACCTCGCCGATCTGGTATCGGCCCGAGGCAATTGCCAGCGTCACGGGCTCGGTGCACTACGGCGCGCCCGGCAGCGACGAGCTCGAGCTCGAGTTGCGCATCGGGCGCATTCCTCCCGAAATCGCTTCGGGCACGGCCGATCTGGTGGTCGACGTGAGCGACGACGACACGATCTTCCACGTCGCGATCCCTGCCGGCACGGTCGCGGCGTCCGCCTCCGCGGGCGGCGCACAGATCGCGGTGGATGGACTGCGCTCGTTCTCGCTCGAAGTCGATGCGAGCGGCGCCGCCGTGCTGCGTCTGGCGACCGAACCGCTCGATCTCTCCGCCGCCGATGCGATCGACCACGTGGTCAGCGTGTCGCTGCGCGCGGGACTGTACCAATCGACGCACACGCGGCTGTGGCACAGCGACGGCGCATCGCTGTCGACGGGTAATGGGGCTTTGCCTCGAACGTTCCGACCGAACATCCCTCTCCCTCCGGGAGAGGTTAGGTGAGGGGATGAGAGAACGCTTCGACAAAAGGAAAGCCCTAAATGTCGAAGAGCATTTTATCCCCTCACCTTCACCTCTCCCGGTGGGAGAGGAACCAAAGGACGCGCGCCGCAGCAGTCGGCGGGCGCGGCTCCTTCAATGGTTGGCGCCGGCGATTGGGATCGCCGGCTTCGCGCTCGATCCGATCGGGCTCAGATCTTCGGCGCCCGGCTCATCGCCGACGGTGACCGTGAGCTCCGAGCAGATTGCCCGCCTGCGGCGCAGCTGGACCGACGAGCGCGGACATGCACCCGACGCGGCCGAGGAGCGGCAGATCGTCGCCGACGCAATCGACGATGCGATCCTGCACCGCGCGGCGCTGGACTTCGGTCTCGATCGCGGCGACCGCTCCGTGCAGAAGCGCCTCGCTGACCTGGGCACGCTTCTCGCCCAAGCGGGAGACGCCGAGCCTTCCGTGAATGCCCGGTCGCACGGCTTCGAGCGCACCGATCCGGTGATCGCCGCCCACCTCGCCGACGTCCTTCGTCTCGGCTTGGCGAAGACCGATGCGGAGGATCTACCGAACGAGGCGCAGCTCGCCGCCTACTACGAGCGCAACGCGGAGCGTTTCGCGCAGCCCCCTCGACTGCGCTTCACGCATGTCTTTCTGGCTCGCGAACGCCACGGCGCGTCCATCGAGGCCGACGCGGCTCGAGTGCTGCGAGAGTTGTCGGGGCACGCTCCCGCTGCGCGCGAAGCCGCGGAGATGGGCGACGCATTCGTTCATGGCGCCGAGCTCGGGCCGTTGCCTCCACAAGACATCGCACGCCTCTTCGGCCCGGCCTTCGCATCCGCGATCGAAGGCGCGCCGGCTCGGCAATGGATGGGCCCGGTCAGCTCGCCGTATGGGCTTCATCTCGTGTACGTGAACGACCGTCTCGCCGGGCGCGTGCCCGCGCTCGACGCGGTGCGAAGCCGTGTCGTGCACGCGTACGTGCGCGAGCGCGCCGAGGCGAAGCTGCGCGAGCGGATGAACAGCCTGCGCGCGCGTTACCGAGTCGAGATCGCGGACGCCAGCGCGGCGGCCGGCTTCTGAGCCTCGACGGAACGCCAGGTGAGCTCGCCGCGGACGCGAATCGGGTCGTCGCCGATCTGCATCGGCACCTCCCAGAGGTATCGAGCCGGTGTGCTTTCGTCGGTCGGCGCCTGAGCGCGCGGCTCGATCCAGCTGAAGCGCGGCGTGCTCGCCACGCGTTGCCAATCGGGAGGCGCCGCGGCGTCGATCGTCGAAGTGCTGCAACTGATCGGCCGGCCGGAAAGCAGTCCCGCGTATGATCGATACGTGGTGACAAGGAGGAGGGTCAGTCCGAGCAGCAACCGCTCGATCGAGCGACGTCTCGCCATCATCCACTCCTCTAGCGGCGTGTACGCGGGTAGTGGGCGATTTTGGTTCCAAACGATGTGGCGTCGATGCGTCGCTGCCGCATGTTCTGCTCGAAGTTGAGTCCGACTCATCGGGGTGCGCGCTGCTTCCATGTCATGCGGGGGTGTACCTACGGTTCACCCCCGCGCCCCCTCTCCCTTTCCAGAACAATAGATCCTGCCCCGATTTGCCGGCCACCGCTCTGAAGTCTCGCACTCGGGCTGAATCAGCGCGCACGCGCCGAGGTGTCATTCCGGTGTGAAACCGAGAAACCGTAGCCTGGGCGCTAGCAAATCGAGCGACGATGATTGGAACAAGCGATTCCCCGATGGAGAGCGCAGCTTGAAGTCGTGGACGCTCATGACAAGGAGCGCCCAGGCCACGGCGTTACGGATCAAGACATCCCGCCGACTCGGCGCGACCGCGCTCCATTCCGATCACGCGCGAGAGTTCAGGGCGGTGGCCGGCCGATGGAAGCAGGCTCTATCGAGGACGCCGGATAAGGGAGAGGGAGCTCGAGGGTGAACCGTAGGTACACCCTCGAATGACGTGGAATCACAAGCGCACCCCGATGAGTCGAAAGCTCGTTCGATGATCTCTTCGACGTGTTCGACCGCAATGGCAAAGCCGCGCAAACCATGGGATCGCACGGAGCCCTCCCGACAATGTCGTTTGATTTCAAATACCCCACTAGCTGTACGCGAGACCATTCTGTCGGCGGGCAAGTGCTATTGCATAGTCTGTTGATTCTTTACCTGGCGTTCGGTGAAGGTCGGGAAGAGCAACTCCCGGGAGACGACCGTTGCGCAAATCCGCCAGAGCAGATGATCGAACGGCGCGCCGCGTCCAGTTGTCGATGTTTCGGCGGCATCCCGTGGATGGCGAGGAAGTCGAGCTGCGCGACGGAGGATGGATTCGCTACTTCGAGCACTTTCTCTCGGTGCCGGAGGCGGACCGTCTGTTCGAGATCCTGCGGCGGGACGTGCCATGGAGACAGTTTCGCAATCGACTGTGGACGTTCCCGCGGCTCACGGCATTCGTCGGCGATGCCGGCGTCGTATACCGCTACTCCGGCGTCGAGCACGCGGGCGACGGCTGGCCGCCGATGTTGCTCGATCTTCGCCAGCGCATCGAGCAACGCGGCGCGGCGACGTTCAACGGCGCTCTGCTCAATCTGTACCGCGACGGAAACGACTCGATGGGCCGTCACGCCGACGCGGAGCGCGAGCTCGGGCGGAACCCGATCGTCGCGTCGATCTCACTCGGCGCCGTGCGGACGTTCGTGCTGCGCCACAAGGCGAGCAAGGAGAGACGAGCTATGGATCTCGCGCACGGAAGCCTGTTGGTGATGGGCGGCACGCTGCAGCATCACTGGCAGCACGAGCTGCCGAAGACGCGCGATCCCGTCGGCGAGCGAATCAACCTGACGTTTCGCCGATTCATCGTGCCGTGAGCTCAATGGTCCACTCGGCAGCGACCCGTGTCTCAGGATGACAGACACACCTTCTGGCCCTTCGCAGCCTTGGCAACACGGAATCTTTCCAGCACAGTGGGATCCGAAGCTTGGAATTCACGTGACTTGAAGTCGCGGC
>JADMIO010806565.1_pt1 | contig 16768 bp, 14 predicted proteins | sample 8958161 | NCBI WGS metagenome assembly JADMIO01 (sample SAMN16585339, study PRJNA669376) | soil metagenome | isolation source: Crop rotation soil | place: USA: Cullars Rotation, Alabama | collected 2011
CTTTCCCCTTAAGCGTGATGCGCTGGTCGAGGTTCAGTTTGCCCGCCGCAAGCTGCTGCCCCGCCGTCACCAGAATCGGGATTTTGAACACGCTTGCCATCGGGAACAGCTCGCTGCCGTTGACCTCGAAGCGCTCGCCCGACTCGATGTGCCAGATGCTGATACCGGCTTCGATGCGCGCCGCATCCATCGCCGCTTGAATATCACTGGTTAACGTCATTAATCTAACCCCACAAGGATTTCATCGTAATGCTAAGGACTCTATATAACCCTGACTGATTTTGCAACAATATGTGCAGATTGATACAAATTTTCGCACACTCTATTGTGTGTTCCCCCTGTGTCCTCACTACAGGGCACCAAGGAATTGAGGAGCGGCATAAAAGATACCACCAAACCATCTTAATTGTTCGAATATTGTGGACGCCCGAAAATGCCTGCCACGCTGCCCCGCCACGGCAATACGCCTTCATGCTGCATTAAATGCGAGGGAAGCCGCACGCGATTGGGTTGAAAGATAGTACTCTAGTTCATTGCACGGTTTCTGTTCAGAACGTCCATCGACAAGCGTGGGAAATAGTGGCACAATATTTCTAGGTTTATACCAATATTTTGCGCGTTTTCCACCGGAGTTCGCTGTTTTGAACGCGATTGACCTGGGCTTTACGGCTGGCTACATCGAGGAGCTGCAGCTTTACAGCGCCCACCCTCATAACGATGTTGAGCTGGTCTTCCTCGCGTCGGGACAGCTTTTGTACGCATTTGCCGGGAAACATATCCCGCTCCTCAGCAACCGTCTCGCCATCTTCTGGGCTGCTATCCCGCACCGCCTGATTCGCGTCGCGCCCAACACCAAATTCTACTGGATCACGATTCCGCTGGCGGTTTTCAGCCACTGGGACTTGCCTAACGGCTTGATCAAGAGCGTCCTCGATGCCGATTTTGTCGAAGAGATGAGCGGCGAACCTTCTCCCAACGATCAGTTTGCTTTCCGCCAATGGTACGCCGATATTTCGGGCGGCAGCCGGGCGCACAGCAAAACGGCGCTGCTCGAAATCGAGGCGCGCGTACGCCGGCTGGCGGATGGCTTCTCGGCGGATAACCCCTCGCCCGTGCTGGTGTCGCAGGGAAACAACCCGCGCGTGCAGACCGCGCAGCAAATCGCCCTGTTCATCGCCAATCACTACACCGAGCAGATCGACGGCACGACGATTGCGGCTGCCGTCGGCGTGCATCCCGGCTACGCTTCGCGCGTCTTCGCCAGCGTCTTCAATATCGGCGTGATCGACTATCTGACGCAGTACCGCGTTGCCGCCGCGCAAAAAATGCTGCTCATGACCGAGTATCAGGTCAAGACGATTGCCTTCGAGGTCGGCTTCGGCTCAATCAGCCGCTTCTACGCCTCGTTCAAGAAGCTGTGCGGCATGTCGCCGGAGCGTTACCGCCTCAAGCTGCAAGGCAAGCTGGACGAAGCCTCGGTTACCTCCGTCAGCCCGGATACCAGATAACGCGCGCTTCCTCGGCGCTGCGCTGGTAGCTCCACGCCTCATCAACCATCCGCTCCAAATTGTATTCCGGTCGCCAGCCCAGCAGAAACTTCGCCTTGGTGTTGTCCAGCCATGTCGAGAAAAACTCGGTATGGATTTCGACCGTCGGCGTGCCGTATTTCCGCTTCAAATACGCGCCCATCTTGCCGTAATCGACCGGCTCATCCATGCAGATGTTGAACAATTGCTGGCGTGCCTTCGGGTGGTCGATGGCGCACAGCAGCGCGCTGATCAGGTCTTCGACGTGGACGAAATTACGCTGGATCGGTGTGCCGTCCGCGTCACCCATCACCGGGAACGCGCCGGTTGCGATGTACTCGTCCGCCTTATCCGCGCCAACGTAATCGCGCCAGCGAATGCCGCCGAACACATCATCGCCGAAGGACGCTTGCGCCTTGAAGTCGTCCTTCTCCATGATCCACGGGGCACGCAGGCAGCAGCCGTTCAGCCCGTACTGGACGTAATACTGCTCCAGCATGACTTCTTCCAGCACCTTCGAGAGCGCGTAGCAGCCGGGGTAGGCGCTGTGCTTCTGTGTCTCCGTCACCGGAAGCGGGTGCGGATAGACGCAGTGACCAACGCCCGCGTCGCCGCCCAGCAGGATGAACTGCTGGAAAGTCGGGCTGGTACGGCAGGCTTCTAGCAGCCAGAACAGCCCCTTGATCGCCACGTCCATAATCTGATCGGGTGTTTCTTTGACGGTCGCCAGGTGCAGGACGTGCGTCACGCCGTCCATCGCCTGCTTCACAGTGTCCTCGTGCTCGATTGATCCCTTAACGACTTCCAGCCGTTCGCTCGGCTGGAGCTGGCGGTTGTGGCACAGCGCGCGCACGGTGAAATCGCTAAAGCGTGCATCATTCAGCACGCGCGTGATGAAATGCTGCCCAACTTTGCCGGTTGCCCCGGTGACGAGGATTCGCTTGGCTGCCATGTTCACGCCCCTGTCGTCGCTATGCCTAATGAGATGCCCGCGATTATAACTAGCTAATCATCGAAGCGCGGAATTTCCACCCGCGCGCCGCCCTTCAGTGCCGATTGGTGCGCGCAGATGCCCGGCGCGTTCCAGTTGGCGGTCGTCACGGCATCCGACCACGGCAGGCGTTCTTCGACGATGCTGCGCACGAACTCGTGAATCAGGTGGGGGTGCGAGCCATCATGTCCGCCGCCTTGCAAGAACGACAGGTGCGGGTTGCTGGCATCATAGACGCCCCGCCGCGTGAAGCGCGCGATCTCTGGCGGCAGCAAATCCTCGCGGTAGGGCACCTGCACTTTTTCCACCGTGATCGGCTTGCCGCGCCCCTGGGCTGCGGTCGCTGGCATCCGGTACACGACCGGTTCCTCGTCCTCGATCTGCTCCCACTCGAAGCTCGCCGTCTCGCCATACACGTTGAACAGCTCGCCATAAGCGTGCGCGGTGTGGAACAGGCTGCGCGTCACCTCCGCCGCGAGGCTGGTCTCGCTCTCCAGCTCGAAGATCGCCGTTTCAATCGGGAACGGGTTGTTGTACTGTGCGTGCAGCTCCTGGCGCATCACGCCGGAGCCGGAGCAGTGAACCGACTTCGCGCGCGTGTTCGCCAGCGACAGGATTGGGGCGACGGCGTGGGTGGCGTAGTGCATCGGCGGCAAGCCCAGCCAGTACGAGGGCCAGTTCTCCATGTCCTGATAGTGCGCGCCACGCAGGAACTGAATCCGCCCAAACTCGCCCTTCGTCAGCATGTCCTTGGCATACAGGAAGCGGCGCGTGTAAACCGCCGTCTCCATGCCCATGTAGACCTTGCCGCTGGTGCGCTGCGCGTCCACAATTGCCCGCAGCTCCTCAATACTGGTCGCCATCGGCACGGTGCAGGCGCAGTGTTTGCCCGCCTTCAGCACCGCCAGCGCCTGCTGCGCGTGCAGCGGGATCGGCGTGACCAGATGCACGGCGTCGATTTCGTCCGAGTTCAAAATCCCCTGAAAGTCGGTCGTGCGCCGCGCCGCGTCTATCAGGAACTTGTCGCCCACCGTGTTCACCTTGTCTGCGTCGGCGTCGCAGATCGTCAGGCTTTCCACGTCGGGGTGATGCAGATAAATCGGCACGAACTCGCGCCCAAAACCGAGTCCCACCAGCGCGACCCGCAGCTTTTTCATCGTTCGCTTCCTCGTCTGCACAGGATGATTGTGCAGGCATTGTGTGCTATCCCTCGGTGTAGGTCAAGATGTTCGCTATCTGCGCACAATTTGGTTCCCAAATCACTTGTGGCAGTTTTGCATCTTCTGCCGTAAATTTGTAGCTCATGCTTTTACTCATTGCTTATTGCTCATCGCTCATTGCTTCACTGGATACGGACACATGGCTGACGCAATTCATGACTGGATCAAGTCGCACGGCGACATGGCAGTCGCCACGCTGCGCGAATTTGTGCGCATGGACACGCAGAACTTCGCGCCGGAAGGACGCGAGCGCTCGGCGCAGCTTGGCGTTGCCGGGCTGCTGCGCGCGCTCGACTGCGCCGTAGACGAGTACGAGGTTGGTTCCGTGCCGGGGCTGATCGATCACCCGCAGTACTGGGATGAGCGCCCCTGTACCGGACGCCCCAACGTGATCGGCATCCGGCGTGGCGCGGGCGGCGGGCGTTCGCTGCTGTTTTCCAGCCACATGGATACCGTGCTGGTCGGGCAAGACCCGTGGACGAAGCCGCCGTGGGGCGGGCAGATCACCGAGGGCAAGCTGTGGGGCTTAGGCGCGTATGACATGAAAGCCGGTCTGGTCGCCTCGATGATGGTCATCAAGGCGCTCAACGACCTCGACATCCGCCTCAAGGGCGACCTGATGGTCGAGAGCGTGGTCGATGAGGAAGTCGGCGGCTGCAATGGCACGCTGGCGGCGCGCCTCAAGTACAACGCCGACCTTGCCGTCGTGCCAGAGCCAACCAATCTGGTGGTCGCGCCGGGGCATCAGGGCGGGCTGATGCTCAAGATCACCCTGCGGGGCAAACCCGGCTGGACGTTCTCTCAGGAGAAGCCGCTCGACCCGACGCAGGCAATCGCCCACCTCATCAACCTGCTCAACGACTGGAACGAAGCGCGGCTGGCGAAGAACGTTCCGCCGCCGATCTTCAGCACCAACCCCTACCTGCCGCTCATGGTCAACCAGCTACAGGCGGGCGATACCTCGCTGCGTTTCTTCGCCGACCGCGTGCCCAGTCATGCCTGGCTGTGCGTCTGGATTGGGCTGCATCCCGGCATGACGCAGGAGGGGATTATGCGCGACGTGCAGGCATTTTACACCGCGGCGCAGGTGAACGACCCGATCCTTGCATCGTTCGATCCGGTCTGGGAGCCGCTGCGTTTCCTCGCTGGCAGCCAAATTCCGGCGGATCATCCCGGCATCGAGACGTTTGCGGGGGCGCTGACCGCCGTTCGGGGCGAAGCGCCGATCATTCGCGGCGCGCCGTTCGCCTGCGATGGGCATATGTTCAACCTGTACAGCCCCACGCCGATGCTGCTGCTCGGTCCCGTTGGCGGCAACCCGCACGCCCCGGACGAGTTTGTCACGCTGGAAAGCTATCTCGCCCTGATCGAGACGTTCGTCCGCGCGGCAATCGACTGGTGCGGACAGGCTTAAACGACGCTTTGTAGGCGCAGCAAAGCAAACGAAGTTTGCACCTGCGCCCGTTCTATCTATCCATGAATGGAGACGACACCATGCCCAAGCAAGCCGTTACGACCGACAAAGCGCCCGCAGCGGGCGGACCGTACTCGCAGGCGATTAAAGCCGGAGATTTCATCTACGTGGCGGGGCAGGGCGGCACCAACCCCGCGACCAAGCAGATGGGCGATACCATCGAGGAGCAGGCGCGCCAGACGCTCGAAAACGTCAAGGCGATCCTCGAAGCCGCCGGCGCAACGATGGCGGACGTGGTCAAATCGACCGTCCACCTGACCGACCTGAGCCAATTTGCCGCGTTCAACGCTGTGTACACGGAATACTTCCCCGATCCCAAGCCCGTGCGCACCACCGTCGGCAGCCAGCTTCTCGGCAAGATGATCGTCGAGATTGATGTCGTCGCCTACGTTGGGAAATAGCCCATGCTCCGTCTGGAAAACAAGAATGCCATTATCACCGGGGCGGCGCGCGGCATCGGCAAGGCGATTGCGCGTAAGTTCCTCGCCGAGGGTGCGCGCGTCCTGATCTGCGACATCGCCGCCGACCGCCTCGCCGCCACTGCGCAGGAATTTTCACAGCTCGGCACGGTTTATGCGCTGGCAGGCGACCTGACCGACCCATCTTTCTGCGAATCGGTCGTTAAAGAGGCGCAGGCGCGGCTGGGCAGCGTCGATGTGCTGGTCAACAACGCGGGCATCGCCATCGTCGAGCCGTTCGTCGATCAGAGCCTGAAGACGTGGGACGCCACCATGAACGTCAATCTTCGCGCCATGTTCGTGCTGGGGCAGGCTGCCGCCCGCCTCATGGTCGCGCAGGGGCAGGGCGGCGCAATCGTCAACATGGCGTCCAGCAACGGGCACATGGGCGAGAAGGGATTGGCGGCGTACAACGCTTCCAAAGCTGGCGTGATCCTGCTGACCAAGACGATGGCGATTGAGCTGGCATCGCATAACATCCGCGTCAATGCCGTCTCGCCGGGCTTCATCTTCACCGACCTGACGCAGGAAGCCGGACTCGACCCCGCCTTCGTCGCCGCCTATATCGAGAAAATCCCGCTGGGACGCTACGGTCGCCCAGAGGAAGTCGCCAACCTGTTCGCCTTCCTCGCCTCGGACGAAGCCTCGTTCATCACCGGCGACTCGGTCGTCATCGACGGCGGTCAGTTGTCGGAAGAATAGATCGGCTTATCTGCCGCCACTGGCTCAAAGCCAGTGGCTGTGGTTTAAAAAAGCCAGCTAGAAGCAGGCTCTTTGTTTGATGGGTGAGAAACAGCCTGCTTCAGCAGGCTTGGTTTAATAGCCGGAGGCTTTCAGCCTCTGGCGACTGAACCAGCGGCACTCACCCCAACACCATCCCTGTTTCCGCCTCAATCTCCAGCAGGCGGTTGTACTTCGCCAGCCGCTCGCTCTGCGTGATCGAGCCGATCTTGATGTAGTCCGCCGCCCAACCGACCGCCAAATCCGCCAGCCAGTTGTCCTCGGTCTCGCCGCTGCGCGCACTGACGACGACCTGCCAGCCCGCCCCACGCGCCAACTGGTTCGCATCCAGCGCCTCGCTCATGGTGCCAATCTGGTTGACCTTGAGCAGCAGCGCGTTTGCCGCGCCGCGCTCAATCGCTGTCGTGATGCGTCCCGGATTGGTACAGAGCAAATCGTCGCCCAGCGCCAGCACACCCGCTGGCAGCCGCGCCCGAAACACCGTCCAGTGTTCCCAGTCGTCCTCGGCAAGCCCATCCTCGATGCTCAGAATTGGGTATTTTGCCAGCCACGCCAGCAATTGATCGACCATCTGCGCGCCGGAAAGCGCCTGTCCATCCAGTTGGTAGCTGCCGCTTTCGTAAAAGTGGCTTGACGCCACATCGACCGCCAGCTCTACGTCATACCCCGACGCCTGAATTGCTTCCATCGCGCCTTCGAAAGCCGCCGTCACACCGTCGAATGGCGGCGCTAAACCGCCTTCATCGGCGCGCAGCAGCCGCATGCCGTAGCGCTCGGCGATCTTGTCCGCCGCCGTCATGTAGACGGCATAGGTGCGCGCCAGCACCTCGTTAATCGAGTACACGCCGCGCGGCACGACCAGCAAATCCTGTATGGGGATTTGCCCGCCCGCGTGCTTACCGCCGCTGTACAGGTTGATCATCGGCTGCGGCAGGCGCGGCTCGGTTTGCGCCAGCGCTGCGAAATGGCGATACAGCGGCACGCCCTCCGATGCGGCGTGCGCCCGCGCAAAGGCAATCGAGACCGCCAGCAGCGCGTTCGCCCCCAACCGGGATTTGTTCGGTGTGCCGTCCAGCGCGATCAGCGCGTCGTCCAGCGCGCGCTGCTTGTCGAATACCTTGTCCGCCAGCGCCGTATTGATTTCGCCGTTGACGTTAGCGACGGCTTTCAGGCAGCCGTTGCCACGAAACCGCGTCTTGTTGCCGTCGCGCAGCTCAACCGCCTCGTGCTTCCCAGTCGATGCGCCGGATGGCACGCTTGCCTGCGCCTTTATCCCATTTGCCAGCACGCACGTTGCCAGCAGGGTCGGCTTACCCCGGCTGTCCAGAATTTCGATGGCGGAGACTCGTTCGAGAATGGGCATCAATCCAGCCTTCGGTGAAACATATCGACTAAATCGGGTACGGATTTTGGCACGTCCGCCAGCAAATCCAGCACGATTGCCTGCTGTTGGGCGCGCTCGTCCGGCGAGAGGTATTCCAGTGGCGAGCGCCCCGCCACGCGCGCCAGCAGACACGCCAGCGTGTGCCGCACGGCATACGCCTCAATGTCCCAGTCCTGCATACCCAGCCCGCTTAAATACGCCTGCCAGTAGACCAGTGGCGCATAGTAGAGCGCGCCGCGCTGCGCTTTGAGGTGCAGCCCCTTACTCAGCAGGTGCGTCAGCGAGAAGCCAAGGTCGAACGCCGGGTCGCCGAAGTGAATCACCTCGTAGTCGAGGATCACCAGCCGCCCGTTGTGAATCAGAATGTTTTTGGGGCTGTAGTCGCCGTGAACCAGCGCCAGCTTGCGCCCTCGCGTATCCGCAATCAGTTGGTGGATGAAGTCCGCCGCCTCTGGAACTTGCGTGGCGGTGTAGGCGTAGTACGGCTCCAGCCGCAGCGTCTCGAAAAACGATTGATCGGCGAACGCCGCCTGCGCGTCTACCAAATCTGCTTCCGCTGATCGGTGAATCGCCGCCAGAATCTCCCCGAACTGGCGCGCATAGTCGGCGTCGATGCTGCCCGCCAGCATGCGCGTCTTCCAGTTTTCGTGCGGCGTCGGCACGGCGGACATCGCCAGAATGTGGCTCTCGAAATCCTCGAAGACGAAGCGTGGCGTGCTGCCCGGCGGCAGCGTGCGGCTGAACCAGCGCAGCCCGGCTGCCTCGCGGTGGATGCGCTCGACGCTGCTGAACCAGTCCACTTTGACGCGCAGCTTGGCGAGCGCCTGCTTCAGTATCCACGCCTCGCCGCTCGCCCGCTCGACCCAGACCACGCGGTTCGAGACGCCGCCGCCCAATACACGGACTTCCGGCGTTTCGTCCGGTGCGATGTGCTCTTGCGCGCGCAGGTAGGCGACCAGCGCATCGCCCTGTTCAATGTCATCAATTGGAGTGGAGGTTGTGGTCATGCGCTCCCTCGCCAGCGGCATCGCCAGACGCGGCAAATCACGCCGATGGCGGCTGAATGGGCATAGCATAACACGTTTGAGGGAGAGTGCGAACCAGCAGCCTGTGGCTGTTAGCCTTTGCGCATCCGTGGGTCGAGCGCGTCACGCAAGCCGTCGCCAATGAAGTTGACGCTCAACACACTCAACGAGATCAGGATGCCAGGCCACAGCACCAGCGCCGGGGTCAGCGTCAGATAGTCCTTGCCGTCGAACAGCAGGCGACCCCACGTCGGGAAGTCCGGCGGGAAGCCCAAGCCGAGGAATGACAGCGCCGATTCGGTGATGATGGCGCTGGCGATGGCGAACGTCGCCGACACGATTACGGGGCTAAGGACGTTGGGCAGGATGTGTCGGCGGATGATATTGACGTTGCCGGAGCCGAGGCTGTGCGCCGCGATGACGAAATCACGCTCCTTCACGCTCAACACTTCCCCGCGCACGAGACGCGCCGTGGGCATCCAGCCGAGGATGCCGATTACGAACACGATCAGGATGAAGATGCCCGCTTCTGGACCGAACACGCTGCGCAGCGAATCCCGGAACAGCATCGTGATCACCAGCAGCAGGGGAAGCTGGGGCAGCGCCAGAAACATATCGGTCAGGCGCATCAGGAAGTTGTCCGCCTTGGCGAAATAGCCCGCCAGAATGCCGATCAGCGTGCCGATGAACATAGCGATCAGCATGGCAACCACGCCGATCAGCAGCGACACGCGCCCGCCGTACATGATGCGCGCCAGCGTATCGCGTCCAAGGTTATCGGTGCCAAAGGGGTGTGCCGCCGTCATATTGGAGAACGACGCGACCACATCGATATATTCGGGGTCGGTGTGCCACACCAGCGGACCAAAAGCGATCACGATGACGACCACCAGCAGCAGCCCGATTGCGCCCATAGCCAGCTTGTGCTTGCGGAAGCGTACCCAACCATCGCTCCACAGGCTTTGCGCTTTGACCTGGCTTTCGGGCTTGATCTTGATGGGAACTGCTTTGGTTGTCGTTGCCATAGTCGGTCGCTTGTCTGTGGGATTAACGATAGGAGATACGAGGGTCGAGCAGGGCGTAAAGAATGTCCGCGATCAGGTTGAACACCACGATCAGTACGGCAAAAATGAACGTTAGCGTCTGCACCGTCGGGATGTCGCCGCCTTGAATGGCGAGGATTAGCAGTTGCCCCATGCCATTGACGCGGAAAATCTGCTCGGTGATGATCGCGCCTTGGAAGATGCCGGGGATGCCGAGCGCCACCAGCGTCACCACCGGGATTAGACTGTTGCGCAGCGCGTGCCGCACTACGACCGAACGCTCATTCAGTCCTTTGGAGCGCGCTGTGCGCACGTAGTCCTGGTTCAGGTTGTCCAGCATAGCGGAGCGTGTGAAGCGGCTCATTTGCGCCAGAAATAACAGGGCAAGCACCATCACTGGCATCGCCATCTGGCGGAGCTGCATCAGGAAGCTGCTCACGTCGGTCACTTTAAGTGTGGTGTTGTACACCGACGGGAACCATTTCAACTGCACCGCAAAGATGATCACAAAGATCAAGCCGCTAAAAAAAGTGGGGATCGAGAATCCAACCACCGAGAAGAACGTGCCTATCTGGTCGAAGATGGAATACGGCTTATAGGCGGAAATCACCCCAATAGGAATGGCAACCAGCACGGCGATAATGTATGCCGTCCCGACGACCCACAGCGTTTGCGGGATGCGCTGCAAAATCAGGTCGATGACCGGGCTGCGCGTCTGCCACGAGTAAATGCGCAGGCGGTCTTCTGACCCCGGCAACTGAATGCCGGTTACCTTCTCGAACACGTTGAGCGGCTCGTTGATGAGGAACTGTTGAAGCCACTTGACATACTTAATAGCGAAGGGCTGGTTCACCCCCATATGTTCGCGGATGCGCTCGCGCACTTCCTGCGGGATGCTTTGAGGCAGGTTGGCAACAGGGTCGCTGGGGGAAAGGTCGAGCAGCGCGAAAATCACGAGGCTAATCGCCAGCAGAGTGGGGATAAGAGTCAGTATCCGTCGGACGATATACCGTGTCACGCCTTTTTCCTCTGAACGCAGCGGGGGTTCGAACGAGAAAGGGGCGAGATTGCTCTCGCCCCTTCGTTAAATCTTGTTGAATTACTGCGCCGCTAGCGTCCAGTCGGCGATGTTCCACTCTTCCGAGTCCCAGGCGTTCATCAGGACACCGGCGATGCGGTTGCTGACTGCTGAGACGTTGCCGCGGTGGATCAACGGGATGGCGGCGCCGCTCTGAACGATCAGGTCGTTCTGAGCGATGGCGATTGCGCCGCGGTCTTCGAGGACGGCGGTCTCCGCCATCTGCCCAACCAGCGCGTCATAGTCGGCATTGCACCAGCGAGCAATGTTGTTCGACAGGAAGTCGTTGTCCGGGGACGCGATTTCGGAGCATGTCCACTGCGACATATAGGCTTCGGGGTCGGTGCCGTCGAAGTTATTGGTGTACATTTCCACGTCGGCATAGAACTTGCCGAGGGTGTCCGGGCTGGCGGGGTCGGCACCGAAGAACACGGCGGCGTCGATGTTGCGCAGCTCGGTCTCGATCCCCAGCTCATCCCACCACTGCTTCACCAGCGCCTGGGTCGCCTGACGGACGGCGTTGGTCGAGGTTTGATACAGAATACGCAGCGGCACGCCATCGGCTTCGCGGATGCCGTCGCCGTCGCTGTCTACGATACCGGCATCATCCAGCAGCTTCTTCGCGCCTTCCATGTCCTGCGCCAGGCAGCCGTCGTTGTTGGTCGAAGCGTAAATCGGAGGAGCGGGCAGAATGTTGCAGGTTGGCACGCCAGCGGGTCCGTAAACCTGCTGCGCGATGATGTTGCGGTCAATCGCCATCGACATCGCCTGCCACACTGCGGGGTTGGTCAGGAACGGATGCGCGTTCGAGCCGTCTTCGTGGTAGACCGAACGGTCGTCACCCAGCGCGGGGTCGGGGTTGGTCTGGTTGATCATGATACGCTCGACGCTCGTGCCGTAGGCGACCAGCACCTTGCCCAGTCCGGCAGCTTCCATCGAGGACAGAATCTGCGGCGTCACCTGAAGGTTCCAGCCATAGTCGGCTTCGCCGGTTTCTAGCACGGCGCGCGCCGCAGCTTCGGCGTCACCGCCACCCTTCATCACGACGGTCTGGAAGAAGGGCTTGCCTTCGCTCACGCCACGGTAGTTCGGGTTCGCCGTGAATGTCACCACGTCATTCGGGCGGAAGTCGCTCACGACGTAGGGACCCGTGCCCACGGGCATGAAGTTCTGGTCGGTGCAGGTCAGGGCAGCTTCGCCCATGCAGCTCTCGAACTGCGCCTTCTGGACAATCGAGGAGGTCTGACCGACGAACGGCGCATACGGGAACGGCTTGGGCGCGTCGAACGTGATCTTGACGGTCGTCGCATCGACGGCTTCGACGTTGCTCACGCCGTTGAAGTTCACCAGCGTCGCGCAGCTCATGGCTTCGTCAACGCAGTACTGCCAGGTGAACACCACGTCGTCGGCGGTGAACGGCGTGCCGTCCGACCACAGGATGCCTTCCTTCAGCTTCCAGGTGATCGTGGTCAGGTCTTCTGAGACGCCACCGTTCTCGACGGTCGGAATTTCTGCCGCCAGGAACGGAACCATCATGCCATTGTTGTCGTAGTGTGCCAGCGGTTCGAGGACGAGGGAAGATGCGTGGAAGTCTTTTGTACCCTGCGACAGGTACGGGTTCATTGTGGAAATTGCCTGCCAGTAGAGGAGGTTGAGCGTGGTGTCATCCTGAGCGGAGACCACGCCGATTGCCCCTACGAGCACGGTCAGGAGGAGTATTGCGGCAACGATGCGGAGCTTGTTCATTAAGCGACCTTTCTTTCTACAGAATACTTATGTTACATGCTAACGATTTTTGCGTCAGTATACTTGAGTTTAATCGAAGTGCAAACATTTTCATGAATAACAAGTACCAGAAATACCGCGCCCATCTTTGTCGGAAGCAGATGAAGCGACAGTTGCTAGAAATACACAGATTGGTTACAACAGGTTCATTGGTAGTAGAGAGACAGACAATGACTGAGCTGGATCGGGATCAACTGCAAAAAGACATTCACGCCCTCTACGTCCGCGAGCACGAGGAAATGGGCGAGAAGGGCACGCTAGAGCATCTGGAGCGCTCGCGCCAGTGGGATATGTCTGGCACGCTGCGCGCCGGCGGGGTGCTGGTTTTCCCGCACGCCGGGGTGATGGACTGCGGCTACCAGATCGCCGCCTGCGTCAACTCGGCGCTCGACAGCGGCGCGGATCGCGTGCTGGTCGTTAGTGTGCTGCACGCCTTCACCCACGAGATGGAAATGGCGCGGCGGCGTGTGGCAGCCGGCGGCGAACCGTCGGCAGAGGTGACGTGGGGCATTCAGGGCACGGGCATCGACGGTCCGCGTCAGGAATGGCGGCGTGACCACGCCCTGATGAGCTGGCGGCACTTCTGGAACGCGGCGGTCAAGCAGCGCGGCTTGACCGGCTCGAAGGTGCCGGAAGTCGTCGAGCGCTATCCCTATCTGGCGGGCGGCAAGCCGGAAAACCTGCCGGGCATCGAAGAAATCGCGCAGGTCGCCAAAGACGCGGTTATCGTCTCGACCGCCGACATGTTCCATCACGGCTTGGGTTACGGCGACACGCTGGAAAACTCCTTTGATCACGACGCCGAAGGACTGCGCAAGGCACAAGCCGTCATCGAGGATGGCATGCGTATCCTCGGCAGCGGCGATTACTGGGGTTACAACCAGCACTGCGTCGTGGCGAAAAGCGACCACCGCGATGCCGGGCAGGTCTTCCGCTACCTGCGCGGACCGATGCACGGTACGGTGCGCGACATCACCTACACCGACGCCTCGGAACTCTACAAGCAGCCGCCGCCCACCTGGGTCGCCGCCGCGCTGTGCGAATGGAAGCTGGACGCCTAGCACATTGTAGGGGCGGGGCATGCCTCGCCCTTGATCGCAACCATCGGCGTTCCGTTTGCGTCGATTGCCATCGTAGGGGCGCACGGCTGTGCGCCCTCTTGAATCAATGGCACCATACGGGCACAACATTCATGTGTGTGCCCTCGCTTCATAATGAAATAGAGCAATCCGGCGCATTAACCCGTGTTCCAGCACTTATCTTCCGCGTACTGGGATAAATTTTCAGGCGTGCCGGGCGCTCATTTCTCCCTCGTTCCGGCGCATCTTGGCGTCAATAGATAATTTTGTGCCGAACCTCAATCACAACGCTATAATCGTCTATCTAAAATAATGGACAAGGACGGTTAAGTTTATGCCAGCATTCGATTACGCCGCACCCCACACCGTTCATGAAGCCGCCGCGCTGCTGGCACAGCACGACGGCAAGGCGCGTGTGCTCGCCGGCGGCACCGACTTGATCGTCCAGCTTCGAGAGAACCGCCGCACGCTCGACCTCGTCGTGGACATCAAGCAGATTCCCGAAGTCAACGAGCTGACTTACGACCCGATCAACGGGTTGAGCATTGGCGCGGGTGTGCCGTGCATGCGCATCTGGGATCACCCGTCGATTGCGGCGCTCTATCCCGGCATCACCGACGCCGTTTCGCTGATTGGCGGCATCCAGATACAGGCGCGCGCCACGGTAGGCGGCAATCTGGTCAACGCTTCCCCTGCTGCCGACTCGATCCCAGCGCTGATCGTCCACGCCGCCGTCGCCGAAATCGCTGGCACGAACGGCGTGCGCGAAGTGCCGGTGGAGGACTTCTGCCTCGCGCCGGGACGCACCGTGCTGCAAAAAGGCGAGTTCCTCGTCCGCCTGAAAATCAAGCCGCCTGCCAAGGGCTTCGGCGCGCACTACCTGCGCTTCATCCCGCGCAACGAAATGGACATCGCCGTGGTTGGGGCGGGCGCAAGCGTCGTCCTCGATGAGGGCGGGCAGACAATCCAGTCGGCGCGCGTCTCGGTCGGGGCGGTTGCGCCCATTCCGCTGTTCGTCCGCGAAGCCGGCGACTACCTTGCTGGCAAATCCGTGAGCGACGAAATTATCGCGCAGGCGGCCAAATTCGCTTCGAACGCCGCCACCCCGATTGAGGACGTGCGCGGGACGGTGGCACAGCGTAAACATCTTGCCGGGGTACTGACGCGCCGCGCGCTCAACAGCGCGATTGCTCGCGCACGTGCCAGCTTAGGAGTTGAATGATGATCAACAAAGTCCACGTAACGGCGCAGGTTAACGGAGAGCCAACAGAGTTTCTCTGCGAGCCGCGCCAGAGCCTGTTGGAAGTGCTGCGTGACGTGCTCTGGCTGACGGGCACGAAGGAAGGCTGCAACAACGGCAACTGCGGCGCGTGCAGCGTCATCATGGATGGCGCGCTGGTCGATGCGTGTTTGGTGCTGGCGGTCGAGGCGCAGGGCAAAACCATTACCACTATTGAGGGCATGGCGTCGCCTAACGAAATGGGGGCAGGGTTGCATCCCATCCAGCAGAAGTTTTTGCAGCACGCCGCCTTACAGTGCGGTATCTGCACGCCCGGCTTGATCATGGCGACCAAAGCGCTGCTGGATCGCAACCCTGAGCCGTCGGAACATGAAGTGCGCCTGTGGTTGGCGGGTAATCTGTGCCGCTGCACGGGCTACGACAAGATCGTTCGCGCGGTGCTGGACGCCGCCCAAGTCATCAAGGAGCCGGTACAATGACCGACGCAGTGGCAAGCCCACCCGCAGAAAATACCGCCAACGAAAACGGCTATCGCGTCATTGGCACGCGACCAGCGCGCTACGACGCCACCGACAAAGTGACCGGGCGTGCGCAGTACGGCGCGGACATCAAGTTGCCCAACATGCTCTACGGCAAGGTGCTGCGCAGCCCGCACGCCCACGCCATCATTCGCTCGATTGACACCAGCGCGGCGCTGGGGCTCCCCGGCGTGAAAGCCGTCATCACCGGCGCTGACCTGCCTGAAATGGCAGACGTGATGGTCGAAGGTGGTGAAGGCGCTTCCGTCAACCTGCGCTACCAGAGCGACAACGCGCTGGCGCGTAATAAGGCGCTCTACTTCGGGCATCCGGTCGCGGCGGTCTGCGCGACCAGCGTGCATATCGCCGAGGAAGCGCTGGCGCTGATCAAGGTCGATTACGAAGTGCTCAAGCCTGTCCTCGACGTACACCAAGCCATGCAGCCAGGCGCGCCGATTCTGCATCCTGATTTGCGCACCGATGAGTTGGGGGGCGAGAAGGGCACAACCCAGACCAACGTTGGCAAGCACATCCAGCACGCGCACGGCGACGTGGAGAAGGGCTTCGCCGAAGCGGCGGTGGTCGTCGAGCGCGAGGTCGATACTGGGACGGTGCATCAAGGCTACATCGAGCCGCACAATGCGACGGCGCTCTACAGTCCAGCGGGGCAGTTGACGGTGTGGTGCAGCACGCAGGGATCGTTCGGTGTGCGCTCGCAGCTCTCTGAAATCCTCGACATCCCCATCTCTGATATTAAAGTCGTGCCGACCGAAATTGGCGGCGGCTTCGGCGGCAAGATCGGCGTGTATTTAGAGCCGTTGGCGGCACTGCTTTCGAAGAAGTGTGGACGCCCGGTACAGTTGACCATGACTCGCGCCGAAGTGCTGGCAGCGACCGGACCGACCTCCGGCTCGTACATCCGCATCAAGATGGGCGCGGACAAGAACGGGCGCATCACGACCGCGCAGGTCTATCTGGCATACGAGGCAGGCGCGTATCCTGGCAATTCTTCCGTCGGCGCAGGAGCGTCGATGTTGCTGGCTCCCTACACGATTGAGAACGTGCTGATCGACGGCTACGACGTGGCGGTCAACAAGCCGCGCGTGCAGGCATATCGCGCGCCCGGCGCGTCCAATGCCGCTTTCGCCTCGGAAGTCGTGATCAACGAGCTTGCCGAGAAGCTAGGCATCGACCCGCTGGGGAAAG
>JADMIO011460695.1_pt1 | contig 16766 bp, 11 predicted proteins | sample 8958161 | NCBI WGS metagenome assembly JADMIO01 (sample SAMN16585339, study PRJNA669376) | soil metagenome | isolation source: Crop rotation soil | place: USA: Cullars Rotation, Alabama | collected 2011
ACTGGCTACGATGGCTGCGCTGACGGTCTTTCTGAGAAAAGGCCTATGCTCACGAAGCAGACCTGCCATACTCGAAATCAAATAGGCGGCAGCAAAACTAAAAAGTAGAAATACCCCTACGCCCGCGTAGTAGCGATAGGTGGGAATCTGAAATATGTCGCCCTTGATAAACCAGAACCTGACCAGGCGCGGGCTATTGACCAGGGCCGCGAAGCCAGAACCAGCGGCAATACCGCAGACGAAGAAAATCAGAACGGTTTTTAGTTTGCGCACACGGAATTGACCACGGTTGGCGCTCGATGTTCCCAGCGCACCAGGTTTAGCCAACTCATGAATGGAGTTCGACGACCGTTGCGCCCGTCCCGCCTTTGTCCTGTGGCGCTCGTGAGAACCGAGCGACATGCGGATGGCCGATCAGGAATTCACTGATTGCTTTGCGGAGCGCGCCCGTCCCGTGGCCGTGAATTATGCGCACTTCAGGGAGTCCGTTCAAGAAAGCTTCGTCCAGAAACTTGTCCGTGAGATCAACTGCTTCGTCCGTGGTTTTGCCGATGAGATTCAGTTCGTTGTGGGAATGTGCGTCACGAGAATGCAGATGAAGTTCGGTGGCGGCGGCTTGCGTCTTCAGATCCTCAAGACGGCCTTTAACCCTCCCGCTGCCGCGGGAAGTACTAATTTCATGGGCTTTGAGGTTGGCTTCGTCGATGGGTTGAAGATTTGCGAGCTTCTCACGCATGCGCAGCGAGCCGACCCGGACTTGCGCCTCGCCGTCTTTGATTGCATCGACGATGCCGGTCGAGCCGAATGAGAGCAGACGCACGTGGTCGCCGACTTGAATGTCGCGCATCGGTCCGCGGGGAGGGCGAGCATCCTGCCGGCTCACAGCGCTGGCGCCACTGCTTGGAACGCGGACGCCCTGTCCGCCCTTTTCCTGCGCCGCTGGTAGAGCGCGATCCTCGCCGTCCGCTTGCCGAGCGTCGCTGACAATCTGTCCGTCCCTGATTACCTTCACGCCACGCAAGTGCGAGGGCAAATTCTCTTCCTGGCCGCGTGACTTCCCGGCTTGCGCCCGCGTAGTTTGTCGCGCTTCCTCAGACATTGCCCGCGCCGCTCGTTGTGCTTCACGCTTTAGGTCATCCGCCCGCTTCTGCGCTTCGCGTTCGACTTTCACCCGGGCGGCGCGCTCTTCGATGTTCGACAAACTTTCGCGAGAAAGCTTTTCAAATTCAGAAACGGCCGCGGTTAATTGTTTTTCAAAGTGGGCTTCGCGTTCGCGCTCGCGCTTTTGCGCGTCGAGATCGATCCGGGCGTATTTTTCCGCGACCGCGGCGCGTTCCTCTTCAAGCGCTGCGCGCAGTGCTTCGGCTTCTTCGGCTTCACGCTTGATTCGCCGCAGATAGTCGGTTGCTTCGCGCGTCGACTGCTCCACATTCTGATTTGCTAACGTGATGACGTTTTCCGGAATTCCGAACCGTTGCGCGATGTCTAATCCCGAAGAGGAACCTGCGAGACCGACTAACAAGCGATAGGTTGGGCGCAACGTTTGATCATCGAATTCGACGCTGGCATTGAGCACGCCCGACTCATTCGCGGCGTACATCTTCAATCCTGAGTAATGGGTCGTCGCCAGCACGTGTGCGCCGCTCTGTTTGAAGTGATCGACGACCGCGACACCCAGGGCGGAGCCTTCTTCAGGATCCGTGCCGGTCCCGACTTCGTCGAGCAGGACGAGTGCGGGAACTTCGCAGACTTCGATCATCTTCGCAATGTTCGCGACGTGTGAAGTGAAGGTGGAAAGATTCGCCGCCAGCGATTGATGATCCCCGATATCCGCCAGGATCGATCGGTAAAAGGGAACTCTCGCGGTTCGCGCGGGAACCGGCAGACCAGAAAGCGCCATCAACGAAAGCAGCCCGGCGGTCTTTAGCACCACAGTCTTCCCGCCGGCATTAGCGCCGGAAATCACCATCGTCGTGTGCGCCCCATCGAGTGTGAATGAAACCGGCACAACTTTTCCGCCCGATGCGCGAAGACTGTTCTCGAGGAGTGGATGACGAGCATCGAGGAATTCGAGCTTGGCGATGAGGTCAGTACCGGGAGCGCTAGCGACCGGATCCGTTTGGCTGCCAGCATGCACGTCGCCGCTAATGACTACCCGGTCGCTACCGCTCCCGGTACTGACCTCATGGCGATCGACACGCGCCACCAACGGCACGACACAGTCAAATCTCTCTGCAAACGCGGTCTTCGCATTCACCACATCGAGTGCGGCCACCGCTTCGGCGGCAGCTTCGATCGCCGGCAGCTGCGCGCGCAGATCTTCTGAGAGCGCGAAAAGAATCCTGGCAATCTCACGTTCTTCGGTTTCGCGCAGCGTCTGCAGTTCGTTGTTCGCTTCTATTGTCTGCATCGGCTCAACAAATAGCGTTTGTCCCGATGACGAGGAGCCATGCGCCACGCCGTTGATGCGGCCGCGATGATCGGCGCGCACGGGGATCACAAAACGATCGTTGCGCACGGTGACCAGTTCTTCCTGAATAGCTTCAGACGAACGGCGCATCAGGTTTTCCAGCGACCGCGTGATCGATGACCGCAAGCGAGCAATGTCATGACGAATGCGCGCCAGCTCAGGGCTCGCTCGATCGTCAAGCTCGCCGTTCGGCAGAATCTTTTTCGAAACCGCCGTGGTGAGTTTCTTCAGGTCAGGCGACAGCGCCGTAACTATTGCAAACAGCGCCGGCGAATCTTCGCGTTCCGTCAGGATCGCGGCGCGCGCATCCAGGGCCGCGTTACACAGTCGCACCAGGTCAAGGAGGGCCAGCGGCTCGAGCGCAGCTCCTTCGATCTTCAGCCGCGCGATTGACTCGCTCGGGTCAGTGACACCCTCAAAAGAGAAGCGGACGCCCGAGGCGCGCAACTGCATCGCTTCCGAAGTTTCCGCCAACGCCTGCTGAAGCAAGCTGAAGGCCTCGAAAGGTTCAATCGCGTCGACGCGCGCGCGCCCGATGTCGGTTTGCGCGTCGCGCCGCACAAGTTGGCGCAACTGATCGAATTCCAAAATCGCGAAGGCTTGAGAATTCATGTTCGTCGATCTTATATCAGCAGGGACTCGCCCATAGATTACGCAAGAAATTGGTCCACAGATTACACAGATTACGCAGATTCAAAAAAGAAGCATGCGAAAATTGGAAAGCAGCTCAAGAGTGCAAGCTGGTTTAGAGTTCGCACTTGTGCGGACGAACGCCGAACAAGTCCGGCATCTAAACGCTTTCCTTCCGGTTTGATTCTTCATCTGCGTAATCTGTGTAATTTGTGGATTAATCATCTCCTCCGCGCTTTGCCCGCTCTTATTTTTAGGCGTATATTCGTCAACTTCCAATAACGCCAAAGAAAGGCATTTATTCATGCCCACAGTTCCAATTACAGTCGCTCATGGTGACGGCATCGGCCCGGAAATCATGGAAGCGACGCTGTTTATTCTTCGCGAAGCAGGCGCAAAACTCGACATTCAAAAAATCGACATCGGCGAGAAAGTTTATCTCGCAGGCAACACCTCGGGCATCGAGCCAAGCTCGTGGGATTCACTGCGGAGCACGAAAGTATTTCTCAAAGCACCAATTACTACGCCGCAGGGCGGGGGTTTCAAAAGTCTCAACGTGACCGTGCGCAAGACGCTCGGTTTATATGCGAATGTACGGCCGTGCGTTTCGTATCATCCGTTCATTGAAACCAAGCACCCGGGTATGGACGTCGTGATCGTGCGCGAGAACGAAGAAGATCTTTACGCCGGTATTGAGCATCGCCAGACCGATCAAGTGGTGCAATGTCTGAAGCTGATCTCGCGTCCGGGCTCAGAAAAGATTGTCCGTTACGCTTTTGAATATGCCCGCCGGCACAATCGCAATAAGGTTACCTGCTTTACCAAAGACAACATCATGAAACTGACCGATGGTCTGTTTCATAAAGTGTTCGACGAAATTGCCGCCGAATATCCCGACATTGAGAACGAGCATTGGATCGTCGACATCGGCGCGGCAAAGCTCGCAGATACGCCGACAATTTTTGATGTCCTCGTGATGCCGAATCTTTACGGTGATGTCTTGTCGGACGTGGCGGCGCAGATCGCCGGCTCGGTCGGTCTGGCCGGCTCAGCCAATATCGGCGAGAACATCGCGATGTTCGAAGCGATTCACGGTTCAGCGCCGCGCCGTGCCGGACAGAACCTCGCCAATCCGTCGGGGCTTTTGTTGGGCGCGATCATGATGCTCGTCCACATTGGCCAATCGCAGGTGGCTGAACGCGTGCACAACGCATGGCTCCGCACCATCGAAGACGGCATTCACACCTACGACATTTACGACGAGAAAGTCAGCAAACAAAAAGTCGGCACCAAAGAATTCGGCCAGGCGGTGGTTGAGCGGCTGGGCAAAAAGCCGCACACGCTGAAGGCCGTCACTTATAAACAGAACGGGGCGGAGACCGAATTCGCTGAGGAAACGATAGTCAAGGAACGATCGGACACGAAAAAAGAATTAGTCGGCGTCGATGTGTTCCTTGATTGGATGAAAGGCTCGCCGGATAACCTCGGCGACGCGTTGGCTGACGTGGCGCCGGACGATCTCAAGCTCATGATGATCAGCAATCGCGGCGTGAAGGTTTGGCCGGGCGGCAAGTCAGAAACGTTCTGTTCGGATCACTGGCGTTGCCGCTTTATGGGACAGAACGGCACGATTCAGCACGAGCAAATTATCTCGCTGCTGACGAACATCGCGAGCGCCGGATTCGATTTCATTAAGACTGAGAATCTTTGCAATTTTGACGGCGAGCGCGGGTACTCGCTCGATCAAGGAGAGTAAGACGACATGAGGTCAGTACCTGGAGCGGTAGCGACCGGGTGGTCTTGGCCTCTTAGAACCCGGTCGCCACAGCTCCGGTACTGACTTCATATTTACGAACAAGGCCATGGCTAAGAAAAAATCGCAATCTGAAAATCGCAATGCGTCTTCACTGGTCGCCGTTCTCATGGGCAGCAAGTCCGATTGGGACGTGATGCGCGCGGCGTCGGATACTTTGAAAGACTTTGGCGTGCCGCACGAATCGCACGTCATGTCGGCGCATCGCACACCAAGAGACGCGGCGGAATTTGCTTCCGGCGCAGACGCGCGCGGCATTGAAGTGATTATTGGCGCGGCCGGAGGCGCGGCGCATCTCGCCGGCGTGCTCGCGGCCCACACCACGCTGCCGGTGCTTGGGGTGCCGATGACCAGTGCGCTGAACGGACTCGATTCGCTGCTTTCAACGGTGCAAATGCCGGGCGGAATTCCGGTGGGCACTCTCGCAATCGGAAAAGCCGGCGCAACCAATGCGGCTTTGCTGGCGATAGCAATCCTCGCCAACAAACGTCCGGAGCTAAAACAGAAGTTGCGCGACTTCCGCGCCGATCAAGAAAAGAAGATTCGGGCGACGACGCTGGATTAACGTCAGGACGAATTGATCCATTCATTCATTGGTTCATTGATTCATTTTGTAGTGATTCAATGGATCGATGAGACAATGAAACAATTCCAATGAAACTCGCCTTCAGCCTAATCCTTTTTTTCGCCGCCAGTACTCCCGCGCAAGACGCTTCTCAATTCGATCTCTCAACCGACGAAGGCGTCAACGCCGCTCGTGAAGCTATCAGCGGCAAGAAAGTGCATGAGCGCAGCCAGCGGTGCATTCATCGCGATCGAAGTCTTCCCGGCATCGTTATAGTAGGCGGGTTCGCCTTCGACTATGGCTGCCGCCTGCAGGGCTCCTTCATCAAATCCACTTACGTGGCCACGGAAGACAAATCAATGTCGCGCAGCGCGCTTGACGCTCTGGGTTGGAAAACCGCGAACCAGCAACAGCGTGAGACATTGGCGCAAGCGTGGGTGGCCAAGGGCCTGCTGGGTTTCCTGCATGTGTTGTCAGAGAAAAATGAGGACTTCGCGAACCATACATTTCAGCCACCTGAAGCGACGACCAAAGCCGATGGTGAAACCGTAGTCGCGCTGTGGCTGCGTCTGCCATCTGGGCGGGCGAGAGGAACTTCCTATCAACTTCGCGAGTACCGGTTTACGAAGGATGGCGACTTCGCCGGAAACACGACCCTGGAAAATTTCACCGCGCCGCGGGATTAAGGTGACTGATCAAGTTCGGCAAGTTGCTTCTCCAGGTGTTCAAGCGCTGCCTCGAGCTGAGTTCGATACCGATCGTTTGTTGCCTGTTTGATGCGGCCAATAATTTGCGCTCGCGACATTAATAGCGACTGCCGTCGAGTTTCCTTCACCCGCTCTTGCTCAGACAGCCGCAGCTTTGCGCGATCGTCCTTTGCCGCCTCAGCGTCAGCGACCTGATCTTCGACCGATTTGCTTTCCCATCCACGTGCCATATTTAAAGCAAGCCTCGCGTCCACCCGCCATCAACTTGCAGGGTGACGCCGGTGATGTAAGACGCGCGTTCGGACGCCAGGAACGCGATCGCGGCGGCAATTTCTTCCGCGGTCGCCATGCGCCGCATGGGCGTCTGTGTGGCCCAAATCTCGATGATTTCCTGTTTCGATTTGCCGAGCGCTTTCGAGCGCGCGTCCGCAAGTTCGCTCTGCCGTTCGGTCAGCGTATAGCCGGGCGCAACGTTATTCACGGTGACGCCGTCGGCGGCGACTTCGTTTGAAACGGTCTTGGCCCAGCCGGTCAGTCCGGCGCGCACGGTGTTCGACAGCAGCAATCCTTCAACCGGTTGTTTGACTGAAATTGAAGTGACGTTAACTATGCGGCCCCACTTTCGTTCACGCATACCGGGCAAAACGTGTTTGGCGAGTCTAATCGCGGACAGCGCATTCAGTTCGAATGCCTGGCGAAACATCTCGACGTCCGTGTCTTTGAAGACGGTCGAAGGCGGGCCGCCCGCGTTCGTGACGCAGATATCGACCCGGCCGGCTCGTTCGAACGCCAGCCCGACAAATCTATCGGCATCGTGAGCATTGGTGACGTCTGCGGCAATGCCGGCGACGTTTGCGCCCGTTTCCTTGTGAATGGCTTCGGCCGCTTCAGAAGCGCGGCGCTCGTCACGCGAACACAGAAACACGCGCGCGCCTTCGCGGGCGAGCTCAAGCGCGGCGGCGTAGCCAATGCCGCGGCTCGCGGCGGCGACCAGAGCAACACGATCTTTAATTCCAAGGTCCATAGAAAAAGCTTTCGTTTAGAACGCCGGGTTCAGCCGCGGAGCGGCATGATGTCTATAGTAACGCGTGATTAGATAACCCAAAGCTCCGGAGGAGCGAGATAAGTGGCGCCCATAAATGGGCTGAGAATAAAAACTGGATGGGGACTATAAACATCCCGTCCCTACGGGACTGCCGACAAGCACTTGTCAATCAAACTCACCGGATCGTCATCGTAGACGATTTGTGACCTCGTCTGCTTCGAAAACAACTCCGCCAGCCGTTCAATCTCATCCGCTACGCCCCCCGTGCCTGTCAGACAGCCGATCACTTTTCCTTCGTCGTAGGCGATCGTGAATTCGTTGAGCGAACCAATCGAGCCCGCAATGAATATCACGACATCGCACGAACGCACCAGCACGACGTTCCGGCCTTTCAAGCCAAAGCCCGTATAGATGATGCCGTCGCAGGCATCAAACGGCAGTTCGTACTTTCCAGAATGCTCGTCGGCGTTATGGGCGGGCGAGATGCCAATGTGAATTGATCCGGCATCCCGCGCAGCTTTGCCGGCGGCATAAACTACGCCGGTCGTCGCGCCGGTTAAGAGGATGGCGTCACGCGCGGCGATGGCGCGTCCCAGCGCCCCAGCCTTCTCGCGAATGTCCGGCATTTCTTCGGCCGAACCCATGACACCAATCTTGATCTTCATGATTATTGTGTCAGAACCAGCGATAGCGACCGGATCATGACTCAGCGTTGATTGATTGATCCACCTCGCTACCGCTCGGGGTTCTGACACGGGCCGCCCGGGCTTCCGGCACATCCCACCACTTTCGGGTTACAAACCAAAGCGTCCCTGGCACCAGGAAGAACGAGCCTACCACCACAGTCACCACGCGCGGCGAAAATCCGAAACGATCGATCATTTCACCGACGATGTAATTCGAGGCGGCCATCGTCAAGGTTACGAGCGCCAGCTCAGCCGCGAATACCCGTCCGCGAAACTTATCTTCGACTGTTTTCTGCAAAAGCACGGTTGAGAAAACCCACAGAATGCTGCCGCCGGCGTGCGCAATCAGCAAGCAGAGCAGGGCCAGAACGAAGCTCCTGGAAGTTCCAAAGGCGATGTAGAAAACGCCGCCGATCAAAAAAGCGATACCGATCGAATTCTGCATCTGCTTGCGCGTTTCGCCGACCCAGCGACGCGCCACGATGGGCCCGATTGCAGTGCCGATGCCGCGCGCGGTGAATAGAACACCAATCCCCGTTGCGGTCTTACCGCCCACGGGAAAAACTCGCTCGCCGAAAACTGCGAGTAGGGTCATGATTCCGCCGCCGAATCCCCAACCCGTCTTGACCATTAAATAAGCAAACACCCGCGAACGCTGCTTCACGTATTGCGCGCCTTCGATTGTGTCAGTGAGTCCGATTGCTTTCGCGACGGTTAGTTTTGATTTTTCGCGTTCGGGTCGCTTCGGAAAATGCACGCGACTGATCAAGACCGCTGACGCGAGGAAGGTCAGCGAATCGAGCACAAATGCCACATTCGTTCCAAACAGACCGGTAACGACGCCGCCGATCGCTGCGCCCGTGGTTAACATTATGGACCAGGTAACTGAGGCGATAGCGTTTGCCGGCAGCAGTTCGCGATCAGAAACGATTGACGGAATGGCCGCGGTCTTCGCAGGTTCGAAGAAGGCTGAGAAGGCAAGCTGCAAAACTGTCAGCGTGTAAACCAACCACATTTGATCCGGCCGGCGCACAAACAGAAAGCCGAGCACCACGAGCGCGCGCATCACGTCAGAGGCAATCATGATCGATCGCCGGCTGAATCGGTCGGCCACGACGCCCGACAACGGACCCATGACCACGCTCGGAAGAAACCGCGCAACCATGATCAGGGCGACTGATCGGCTGGAACCGGTGAGCTGCAAAGCGAGCGTGTAAACGGCAATCGTGTCGAACCAGTCACCCATCTGGCTGACGACCTGGCCGAGCCAAAGCATGCGGAACTTATGATTGTTTCGCAGTAACTCGACATAGCCTACCGATGGCGTGGTGTCGACGGTGGGTTGAACTTTTCGGCGTAGCTTCATCGATTTCTGGAAGATGATGAAAGGTGCACTGCCCAAATGAAGTTGTCAACGGCACTCTGTCACTTTGATGAGTCAGAATGATTAGGCTGACCGCATTAAGTGACCGCCCGCCCGAAACCCCAGCGAAACTTCGCCGAATCTCGAACTATTTTCCGAAGCACGCAGCGGCACGCGCGTTGTAAACGTGAAGGCGCGGCTAGGCAGCTTAACCGCTTTTGGGCCCACCGCACTGGGTCCGCTAGCCGCGTAAACATTGTGAACCGAAGCGCGCAACTCTTTTGCCCTGTTACTACACCCCAGACGGCGCATGCGTGCCAGCATCGCCGACTTGCCCAGTCCCGCGCCGAAACTGATATGCCGATTTGCTCCCGGCGAAAAGTTTCGGCGCGGACTCTATTTGCAAAGGATGAGGAATTGTCTTGTTTAGAGGCGGGCTTGTGCTCGTCACGTCGGAATCGGCGGGCTTTGATCCGCCGGCTAAACGATGAGTAAGCAAGCAGATGAAACTAATCGACATTTCTGACTACCCCCGCGCCGCAAAGACCTACTGGTGTGCCATGGTCGCTGCCGGCGCGGTGGTGTTTGTTTGGGCGGCTATGCAGCTGGGCCACTTCACGTCATTGCAGTGGGGTGAGTTCGCGGCCCTCATGCTAGTCGTCGTGCTCGCGAGTTCGCAGCCGATTCGGATTCCGGGAACCAGCGCCAGTTTTACCGCCAGCGACACTTTTACTTTTCTGACCGTTGTATTTCTCGGCGTGCCGGCGGCGGTTCTGGTCGGCGCCGCGGACGCTTTGGTTAGTTCACGTCGCACCTCCAAACGATCAGCCAGTTGGGTCGCTGCGCCGGCGATGATGGCCATTACGGTTCTCTTTGCCGGGAGCGCCTTCTATTTCGCGATGCAACGATTAGGCGTTGCGGGAAACCCGCTTGGTTTGAGGTCACTGCCGGTTGCGCAGTTCGGCTCTGCGGTGGCGGCCATGGCCACCCTGCATTACTTAATCAACGGCTTTTCAATTTCGACGGTTTACGCCCTCAAGACCCGCAGTCCCATTGTGAAGTTTTGGCGCGACGGATATCTGTGGACGTGGGGTTCTTTTCTGGCGGCAGCGATTGCGACGGTTCTTTTCTATTCGGCGATTTCGCGATTTGGAATCATTTACGTGCTGCTGAGTTTGCCGGTCATCGCGATCACATTTTGGACTTATCAGGTTTACTTCGAAAAGATCAACACCAAGACGCGCGAAGCGGAAGAGATGAGCCAACTGCATCTGGCGACGGTCGAAGCCCTCGCCACCGCGATCGATGCCAAGGACCAAACTTCGCACTGTCACGTGCGGCGGGTCGAGATTTACACCGACGGCTTAGGCCGGCTGCTCGGGTTATCTGAGAAGGAACTTTCGGCTTTGCGAGCGGGCGCGCTGCTCCACGACATCGGCAAACTGGCCGTGCCTTACTACATTCTGAATAAGCCGGGCGCGCTTTCGGCCGCTGAATTTGAGAAGACGAAAATCCACACGGTGGTCGGCGCGGAAATTCTCAGCCGGGTGAATTTCCCGTATCCGGTGATTCCGATCGTCAAACATCATCACGAACGATGGGACGGTTGTGGCTATCCTGACGGCCTGAAAGGTGAAGCGATTCCGGTCACCGCGCGCATCATGTCCGTGGTTGATTCCTATGATTCGGTCCGCGAAGAACGCCCGTTTCGTCCCGGCATGTCGCGCGAAGACGCGATCAACCTGCTGCGGAAAGGAGCGGGGACGCACTTTGATCCAAAGATTGTCGACTTGTTCATCGACAACCTGGCGCGGTTTGAGTTTGAGATAGCCAGCCGCGGCCTGGACGCTGAAATTCACACCAGCGCTCCGACGCCGTCGCAGGCGCCGGCCGGCGACGAAGTCGCATCCGCCCGCGAGAACACCTCGTTCGCCGCGTATGATGAGATCCGAAACGCGCATCAAGAGGGGTACGCGCTCTATGAAACCGCTCGAAAGTTTAGTTCGTCACTTGAAGTCGAAAAGACTCTGGCGACGTTGATAGACAAAGTCGGGAATCTGGTGACGTTCGATACCTGCGCGGTTTATCTGTACGACGAGCTCAAGGGATATGCGTCGGTGGCGCTGGCTGTGGGCCGCGACGCAGGCGCCCTGGGCAACCGGTGTGTCGCGCCGGGCGAGGGTGTTACCGGCTTTGCGATGGCCAATCGGCGGGCGGTAAACCGTCTGCAACCAACTCTTGAATTTGAGAGGCTGGGCTTAGACCTCGAAGTCGAATACCGTTCGATGGCGTCGTTGCCGCTGTTCAAGGGCGAGCTTTTGATCGGCGCGCTCAGTTTATATTCAACGACTCTCCGTGAATACACCGACAACCAGATTCGCCTTTTGGAAACGGTCACTCGCCTGGCGTCCGATGCACTCGCAAATGCGATGCATCATGCGCAGGCCGAATCGAATGCGTTAACCGATCCGCTGACCGCGCTGCCAAATGCACGGGCCCTGCACCTGCGATTCGATCAGGAGGTTTCGCGCGCGCGCCGTAATACGCGTCCGTTCCACGTGATCATGCTGGACCTCGACGACTTCAAAATCGTCAACGACAGTTTTGGACACAAGATCGGCGACCGGATGCTGCGGGAAGTTGCCAGCGTGATTCAGAGTGAACTGCGCGAGTACGATTTTCTCGCGCGCTATGCCGGTGACGAGTTCGTCGCGATCCTGCCGGACATGACTCCGACGCAGGTGGAAGAACTTTGTGATCGTATCGAAATGATGGTTAGTTCGTTTTCGCTCGGGGTGGGCGCCCAGACGCGGGCGCGAGTGGGTATTTCGATTGGGGCTTCGGTGTTTGATAGCGACGGCGACACGCTCGATCAGCTCCTGATTGCGGCTGACCAGGCCATGTACCGGGCGAAATCGGCGCATAAAACCAGCGCGTTGCCGCCGATTGACGTGCCCAAGCCGATCTCTGAACCGTCTACGGGAACACCTTCCGAAGTCGACGTTGAGAGTCTCGTAACTACCTTAATCAACTAAAATTCTTGACAATTCTGGGCCCGATCTTCAATCTGGAAACAGGTTGTGGACAGCGTTGTCCCACCCGGGCGTTGTCATCCACAACACGCTCATCTGAATCCCACGGCTACCTTTAAAGCCCGCCCCGCTTAAGCCGCTCAATAAAATTCGCTTGTTGCACGCACATCAGGCCTCGTTGTTGACCTTAATGTCTGTTTCTCCTGCAGTCGATACAAACTCGGCGACCGTTCTCGTGATCGATGATGATTCATCGGCGCGCGAAGGTCTGCGCAGCATTTTCGAGGGCGCAGGTCATCGCACTGTCGCTGTCGGTGACGCGCCGGCCGCGCTGCGTTTTCTGAAGAAAGAGCAGTGCGACCTGGTGATGCTCGACGTCGAGTTGCCCGAGATTGATGGTCTAGCGCTCTGTCGTTTGCTGCGCGCGCAGCCGTCGCTGCGTCAGTTGCCGGTGCTGGTGTTCTCGGCGACCGACAACGAAGAGCGCAAAGTTGAAGCGTTCCGTGCGGGCGCCGATGACTACATCGTCAAACCCTCAACGGCCGGGGAATTGTTATCGCGGGTGAATTCGCACTTAAGCGACGCGCAACGCGAGTCGCAACTGTCGGATGCCAATCATGAGCTGCGCTTTCTTGGTGACTTAGGTCGCGGTTTGCTGCAGACGCTCGAACCTGAGCAAGTCGCTCGCCGGGTCGCAGGCGCAACCTTCGAAGGCATCAATCCCGCGTTGTGCGCCTGCGTCATCAAGAACAACGGCCACGGCTTTGTCACCTGCTCGTTTGATCGTGAAGGCAATGCTGAAAGTTCTGACCGCGTTAATTGCGAACGCTTCGAAAAATGGTTCGCCTCGCAGCCCTCAGCGTCGTTGTTGACGAACCAAAAAGAATTTCTGCTGAATGACGATCGCCGGACAACGGAATACATCAGTCCCATTCGTTTTGGCGGCGAGATTCTTGGCGCCTTGATTGTTGCGTTCGACACCTCGCAGGACTGCGCAACCATCGATTGTGGTCTGGTGGACGCCGCCGCTCAGCAAGCTGCCCTCGCCGCGCACATCTCGCTCTTATATCTGCATGCGCGCGAGTCTGCCGCGACGCTCGCCGAAGAAGTTGATCGCCGCGCGGGGGAAGCTGAAATGCAACAGCGCTTCACGGAAGCGATCATCGACAGCCTTCCGCTCTCGTTGTATGCAGTCGATCGCGAGAAGCGGGTCGTGGCGTGGAACCGGAATCGCGAGTTGGGCGAGCTGGGCGTACCCCGCGGACAAGTGCTGGGCCGAAATATCTTCGACGTGCTGACCAAGCAGAGCCGCGAATTGCTCGAGCGCGAATTCGACAAAGTGTTCACTACTGGCGAGATTCAGCGGATTGAGCAGGAAACAGTTACCCAGGCCGGCGATGCGAATCACTGGCTGATCAGCAAGATTCCGATGCGCGCCGCCGGAACTGAAGACGTGACGCACGTCATCACGGTGGGCGAAAACATTACTTCACGGGTGAAGTCTGACCGCGCCGTCGCGCGCGCTGAGAAACTTGCCGCGGTGGGCCGTTTGGCCGCCGGAGTGGTTCATGAAATCAACAATCCGCTGGCCACGATCGCGGCTTGCGCCGAGTCTTTGGAAACGCGAATTCATGAAGGCGCCTTCGCTGATTCTCCGGACGTCGAAGACCTGAAAGAGTATCTCGGCCTGATTCGCGACGAAGCTTTTCGCTGCAAGCAGATCACGAATGGCTTGCTGGACTTCAGCCGTCTGCGCGCGGGAAATCGCGTGCCGGTGAATCTCGCCGACACGATCAAAATGACGGCGCGGCTGGTCACGCATCAGCAGCGCGGCGACAACATTCAAATTCAAGTCGAAACTATGAAAGACTTGCCGGAAGTGTTGGGTGACGAAGGTCAGTTGCAACAGGCCATCGTGGCGCTCGCGACCAACGCCATCGATGCCATGCCGGATGGCGGGACGCTTATTCTGCGCGCGGCCCAGTCCGGTGCGCACGTGCTTGTGCAAATCTCCGACACGGGCGTCGGCATCACGCCTGAGAACCTTACGAAGATCTTTGATCCCTTCTTTACGACGAAGGACGTGGGCCGCGGCACCGGCCTCGGGCTGGCGGTCTGTTATGGTATTGTATCGGAACACGGCGGTCGCCTTGATGTTCGGTCGACCGAGGATGTTGGTACTACTTTCACCATCTCGCTGCCCAAAGCGAGCATGTCGATCTAACGGCGCCAGCCGTCGATTCAGTGCGGGAGTCGAACAGTGGACGAACTACGCAACGCAAGACTACTAATAGCCGAAGATGAGGCGAACCTCCGTCTCGTATTGCAGAAAGAGCTGCAACGGCTCGGCTATCGGGTGCATGTTGCGCCCGATGGCGAAGCGGCGTTGCGCAAACTCGAAGAGAGCAACGTCGATGTGTTGCTGTGCGACATCAACATGCCACGTATGGACGGCATGGAGCTGTTGCGTCGTGTTCACGAACGGCCGAATCCGCCCGAAGTCATCATGCTGACGGGCCAGGGCACGATTGAAACTGCAGTTGAAGCCATGCGGACCGGGGCCTACGACTATCTCACGAAGCCCTACAGCATCAGCGAACTGGATGTGCGCGTGCGCCAGGCCGCTGAAAAGCGCAACCTCCGCGTCGATAACCAGCGGCTGCGAGCCCAAATTGAGCGCAAGAGCGCTGTTCCCGAAATCATCGGCGAATCAAAGCCTATTGCTGAGGCAATTCGCCTGGTTGAACGCGTCGCGCCGTCCGATGCATCGGTCTTGATCACCGGTGAATCCGGTACCGGCAAGGAATTGATCGCGCAGGCGATTCATCGCCTCTCGAATCGCGCGAATGGTGCGTTCATTGATTTGAACTGTGCTGCGTTCCAGGAGTCATTGCTGGAATCGGAATTATTCGGCTACGAAGCCGGCGCCTTCTCAGGTGCGAAAGCCCGCAAGCTCGGACTGATTGAACTCGCGGATGGCGGCACCCTCTTCCTCGACGAAGTTACTGAGTTGCCGGCGGCCTTGCAGGCGAAGCTGCTGCGCGCGATTGAGACGCGGACCTTCTTTCGCGTGGGCGGCGTGCGGAAAGTTGAAGTCAACGTCCGCATCGTGGCGGCTACGAACCGCAATCTCGATGTGGTCGTCAGCGATGGGGTGTTTCGGGCCGACCTGCTTTATCGCATCAACAGTTTTCAGATTCACCTCGCGCCCTTGCGAGAGCGCACGGAAGATATTCCGCCGTTGACTGAACACATGCTGAAGCAACTCGCGGGCGGGAATGCGCCCGTGGTCGATCCTGAAGTGATGACGAAATTGAGTGAGTACAGTTGGCCCGGTAATGTTCGTCAACTTCGCAATTGTCTGGAGCGGGCGGTGCTGCTCGCCAACAACGGACGTATTAGCTTGAGTGAATTGCCGCCCGAAGTTGCGGGCCGCGCGGCGGGAATCTCGTTACCGTCCACGACCGGCCCAAGCGTCATTAACGGGGGCGACGGCGCTGCCCCGACGGCTTTACGAGACGTCGAGAAGCAACAGATCATCAGCGCGCTCGAGCAGACTGGTTGGCATCGAGGTAAGACCGCCGCTTTGCTTGGCATCTCGCCTTCGACGCTGTATCGTCGGCTGCGCGATTATCACCTGGAAGGAAAACTTAGATGATGAAAAGCGGGCATCCTGCCCGCACGGCGGGCGGTAGCCCGCCGCTAAACTTCTGAGCACACGTTCTGACACATACAAAAGCCGCCTACATCTCGCGATGTTGGCGGCCTTCGTTTTTGTTCAAGAGGGCTGTGGTTAGTTTCCCACCGCAGCTGCAGCTTTACGTTTCTGCTGCCGGCGCCGGTAGTAGAGCCCGGCCAATCCGCTTCCCAGCAACGCCAGCGTCGCCGGTTCCGGGGTTGAGGTTGGCGGACAAGTGGTCAGGGTCAGCGTGATGCCGTTATTCCAGAAGTGGCAATCCGGATCCAAACCAAACGCCAGGTTACTGCCGTTGAGAATGAAAGCGCTCAGAATATTGAGTTGGCTCGCGGTGAACGTGTAGACAAAATCGCGCGGCGTAGTCGTGAATGATTGCTGCGTGAGCAGAACGTTGCCAGTTCCCGACGCCACCAAAGGGTTACTGCCTAGCAGCGAACCGGCGAAGTTATCCTGAATCTGCGACAAAGGGACGGGCGTTCCGGTGGCATCGGTGAATGAAGAGATGCCGGCATTCCGCGCGGTGTCGAGCAGGTGAATGAACAGCATGTTGGGGTTCGAGTCCCAGTTGCTGATGTTAGAGAACGTCAACGTGGCGCCCATGAGCGTGTGCCCTTGCGGCAGATTGATATTGTCGATGCGCCAGGTGTAAGCGCTATGGTGATCCAAATCGACTTGCCGCGGGTTGGCGGAAGTCCCTGCCGTGGCCGGCGCCCGGAACGTAATCACGTCGGCGGATGCGGTGACAGGTAAAGCGAAAA
>JADMIO010690467.1_pt1 | contig 16762 bp, 14 predicted proteins | sample 8958161 | NCBI WGS metagenome assembly JADMIO01 (sample SAMN16585339, study PRJNA669376) | soil metagenome | isolation source: Crop rotation soil | place: USA: Cullars Rotation, Alabama | collected 2011
GGACGCGGCGGCGCGATAGCGGCCGCACTCGTGACCGGCGATCGCAGCGGCATCGACGAAGAAACCAATGACGCGTTCCGCGACTCTGGGCTTGGCCATTTGCTGTCAGTGTCGGGCGTGCACATGGGGATCGTCGGCGGCTTGGTGTTCGCGATGCTGCTGTGGACGCTGTCGCTCATCGGCCCGCTGGCGTTGCGGTTGCCGGTCAAAAAGATCGCCGCTGTTGGCGCGCTCATCGCGCTTCTCGGCTATTACGTGATTTCCGGCGCAAGCGTGCCGGCGCTGCGGTCCTTCATCATGGCCGGCGTTGCGTTCGGCGCCATTCTTTTGGACCGCCCAGCGATCTCGATGCGCGGGTTGGCGCTCGCGGCGCTGATTGTCGTCCTGATCTTTCCGGAATCCGTTTTGGAGCCGGGTTTTCAGATGTCCTTTGCGGCGACCATGGCGCTCGTTGCGCTCTTTGAGATGCTTGCCGCGCGGCGTCGCGCCGAACCTGCGCTGCCGACGCCAGGCCTGCTCATCGGTTCGCTGCAATGGGTTGCGCGCGGCGTCGGCGGCGTGATGCTGATCTCGCTTGTCGCCGGCCTCGCGACAGATCCGTTCGCGATTTATCACTTCCAGCGCTTTTCCGTTTACGCGCTCATTTCCAACCTGATCGTTGAGCCTATTATCTCGTTCCTGGTCGCGCCCGCTGCAGCAGTCGCGGCGATCTTGGCGCCATTCGGATGGGCGGAAATTCCGCTGCAAGTGATGTCGAGTGCGCTGGAGCTCGTCGCGGCAGTTGGTGAGATTTTCGGCTCTCGGCCTGAGGCCGTACGGGCGTTGCCGCAGCCGCCTGACGTTGCATTCTTACTTTGGGCCGCCGCGCTTTTGTGGGCGTGCTTGTGGCGTGGCGGCGCGCGCTGGCTCGGCGTCGTATTCTTCGTGGCCGGGATTTTCGTTTACATGCAAGCGCCACGTCCCGTCATCGCGTTCGATAGCGATCTGCGCGTGCTCTACGCGCACAATGACGCCAGCGATCGCTGGACGCTGAGCGCTGGACGAAGCCGCTCCACATACGCACGCGACAGGCTAGGAGCAACGCTTGGCCTCTCGCCGCCGGAAATCGAGCGGCTCGCGCCACCTGAGGGATGCGCTGAGAGCGTTTGCCTTTGGCAAACAAGCGGGCGGACATTTGCGCTAGTGACTGCCGCGCCCGGCTTTGACTCGGCCTGCCGTCCCCAAACCATAGTCATGACGCGACTGACGCCGCCCACGGATTTCGCGGCGCGCTGCCAGCCAACGTCACTGATCGACGCTGCCAATCTCGCGCGCGAAGGGGGAGGGCTGGCTTATCCGAGCGCACACGGACTCACGCTGCTACGCGCATGGCCGCCACAGGTCAGGCGTCCGTGGACGCCAACTCAAACAATTTCAGGAGACGCTCAGGAGTAACGGCGCACCATGGCGACGAGCTTGCCCTGAATGCGCACGCGGTCCGGTCCGAAGATGCGCGTTTCGTAAGCAGGATTGGCCGCTTCGAGCGCGATCGAGTTGCCGCGCTTGCGCAGGCGCTTCAGCGTCGCCTCTTCGTTATCGACGAGCGCCACAACAATGTCGCCGCTGTCAGCGGTGTCCGTTTTCTTGATGAGCACGACATCGCCATCGAGAATCCCGGCGCCGATCATCGAGTCGCCTTTGACCTCGAGCGCGAAGTGCTCACCCGAACCAATGAGATCTTCCGGCGCTGACACGCGGCCCACCTCGTTCTGAATGGCCTCGATCGGCACACCCGCCGCGATTTGACCAAGGATCGGAATGCCAGCGCCACCGCCGCTGTTTGAACGGCCTTCGCTGACGACAGACGGGCGGAAGGAATTGCGTCCTTTAGGCGGGGCCGCAGGGGCGGCAGAATCCGGCAGCTTCAACACTTCCAACGCCCGTGCGCGGTGCGGCAAGCGTCGCAAAAAACCGCGTTCTTCAAGCGCTGTGATCAGCCGGTGGATGCCCGACTTCGACGCCAGGTCCAGCGCTTCCTTCATTTCGTCGAAGGAGGGCGAAACGCCGGTCTCTTTGATCCGCTCGTGGATGTAGAGCAGCAGTTCCTTTTGTTTCGCTGTCAACATGATCTGGACCAAACAGTGAACGATTTAGCTGTTCTATATCCGTTCCGGGCGCCGCGTCAAGCCATCAGCGGGAAGTGCGTTGCGCGAGCGCCTTCTCGCGCTCTTGTGTGGCGTGAAGGGAGACGCAGATGGGCGGCGCAAAAGGAATGCTCGGCATGCTCGGGCTTTTCATGATCTTCATCGGCACGATTTGGATCGGGCAGGGGATCAACGCCGACTGGGCGCCTCAGAGCTTCATGACCAGCGATGTGAATTGGAGTTATCGCGGCGGCGGCCTCGCTGGCGTTGGTGCGCTGTGTGTGCTTGCGGCGATCATGAATGGCGGCTGGCGTCACGTGCTTGGCAGTGCAGGCGTTGTTATCGCATTCGTCGGTGCGGTGCTCGCCGCGCAAGCATTCAACATCCTTCCCGGCATGCCTATGAGCGGCAACATGGATTGGGCCCTGCGTGGCGGGATTGCTTTCGGCGTTGGTGTGGCGCTGGTTTGTGTCAGCACGCTCGGCGCCAATCAGCCACCTAAGAGCGATCGCGTCGCCGACGTGACGTCGTCCTGACGCATCAGGCTTTCGCCCACAAGGAAAGCGCGCGCGCCCGCGTTCTGCAGACGCACGATGTCGGAATGTGTGCCAATGCCGGATTCTGAAACCAGGAGAACATCTGCTGGCACGAGCTTTGCCAACCGCTCTGTGACAGCGAGATCTGTTTCGAACGTTGCGAGCGAACGGTTGTTTACGCCGATCAGCTTGGCGTCCAGCGCCAATGCCTCTTCAAGTTCGGCCTCGTCGTGCACCTCGACGAGGGCGGCCATCTTGAGCTCAACGGCTGCGTCGAAAATATCCTTCGCCAATTGGCCCTTTACGGCGGCCATGATGACGAGGATCGCGTCCGCGCCGATTGCTCGACTCTCCAAGACTTGCCAAGGATCGATCATGAAATCCTTGCGCAGCACCGGAAGAGCGCAGGCATTTCGCGCCGCGACCAAGAAGTCTTCGTGCCCCTGAAAGCTTGGGGCGTCAGTCAGCACCGACAAGCAGGTAGCGCCGCCGGCGGCATAGGCGCGCGCCAGAACGTCAGGCTGAAAATCAGAGCGGATCAAGCCTCTCGATGGAGACGCCTTCTTGATCTCGGCAATAAGCGCCGGTCTGCTGGTGGTGAACTCTAAGGCGCGATGAAAATGGCGCGGAGACCCAAGCGCCTCATCGTTTGCTTCGCGCTCAACCACCGGCCACGGCTTCGTCTTCTGTCGCGCGCGAACTTCTTCACGCTTGTAGGCGATGATGCGATCTAAGACGCTCATGGCGCACTCCGCGACACAGCAATCAGGCGTGCGAGCGCCTCGCGCGCTGCGCCAGAATCGATCGCGTCAGCAGCGATCGGCCAAGCCTCCGGTACATCCGTGGCGCGTCCGGCGACGACGAGCGCAGCGGCGGCATTGAGAACCACGGCATCGCGATGGCCAGGTCTGCCGGCGCCATTCAGCAATGCGCGCATCTCATCTGCATTGTCAGCGGCCGAACCGCCCCGAATGTCAGGGTTGATTTCCGCGTCCATGGTCGCCCGCACCATCGACACGGCCCCGCCATCAAGGATGGCGAGCGTGTTCGCCTCGCTGCCTTGGGCTGACAATTCGTCCAGCCCGCCCGCGCCATGCACCACCCAAGCCTTCTCGCACCCAAGTTCTTTTAAGGCATTCGCCACGGGCTCGAGATGGTCCGGACTGAAGACACCCATAAGCTGGCGTTTGACTCCGGCGGGATTCGAAAGAGGTCCCAGCAGGTTGAAGATCGTGCGCTTGCCCAGTTCGCGCCGCGCCAGCGCCACGTGCCGCATCGCCGGATGATGGTTCTGCGCGAAGAGAAAGGCGAGACCGGCCTCCCGGAGACAGCGCTCTATCGTCGCCACATCGCTGGTGAGCTTCACGCCCAGTGCTTCCAAGACATCAGCCGCGCCCGATTTCGAACTCATCGCGCGATTGCCGTGCTTTGCGACAGGCACGCCACAGCCTGCGACCACGAAAGCGACGGCGGTGGAGATGTTCAGCGTGTGCGCGCCATCGCCGCCCGTGCCGCAAACATCGATGGCGCCCTCAGGCGCTGTCACGCGCAACATGCGTGCGCGCAAACTGCGTGCGCCGCCGGCGATCCACGCGGGCTCGTTCATGCGCGGGATCGTGAGGTCGAGGAAATGCTTGATGTCTTCGTGTCTGGCGAGGCCATCCATGATGGTCGTGAACGCCGCGTCGATCTCCTGGGGGAGCAGATCTTCGTGCGCCAGTTTAGCGTTGAAGTCGGCGAGACTCATCGCAGGCCAGCCGCCGCAAGAAAATTGCCGACGATCGCGTGCCCATGCTCCGAAGCGATGCTTTCTGGGTGAAATTGCACGCCATAGAGCGGCCGTGTCTTGTGCGACAGCCCCATGACTTCGCCATCCGCAGTTTCTGCGTCGATCCTCAAATCCGCTGGAAAGCTTTCGCGCTTCACCGCCAGCGAATGATAGCGCGTCGCCTTGAAGGGCGAGGGGAGTCCGCGAAACACGCCGCCTCCATGATGGGTCACGTCGGACACCTTGCCGTGCATAATCGATTGCGCAGAGACCACATCGCCTCCGAACGCTTGCCCCATGGCTTGATGGCCGAGGCACACACCGAATATCGGCAAATCGCTAGGCGCCTTCGCTAAGAGTTCGAGGCAGATGCCCGCCTGGGCGGGCGTGCACGGTCCAGGCGACAGAATCACCGCCTTCGGTTTTTTCTTCAACGCGTCCGCGACCGTGAGCGCGTCATTGCGCACGATCTCGGTCGCCAAGCCGAAGTCTTCGACGTAGTGGACGAGATTGTAGACGAAACTGTCGTAATTATCGATGACGAGGATCATGGCGCACCCGCTTGATGAACGAAACGGCTCAGCGTTCGTCCGCGCGCCATCGAGAGCAGGGGGCCGGCAACCAGGTCACCGGCGCACTCTAGCTTAAAATTCGCCAGGGCGAATAGGCTTCGCGTCAACGAGGATGTGTGTGCTCATCTCGGCGGCGCCGTTCGCAGCCTCTCTAACGCTTCGGTCGCGATGGCCGATGCGCGAAAAAAGTCCAGATCGTGCCCACGGTTTGGCAATACGATCACTTGAACGCCGGACGCCGCCGCCATAAGAGCGCGTGCGTTGGCGACCGGCACGGCGCGATCTTCTTCTCCGTAGAGCGCAATTGTTCGCCGCAAATCCTGCGCAAAATAGAGCGGTGAGGCCGCAATCATCCGCAGTCGCGCGGTCGCCAAGTCTAAGCGCCCTTCATGCACCGGTTGAATATACCGCTGATAAAATTGACCGCCGTCTTCACGTGGCGTGGGCGCAATGGCGTCCGCCATGGCGACCGGGAGGACTTCCGCAGTGCTCCAACCGTCTTGGCCCATTGAACGGAACCAATCTACCGGACCCGCCTGATCGATGACTAATCCGACGCGCCGATCGCGGATGCCCATAAGCAGCGCGACCGAGCCCCCGCGGCTGTGGCCGAAAGCGGCGATGCGATGCGCATCGGCCTCGGGCGTGTGTTCGAGTGCAGCTGAGAGCAGAGCGATGGCGTCATCGGTGGCGCCGTCCCACCCGTTGGCTGGATCGCCGTCGGCGGTGAAAGATCGTCCGGCGATTTGCAACGTTTCCCCGCGAAACGCGGGAACGACGAAAATAAAGTGTGCGCTTGAAGGGCCTAGCTGTTTCATCGCCAGCGAGCCGTGGTCGAGGTTGAGCGGCGTGAAGTCCGGGTCGACGCCACGCGCATCAACAATAACCGGAAGTGGGCCGGACGCGCTCGCGGGCACAAAGACAATTCCCACGTGCGCTTGGCCATGCACCGCATGTCGCCAGACATGCGCGACAAATGAAACGCCGGAGAAAGTCACAGGGAGCGTTGCGATCTCACGGACGCCTGATGGCGCCAAATCGCGCGCCGCCCAATCAGCGCGCACGGCTGCAATCTCCGCTGCCGTGGGTGGCGCGAACAGTGCGTCCAAGGGGTAGGGGAAGAGCCGGCGATAGCCTTCGTTGGCCGCCGGTTCGTGCGCGTCGAGGCGCGCCGCGCCCAGCGTGGCTTCGCTATTGTGCGCGTCCAGCGTCAGCGCGCGTGCGAAGGCCGCACGTGCTGCGTCGCGCTCGCCCCGCATCACATACGCGTCGCCCAGCAGCGCCTGCACGTCGGCAGATTGCGGAGCCGTGATCGCGAGTTGCTGAAGAATTTGCGCTGCGATCCCTGCCTTCGTTGGAAAACGCTGCAACAAACGTCCGGCGAGGCCTTGAATGTCGGCGTCGCTCGCGCCGGCGTTGTGAGCTGCGGCGACGCCTTCAAACACATCGCCGCGCATGATGCGGTCCAACGGCGTCACCGCGCCCGGCGCGAGCGGTCGCAACAAGCCCAACGCATCCACCCGGGCGTCGACGCCCTCGGTACGCACGCCAACAATCGCGCCTGCACCGTCACGTTCGAACCGAATGCCGCGATCCGGGCGCACCTCCGGAAGTGCGAAGAAGAATGCATCGCGCGCGCCTGCAACGGGATCGAGGAGCGGCTGGCTCTGCCAATACGGCGGCGACAAAGCCAGGCGGCCGTCCGCTTCGCTGACGACGAGCACATTCAGCGGCCCTGCTGAATATCGCCCTGTATATTCGCTGAGCGCGGAGCTGTGCTCCCGCGCCGCTCCCGATGCGCATGCGGTAAGAACGGCGCCAAACGCCAATATAGAAAGGATGCGCATCCCACCTCCCAATGCGAATGCAGTAAGGTTGAGATGCGCTCGAGACGATGTGCGGACGCTGTCGTTCGTCGCAAAAATCAGGCGTATCGCCACGCTTCAGCGGCGGCGCGAAAGAGCGCGCGCGATTTGTGCAGCGTTTCCTGCAATTCAGCTTCCGGATCGCTATCGAGCACGACGCCGCCGCCGGCCTGCACCGTGAGCACGCCACCCTTCACGATCCCGGTGCGCAGCGCGATGCATGTATCCATGTCGCCGCCAGCGCCGAAATAGCCGACGCCGCCCGCATAGATGCCGCGCCGATGCGGCTCGACCTCGTTGATGATTTCCATGGCTCGGATTTTTGGCGCCCCTGTCACTGTGCCATGCGGAAACCCAGCCATCAGCGCGTCGAGCGCAGTGAGGCCGTCGCGGATCTCGCCTTCGACATTCGAGACGATGTGCATCACGTGGCTGTAGCGTTCGATCGTGAAGGCCTCAGTGACGCGCACATGCTTCGAGCCGGCGCCCGCGGCGGCCGCATTGTTGCCACCGCTCCCGCCGCGCACAGCAACGCGGCCCAGATCGTTGCGCGCAAGATCGACAAGCATGAGATGCTCGGCGCGCTCTTTAGGGTCAGCCAGCAATTCTTCTTCGAGCGCATGATCCTCTTGCGGTGTCGCGCCGCGTGGGCGCGTGCCGGCGATCGGCCGAATTGTCACGACATCGCCGCGCAGGCGGACCAGAATTTCAGGACTCGAGCCCACCACGCTAAAGTCGGCGAGGTTGAGGTAGAAGAGAAACGGCGATGGGTTGAGGCGCCGCAGCGCACGATAGAGCGCAAACGGAGGGGCGTTCAGCGGGGCGGAGAAACGCTGGCTCGGGACCACCTGGAAAATGTCGCCCGCGCGGCAGTACTCTTTGCAGCGCGTCACCAACGCGCGATAATTTGCCGGCGTCGTGTTCGACTGCGGCGGGGCTGCTTCAGCGCTCTCAAGACCGGCGCGCCTGGACCGCAAGGCCCGCTCAAGCGTGCGCATCACGCGATGAAGACGCTCAACCCCCGCTGCATAGGCGGCCTCAGCGCTTTGCCGCGCGCGTTTGCGCGCGGGCGTCACCAGCGTGATTTCGCTTGTCACATTATCGAAAATGCAGACCACCGTGGGCCGGACGAGCAGGGCATCGGGAGTGCCAAGCGGATCAGCCGCTTTATCGGGTAGGCGCTCAATGAAGCGCACCATGTCGTAGCCCAAATAGCCGAACAACCCAGCCGCCATCGGCGGCAGTGCCGACGGCAAATCGAGCGCTGAGCGCGCCAACAATTTGCGAAGGCTCTTCAGCGGCGCGTCGCGCTGCGGGCGGAAGGCGCTGTCGGAGAAACCGCCGCGGCTCATCTCGGCGCGGCCGTTGCGCACTCGCCAGACCAGATCCGGCTTCAGACCGATGATCGAATACCTGCCGCGAAAATCGCCGCCCTGAACGCTCTCCAGAAGAAAGGCGCCCGGTTTGTTCGGCCCGAGTTTCAGCAGCGCTGATACGGGCGTCTCAAGATCGCTGATGCGAGAGATAGAAATGACGCCGCCGCCTTTCGGATAGGCGGCGGCGAATTCAGCAAATGATGGCGCGGCGTCGGACGACGCCGCGTTCATTGGGCTGGTTGAGTGGCGTTGGAAGTGAACACTCGGCGGATCAAATCCTCATTTCTCCGCGGATGCGCGTCGGCGATGATCTGATCCTGCAACGCCTGATCGAAGCTCTGCCCCAAGCTCTGCTCCATCTGTGCGCGCGCCGCTCCAACCTCTTGAGGATGGGCGCCCGGATCGGCGCGGTTGATGTGTTCGACGATGGCCACCAAGACCGCCCCGCCGTCCTGGCGTACGCCGGTCAGCACGGCGCCTTCCTGCGAAGCGAAGATCTGCTCCGACATGCCGCGAGACGGGACTTGCTCCGCTTGCTCACGCGTGAGCGGGCGAGACGTGACGACGAGGTTGAAGCGCTGAGCGCGCGCGGCGGCGGCGAAGTTCTGCCCGTTGAGTGAGGCGACGAATTGCTCGCCCTTCTCGCGAAGTCGGCGGCCGCGCTCGCGCGCAATCCAAGCTTGTGTCAATTCAGTGCGAACCTCCGCGAGCGGCCGGACGCGCGCTGGCGTAATGCCGTCCACAGCGACGACCACGTCTGCGTCGGCGAGAGGGATGAAATCGCTGGCCTCGCCCTCGGACGTCGCAAACGCCGTTTGCAGAAGTTCACGTTGGCCGGTGAGCGCTTCAACGGGCTGACCACTGGGATTGCGCCCCTGTGCTTCCGCGGCGGGGATATCGACGACGGTCAGGCCCACTTCGCGCGCCGCTTGGGCCGCTGGCGTGCCCGCCGAACGCGCATCCTCGAAGGCTGACACTGCCGTATTGAGCAGATCGCTCGCTTGGTCGTTAGCGATCGCTTGCCGGATTTGGTCGCGTGCCGCCTCGAAGCTCGGCTCAACGCCAGGCGTCACGGAAGTAACGCGGATCACGGCCCACGGCGTGAGTTGTCCTTGCACAACACGTGCGGGTGCATGCGCCGGTGTTGAGAAGATTGCCGCGGCCACGCGCGCGTCCGGCACATCGCCGCGGGCTTCATTGGCGCCGGTAGTAGTTTGCAGCTGAAGCGCAGCAGCGACGGCTTGAGGCGTCTCGCCGCGGTTCAGACGTTGCGCGGCTTCATTCGCCTGCGCCTGGTTCTGCGCCACAATGCGTTCATACGAACGGCGCTCTGGCTGAGTCATGCTCGGGCGGCGCTCCTCAAACTCCTGACGCAACTGCTGTTCGCTCACTTGCACGCGGCTCACAAAATCCGCGGCGCGCGCATAGACGAGCGTAAGGTGGCGGAACTCCGGAACACGCAGGTTTTCTTGGTTGTCCTGCCAGAAGTCCTGCAATTGTTGATCAGTCGGCGGCGGTATCGCAGCAATGACGGCGGCAGGCGCTTCAGCGATGCTGACGACGCGGGTTTCCGTTCCAAACGTGTAGAGCAGAACGCCGTAACTCTGCGGCGCGCGCACGCCATTCACCAAAGCCTGCCCCAGCATCTGTTGGGTAAGCTGGCCGCGCATGTCGTCTTCGAATTCGCTGCGCGTGTACTGCATGTTTTGCAGGAATGCGTTGTAGGCGTTTTCGTCGAAGTTGCGGGTGACGGGATTCATGACCGCCGGGATGCCGCGGATCTGTGCCGCGACCTGCGCGTCACTGGCGGCGACGCCAAGCCGCTCCGCATAGGCGGAGAGCGCCAGCCGCCCGATCATGCCCTCAAGCAAACGCAGATGCATGCCCTGGGCGATCGCTTCATCCCGGGTCATGTTGGTTCCCTGCGCCCGCTGGCCGCGGAGCGTGAGGTCGAGTTCGCGGGTCAGCTGCGGCGGGGTGATGGCTTTGCCGCTGACTTCCGCAACGTTCTGCGCGCCAACATTATTGAAGACGTCCTTGATGCCCCAAATCGCGAACGCGATCGTCAGGATGAACAGCAGCAGGTAGGCAATCCAGCTGCGCGCGAAAGTTCGCATTTGTAAGAGCATGAAGGCATCCAGTAAGCGTGACGGCGCGGGACCTTAGAGACGGCCCCGGGGCCGGGCAACGCCCGAAGGGAGGACGCATGGCCGCGCGTAAGCCGCTGATCGCCGGAAATTGGAAGATGTACGGCCGCGCCGCCGACCTGGCGCAGATCGGCGCTTTGGCCGAGGCCATCGGCGGGGCAGGAGAGAAGGTCGACGCCCTGATCTGCCCGCCGGCGCCCTACATCGCCCAGGCCGCCTGGCATGCGCGCGGCAAGCCGGTCCTCATCGGCGCACAGGATTGCAGCACCGTAGCCGATGATAGCGCCCGAACCGGAGAGTTCAGCGCGGCCATGGCGGCAGACGCCGGCGCCAAGTACGTCATTCTTGGCCATTCGGAGCGCCGGCAGCAGCACGGCGAAACTGATGCGCTGGTGCGCCAGAAGGCCGAGGCCGCGCTGGCGGCTGATCTCACTCCGATCATCTGCGTCGGCGAAACGCGCGCCCACCGCGATGCCGGCGATGCCGGCCGCATCGTCGCTGCCCAAGTCCGCGCCAGCGTTCCCGAGACGGGCGCGCCGGTCGTCGTCGCCTATGAGCCGGTTTGGTGCATCGGCGGGGACCGCACGCCGACCGTCCCAGAGATCGCGGAAGTCCACATCCTCATCCGGGAAACCCTGACTGCCATTTTAGGCGACGGCGCGAACCAGGCGCGCATCCTGTATGGCGGCTCTGTCGCACCGCGCAACGCTGGGGAAATCTTCGCCGCCGAGGGCGTGGACGGCGCCCTTGTGGGGCGCGCGAGCCTGAAAGCCGCTGACTTTTCAGCCATCATTTTAGCGCATCCCGCTGCCAGTTGAGCGTGCGTTCAGCCGGGCTGGTGTTTAGGATCGCGCTCGGCTATTGAGCGCCCTTTCGCGCGGACCCATGTGGGGCGAGCGCGATGGCGCGCGGGAGTAGGTTCGTTGGCACTAGTCGTTCTCATCGTTCATCTACTCGTTTGCGTCTGCCTAATCGGTCTGGTGCTTCTGCAGCGCTCCGAGGGTGGGGCGCTCGGCGTGGGCGGTGGTGGGTCTGGCGCCCTGATGAGCGGTCGTGGCGCCGCTGACGCGTTGGCGCGCATGACGATGGTCGCCGGTGGCTTTTTCCTCGTGACCTCGTTCGGCCTGACGCTGCTCTCCGGCGCGGCCTCCAGTTCCACCGGCTCGGTGTTTGACGCTCCGATTAGCCGCACTGCGCCGATCACAGCGCCGCCTCCGGCAGCGACCACGACAGCGCCGGCTCAAACCACAACGACAACCCCGCCGGACCCCACGGAAAGCCGCGCGCCGCAGGCTGACAATAATCGTCTCGCAGCCATCGTCCCGGGTCCGTCCCAAGCCGCCGCCGCAACGCCGGTCGCGCCGACGCCGGTGAACGCCTCCACGCGGGCTGCGCCGCTGAACACCACGAACCGTCCGCCGGCGACGACAACCGCGAACAACCGTCCGGCCGCGACGAACAACGGCGCGACGTCTGTGCCGGCGTCGGCCAACACCAATTCTGCAGTGACGCGCCCGCCAGCGGCGGCGACAACGCGTCCACCGGCAGCGACGACATCTCGTGCCGCAAACGCAACGACCGGCAATAACACCGGCACTGCGAACCGTCCGCTGGTTCTGCCGAACACTTCGGGCGCCGTCGGCGGCATCACGCTGACGGATGATCCTGCCATCAACCCCGAATCGACCGATGGTGGGGTGACTGCGGTCCGGCGCGAGCGCGCTGGTCCCGATCAGTAAGACCCGCACCTATATGAGCGGGTGGTGACGCGCGGCCGAGAACGGCCGCGCGAACGCTTTGGAAGGAATATGGCGCGCTACGTGTTCATTACCGGCGGCGTGGTCTCTTCCCTCGGGAAGGGCATCGCCTCCGCCGCCCTCGGTGCTTTGCTTCAGGCCCGAGGATACCGCGTCCGCCTCCGCAAACTTGATCCGTATCTGAACGTCGATCCTGGCACGATGAGCCCGTATCAGCACGGCGAAGTCTTCGTCACCGACGATGGCGCAGAGACCGATCTCGATCTCGGCCACTACGAGCGCTTCACCGGCGTCAGCGCTCAGCAAGCCGACAACATCACCACCGGGCGCATCTATAGCGACATCATCGCCAAGGAACGCCGCGGCGATTATCTCGGCGCGACCGTGCAGGTCATCCCGCACGTGACCAACGCAATCAAAGATTTCATTCTCTCCGATCACGGCGACGCGGATTTCGTGCTTTGCGAAATCGGCGGCACTGTCGGCGATATCGAAGGCCTGCCGTTCTTCGAAGCCATCCGCCAACTCGGCCAAGAGCTCGATCCCGGCCAAGCGGCGTTCGTGCATCTCACATTGCTGCCGTACATTCCGTCAGCCGGCGAGATGAAGACGAAGCCGACACAGCACAGCGTCAAAGAGCTGCGCTCGATCGGCATCCAGCCCAACATAATCCTCTGCCGATGCGATCGCCCGATCCCGGAAGATGAGAAGAAAAAGATCGCGCTCTTCTGCAACGTGCGTGAAAGCGCTGTTGTCGAAGCGCGCGACTTGCAGACGATCTACGAAGCGCCGATCGCCTATCACAATGCGGGCCTCGACACCGAATTGCTGAAATATTTCGGCGTCACCGTCGCGCCGCAGCCTGATCTCGCGAAATGGACTGAAATTGTGAAGCGCCTCAAGGCGCCGGATGGCGACGTCACCATTGCCGTGGTCGGCAAGTATACCGAGCTCAAGGACGCCTATAAATCGCTGATCGAAGCGTTGCAGCACGGCGGCGTGGCCAACAACGTCAAAGTGAATTTGCGTTGGGTCGAGAGCGAGAAGTTCGAGGAGAAGGGCGACGGCTGGGTCGCCGATCTACACGGTGTGCACGGCGTTCTCGTGCCCGGCGGCTTCGGCGAGCGTGGCACAGAAGGCAAGATCGCCGCCGTCACCTTCGCGCGCGAACACGACGTGCCGTTCTTCGGCATTTGCTTTGGCATGCAAATGGCCTGCATCGAAGCCGCGCGAAATCAGGCCGGGCTGAAAGGCGCCAGCTCCACCGAGTTCGGCGCAACTAAGCATCCCATCGTAGGCCTGATGACCGAATGGCTCAAAGGTAACGAACTCGAGAAGCGCTTCGCCGAAGGCGACATGGGCGGCACCATGCGCCTCGGCGCCTATCAAGCGACGCTCGATCCCGAAAGCCGCGTCGCGCGCATCTACGGCGACACCGAGATCAGCGAACGCCACCGCCACCGCTACGAAGTGAACACCAAGTATCGCGACAAGCTTGAAGCAGCAGGCTTACGCTTCTCCGGCATGAGCCCCGACGGCGTGCTGCCGGAAATCGTCGAGCGCGAAGACCATCCCTGGTTCATCGGTGTGCAATATCACCCCGAGTTGAAAAGCCGCCCGTTCGAACCACACCCGCTGTTCGCGAGCTTCATTGCGGCGGCGGTGGAGCAGAGTCGGCTGGTGTAGCCCGCATCGCGTTGATGCGCGTTACGAGCGCATCGTACTCCGCTGCCATGGCTCGCACGCGCTGCATCAGATCGTCGTCGTAGAATGCGACTTGCCCGCCCTGAATGGTCCACTTGTCTTTGTGCTGTTGGATCAGCACGACCATCGCTGTACGCCGCCGCGCTGCATCCAGGTTGAGGTCGGCTTCCGCGCGAAGCGGATTGAAGGCGCGCTGCTGAAATTGCTCAAGCAACGCGGCTCGCTCGGAGTCGGTTAGGTCCATGCCGCGGGTGAGGTCTTCCGCGCGTTGGAATTCGTCCTCGATCTGCCGCCGATAACCTTCGTAGAGCGCCAGCACCCGTTGATTATGCGCGAGGATCGTGTCGATATCGGCTTGCCGCTGAAGATGCGCGAGCGAAAGATCGCCCGCCGCGTCGATCTCGCGCCCCAAGGCGTCGTGCATGGCGTGCACTCGATCGGCGTTTTGCGTATTCCAATGCTCGATCGCTTCTTGTCGAATTTGGACGTGTCCAAAGAAGGCGAGAAACGTAACGGGCGCCGCTAAGATAAACGCAGCGCCGACAAGGATGGGCAGAACTAGCAACGACTTCGCAATCGTCGCACGCCGGCTGAACACAGCCATGAAGAAGACGACCCAAGTGATTACGCCCGCGAGCACGGCCGAGGCCGCGCAATACCCGAGCACGAATGCCAGGAGATGCTGGCCAGTCGCTGCAGTGCCATCAGGCGCAGGCGCGTGGAGGTAGGCGCCGACTGATCCCAATGTCGCGAGAATGGCCGCGATCCACGCCGCCAGCAGGGTCCAGAGCCAGATGCGCTTCGGCTTTTCGGACCGATCTTTGGTCTCTGACATGCGTTTCCCCCGGAGGCAGGATCGCACTTCAACTTGTCGTGGCGCAAGGTCTGGAGCGGCGGCGGGGGCCGTGATAACGGCCACTGATGAACGCTGAAACCACCGCCGGTCCCGGGGGCGCCGCCCTCGCTTTGTTGCTGTTGCTGGCGATTGCTGTCGCGGTGATCGGTTTGCGCATGCTGATCCGCTCGCTACGCGCGCGAAAGACGAAGGAGGCCGTTGGCATGAGCTTCGGCGCTTATGCGCTCGAAGCACTGGTGAACGCCGCCCGCATCGATGGCCGCGTGGCCGAAGCAGAGAAGCACGCCATTCTCACCGCCATGCGCCAGATCGACGGCGCGGCTTATGAGGCTGCAACGGTGGAAGCCGCGTTCGCGCGGAATGCGCTGAACAAGAACCAGCTCGTTGCGTATCTGGCGCAACACGCACACGCTTTTACGCGCGATCAGAAGGCCTCGCTCCTCAAAGGCTTAGTTTCTGTGTTCGTCTCGGACGGCCGCTTCGATGAAGTCGAACACGCCGCGCTAGTGGACTACACAGCGGCGATCGGGTTCGATCGCCAGAGCGCGCCTCAAATGTTGCGCGACGTCGGGCGGCAATTCACACGCGGTAATATCACTTAAGCCGTCACGCGCCGCACGAACGCAGTCACATCCGCCAACACCGGCGCGCGTCCGCGAAACGTGCGCGACAGCGCCAACATGATGCCGACGTGGTCCACATTCGGATAGATTTTCGCTTCTACCGGTTCGCCCGCGGTGCGCATGGCGCGCCCCAAATTGTCGATGCTGCGCCGCCCCACGGTGTCGTCGTCCGCGCCCCATAACAGTAGAGCTGGCGGTGCTTCGCGGCGTGCAAACTGCGTAGGCTGCGTATGAGGCAGATCCTCGACTTGGCCGAATGCATTGCGCGTGGCGTCGACATCCAGCGGCAGGAAATCGTACGGCCCCGCGAGACCCGCAACGCCGCGAATAGCGCTCGCATCCACACCCGCGTCGCGCAAATAACGCGCATCCAGCGCCAGCATCATCGCGTTGTAAGCGCCGGCGGAATGTCCGCAGAGCACAAGGCGTCGCGGATCGCCGCCGTGCGCAGCGATATTGTCCTGCACCCAGCGCACAGCGCGCGCACAGTCCTGAAGAAAGGTCGGGAAGCGCACGCTGGGCACCAGCCGGTAGTCCGGCAGCACGACTGCGAAGCCTTGCGCCGCAAGCGCCGCGCCCAAGAATTCGTAATCGTCCTTCGCTCCTGAACTCCACGAGCCGCCGTAAAAGAACACAACTACCGGCAGCGCGCCTTGGGCGTTCGCGGGCAGATACACATCGAGCTTTTGTCTTGGATCAGGCCCGTAGGCGGCGTCCACGATGGCTCGGCGCACCCCGGGGTCGCGGGGCGCGAAGCTATCGAAGGTCGCCAGGGAAGGGGTACAGGCCGCGAGCCCAGCCCCCAAGATCAAGCTTCTGCGCCGCATCGACCCTCCGGATGGCTGATACGTCTCCTAGGGCTCCGCGGATGACCAGGAAAGACCTGCATCCAACGGCTCCAATCCGCGCATCTCTGCTGCAACAGCGGTTCGCCCCGCCGGCCTGGCGCGTCCGCTCTTGAGGGAGAATATCTATGAACCGGTTCGTCGCGCCCGCGCTTATCGCTGTTGTCTTGGCGCTGCCCGCCGCTTCCGCGGAGCCCCGCAACCTTTCGGGTTTTCACCACATCGCCGCCGAAAATGGCGTGGAGGTCGAGCTGAGCATCGGTCCGCGTTTCTCGGTCGAGGTAACGGGCCGCAACGGCCGTGATGTCCGCACCGAGGTACGCAACGACACACTGCGCATCTCCCGAAACATGCCGTGGTTCGGCCTTGGCGTGCGCAATTTCGACGGCCACGTCCGCGTCACCATGCCCGCGCTGCAAGGCATTTCCGTCGCGCGTGGCGCGACGCTCAACGCAAGCGGCGTCAACGCCAACGAATTGGACATCTCTGCCGCCATGGGCGGTACGATTGAGATTGCCGGCGCCTGCCGCACGCTCGACGCTTCCGTGGCGATGGGTGGCGTGCTCAGCGCTGAGAACCTGCACTGCGAC
>JADMIO011430605.1_pt1 | contig 16761 bp, 10 predicted proteins | sample 8958161 | NCBI WGS metagenome assembly JADMIO01 (sample SAMN16585339, study PRJNA669376) | soil metagenome | isolation source: Crop rotation soil | place: USA: Cullars Rotation, Alabama | collected 2011
GCCCGCCGTGCCGCGACGGTCCCGCGATCGGTGACCGCGCGGACGTGGCCGCTCGTCTGCACCAGCCGCCGCACCGGCGCGCGGCGCACCACGACGCCCTTGCCGAGCCGCTTCGCGAGCTTCTGCGACACGAGCTGCGACCCCCCGACGAACCGCGACTCCTGGGCGCCGTCCGCGGTGTTGATGAGGCGGTCGAGCGTCCCCGGCGTGTTCTCGTTGCCCGCCGAGGCGATGTAGAAGAGGACGTGCAGCAGGGAGACGTCGCGCGACTCGGCCGCCCAGACCGCCTCGATCGCGAGGTCGAGCAGCTCATGCCCGCCCGGCGACAGGACGTTCGCGAGCTTCCAGGTCTCGAACGTCTGCCCGTCGTACTCGCCCGCGCGTCCCGCGGTCCACGGCGCGTCGCGCGGGATCTCCGCCGCCATCGTGTTGAGCCGCTGGATCGCCAGGAACGCCTCCGGCGCGCCGAGCGCGTCGGGCGGGATCGGGCCGAGCGGCCCGGTCGACGCGTACCGCGTCAGCGTCCCGTCGTTGAAGTAGACGTTGTCGCCCGCGTTGTAGGTCTTGTACGTCTCGATGCCGAGCTCGGCCGCCACCGCCGCCAGCCGATCCTGCGTCGGCCCGATCCACTGGCCGCCGATCTCCACGACGCCGCCGCCGGCCAGCGCGTGGTTGAGCGTCCGCCCGCCCACCCGGTTGCGCGCCTCCAGCACGACGACGGACTTGCCCGCCGCGGCGATCGCCGTCGCCGCCCCGAGTCCAGCCAGCCCCGCGCCCACGACCGCCACGTCGTAGCGACGGCGAGCCCACCCGGGCCGCGCCGTCTTGGAGGTCACCGCAAGCGCCGCACCACCTTCCAGGAAACCGCGCCGAGTCGTCACCAGCCGAGTGTCCCAGGTCCGCCCTTGAACGGCCCCACCAGGTCGGAGGTGATCCATCCGCCGTAGAAGTCGCCCGCCTGCGCCTGCACGCGCTCGTCATCGAGCCAGCAGGCGTCCATCCGGGACGGGTAGAACGCGACGTGATCCTTCAGCGCCGCGAACGCGGGGACCGGCGAACGGTACGTCCAGGCCGCCGCTCGGCGCCCGGCCACGTCGAGGTAGGACGCCTGGCCCTTCCATTCGCACAGCGACCGCCCGCGGCCGGGCGTCAGCACGCCGGCCACGATGTCCTGCGGCGGGACGTAGATGGTCGGCGGATGCGAGGTCTCGAGCACGCGGAGCGCGGCGGTCGAGTCGGCGATCGTCCTCCCGTCGACCTCGATGCGGACCCGCCGCGCGCACGCCGTCAGGGCGGGCGGACGTGGGTACTCCCAGACGCGTTCCATCGGCAGGGCATAGATACGGGGCGCCTGCGAGACTGGATGACATCGCAGGACCCGAAATCTGATCACGGAGTTCCATGACTGCCAACAGCTTTGACGCCAAGGCCGAGCTGGAGCTCGGCGGTAAGACGTTCACGTACTACAAGCTCGACGCGCTGCAGTCGAAGTACGACGTCGCGCGGCTCCCCTTCTCGCTGAAGATCCTGCTCGAGAACGTCCTGCGCAACGAGGACGGCGACGCGGTCCGCAAGGACGACATCGAGGCGCTCGCGACCTGGGACCACAAGGCCGACCCGTCGAAGGAGATCGCCTACACGCCCGCGCGCGTGGTCCTGCAGGACTTCACCGGCGTCCCGTGCGTGGTCGACCTGGCGGCGCTGCGTGACGCGATGGCCGAGATGGACGGCGACCCGAGCGTGATCGAGCCGCAGGTCCCGGCGGAGCTCGTCATCGACCACAGCGTGCAGGTCGACGCGTTCGGCAGCCGCGACGCGTTCGCCAAGAACGCCCAGCTCGAGTTCGAACGCAACAAGGAGCGCTACGAGCTCCTGAAGTGGGGCCAGCAGGCGTTCGAGAAGTTCAAGGTCGTCCCGCCGGACACCGGCATCGTCCACCAGGTCAACATCGAGTACCTCGCTCGCGTCGTCTTCGACAACGACGGTGTCCTGTACCCCGACACGCTCGTCGGCACCGACAGCCACACGACGATGGTCAACGGCCTCGGCGTGCTCGGCTGGGGCGTCGGCGGCATCGAGGCCGAGGCGGCGATGCTCGGCCAGCCGATGTCGATGCTCGTCCCGCAGGTGATCGGCTTCAAGCTCGGCGGCGAGCTTCCCGAGGGATCCACGGCGACCGACCTCGTGCTCACCGTCACGGAGACGCTCCGCGAGTACGGCGTCGTCGGCAAGTTCGTCGAGTTCTTCGGCCCGGGCGTATCGCGGCTGTCGCTCGCCGACCGCGCGACGCTGGGCAACATGAGCCCGGAGTTCGGCTCGACCTGCGCGATCTTCCCGATCGACGCCGAGACGATCCGCTACCTCGAGTTCTCCGGGCGCCCGAAGGAGCAGCTCGAGCGGGTCGAGGCCTACGCCAAGGCGCAGGGTCTCTGGCACGACGAGGACTCCGAGGAGCCGACGTACTCCGACGTGCTCGAGCTCGACCTCGGCGACGTCGTCCCGTCGCTCGCCGGGCCGAAGCGCCCGCAGGACCGCATCGCGCTGACCGACATGCAGGACGCCTTCCGCAAGGCGCTCGGCGACACGGTTCCCTCACTCCAGGACTCGCACGACGAGGCGTCTGCCGAGTCGTTCCCCGCTTCGGACCCGCCGTCCAACGGCGCGACCGGCAGCCCGGAGCCAACCCAGCAGGAGGAGGCGCCGGGCGAGGAGACCGTCACGGCGACGATGGACGAGGGCGCGACGGAGGTCACCCTGGCCGACGGGACGGAGACGTTCCTCGACCACGGGCACGTCGTCATCGCCGCGATCACCTCGTGCACGAACACGTCGAACCCGAGCGTGATGATCGGCGCCGGGCTGCTGGCCAAGAAGGCGGTCGAGAAGGGCCTGAGCACGAAGCCGTGGGTGAAGACGTCGCTCGCGCCGGGCTCGAAGGTCGTCATGGACTACTACGACCAGGCGGATCTCGTCGAGCCGCTCGAGGCGCTCGGCTTCCACCTCGTGGGCTACGGCTGCACGACGTGCATCGGGAACTCCGGCCCGCTGCCGGAGGAGATCTCGGAGGCCGTGAACGAGCACGACCTCTCCGTCGCGAGCGTGCTCTCCGGCAACCGCAACTTCGAGGGGCGCATCAACCCCGACGTGAAGATGAACTTCCTCGCGTCGCCCCCGCTCGTGGTGGCCTACGCCCTGGCCGGCACGATGGCCTGGGACCCGTACAACGATCCGATCGGCGAGGACTCCGACGGCAACGAGGTCTACCTGAAGGACATCTGGCCGTCGGCCGAGGAGGTCGCGCATCTCGTCGAGGAGTCCGTCCACTCGTCGATGTTCACCGACACCTACGAGACGATCTACGACGGCGACGACAACTGGCGCGGCCTCGATGTCCCCGAGGGCGACCGCTTCGAGTGGGACGAGGACTCGACGTACGTCCGCCGGCCCACGTTCCTGATCGACGTGCCGGAGGAGCCCGAGGACGTCACCGACATCGAGGGCGCCCGGGTGCTCGCGAAGCTCGGCGACTCGGTCACCACCGACCACATCTCGCCGGCCGGCGCGATCAAGAAGGACTCGCCCGCGGGCGAGTACCTGACCGAGCACGGCGTCAAGCCCAAGGACTTCAACTCCTACGGCTCCCGGCGCGGCAACCACGAGGTGATGGTCCGCGGCACGTTCGCCAACATCCGCCTGCGCAACGAGCTCGCGCCGGGGACGGAGGGCGGCGTCACGAAGTTCCAGCCCGACGGCGACGAGATGTCGATCTACGACGCCGCGATGAAGTACGCCGAGAACGACACGCCGCTCGTCGTCCTCGCCGGCAAGGAGTACGGCTCCGGCTCGTCGCGCGACTGGGCCGCCAAGGGCACCAACCTGCTCGGCGTCAAGGCGGTCATCGCGGTGTCCTTCGAGCGCATCCACCGCTCGAACCTCGTGGGCATGGGCGTGCTGCCGCTGCAGTTCCCCGACGGTGAGGACTGCGAATCGCTCGGCCTGACCGGCGAGGAGGAGTTCTCGATCACCGGCCTGGGCGACGGCTCCGAGAAGGAGGTCACCGTCAAGGCCGACGACAAGGAGTTCAAGGCGCGGGTGCGGATCGACACCCCCAAGGAGGTCGAGTACTACCAGCACGGTGGGATCCTGCCGTTCGTTCTCCGCCAGCTGCTGAAGACGGGCAAGTGAGCGGGTTCCCGGAGGTCCTCCGCGACCTGCTCGCCGCGGCCGGCCCGTCCGGATTCGAGACCCGCGCGGCGGAGGCGTTCCGCCATGCCTGCGAGCCGCTCGCCGAGGTGACGACCGATGCGATCGGCTCGGTCGTCGCCCGCCTGCCCGGGACCGGCGACGGGCCGAGCGTGGCGGTCTACGGCCACCTCGACGAGATCGGCCTGATCGTCACCCACATCGACGACGACGGCCTGCTGTGGGCGGCCGGCCTGGGCGGCTGGGATCCGATCGTGCTCGTCGGGCAGCGCGTGGAGGTCGTCACGCGCACCGGCACCGTGCCGGGCGTCGTGGCTCGCAAGCCGATTCACCTGATGGAGGAGGACGACCGCAAGCGCGTCCCCAAGCTCAAGGACCTGCACATCGACCTCGGCGCCGCATCGGGCGACGAGGCGCGCGAGCTCGTCGCGGTGGGCGACGCCGTCGTGATCACCGCGCAGCCGCCGCTCGAGCTGGCCAACGGGCGCTTCGCCGCCAAGGCGATGGACAACCGCATCGGCTGCTACGTCGCCTACGAGACGCTGCGCCTGCTGCACGACGGCGGCGGCGCGCCGGGCGACTTCTACGCCGTCGGCGCGACGCACGAGGAGATGAACTCGCTCGGCGCCGCGACGACGACCTACGCGCTGCAGCCGGATGTCGCGATCGTCGTGGACGTCACGCACGAGACGCAGGTGCCGGGTGTCGACGAGCGCACCGAGGGCCGCCATCGCTTCGGCTCCGGACCGGCGATCATGCGCGCGGCGACGCTGTCGCCGCGGGTCTTCGACATGCTCGTCGAAGCGGCCGAGGCCGAGGGGATCGACTACACGGTGGAGGCGACCGGCCGGCACACGGGCACCGACGCCGACACCGTGATGCGCGCGCGCAGCGGCACCCCGACGGGCGGCCTGGGCGTCCCGCTGCGCTACATGCACTCGCCGGTCGAGCTCGTCCAGCTCGACGACATCGCCGCGACCGCGCGCCTGTGCGCGGCGTTCGCGCGCCGCTACGAGCGTTGACGCCGCTCCTGCTCCTCTGGGACATCGACGGCACGCTGCTCCAGCGGGCGTCGGAGGCGCACGCGCGCGCGCTGATCGAGGCGATCCGCATCGTGCACGGCGACCACCTGAAGCCCTGGGAGGTGCAGTTCCAGGCCGCCGGCCGCACCGACGGGGCGATCGCGCGCGACATCCTGCTCGGCTGCGGCGTGCCCGTCGAGGACATCGACCGCGAGGTGGAAAGGGTTGCCGCGGAGACCGCGGCCGCCTACGCGGACCTGTGCCCGGCCGACCTGTCGATGCACGTCGCGCCCGGCATCGCCGACCTGCTGGACGAGCTGCACGGCGACGAGCGGTTCCGGCACTCGCTGGTCACCGGCAACTTCGAACCGGTCGCGCGGCTCAAGCTCGCGCGCGCGGGGATCGGGCACCACTTCGAGCCCGGCCAGGGCGGCTTCGGCACCGACGGCGAGGACCGGGCGCTGCTGCCGCCGCGGGCGCGGGAGCGCGCCGGCGACTGGCCGCGCGAGCGGACGGTGATCATCGGCGACACCCCGAACGACATCGCCTGCGCGCGAGCCGACGGCCTGCGGGTGATCGCGGTCACGACGGGACCGTTCACCGCGGACGCGCTGACCGAGGCGGACCACGTGACCGGCGGCGCCGAGGACCTGCGCGAGCTGCTGCCTCAGCTCAGCGGGACCTGAAGGATCCGGGTCTCGGTCCGGCTGCCGGACCGGTGGCGCAGGCGCGTGACGTAGGCGGTCGCGCCGTCGGACGCGGTCGTCCACAGCGTGACGGTGAGGCCGCGCGGCGGGCGGGCGGGCTTCTTCGGCCGCTTCCCGTGCGGATAGCCCTGGTGGTGGTCGTGCTTGCCCTCGCCGTGGCCGTCATCCCGGCGGGCGGTCGGCGTCGTCGAGTAGAGGACTCGCTTGCCGAGGATCAGCCGTTGCCGGGTCGGGCCGTCGTAGACGTAGAGCAGCTTGCCGTCGACGATCGTCGGGTTGAGGACCTGCGCGCCCCGCTCGGTGCGCGCCACCGTCAGCGCACCGGTGTCGAGGTCGCGGATGATGATGCGGCTCAGCGAGGGCGCCTGGCTGTCGAAGACGACCCGGCCCCCGTCCATCGTGGGACGCCCGAGCGTGCCGCCCGTGCGCGCCGTCCCGACGAGCACGGCCGGCACCTCCGGCCCGGTGGCCAGGTCGTGCGCGAAGATGCCATCGCGGCCGTTCGGCGCCGGCGCCCGCCAGGCCACGAAGCGGTCGGACAGGCCGAGCGCGGTCGCTCCCGGCGCCGGGAGGGTCGCGACGACTGCGAGCGTCGCCGCGTCGGCGATGACGACGTTCTCATCCTGCAGCCACGCGATCCGCGTCGGGGAGACGGCGGGGTGCGTGCCGGGCAGCGGGACCGTCGCGCCGTTGCGGATGAGGATGCCGTTGGCGAACGGCTGGTGGTAGGCGAGCAGACCCGGCGCCGCGCTCGGGTCGGCGGCGTTGAGCGCGGTGACGGTGGCCGCGGCGCGTGCGGCCGGCGGGGCGACGACGAGTGCCACGGCGGCGGCGGCGAGCCCGGTAGCGGCGGCCGCGCGCAGCCCGCGCAGGACGACCGGCCGCTCGCCCATCGCCTCCGCGATCGCCGCGGGGAGGTCGCGGTCCTGCAGCGGCGCGAGCAGGCCGACCGGCACGGCGCGGCCCCCGCCGAACGCGAGCCCGACGAGCGCGCCGGTGGCGGGCGAGCCGACGGCGAGGCACGCGGCGGCGAGCCCCCAGGTGGCGAACGACAGGACGAACGTCGTGAACCCCAGGCCGAGCAGGACGCCGTAGAGCCCGGCGGCGAGCGGCACGGGGAGGATGCGCCGCCACGACTCCGGAACCTGGCGACGGACCTGCGGGACGATCCGCCGGCCCGCGGCGTCGCCGGCGGCCGCGAGCAGGAGGGCGGCGACGGCCACGGCGGCAGCCGCGGCGCCACCCGCGCCGAGCGCGTCGCCGAGCAGCGCCAGGCCGCCGAACGTGACCACTCCGCCGCCGAGGGCGCCCAACGCGAACGCGACCGCGCCGGCGACCGACGTCCGCCGCCGCCCGTCGCACGCGTGTGGGGCGAGCGTGTCGACCATCGAGAGGCCGCACGGCGACCACGCGCCGGCCAGGCCGGCCACGACCGCCACCGCGATGAGCACCGCCGTCAGCACGGCACCTTCGTCTGGTGGTACATCACGCAGAAGACCTTGCGGCCCTTGTAGCAGTAGCCGGTCAGCGCGGCGTCGCCGTTGATCCGCCGGTCGTGCTGCGAGCAGCAGTCGATCAGCTTGCGCACGTGGCCCTTGCAGCAGCGGTACCAGGCGCCGTCGACCTGGGTCTTGAAGCCGTACCGGCGCGCGACCGCGGCGCAGACCTTCGTCCGGGTCGCGACGGGAAGCGGCCGGCCGTCGGGGTCGACGAGCGGCTCGCCGTCCTCGCCGACCGGCCGGCCGGCGAGGTCGACCAGCCGCCCCAGGTCGTCGACGCGGTGGCCGTCGCGGGCCCGCAGCGGATAGCCCTTCGCGTCGATCCGCGGGAGGCCGGTGGGATGCGGGCAGGAGTCGGTCGTGTAGATGTGGCCGCAGAAGTGGTAGGCCTCCGCCTCCCCGGGGCGGACGAGCGAGCCGATCGCCTGCGCGCCCGCGACCGCCGCCGCCGCGCCGGCGGTGCGGCCGAGGAAGCCGCGCCGGGACGTGCGCCCGAGCAGGGAGCGCACCTGGGCGGCGGTGTTGACCGTCCCCTTCGCGCGCACGACGCCGCTGGCGCCGACGAGCACCGCGTAGGGCGCGCCGGGCACGCGCGCCGCATGCCAGAGCGCGGCGTCGCGCTCCTCGTCGAGCTCGGTGACGCCGAGCCCGCCGAGCCCGCGTCGTACCCGGGCGCACAGCGAGCAGCCGTCGGCGGTGAAGAGCAGCAGGCCCTCGGGCGCGCCGGCCAGCACGGACCCGACGGCCGGGCCCTCGCTCGCCACGTCGAGCGCCCCGCGCGGCGCGCGCCGCAGGAGGGTCGCGGCGACGGCGGCGACGACGATGCCCACGGCGGCGGCCCACAGGCTGCCCGGGCCGGCGAGGGCCGCGACGGCGGCGAGCAGCCCGGCCCGCGCGACCGACGCCCAGGACACCCGTCCGCGCGCGCCGAGGCAGCCGCACGGCGCGCCGCCGCCGCCCCTGGCCAGCACGACGACCTGCGCGACCGCGAAGCCCGCGAACACCGCGGCGGCGACCCAGTGCACGCCGGCGATCCCGGCGAGTAGGAGCGCACCCAGTGCGGCCTCGACGACGACGAGGGCGGTCCAGGCCGGGCGGGCCAGGGCTCCCGTCACGCCGTATGTGGCCAGCGCGACGCGCGAGGCGGCCGGCTCCGCCACCTTCAAAGCCGCGGCCGCCACCAATGCGCACCCGCACACGAGACTCGCGAGCAGCACCGGACGAACCTAGCGCCGCGCGCGGCGAATCAGCACTTCGTCTTGGTCACTGTGTTGACCGCCAGGCAGCCGTCGGACTGCTTGGGGAGCTTCCGGGCGCGCATCTTGTACGAGTACCAGCGGCCGACCGCGTTCTTGAGGGTGAACTGCACCTCGATCGTCGTGCCGACCTTCAGCTTGGACACGTGCTTGCGCTTCTTCTTGCCCTTGCCCTTCGTGTAGTTGAAGAGGCTCTTGATCGACGAGACGCCCTTGGCCTTCTTGAAGGTCAGCTTCTTCGTCTTCTTGAACGGGCAGCCCTTGCCCTTGCACTTGATGTACACGACGGCGCCGGCCGGCACGTTGCGCAGGGCAAGCGTCGAGATCGTCGTGTAGGTCTTGAACGCGCGCCAGAACGTCCGCACGGAGGAGCCGAGCTTGAGCACCGTGTCGGCGCCGGAGCAGTCCTCGTCCACGCCGTTGCCCGGCGTGTCCGTGGCGTTCGGCCGGATGGCCGGGTTGTTGTCGTTGCAGTCGACGTTCGACGGCGAGCCGTCGCCGTCCGCGTCCACGATCGACGCCGTGACGTTGATGATCCGCGTCGTGGTGCTCGCGTTGCCGAACGGATCGGCGGCGGTGACCCGGACCGTGACGTTGCCCGGATTCGCGTAGACGTGCGACACCGAGGCGCCCGTCGCGGTCGTGCCGTCGCCGAACTCCCAGGTGGTCGTGGGCGTGGACCACACGTCGAGCGGGGAGATCGACATCGCGATCGGCTTGCCGGCCACGCCGGTGTCGGGCACAGAGATGCCGTTCAGGCGCGGGGCACCCTGATCGAACCCGGCCACGCGCAGGTCGAATTGCGAGACGGGGCCCTGCTGGCGCGTCCAGACGCCGATCCCGTTGCCCTCGTCGTCGAGGGCGACCTGCCCGTAGGGAGGCGGGAACGAGGACGGGGCCGGTGCGGCGGTGTCCAGGTCTTCCTTGGTGGCGCCGAACTGGTTCTGGCCGGCCGGGATCAGGGCAGACTGGATCACCGGGTTGCCGCCCACGGTGCTCGGGAAGACGGCGAGGACGTCACCCCGCGCGTTGGTCGCGAGGTGCGGCGCGACCGTGCTCACCCCCGGCCCGGACAGCGTCTGCTCGCTTCCGAAGCCGCCACCGGAGGAGCGCACAGCGGTCCTGACTCGATTCGGCGCGACGACCGACGTCCAGATCACGACGGCCATGTTGGACGGCGTGACCACGAGGTCGGGGAAGCGGTACCCCGTGCCGCCGGACGACTCCGGGGCGTACACGTCGTCCTGCACGCTCCAGACCCCGGTGCCCCAATCCGCCGGTGCGGTCCGGTTCTGGTACACGACCCGCACCTGGTACGAAGTCGCCGGATCGGGGTCCTTGATCGAGTGCGACCAGACCATCGTCGCCCGGCCGTCCGGCGTCATCGCGACGACGGGGTTGGCGCTGCGGTTGTTGTCCGCGTCGACGGATCGCAGCTCCGGCCCAGGGCCGATCGGCGAGGTGCTTCCGGCGGGCCAGGCGCGGGAGTAGATGCGCCAGCGGATGCCGCTGTCCTGCTCGAAGGCGAACAGCGCGTCACCGGCATCGTCGATCGCCGTGCTGAGCGAGTACAGCGTGCCATCGGCGGCGTTGTTGAGCGGTGTCGCGGCGTCGAACCCGCCGGCGATCGTGCCCTTGGCCGCGCGCACGACGCTGTTCGACGTGCCCCAAACCACGACGGCCTTGCCGTCCTTGTTGATCGCCAGCCGCGGGCTCGTCGAGTAGCTCGTCGTCTCGAACGTCTGGACGAACTCACCGCCGGCCGCGAGCGCGAGGTTCTTGATGGGACCGAGCGTCCCGTCCGCCGACCGCGAGCGGTAGCGGGGGATGGTGGCGCCGACCGCGTCCTCGGCCCAGACGATCAGCGCGTTGCCCGCGTCGTCCATGCCCACCTGCGGGACGTACGCGTAGGTGGTGGTGTTGTCCGAGATGGTCGTGGGGTCGCCGAAGGTCCCGCCGGCCGGTCGGTAGGCGGCCTTGACGACGGGGATGTCGTCGCCGGGCGCGGGCGTGCCCCTGTCGTCCATCTCGAGCCAGACCACGATCGCATCGCCGTTCGGGTCCATGGCGACCTTCGAGTAGCCGGTGCTGCCGCTGGCCCCCAGCGACGCGACCGTCGTGGGCGCCAGCCAGCTCGGGCTCGCTCCGGCGGCAGCTGGGAGCGCACCGAGGGCGGCGAGGACGACGAGCAGGGGGAGAAGCTTCCGAGTCATGGCGAGGCGACGGTACTCATCCGGGCGAACACCGCGCAAGGCATGAAGGTGCGCTGCCGGACCGGGTGGCGTGTCAGCACTTCGTCGGCGCGCTCGTCCCAGGAGGCAGGCACAGCGTCTTGCCGCTCGGGAACTTGCGCTTCACGATCTTGTATTGCACGACCTTGCCGATCGCGTCCGGGGCGGTGATGCGCACCTCGACGGTGGCGCCCCGCTTGAACACGAAACCCTTCTTGCGCTTCTTCTTGGACAGGAGCTGCTTGACCGCGTCGGCTGTCCCCCCGCTGACCTTCAGCGTCTTCTTGGAGAAGGGGCAGGCCTTCTTGGAGCCCTTGCAGCGCACCTCGACCTTCGCACCACTGGGCACGTCGACGACCTTCAGTCGCGTGAAGGCCGTCGTCTTGTTGCCGGACGCCCCCGCGGTCTTGACCGACGGGTTGAGCTTGGGGAACGGAGCCGCGACGGAGTCGCAGTTCTCGTCGACGGCGTTGCCGGGGACCTCCTTGGCGGTGACGTTGATCGCTGCGTTGGTGTCGTCGCAGTCGCCCTGACCGACCGGGAAGCCGTCCTTGTCGTTGTCGACCACCGGCGCGATGTCCGGGCATCCGTCGCCGTTGGCGTCGAGCGGGCCGCCGGCCGTCGTCGGGCACTGATCGGCGCTGTCGGGCAGGTTGTCGCCGTCGGTGTCGGCGAGCTTCGGCGGCCGGGCCGGGCACCCGCCGCTCGCGGGGACCGCCGGGCACGCGTCGGTGTCGTCGAGCGTGCCGTCGCCGTCGAAGTCGGCGATCGACTGGTTGGCCGTCGGCTGGCCGAACGTCGCGCCGGCCGGGCCGGTGGCTCCGGTGTTCGACGGGCCCGCCGTCCCACCGGCGCCTGGGGCGCCGCCGGCGCCGGGCGTGCCCGCCGCGGTCGTGGCGTTCGCGTGCACCTGGAAGCCGGCGGTGTTCGCCGCGAAGATGCCGAAGCTCGGACCACCGGCGCCGCCGCCACCACCACCGCCCTGGCCGCCCTTGCCGCCGACGCCGCCGGCGCCGCCCGAGAACGACTGGTCCCCGTCGCAGTTGAGGGCCAGGGAGCTGTGACCGCTGTCGCCGCTGCCGCCGCCCCCGCCGCTGCCGCCCGTGCCGCCTGCGCCACCCTTCCCGCCGGTGCCGCCCGCTCCACCTGCGATGGCGCCGCCGTCGATGACGACCGTCGAGTCGTGCAGGTAGACGCCGAAGGAACCGCCGCCATTGCCGCCGGTCTTGCCGCCGCCGCCCGCTCCGCCGCCGCCACCACCACCACCGCCGGCACCGCCGGAGATGTCCTGGTTGCAGCCGTCGTCGTGGACGCCACGGCCCGACCCGCCGCCGCCGCCGCCCGACCCCGCGTCACCGGTGGTGCCGCTGGTGCCGCCGGCCGAGTTGAGCCAGGTCGCGCCCGCGTCGGCCGTCCCCGCCGCCGCGCCGGTTCCCGGCGTGCCGGCGTCGCCGGGCCCGGTGGCGTCGCCGCCCTTCTTGCCGGTGCAGGAAGTGCCGCCGACGACGATCTGGCACAGCACGTTCCCGTTCAGCGAGGTTCCGGTACCGCCGGCGCCGAACGTCCCCTGCTTCGGACCCTGGCCGTTGCCCCCCGCCTCGCCGTTCGCGTTGCCCTGGCCGTCACCGCCGTCGCCGCCCTTGCGGTTCGCGACGGCGCCCTCGCCGCCGGGGCCGCCGGTCGCCGAGAAGAAGAAGGTCGACGGGCACTGCAGCTTGTTGTTGACCGTGGTCCGGCCGCCGCACACCCCGGCGGTCCCGGTCGTGCCGCCGCTGCCGGGGCCCCCGGTGGTGCCGGTCTCCGCCGGGCCGCCTGTGGCGGTGACGCTGGTGAGCGCGAGGGAGGACCCGTTGACCGCCCGCACCGCGTACGAGCTGATCCCGGGGCCGACGGGTGTCCCGCCGGTGATCGTGAGCAGCTGGAGCTCGACCCCGGTGGCGCCGTCCGCGTAGACCGTCGTGGATCCGACCGCGCCGGAGATCGTCGTCGCGTCCTGCATGGAGCGCGCGCCGGACGGCGTGTAGCCGCCGTAGACCGAGACACCCGTCGCGAGCTCGACGTTCTCGCTGTACGTACCGCCGAAGACGTACACGGACTTCCCCGCGCCCGCCGCCGTGTCGATGCCCTTCTGGATCGTCAGGAACGGCAGGGCCAGCGTGCCCGTGTTGGCGTCGTTGCCGGCCAGCGAGACGAACACGGCCTTCGTCACGTCCCCGTCGACGCCGTCGCAGTTGGCGTCCTCGAACGCCAGATCCGGCCGGTCGACCGCTCCGGGGAAGACGGCGGGATCCAGCGGCGCGCAGTCGCCCGCGTCGACGCCGTCGCCGTCGAAATCGGTTGCGGCGGCCGGACCAGCGGTCAGCAGCGCGAGGAGAAGGACGAGCAGCGTGGCGGGAATCGCCCGCCGAGGTAGGCCGAACACCAACCGAATATCCCGTGCCGCCGCGCGCCCGTCAACCGGGAACCGGGGCAGGCACCTAGGCGCGGGTCAGCTTCTTGTAGCTGATCCGGTGCGGACGGTCGGCCGCGTCGCCGAGCAGCTCGCGCCGGTGCTCCTCGTAGGCCTCGAAGTTCCCTTCGAACCACGTGACCTGCGAATCGCCCTCGAACGCGAGCACGTGGGTGCAGATGCGATCGAGGAACCAGCGATCGTGGGAGATGACCACCGCGCAGCCGGCGAAGGCGAGCAGGGCCTCCTCGAGCGCGCGCAGCGTGTCGACGTCGAGGTCGTTCGTCGGCTCGTCGAGGAGCAGCAGGTTGCCGCCGGACTTCAGGAGCTTGGCCAGGTGCAGGCGGTTGCGCTCGCCGCCGGAGAGCGTCCCGACCTTGCGCTGCTGGTCGGAGCCCTTGAAGTTGAAGCCGCTGAGGTAGGCGCGGGAGTTCATCTCGCGCTCGCCGACCTTGATCGACTCGTAGCCGTCCGAGACCTCCTCCCAGGCGGTCCTGTCGGCGTCGAGCGCGTCGCGGGATTGGTCGACATAGGCGAGCTCGACGCTCTCACCCAGCTCGAGCGTGCCGCCGTCGGGCTGCTCGTCGCCGACGAGCATCTTGAACAGCGTCGTCTTGCCGGCCCCGTTGGGGCCGATCACGCCGACGATGCCCGCCTTGGGCAGCGAGAACGACAGGTCCTCGATCAGCAGCTTGTCCCCGAAGCCCTTGCGGAGGTGCTTCGCCTCGATCACCTTGTCGCCCAGGCGCGCGCCGGCCGGGATGTGGATCTGGACCTGGTCGAGCTTGACGTTGCGGTCCTCGGCCAGCAGGTCCTCGTAGCGCTGCAGGCGGGCCTTGGACTTGACCCGGCGGCCCTTCGGGTTCTGGCGCACCCACTCGAGCTCGGCCGCGAGCGTACGCTGGCGGGCCGACTCCTTCTTCTCCTCCATCTCGAGGCGCTTCTGCTTCTGCACGAGCCAGCTCGAGTAGTTCCCCTCGTAGGGGATGCCGCGCGAGCGGTCGATCTCGAGGATCCAGCCGGCGACGTTGTCGAGGAAGTAGCGATCGTGGGTCACCGCGACGATCGCGCCCTTGTACTCCTGCAGGTGCTGCTCGAGCCAGGCGACGGATTCGGCGTCGAGGTGGTTGGTCGGCTCGTCGAGCAGCAGCAGGTCGGGGGCGGAGAGCAGCAGGCGGCACAGCGCGACGCGGCGCCGCTCGCCGCCGGACAGCGTCGTGACGTCGGCGTCGGAGGGCGGGAGGCGCAGCGCGTCCATCGCCGTGTCGATCAGCGTGTCGAGGTTCCAGCCGTCCACCGCGTCGATCTGGTCCTGCAGGCGCGCGAACTCGTCCGCGGTCTCGTCGGAGTAGTTCGCGGCGAGCTCGTTGAAGCGCGCCATCAGGTCGCGCATCTCGGCGACGCCGTCCTCGACGTTGCCGCGGACGTCCTTGCTGTCGTCGAGCTGCGGCTCCTGCTCGAGCAGGCCGACCTTCGCGCCGGGCGCCAGCCGCGCCTCGCCCTGGTAGTCCTGGTCGAGGCCGGCCATGATCTTCAGGACCGTCGACTTGCCGGCGCCGTTGTAGCCCAGCACGCCGATCTTGGCGCCGGGGTAGAACGACAGGCTGACGTCCTGGAGCACGGTCTTGTCCGGCGGGTAGCGCCGCGTCAGACGGTGCATCGTGAAGATGTACTGCGAGCTCATTGGCCCGCCACTCTAGGCGGGTCTGAGGCCCCCGGGCGCGCGCGCCGGCTTCGCGGCGCGCTCCCGTACGAGGGCGGCGACCACCACCACGAGGAGCGAGCCGAGGCTCCACCACAGCTGCGTGCGCACGTCGTCGACGAATGCCATCGCGGCGATGACGACCACCATCGCAGCGATCGACGCGTACGTCAGCCACGGGAACAGCCACATGCGGACCTTCAGCTGCTCCGGGTCGGTGCGCTTGCGCAGGACGAGCTGGGAGACGGCGATCAGCAGGTAGCAGAACAGCGCCACCGCGCCGGAGGAGTTGACCAGCCACGTGAACACCTTCTCCGGCGAGATCGCCTGCAGGATCACGGAGAGGAAGCCGATGGAGACGGTCAGCAGGATCGCCTTGGCGGGCACGCCGCGGCCGTTGGTCTCGCCCAGCGCCTTCGGGGCGTAGCCGCGGCGCGAGAGCGCGAGCAGCATCCGCGAGCCCGTGTAGATCCCCGAGTTCAGGCAGGACAGCACGGCGGTGACGACGACGGCGTTCATGATGTCCGCGGCGCCGGGGATGCCGATCCGCTCCAGCGCGGCGATGAACGGCGAGTCGCCGACCTCGCTCGCGTTCCAGGGGACGATCGCGACCACGATGAAGACGGACAGCACGTAGAAGATCAGCACGCGCCAGACGATCGCGGCCGTCGCCTTGGCCACCGCGTCCTCGGGCTGCTCGGACTCGGCGGCGGCGATCGTGACGATCTCCGCGCCCAGGAAGGCGAAGATCACCACGACGATGCCGGACAGCACCGTCGCACCGCCCTCGGGGAAGAAGCCGCCGTGGCTCGTCAGGTTCGAGAGCCCGGGCGAGTCGCCCGAGCCGATCCCGACCAGGTAGGCGATGCCGATCGCGATGAAGACGATGATCGCCGCGACCTTGATCGAGGCGAACCAGAACTCGAACTCGCCGAAGTTCTTCACCGACCACAGGTTCGTGGCGGTGAGGATCGCCATCAGGACGAGGCTCATCAGCCACACGGGGACGCCGGGCAGCCAGTTCTGGAGGATCTGGCTGCCGGCCACGGCCTCGACGGCGAGGACGATCGCCCAGAAGTACCAGTACAGCCAGCCCATCACGAAGCCGCCCCGGTCGCCGAGCGCCTTGCGCGCGTACTCCATGAACGACCCGGTCGTGGGGTTGGCGGCGGCCATCTCACCGAGCATCCGCATGACGAGCACGACGAGCGCCCCGGCGGCGAGGTAGGAGAGGACCGACGCCGGCCCCGTCTCGTTCATCACCGCGCCCGACCCGACGAACAGGCCCGCGCCGATCACCCCGCCCAGCGAGATCATCGTCATGTGGCGCTTCTGCAGACCCTTCTGGAGCTCACCCTCGGCAGACATGCGGTCGGCCTACCCACGACTCTCGCCGCGTCACCCATCATCATCGGGGCGTGTACCTCGCGCACGAAGCCGGCCGCCTCGCGGGCGTCGACGGCGACCGGATCGGCCAGTGGGCCCGCTGGGGGCACATCCGCGCGTCCGTCTCGGCCGGCGACCCGCACGTCTACTCCTACGAGGACGTCGCCGACGCGCTGGCCGTGCACCTGCTGCTCGAGGCGGGGCTGCCGCTGCCGGTCATCCGGCGAGCGGTCGAGCGCCTCGGCGGCGAGCACCCGCTGTCGGACGGGATCCACGTCGTCGACGGCCGGCTGGCGGTCGAGCGGG
>JADMIO011298101.1_pt1 | contig 16760 bp, 14 predicted proteins | sample 8958161 | NCBI WGS metagenome assembly JADMIO01 (sample SAMN16585339, study PRJNA669376) | soil metagenome | isolation source: Crop rotation soil | place: USA: Cullars Rotation, Alabama | collected 2011
TTGCCGAGCCACACCTTCCACGTCGCCTTCATGAAGTCGACGCCGGCCACGGTCGTCGTGCCGCCGTTCTGCTCCCAGAACGTCGTCGTCTTCGCCGTCGAGTCGTACGAGATGCGCACGTAGGCGTTCTCTTTGAACTCCGCGCTGAACGCGCCGAGGGCCTGGTTGATCTTGCCGGAGTCGCCGTACCCGTTCTTCTGGTACGCCTCCTTCATCGCGTCGATGATCTTGTCCTTGCCGACGTCGCGCATCATCTTCCACGTGAACTTCTTGTCGCAGTCGGCGTCGATGACGGCCTGCTTGCTCTTCGGCACGACGCATTTCATGTCGTGGCTGATCTGGTAGACGTTGGCCGTGACGAATACGACGGTCTTCTGACGAACGGCGTCTCCCGTGTGATACCAACCGCTACCATCCGGGTTGAGCGCGAGGGCGCTGGGGGCGAGGGTCAGGGACGAGAACGCTAGGGCGAGGGCGAAACGACGCATGGGGTCGACAATAACATCGGATTGGTTCGACGTGCGCGAGGTCGCGCTGCGCGTCCTGGCGGAAAACGGCTTCGAAGCGCAATCCAAGCCGGCCGACGAAGAGGCCTCGAAGCTCGAAGATCGGGTCGCTCCGTCGAAGGACGTGCGCGACATGCGCGAGGTCGCGTGGTCGTCGATCGACAACGAGCAGTCGCGCGATCTCGATCAAATCGAGGCGCTCGAAGAGACCGCCGGCGGCGGCGCGAAGATCTTCGTCGGCATCGCCGACGTGGACGCGTTCGTTCGCACCGGCACCGCGCTCGACAAGCACGCCGCCCGCAACACGACGTCCCTCTACACGGGCACCGACATCTTTCCGATGCTGCCGGAGCGTCTGTCGACGGACCTCACGTCCTTGCTCCCCGATCGCGATCGTTACGCGGTCGTCACGGAGGTGAACGTCGACGGCGAAGGCAACGTCACGGGCGGCGACGTGTATCGCGCCGTCGTCCGCAACCACGCGAAGCTCGCGTACGAGCACGTCGCCGCGTGGTTCGCCGGTCGGGAGAAGCTCGAGATCCCGTCGGCCATCGAAGCCCAGCTCCGCGCCCAAGATCGGGTCGCCCAGCTCCTTCGCGCGAATCGAAAGAAGCACGGCGCGCTCGACCTGCAGACCGCAGAGGCCACGCTCGTCGCGAAAGACGGCGAGGTGCTCGATCTGAAGCTCGTCGAAGAGAGCCGATCGCGCCAGCTCATCGAGGAGCTCATGATCGCGGCGAACGGCGTCGTCGCGCGGTGGCTCGTCTCGAAGAAGCGCGACGGCCTTCGCCGCATCGTGAAGACGCCCAAGCGCTGGGACCGCATCGTGGAGCTCGCCGCCACGTTCGGAACGAAGCTCCCCGCAGAGCCGAATTCGATCGCGCTCTCCGCGTTTCTGAACGATCGACGAGCCAAGGATCCGGCGCACTACGCGGACGTGTCGCTCGCGGTCGTGAAGCTCATGGGCCCGGGCGAGTACGTCGTCGAGAAGCCCGGCGAGAACCAGGAGCACTTCGGTCTGGCCGTCCACGACTACACGCACGCGACCGCGCCCAATCGGCGCTTCGTGGACCTCGTCACGCAGCGCATCTTGAAGGCCCCGGAAAACGGGAAGGACGGCCCGCCCTACACGCACGAAGAGCTCGCACGCATCGGCGCGCACTGCACCGAGCGCGAGCACGCGGCGCAGAAGGTCGAGCGGACGATGCGAAAGGTCGGCGCGGCGCTCTTCATGCAGAAGCGCATCGGCGAGACGTTCGACGGGATCGTGACGGGCGTCACGAAGAGCGGCACGTTCGTTCGTCTGGTCACGCCGCCCGCGGAGGGGCGCGTCGTGCGCGGCGAGCAGGGCCTCGACGTCGGCGACAAGGTCCGCGTGAAGCTCGTCGCGACGGAGCCCTCACGCGGCTTCATCGACTTCGCCCGCGCCTGATCTCGCGCTGATCAAAGCCCGAACTGGAGCGAGACGTCGGGGCCGAACGCCGGGAAGAACGAGACGCCGAAGGCGGCCGTGCCGCGGACGCCGATGGAAAGCGCGGCGCGCGGAGAGAACGCGTAGCGGAGGCCGCCCTCGAGCGCGACGAAGCCGGGGCCTCCGACGTGCCATGCCTGGACGGGGCGCGCGCCGGCGACGTTCGATTGCGCGACGAGCACCGTGAGGTTCGCGTCGTACTCTGCGGCGCCGCCGGCGAGCTGGGCGTAGACGTTGAAGCCAGACTTCATGAGCGGCTCGCTCCCGAAGATCCACGTCGCGCGCGCTTCGAGGTGGAGCGGGATGAACCTCGGCGAGACGCCGCCTTGATATGCGCCCGCGACGTACCCGACGCCGACGCCGAGGAGGAGGTTCGGCGTGACGGCGAAGTCGAGCGTGGCTTTGATGCGCACGTTCGCGGGCTGCAGGCCGCTGTTCACGTCGCCGGATTTGCCTTGGACGAGCGACGCGTTCTCCGTCTTTCCGGTGGGAAAGTCCGTGCCTTCGGGCGTGTCGCTCGTGCAGGACCAGTTCGCGTCGACCGGCGCGCCGCTGTCGACATCGCGCGCGCAGATGTCGCTCCCGCCGGGGACGACGGTGATGTCCAGCGCTCCCGAGAGGCCGAGCCACACGCGCGAGTACGTCGCCGGCCCGCTCGGCTTCGGCTTGGAAGACGACGGCGATTCGGGATTCTCGACGGCGGCGTTCGACGTCTCTTCTTCGTCGAGCCCTTCGCCGCACATCGTCGGCGCGCGGTGGTTCGGCAAGTGCGGCTTCGGTCCGTCGATCGTCTGCTTGACCGGGACGGAGTACGGGTGGCGCTTGTCGCCGCCGTCGAGGATCGGCAAGCCATCGGCGTCGAGGCCTTGGAAGTAGTAGTGGACCGTGCCGAGCTTCACCGCGCCGCACGGGATGACGCCGCCCCAGCCGCGGCCGACGCGCGCGAGCGGCATGCGGCGGTAGTCGTTCGTGCCCGACGGGGCGTAGCGCACGACGACCGACGCGGGGTGCGCGCTGCCGTGGTACTCGACGTAGACGGGCAGGGGGACGTCCTTCTTTTGCTCCTGCGCGGGCGTGTGCGTGAAGTCGCCGTTCGGCTGCGAGGTCGGCGCCGAGCCGGGCGATTTGACCTCCGTCCAGATCGCGCGCACGTCGTTCGCCGCGTACGCGGGGTTGAGGTCGATCGACGGATCGAACGCGAGCGCCGCGGAGAAGTTTCCGCGCGCCTTGTCCTCGTCGCCGTCGATCAGTTGCATCGTACCCATGTCGCGAAGGAGCGCGGCGAGCGTGCCGGGCGAGCACCTGTCGGGCTCGCACGCCTTCTCCGCCTTCGAGAGCAGGTCGAGCGCTCGCGAGTAGTGATGCGCGTGGTGCTCGGCGACGGCTCGCGTGAGCGCGGCCTTCGCTGCGGCCTCTTCGCGCGCGCCCGCGAAGGCGCTGGGCGCGAAGAAGAAGAGCGCGACGGCGAGCTTCTTCACGGCGTCTCCGTGGTCGCGTTCGCGCATGCGGTCTGATCGGCGTTGCCTGCGAGCCACGACGTGAGGCACACGTCCTGATCGTCGCCCGGCACGACGAGCGCGCCGCCTTTGTGCGCGTCCCAGCCGCGCGCCTTGCGAATGAACGTCAGGAGCTCCGGGTGCTGCCCGCCGTTCGTGACGACGGCCGTCATGACGGCGGGCTCGAGACCGACGAGCGATCGATACGAAGCCTCGTACTCTTCGGGCGTCGTGTTCTTGCCGCCGCTCGCGCGACAGCCGGGGATGAGACCCGTCTCGTCCGGATCGAGTCGAAGGCCGTTGCAGCCCCACATCGCGAGGTTGCGCGTCGCCTGGCCGTGGCAGTCGAGCGAGCCGCACCGATGATCCATGTAGTCTGCAACGCCGGCGCTCTCGAACTGACCGAGGTCCGGCCCGACGACGCCCGTGCGCAAGTCGGACGACGCGAACTGGCACGCGGCAGCCGCGATCGACGCGGCGACGATGGCGTACGCGTACGATCTCATGGTGCCCCCGTCGTGATGTAGATCGGCCCCGGCGACGACGCGGTGCGATCCGGCTGGTGACACGAGTTGCAACCGAGGTCGCGCCCGGCCTGCGTGATCATCTGCGCCGCGTTGTTCGGATCCGAGCCGACGACAGAGACGCCGAACACGGTGTTTCCGTTTCCGTCCGTGAACGTCCCGATCGGGAACGTCGGCTTCCACTCCGATTTGCGAATGACGAAGTTGCCTGCCGCGTTCGTCGTCGCGCTCGCCTGCGATCCCACCGCGTCGGTCAGCGTGACCGTCGCGCCTTCGAACGGCGTCACGAGATCGTCCTGGTACACCGTGCCTGCCGCGGCGAAGTCGTCGTGGCAGACGAGGCAAGGCTGGCCGGGCCGGTGGAGCTCGCCTTTGGGCACGCTCGGATCTTCCGGCCCGAGCGCGGTCTGCTCTGCGCTCTTCACCGGATCCGCGCACGCCACCATCATTGCGAAGACGAGCAGCGCGCGCTTCATAGCTCCACCTCCAAGGTGACGGAGCTGATGACACCGCTCCGCTGCGTGATGTAGAGGTCGTCGAGGAAGGACGTGTAGATGCCGTCGACCGAGATCGACAGGCGCGCCTTCTGCGGGTTCGTGTCGCTGCCCAGGTAGAAGTAGAGCCCGCCGCCGCCGGTCACCGTCCAGAGCGGCCCGAGCTCGCGATCGCCCGTGCGAAAGACCGGGATGTCCCACGCGGGCGCGTCGCCCGAGACGTACGCTCGCTTCCAGAAGCTCACGCCCTTCTGTCCGTGAAAGCGCGCGTGCGGCCATATCCCGACGCGCTTGCCCGCGTCGAAGATCCAGCGCGCGTCGGTCGTCGACGCGAAGAGCGCCCACGTGTCGATGTAGAGGCGCTCTTCGAGCTTGAGCGTCGAGCCCTCGAAGCGGTGCGCGAGCCGGCCCGTCAGCGACAAGCGGCGCTTCGCGAGCGGCGTCTGCTCGAGCGGCCGCTCCGGGACGCGATTCGCCGTGACGAATTCGACCGGCGCGCCGTTCGGGACGTTCGCCGCGACGCTGGACGAGAACATCGGTACGTAGCGATATGGCTTCGATTGATCGCCGTTCTCGAGACCCACGTCGAGGACGAGCGCCGACACGGTCGAAGGTCCGAGGAGCTGCGTCCATCCGAAGTTGAACGAGGTGCGGTTGACGACGCGCGAAAAGACGCCGAACGACGTGCACGACGGGCCGGGGTTCGCGGGTGATCCCTCCGCGCCGCATCGCCCGACCGTGTCGTGCCCGTAGCCGAAGCCGGCGACGAACGTCGTGTTCTTCTCGAAGAGATCGAGCGTCATCTCCGAGCCGACGCCGAACGACAGGTAATCGGGCTCGCTCGAGATCGAGCCGGCGATCGTGACGCCGAAGTTGTGGGGTTTGTACGTCCCCTCGAGCGAGCCGGCGTGACGGACCTCGGTCCAGCGCGGGGAAGCCGTCGCGACGATGTCGGCGCTCGCCGCCGAGACGACGTCGACGATGTAGCGGCCCTTCAGCGACGCGCCCTGGAGGATGTTCTCGATGCTCGCCGCGAGGGAAGGCGTGAACACCGTGACGTTGTCGCTGTCGGTGTACGTCGCGACCGTGAGCGCGGCGTGCTTCGTCGACGTGTCATCGAGCTTGCGCGTCGTCGCGACGCGCTCGGCCGCGAGGTGCTCGCCCTGATCCTTGCGCGAGACGGATTGCTCGGCCGGATTCGGCTCCTCGTCGGCGCGAGCGGTGGCGGCAACGAGCGCCACCGCCAAGACCGGTGCGAATCTCATGACTGTCGTGGGAGGAGTCTCAGTTGCAGCCGCAGCCGCTCTCGGCGACCGAGCCACCGCCCGTCGCGCCTTCGTGCACGGCGTACACGTGCTCGGCCGCGGGCCCTGCCGAGACGGCGTCGTTCATCGTCGGGTGCGCGAGCTTGCCGCGCTCGTACGGAGCGACGTGCGTGCAGGCAGCGGTGAGCGCGAGGAGCACAGCGGAAAAAACGAGCTTCATGATCGGTCCTTCAGTTGTTCTGCGCGCCAGCGGCGGCCCACGAGTTCATGTCGGAGACGGCTTGCGACCAGCTCGACGGCCCGTTCGTCGGCATGTTGCCGCCGTACCAGGACAGGCACGATTGATTCGGATCGACGAGCGCGGACTTCGTCCCGTTGATGTAGCCCTTGCTCTTGAGCCAGCTGTAGAGGTTGGCCTTGCTCGAGCCCTGGCTGTGACAAGAAGAGCAGCGGCCCTTCGTGCTGCCGGCGAGGTACGTGTTGAACACGGTCGTCCACGTCACGCTCGTCTGCTGCGTACCGGAGTCCTGCTGCTGCGTACCGGAGTCTTTCTGTTGCTGCGTGCCGGAGTCTTGCTGCTGCTGCGTGCCGGAGTCCTTCTGCTGCTGCGTGCCGGCGTCGTTGCCCGTGTCGTTGTTGTTGTTGTTGTTCGGGTCCGGGTTGTTCGGGTCCGGGTTGTTCGGATCGCCAGGGTTGTTCGGATCCGTCGGATTCGTGGTGCCGCCGTACGGACCGCCGAGTGGCGCGTCATCGACGCCGCCGCACGCGATGATCGACGAGACGACGATGATGGGGAGGACGAGCCTGCGCATCTCAGTCTCCTGCGAAGGATGGGTGGTGGTACCACCGCGAGACGGTCACGGAAGGAAGAAAACTTTTGCGAACCAGGCGGAATTCAGCCTTGCCGAAGAAATCCGCCGGGACAAAAGTGCACACCGATCGCATGCGCCCACCAATGTCGCGAGGCGCGCGAAGCGATCACCGATGCGTGTGTTTCGTCTCTTTTGTTTGCTCGGGGAGCGCGTGCGGCTTCAAATTTTTCATCGCGGGGCCATTCACCACACGTCCGTCGGGCGTGAAACGCGATCCGTGACACGGGCAGTCCCACGTCCGCTCCGCGTCGTTGAACTTCACGTGGCAGCCGAGGTGCGGGCAGACGGGTGACAGCGCGTGGAGCTCGCCTCGATCGTCGCGATAGACGGCGAGCTTGCGCCCGTGGACGCGAACGAGCTTGCCCTGACCCGGCTCGATGTCCTCGACGCGTGCAGCCTCGGCGGGCGCGAGCCGATCGGCGACGAAGTGCGCCGGGAAGTCGACGTTCTCGGTGATGTAGTCGGTGAAGCCCGCGACCGGCTTCACGCGCGTCGCCGAGAAGAGATCGGCCCACGCGTTTCTGCGCCCCAAGATCTCGTCGGTCATGATCATCGCGGCGATCGTCCCGAACGTGATGCCCGTGCCGCTGAAGCCGGTCGCGACGAAGACGCGCTTCGACATCGAGTTGCGTCCGATGAACGCGAGGCCGTCGACGGGCTCGAGGACTTGCGCCGACCACCGCCAGCGAAGCTCGCGCACCGAAAAGCGCGCGGCGAGGTACGCGGCGATGCGCTCGTAGCAAGCGAACGTGTCCTCTTCGGTCCCCGTCTTGTGATCCTCGCCGCCGACGAGCAGCACGTCGCCCGAGCTGCGCAGGTAATGGTACGGGTCGTCCGTGTCCCAGAAGAGGCCGTGGAGCGCGGGCTGCGAGACGTGCGCGGCGATGACGTACGAGCGATAGCTCGCGACCTTCGTCTGCAACATGACGCGGTTCAACGCCGAGTGCGTCGCCTCGATCACGAACGCGGCGCGCACCGTTCCGTGCTCCGTCTTCACGACGCACGGGTCGCCGTCGTCGATCGAGATCGCGCGCGTCTCTTCGAAGATCCTCCCGCCGCCCTTCACGATCTCGCGGATGAGCGGCACGAGATACGCGCGCGGGTGGAGCTGCGCCTGGTTCGCGAAGACGACCGCGGCGCGCGTCGCGAACGGAAGCGGTATCTCGTCGGTCATCGTCACGGGCAAGCCCGCGCGCTTCGCGGCTTCGTACTCCGCGTGGAGCTCTTCGAGGTCGTCGTCGCGCTCCGTGAAGAGCCAGCCCGGCACCTTCTCGAAGCCGCACTCGCGCGCGTGCGCTTCGATGAAGTCGATCGCGGCGCGGCTCGCCTCGGCCGCGAGGCGCGCGCCGTCACGGCCGAAGTTTCGCTCGAGCGTCTTGTAACGCGCGTCGATCGCTTCGGTCACGTGCGCGGTCGTGTGCCCCGTGACGCCTTCGGCCACGCGACCTGCCTCGAGCACGCAGACGCGCTTGCCCGCGCGCTGGAGGAGCAGCGCGGCCGTGATGCCGGTGATGCCGCCGCCCACGATCGCGACGTCGACCTCGAGGTCACCGTCGAGCTGCGGATGGCGCGGATGCGCAGAGGTGGCGATCCAGTACGAGGAAGACCGACTCGGAACTTGGAGCATGGCCGTTCGCGCTGCAACGCGCGATCCATGCGCCTCAATAATGGTCGGCGCACCACGGCTCGGGTCCGGCGAAGATCGCCGCGAGCATCGCGAGCGAATCCGGATCGCCGTCGAGCAAGCCCGCGGCGCGGAGCGCGTACGGCGTCTGGAACCCGCTGTAGAGAGCCGCGAGCGCGCGCACGTCGAGCGTCACGTCGCCGCGCCCGCCGCGCTTGGCTTCGCCGCGACCGTCCTCGATCGACAAGATGAAGCGCCCCGCGTTCTCCGCGAAGTGCGCGTCGTGCACCGCGAGGTGGATCTCGGCGCGGATCTTCGGCCACCCGCGCATCGCGAGCGCGCGCTCGACGTCGAGGACGCGCAGCATCCAGCGTTCGTGACGCTTCACGGTGTGCGTCTGCTCCGGAAGAAGCGACAAGAGCGGATCGGCGTTGACGCCGCGCCACATGATCTCGTCGGCGAGCGATCGCAGATCGTGCAAGAAGCCGAGGATGCGCTGCGCGGACGCGCGCGAGGTCATCGTCACGTCGCGCACGACGACGCGGAAGTGGAGCGAATCCGGCTTCGTGCGCTGTTGGAAGACGATGTACCCGCCGTCGACGACGTAGGCGTACGCGACGTCGTCGTACGGATCGACGAGGCGATCCCAGATCGCCGGCGAGCGATCGAGGTGCCCGGTCCAGGCGCGCGCGCGCTTTTCGTACGTCTCGTGAAGGGGCTCGTGCACCTTCGGCGGGAGCGCGGTGCACGGAAGGAAACGATCGCCTTTCGGAAACGAAGCGAGCGGCGCCGAGAAGTACATCGCGGTGCCGGCCTGCTCGAAGCCGCACGTGCGATACAAAGTCGTCGTCGACGCGTAGAGGCCGGCGAGCGGCGAGCTCTCCCGTAGCTCGGCGAGCGTCCTGTTGAGCATCGACTTGGCGAGGCCTCGACCGCGGGCGTCCGGCGCAATTCCGACGCCTGCGATGCCTGCCACGGGCACGGAGGAGCCACCGAAAAACTGGGCGAGTCGGTAGGCGGCAAGGCCCCCGACGACATTGCCGTTTTCGACGACGATTCGCAATCGGTCGTGTCCGACGCGCTCGAAGAACGTCGTCCACGAAAGCTTCGGCAGAGCGAAGCTCATTTGTAAGATGCGCTCGAGCGCGAGCCGTTGCTCTGCGTCCGGCGTGCGGAGGTCGGTCACGTGCCCACCATACTTCTTAATAAGGCTCGCCTTGACGGGTTTGACGCCTGTGCCTACCAAACGGTCTCGATGCGAGGGATCCTCACTACACTTGCGCTCGCCGCTCTCACCGCCGGTGCCATCGGGTGCAAGCCCGCCGACGCGGGCGCCAGCGCGAACGAGGCCGCGGCTCCGATTCACGTGCAGACTGCGCCCATCGTGGAGCAGCCCATGCCCGAGTACGTCACGCTGACGGGTACGCTCCGCGGCAACCAGGAGTCGGACGTGGCGGCCGACGCGCCGGGCAAGGTCGTGCAGACGCTCGTCGAGCGCGGGCAGGTCGTCAAGCGCGGTCAAGTCCTCGTGACGCTCGACGCGCGCGGCGCAGCGCTCACGGCGAACGCCGCCGAGGCGCAGTCGAAGGTGGCGGAGAGCCAGCTCGAACAAGCCAGGCGCGAGTGCGAGCGCGTGAAGAACCTCCTCGAGACGAAGGCGATCTCGCAAGCCGAGTTCGATCGCCAGACGGCCGACTGCACGGCGAAGCAGTTCTCCGCGCAGGCCGCGCAGGCGCAGTCGCAGTCCGCGGTGAAGCTGCTCGGCGACACGCGCGTGCGCGCGCCGTTCGACGGCGTCGTGGGCGAGCGCTTCGTGAACGTCGGCCAGTACGTCGGCTCGACGACGAAGGTCCTGTCGATGTACGAGGCCGACCCGCTTCGTCTCCAGCTCACGGTGCCCGAGGCCGATCTCGCGATGGTGAAGATGGACATGCACGTCCAGTTCAACGTCGCGGCGTTCCCGGATCAGAAATTCGAGAGCGTCGTGAAGTTCGTCTCGCCGAACGTGCGCGAGCAAACGCGCGACCTCGTCATCGAGGCGATCGTCCCCAACAGAGAAGCGAAGCTGAAGCCCGGCATGTTCGCGGTCGCGAAGGTGCCGCTCGGCGAGCACCCGCATCCGGTCCTACCGAACGCGGCGATGATCAAAGAGGAGACGGGCGCGCGCGCGTTCGTCGTCGTGCAGGGGCAAGTCCAGGAGCGTGTCCTCCAGCTCGGCTCCACGCAAGGCGACGTGACGGCGATCTTGAGCGGCGTGAAGGCGGGGGAGAGTGTCGTGCTCTCGCCCGGACCGGACGTGCACGACGGCGCGAAAGTGCAGTGAGGTAAACCAATGCAGTGGCTCGCAGCGTTGTGCGTGAAGCGGCCGATCTTCGCGTCGGTGCTCATTCTGGTCATCTGCGTCATCGGCCTCGCCGGCTACGCGAACCTCGGCGTCGACAGGTTCCCGAACATCGACTTCCCCGTCGTCGTCGTCACGACGACGCAGCCCGGCGCCGCGCCCGAGGACATCGAGACGGAAATCACCGACAAGGTCGAGGAAGCCGTCAACACGATCAGCGGCATCGACGAGCTCCGATCGATCACGACGGAGGGCGCCTCGCAGGTCGTCGTCACGTTCTTGATCGAGAAGGACGTCAACATCGCCGCGCAGGAAGTCCGCGACCGCATCAACACGGTCATCCCGCAGCTCCCGAAGGACATCGATCTGCCCGTCGTGCAGAAGCTCGACCCGGACGCGTCGCCCATCCTCTATTACGCGCTGCGGAGCGACAACCACACCGTCCGCGAGACGACGGAGCTCGCGGACAAGCGCGTTCGCCGCTCGCTCGAGTCGATCGACGGCGTCGGTCAGGTCCAGCTCATCGGCGGTCGCAAGCGTCAGATCAACGTGATGCTCGACCCGATCAAGCTCCGCGGCGCGGGTGTCACCGTGCTCGACGTGCAGCGGGCGATCGCGGCGCAGAACCTCACGATGCCAGGCGGCCGCGTCGAGACGGGCCCGGGCGAGCTCACCGTCCGCATCCACGGCCGCGTTCACGATCCGAATCAAATCTCCGACCTCGTGATTCGCCGCGCGGAGAACCACTCGATCACGGTGCGCGACGTCGGCGAGGTGCAGGACGCCGAAGAAGAGGCGGACTCGGCGGCCATCTTGAACGGCACGTCGACGGTCCTCCTCGCGGTCCGCAAACAATCGGGCGCGAACACGGTGCAGGTCGCCGATACGATCAAGCAGCGCGTCGAGGACATCAAGAAAGAGCTGCCCGCCGGCTACACCCTCACGAGCATTCGCGACGAGTCGAACGTCATCCGTACGTCGGTCGATGCCGTGCGCGAGCACCTGATCGCAGGCGCGCTCCTCGCGGCCGTCGTCGTCTTCTTGTTCCTCGGGAACTTCCGCAGCACGATCATCGCGGCGATCGCCATCCCCACATCCATCATCGGTACCTTCGCGACGATGTGGTGGGCTGGCTACACGCTCAACACGATCACGCTCCTCGCGCTCGCGCTCGCCGTAGGCATCGTCATCGACGACGCGATCGTCGTTCTGGAGAACATATTCAGACACATCGAGGAGAAGCACGAGTCGCCGAGAAAAGCGGCCGTCATGGCGACGAAAGAGATCGGCCTCGCCGTCATGGCGACCACGCTCTCGCTCATCGCGGTCTTCTTGCCCGTCGCGTTCATGGGCGGCATCCCGGGCAAGTTCCTCCGCTCGTTCGGCGTGACGATGGCGTTCGCGATCGCCGTGTCGATGCTCGTGTCCTTCTCGCTGACGCCGATGATGTCGTCGCGTTGGTTGAAGAAGGCCGAGGAGGGCTACAAGACGTTCGGCCAGCGCGTCGTCGACGCGTTCTACGGCCCGATCGAGCGCTTCTACGGCAAGATCCTCGCGTTCCTGATGGGCCGGCGTTGGATCGTCGTCATCATGGCGCTCTGCACGCTCGGCTCGTGCGCGCCGCTCGCGATGAAGGCGAACAAAGGCTTCTTGCCGGTGAACGACGAGGCGCGCTTCCAGATCACGGTGCGTACGCCCGAGGGCACGTCGCTCGAGGAAACGCGCATCGCGACCGAGCGCATGGCACGCGACCTTCGCGAGAACCCGCACGTGAAGCTCACGGTCGTCACGGTCGGCGACGACGCCGCGCACACACACAACCTCGCGACGATCTACACGCTGCTCACGCCGCCCGAGACGCGCAAAGTGTCGCAGAACGACATGATGGACTGGGCGCGAAAGAACGTCGTCCAGAAGCAGCCCAAGACGTACCGCATCAACGTCGGCGAGGTCCCGCTCTTCGGCGGCGGCGGCTTCTCGACGGCGCGCGTCCAGTACACCGTGCGCGGTCCCGACTTGAAGAAGCTCGAGGACATCGCGACCGACGTCGTCGGCAAGATGAAGAAGGTGCCGGGCGCGGTCGACGTCGACTCGTCGCTCATCGTCGGCAAGCCCGAGATCGGCATCTACATCGATCGCCAGCGCGCCGCGGATCTGGGCGTACAGCCGATGGACATCGCGAACGCGCTCCGCCTCCTCGTCGAAGGCCAGCAGGTCTCGAACTACGAAGAGCACGGCGAGCAATACGAGGTCCACGTGCGCGCCGCGCGGCAATATCGCGCCGACGAAGAAGGTCTGCGCCTCCTCACGGTTCCGTCGTCGAAGCTCGGGCACGTCCCCCTCGCCGACGTCGTCCACCTCGGGCACGGCACCGGTCCGGCGCGCATCGATCGACTCAATCGCGAGCGCCAGGTCACGCTGCTCGCGAACGCCGCGCCCGGCTACGGCGACGGGCAGATGGCCGCCGAGATGAAGAAGATCCTCGATACGGAGAACATGGGCTCCGGCTACGTCGCCGCGGCGACCGGCCAGACCCGCGAGATGGCGCGCGTCTTCAAGGCGTTCCTCTTGTCGCTCATCCTCTCGTTCATCTTCATGTACCTCGTCCTCGCCGCGCAGTTCGAGTCGTGGCTGCACCCGATCACGATCTTGCTGTCGCTGCCGCTGACGCTGCCGTTCGCGTTCATCAGCATCATCTTGTTCAGACAGGCGATCGACATCTACTCGGTCCTCGGCATCCTCGTGCTCTTCGGCGTCGTGAAGAAGAACGCGATTCTGCAGATCGACCATACGAACCAGCTGCGCGAGCACGGCATGGACCGTCTCGACGCCATCCTCCTCGCGAACAAGGACCGCCTCCGTCCGATCTTGATGACGACGGCCGCGTTCGTCGCCGGCATGATCCCGCTCGTCCTGTCGCGCGGCGTCGGCGCCGGATTCAACCGCGCGACGGCGGGCGTCGTCGTCGGCGGTCAGATCCTCTCTCTCTTCCTCACGCTCGTCGCGACCCCCGTCGCTTACTCGCTCTTCGACGACCTCGCGAACTTCCTCCGCCGCATCTTCCGCATCAAGCCGCCGGTGATGGACGACCCCGACGTCGAGGGGCCCGAGCCGTACCGCGCCCCCGCGGAGTGATATCTTCGAGGGGCGATGATCGAGCCGCCCGTTCCGGAGGACGAGAAGAAGAGGCTCGAGCTCCTGAAGGCGTGCAACATCATCTACACGCCGGCTGAGCAGGCCTTCGACGACGTGGCGCGGCTCGCGGCGGAAATCTGCGGCACCGAGATCGCGCTCATCACGCTGGTGGACTCCGACTACCAATGGTTCAAGGCGCGCGTCGGCGTGCAGCAAACGGGCACGCCGCGCGATCTCTCGTTCTGCGGGCACTGCATCAACCACAGGCATCCGCTCGTCGTGACGGACACGCACGTCGACCCGCGCTTCGCCGACAATCCGCTCGTCACGGGCGATCCGCACATTCGCTTCTACGCGGGTGTTCCGCTCCTCGTCGAGGAGGGTTCGTCGATCGGCGCGCTCTCCGTCGCCGATCGCAACCCGCGCACGCTGACGCCCAGGCAGATCCAGTCGCTCGAGCTCCTCGCCAAACAGATCTCGCGCGAGCTGCGCCTCCGGCGCGATCTCGGTCGCGACGTGGTCGACCACGATCTCCAGGTCGGAGTCGGCACGATCATCGCCGACCGTTGGCGCGTCGTGCGCGAGCTCGGGCGCGGCGGGACGGGCGCGGTGTTCGAAGCGCTCGACGAATCGGGGGCGCGCGTCGCGATCAAGATCCTCCACGCGATGTGGCGCACGAGCGAGGTGGTGATCGAGCGCTTCGCACGCGAGGCGCGCGTGCTGATGCGACTCAAGAGCCCGCACGTCGGCAAGCTCCTCGACGTCGGTAACCTCGACGCGGCGCGAGGCGCGATGCCGTACCTCGCGCTCGAGTATTCCGAAGGCACGGACCTCGATCGCCTCCTCGACGCAAAGGGCCGCGTGCCGTTCGGGACTGCGTTTTTGTGGTGCGCGGACGCGTGCGATGGCGTCGCCGAGGCGCACGAGCTCGGCGTCGTTCACCGCGATCTCAAGCCATCGAACGTGTTCCTCGCGGAGAGGCCCGGCGCCGCGGCCATCGTGAAGGTGCTCGACTTCGGCATCGCCGCGGGCGATCCGGCCGGCCGCGATCCATCGGAGATCACGACCGCCGGCACCACGGTCGGCTCGCCCGCGTACATGTCGCCGGAGCAGATGATGTCAGCGCACGAGGTCGATCGCCGCAGCGACGTCTGGTCGATGGGCGTCGTCCTCTACGAGCTCGTCACCGGCCGTCATCCTTTCCGCGGCGACGGCGACCTCCAACTCTTCGCGAACGTCATGACGAAGCCGCCGCTCCCGTTCACTGCGATCCTGCGCGCCGAGATCCCGCCGCCCGCCGAAGAGATCATGCTCAAGTGTCTGCGGCGCCAGCGCGAAGACCGCTTCGAATCGATGACCGCGCTCGCGACCGCCTTGCGAGCCGCGGCCGCGCAGCACTGACGGACTCCTCTACCTGCGCACGATCACCCGCGGCATCGGGAGGATCTCGTAGTGGGCGCCGAGGTTCTGCACGATGACCGGGTCGTCGTCGGTGAGCTTCTTCACGCGCGCGGCGTCGGTGACCTCGACGATGGCGACGCCCCAGCCGCCGTTCTTCGGATCGGCGACGGGGCCGTAGGCGATGACCTCGTTCGCGTTCGTGTGGCCTTGCCAGTAGACGACGTGCTCCATCATCACGCGGCGGTCGTTCTCGGTCATGTCCTCGGCGAACGTCGGGCGCGGCGGGATCAGACGAAGCAAGAAGGCCTGCTTGCCTTCGCTCGCCACGGCGTTGCCGAAGCGGAGCAGGCCGAGCGACCAGCCGTCGGGTGAATCGAACGCGGCGATCATCGCGGCCTCGGCCTCGCCGAAGCGCTCGAGGTGCTTGTGCTCGAGCGTGACGCGCGTCTTCTTGTCGCCTTCGCTCGTGAACGTGATCTCGACCTCGGTCTCGAAGCCGGGATCGAACTCGAACTTCGCGTCGAGCTGCCACGCGAGGAGCACGCGCGAAGGCGCCTCGAAGGCGAGGACGCGGCCCCACTGGCACTCCTTGCCGTCGGCGCCGAGCTCGCCCCAGCGGCCGCCGGGCCGAGGCTCGAGGACAATCGCCGCGATGTGCGACTTGCCGATGTGATGATCGGCCGGCCACCAGAGCGCCATCTTCTCGGTGAATACCTTGAACGCGATTTCGCGCGACGCTTCGACCACCAGCGACTTCTTCACGGAGCTCATTTCTTCTTGTCCTCTTCCTTCTGTGCCTTTTCGGCGGCCTCTTTGAACGCGTCGAGCGCCCGGTCCCAGAATTTGTCGAGCCATTTGCGGATGGCGTCGAGCCCGGCGGCGTCGACCTCGTAGTAGTTGCGGGTGCCCTCGGCTCGGACGCGAACGAGGCGCGCGGCCTTGAGGACCTTCAAGTGTTGAGAAACCGCCGGGCGGCTCACGGGCAGACCCTCGGCGATCTCGGCGACGGAGCGGGGCCCTCGCGCGAGGCGCTCGAAGATGGCGCGTCGCGTGGCGTCGCCCAGGGCGTCTAGTTGACGCGCTTCGCGATACCCGGCGGGGTGCAATTGGTTAGCGCTCACTTACCGTAAGCTAACACTTACGATTGCGGCGTCAAGGCGGAAAAGCGATCCTCTCGTGGTGATCGTCGCGGTGGACGTGGATTACCGAGCGAAGGAGGCCGTCGCGGCGTGCGTGGGCTTCGTGAAATGGACGGACGAGACGGCGGCGTTCGAGCGCATCGTGCGCGTGCCCGGCGCGGCGGCGGCGTACGTGCCGGGGCAGTTCTACTTGCGCGAGCTTCCGTGCGTGCTCGCCGCGCTGCGAGACGTGAAGGCGGACATCGTCGTCGTCGACGGCTACGTGATGCTCACGGTGGGCAAACGCGGGCTCGGCGGTCACCTCCACGAGGCGATCCACAAACCGGTCGTGGGCGTGGCGAAGAACGAGTTCCGCGGCGCCATAGCCGAGCGCGTCGTGCGCGGCGCGAGCAAGAAGCCGCTCTTCGTGACGGCCGCTGGAATTCTCGCGAAGGACGCTGCGGCGGCGGTCCGCTCGATGCACGGCGCGTTCCGGATCCCGACGCTCCTCGC
>JADMIO010835445.1_pt1 | contig 16754 bp, 14 predicted proteins | sample 8958161 | NCBI WGS metagenome assembly JADMIO01 (sample SAMN16585339, study PRJNA669376) | soil metagenome | isolation source: Crop rotation soil | place: USA: Cullars Rotation, Alabama | collected 2011
CTTTCCCCGATGGACCGGCGCCCTCCCGGATGGTGGCCTCGAGGACGTGGGGCATCGCGGGCTCGCGCAGCCGGAGGTGCGACTCGGCCGCGCGGATGATCGCGCGCTCGGGCACGAGGCCGACGATCTCGCTCCAGTCGGCGTCGGCGCCGGCCTCGCGGGCGGCGGCCGCGACGGCGTCGAACGCCGTGTGCATGCCGGTCTCGTCGATGTCGAGCAGGTTCATCGAGACCTGCGCCTGGCCGGCGACGGTGATGCCCATTGCCTGGAGCGCGGGCAGCCCGCCGCTGCTGGTGCGCAGCTTCTTCGCGATCGCCTTCGCGAGCGCCTCGTCACCGCCCTTGAGATACACGTTGTAGGCGACCAGGAACGGCCGCGCGCCAACGGCGGTCGCACCCGCGGATTCGTGGATGCGCTTCGGCCCGAAGTCGGGGTCGCGCGCGGGATCGGTGCCGATCAGGTCGCGGAGCCCCTCGAACTCGCCCTTGCGGACGTCCGGCAGCCGGACGCGCTCGGGCCGGGCGGCTGCCTGCGCGTAGAGGAAGACGGGAATGCCGAGCTCGTCCCCGATGCGCTTGCCGAGCTTCTTCGCGAGCTCGACGCATTCGGCCATCGTGATCCCTTCGACCGGGATGAAGGGCACCACGTCGGTCGCGCCCATGCGCGGGTGCTCGCCCGTGTGCGCGCGCATGTCGATCCGCTCGCGCGCCTCCTTCACGGCGGCGAACGCGGCCTCGACGGCGACGTCGGGCGGCGCGACGAACGTGAAGACCGACCGGTTGTGGTCCTTGTCGGCCTGGACATCGAGCACGCGCACGCCGGAGACGGCGGTCATCGCGGCGCGGATGGCGCCGATGACGACGGCGTCGCGGCCTTCGCTGAAGTTGGGGACGCATTCGACGAGAGACATCCACTTCCTTCCGTGGGGGCGGCGCTCCGTGGCCGCCCGTAAACCTAGATGCCCGAAATGGTCTTCAACAGCCAGTCGTGAATCGCCGGATTCCCCGCGACGATCGCGGTGTGACGCACCACGTCGTCGCTCCCGTCGAAGTCCGTCACCACGCCGCCCGCCTCGCGCGCGATCAGCGTGCCCGCCGCGACGTCCCAGGGCGCGAGCCGCATTTCCCAGAACCCCTCGGTCCGCCCCGCGGCCACGTCGCACAGGTCGAGCGCGGCGGAGCCGGGGCGCCGGATGCCGGCGGTGCCGGTCGCGATCGCCTGGAGCTGCCGCGCGTACAGCGGCCACTGGAGCAGATCCTTGAACGGCACGCCGGTGCCGATCAGCGCGTGCGCCGGCTGGTCGTTGGGCGAAACGGCGAGCCGGCGGTCGTCCTGGAAGGCGCCGCCGCCGCGCGTCGCCGTGTAGCGGATGTCGAGCGGCACGTGATGCACGATGCCGGCGAGCAGCTCGCGGTCTCGCGTCGCGGCGATCGACACCGCGTAGGTCGGGAAGCGGTGCAGGAAGTTCGTCGTCCCGTCGAGGGGATCCACCACCCAGACGATCGGTGAGTCGTGCGGCGTGCGGCGTGCGGCGGAAAGGCTTTCGGGGTTGAGCTCTTCGCCCAGCACGATCGAGTCCGGGAAGGCCCGCGTCAGGTCCTCCGTGATCATCCGCTCGGCTTCACGATCGACTTCGGTGACGTAGTCGGCGCGGCCTTTCGCGGTCCAGTCGGCCGGCCGCATGCGCCCTTCCTGCTCGCGCAGGAACGCGGCGGCGCGCGTGGCCGCAAGTCGTGCTGCTGAAAGCAGTTGCGTAGCGTCCATTACTTGCCGGGCCTCGACCCGCGTCTTACCTTGCGAACCGCATGAAACGTCTCCTCACGGGCGATCGCCCGACCGGCAAGCTGCACCTCGGGCATTACGTCGGGACCCTGAAGAACCGGGTCCGCCTCCAGCACGAGTACGAGACGTTCCTGATCATCGCCGACCTGCACATGCTCACCACGAAGAACACGCGCGAGGACATCCTCGCGACGGTGCCTAACGCGGTGGACATGGTGCTCGATTCCATCGCGGCCGGCATCGACCCCGCGCTCGCCACGTTTTATCTCCAGTCCGGCGTCCCCGAGGTCTGCGAGATGAACACGCTGTTCCAGAACCTCGTCACGGTGCCGCGCCTCGAGCGCCTGCCCAGCCTGAAGGACATGGCCCGCGACGCGGGGAAGTCGGAGATGCCGTACGGCCTGCTCGGGTACCCCGTGCTCCAGGCGGCGGACATCATGTGCGTGAAGGCCTCCATGGTGCCCGTCGGGAAAGATAACGTCGCCCACGTCGAGGTTACGAGGGAAATCGCGCGCCGCTTCAATCACCTCTACGGCGAGGTCTTTCCGGAGCCCGACGTCCTGATCGGCGAGGTGCCCACGCTGGTGGGCCTCGACGGCGACGCCAAGATGAGCAAGAGCCTCGGCAACGCGATCTACCTGAGCGACGACGCGGCCACCGTCACCAAGAAGATCCGCTCGATGTACACGGACCCGAACCGGCTGACCGCGGACGTCCCCGGCCGGGTCGAGGGCAACCCCGTCTTCATCTACCACGACGCCTTCAACCCCGATCGCGCCGAGGTCGAGGACCTCAAGCAGCGGTACGCGGCGGGGCGGGTGGGCGACGTGGAGGTGAAGGAGAAGCTGACGGCCGCGGTGAACGCCATGCTCGAGCCGATGCGGGAGACGCGGGCCCGGGTCGAGCAGGACAAGGGGCGGGTCGAGGAGATCATCCTGGCCGGCACCGACAAGGTCCGCGAAATCGTGAAGGCGACGGTCTTCGAGATGCGGAAGGCCATGGGGCTGGCCGCCATCGGCTCCCAGCTGCGCCGGCGGGTCGAAAAGAGGGCGAAGAAAGCGGCCGGAGACTAGATTACGGCGTGGAAAAGATCATCCAGGCAGCGGTCGAGCGCGGTGCGTCGGACCTGCACATCAAGGCCGGCGATGTCTTCCGCGCACGCATCGACGGCAAGCTGGTGCCGCTCACCAAGCAGCGGCTGACCCCCGAGCAGACCAAGGCAATCGCCCTCCGCTTCATCCCGAACGAGGAAGACCGGGCCCGGATCGACAAGATCCAGGACTACGACTGCTCGTGGGGCGCGCCGGGCATCGGCCGGTTCCGCATCAACATCCTGAAGCAGCGCAGCTCGTTCATGATCGTGATGCGCGTCATCCCGTTCGAGGTGCCGTCGTTCGAGCAGCTCGGCCTCCCGCAGGTGCTGGAGCAGGTCGCGCTGGCGGAGCGGGGCATGATCCTCGTGACCGGCGTGACGGGCAGCGGCAAGAGCAGCACCCTCGCGGCCCTGGTGAACCACATCAACCGCACGTCGCAGAAGCACATCGTCACGCTCGAGAACCCGATCGAGTTCCTGCACCGTGACGTGAGCAGCTCGCTCACGCAGCGCGAGGTGGGCACCGACACGGAGAGCTTCCGCTCCGGCCTGCGCGCCGCGCTGCGCCAGGACCCGGACGTCGTGCTCATCGGCGAGATGCGCGACGCGGAGACGATCGACACCGCCATGAAGGCGGCCGAGACGGGGCACCTGCTGCTGTCCACGCTGCACACGCCGGACGCGGTCACGACCATCACGCGCGTCGTGGCGATGTTCCCGCCCGAGGAGCAGGCGATCGTCAGGCAGCGGCTCGCCGACTCGCTGCACGCGGTGGTCTCCCAGCGGCTGCTGCCGCGCAAGGACGGGCACGGCCGCGCGGCCGCGCTCGAGATCATGCTCGTCACCGCCGCGATCCGCGACCTGATCGCGGACCCGACGCGCACCACGGAGATCCGGGAGTACATCGCCGAAGGCCGCGAGCAGTACGGCATGCAGACCTTCGACCAGCACCTGATGGACCTGGTCGGCGACGAGGTCGTCGACTTCTCGACCGCCATGGCGAACGCCAGCAACCCCTCGGATTTCGAGCTCCAGATGAAGACCCTGCGCCGCCGCTCCAAGGCCGTGCCGCGTCCCTCCGGCCCCGGCGCCGTCGCGTCCAAGGCCCCGCCGCCGACCCGCTCCTCGCCGTCCGGCACGCCGAAGCCGTCGGACGACAAGCCGCTCGGGTTCACCGACGACCTTTCGTCGATGCTCCAGCCTTGAAGGGCGAGCTCCGCGGGGTGATGGCCCCCGTTGCCACGCCATTCGATGCCGAAACAGGTGAGATCGCGCCGGTGGTCCTGCGCCAGGTCACCCGCGCGCTGCTGGGCGCCGGCCTGGAAGGGATCGTCGCGGCCGGGTCCACCGGCGAAGGCGAGCTCCTCGACGAGGCCGAGCGCGCGCAGATGGTGGAGTGGCTGCGCGACGTGGTGCCTGACGACCGCTGGCTCATCGCGGGCACGGGGGCGGAATCCACGAAGGCGTCGATCCGCATGGCGATCGCCGCGGGCAACGCCGGCGCCGACGCGGTGCTGGTGCGCCCGCCGTCGTATTTCGGCGGGCTGCTCTCGCCCGCGGGCTTCGCGTACCACTACGCCGCGATCGCCGACGCGAGCCCGGTGCCGGTGATCGTCTACAACATCCCGAAGTTCGCGCACATCGCGCTCCAGGACGCGTCGCTGCGCGCGATCGCCGACCACGAGAACGTGATCGGCTTCAAGGACTCGTCAGGCGACCTGAAGGTGTTCAGCGCGTTCCGCGACGCCGCGCCGCGGCTGGCGGGGCTGATGGGCGCGGGGCACCAGTTCTACCCGGCGCTCGAGATGGGGGCCACGGGCGGCATCCTCGCCATCGCGTGCTTCGCGGCCGAGCAGTGCAACCGGCTCTGGCACGCGTTCCGCGACGACGACCGGCAGACGGCCGGCGCGATCCAGGAGCGGCTCAACCCGCTGGCGCGCGACATCGTGAGCGCGTTCGGACCGGCAGGCATCAAGTCTGCCATGGAAGTCGTCGGCCTCGGCTGCGGGCCGGTGCGGCCGCCGCTGGTGGACCTGGACGCGCGCCAGCGCGCCCGCGTGGTCGACACGCTCGCCGCCGCCGGCCTGAAAGCGGCTGCCTGAGGTGTTCGGCGAGAACCTGAAGTGCCTCGTGGTCGTCGGCGCGCAGTGGGGCGACGAGGGCAAGGGCAAGGTCGTGGACGCGCTGGCCGAGCACGCGGACGTCGTGGCGCGGTACCAGGGCGGCGCGAATGCCGGCCACACGATCGACACCGACCAGGGCGAGTTCATCCTCCAGCAGATCCCGTCGGGCATCCTCCATCCGAAGTGCCGCTGCATCATCGGCAACGGCGTGGTGGTGGATCCGATCACGCTCTTCGAGGAGATCGACGCGCTCACCGCGCGCGGCATCCCGATGGAAGGGCGGCTCCTCGTCAGCGACCGCGCGCACCTCGTGCTGCCGTATCACCGGCTGCTGGACCGCTCGAGCGCGCGCTCGAAGAAGATCGGCACGACGTCACGCGGCATCGGTCCCGCATACGAGGACAAGTACGGCCGGCGCGGCGTGCGCGTGGGCGACCTCCGGCACCCGGAGATCGCGGCGAAGCTCGTCGAGGCGGGCGTCGAGCGCGCGAACGCGCTGCTCCAGATCGCGGGCATCGAGGAGCGCTGCGAGGCGCCGTCCATCATGACGATGCTGAACGAGCTGGCGCCGCGGCTGGTGCCGTTCGTCGCCGACGCCGGCAGCTTCGTCGCGAAGGCCCTGAAGCGGCAGCAGAGTGTGCTGCTCGAGGGCGCGCAGGGCGCGCTGCTCGACGTGGACCACGGCACCTATCCGTTCGTCACATCGTCGAGCACGACGGCCGGCGGCGCGGCGACCGGCGTCGGCATCGGGCCCACGGCGATCGACGCGGTGCTCGGCATCGTGAAGGCCTACACCACGCGCGTCGGCAACGGGCCGCTGCCCACCGAGGCGCCGGGCGAGATGGGCGAGAAGCTGCGCGAGCTGGGCGGCGAGTTCGGGTCGGTGACCGGGCGCCCGCGGCGCTGCGGCTGGTTCGACGCGATGGTCGTGCGCTACTCGGTGCGCGTGAACGGCCTGACGCATCTCGCGGTGACGAAGCTCGACGTGCTGGACACGTTCGCCGAGCTGCCGGTGTGCACCGGGTACCGGATGAAGGGGAAGGCGATCGAGGAGCTGCCCGACAACGTGGCCGCGCTCGAGCAGGTCGAGCCGGTCTACGAGACGCTGCCCGGGTGGAAGTCCAATACTGGTGGCGCGCGGTCGATGGCGGATCTCCCGGCGAACGCGCGGAAATACCTGGAGCGTCTCGAGAAAGAGGCTGACGCACCCATCCGTTACGTGGGTGTCGGGACGAAGCGCGAGCAGTTGATCGAGTGCTGACGTGACGTTGAAGCGCGTCGTTGCTGTCCTGGCCGCGGTGCTTGTCCTCGCACTCGCGGCCGTTCTGTTTTCGTTCTGGCGGTCGGTGCCGCCGCTGTCGGGAACGGAGAAGCTGCCCGGGCTCTCGGCTTCGGTCGAGGTGTCCTTCGACAGCCTCGCGATCCCGCGCATCACCGCCGCCAGCGACGAGGACGCCTTCGCCGCGCTCGGTTACCTGCACGCGCGCGAGCGGCTCTGGGCCATGGAGATCATGCGCCGCGCGGCGGAGGGGCGCCTCAGCGAGGTGCTCGGCGGGGCGACGATCGAGACCGACCGCTACCTGCGCTCGCTCGACATCCCCCGCGCGGCGGACGCCGCGCTCGCGATGGTCACGCCCGAGACGCGGCGCATCCTGGACGCGTACCTGCGCGGCATCAACGCCTGGATCGCCGCGCCGGGGCGCCCGCTGCCGCCCGAGTTCCGGGTGCTGCGGTTCCGGCCGGAGCCCTGGACCGCGCGGCAGTCGTTCGAGATCGCGCGGCTGATGGCGTGGGATCTCCAGGCCGGCAACACCGAGCTGCGGCTCGCGCGCGCGCAGGCGCGCATCGGGCCGGAGCGCGTTCGCGAGCTCTTTCCGCCTGACGACTCCGGGCCGACGATCATCCAGCAGGAAATAGGGAATCGGGGATCGGGAATGGTCGTTCCCCGTTCCCCATTGCCCATTCCCAGCGCCGCGTTGCGGTCGTCGGAGATCCCGGTGATTCCCGCCCTGGCCGAAGAACTGCTCGACTGGGCCGCGATGTCGCGCGCGTCGAACTCCTGGGTCATCGGCGGCGCGCGCACCGCGTCGGGCAAGCCGATCCTCGCGAACGACCCGCACCTCGAGCTGCGGGCGCCGTCGCTGTGGTATCTCGCGGCGATCGCGAGCCCCGGCTTCCACGTCGCCGGCGCCACCATCCCCGGCATGCCCGCCGTCATCCTCGGCCACAACGCGCGGGTCGCCTGGGGCTGGACCAACGCGAGCGTGGACGACGTCGACTACGTCATCGAACGTTTTGGTGCGGATACCACGCAGGTCCTGACGTCAGGCGGATGGCGTGCGGCGGAGATTGTCCGGGACTCCATTCGCGTGAAGGGACGCGCCGCCGTGCCGTTCGTCATGCGCCGCACGTCGCACGGCCCGATCGTGGCGGCGGCGCCCGAAGGCGCGGGCGATTCGGGCGAGGTGCGGCTGCTCGCCCTGCGCTGGAACGCGCACGACCCGAGCGACGAGCTCGGTGCCGTGCTCGCGCTCGACCGCGCCGGCGACTGGGCCGCCTTCCTGGCGGCGGCGCGGCAGCTCAAGGCGCCGGAGCAGAACTGGATCTACGCGGACGTGGATGGCAACATCGGCTATACGATGGCCGGCAACGTGCCGGTGCGGCGGTCCGGAAACGGCCTGCTGCCGACGCCCGGATGGACGGACGAGGGGCGCTGGGAGCGCTACCTCGATTTCGACGAGCTGCCGCGCGTGTTCAATCCCTCCGAGGGCTTCATCGTCACGGCGAACAACCGGATCGTCGGGCCCGAGTACCCGCACTTCATCACGGCGGACTGGGAGCTGCCGTGGCGCGCCGAGCGGATCCGCGAGATGATCCTGGCGGGGCACGCGCTCACGACCGACAGCGTGCGCCGCATGCAGATGGACACCCTGGACGTGTTCGCGCGGTGGGCGAAGATGATCGCGGCGCGCGCGGCCGCCAGCTTGAATGACACCGACGTCCGGAGGGCCCTGGTGACGTGGGACGGCACCATGGGCGCCGACCGGAAAACACCGGTGATCTTCTACACCTGGTACCGCGCGCTCCAGCGCCTGACGTTCGAGGACGAGCTGGCCGGGACCGCGGCTCCGGGCGGCGTGCTCCAGGCGGCCATGCGCGCGGGCGCGAGCCCGTGGTTCGACGACGTGCGCACGCCGGCGCGCGAAGGGATGGAGGAGATGTCGGTCCGGGCGATGCGCGAGGCGCTTCCCCTCGCCGGCACGAAGCGCTGGGGCGACGTGCACCGCACCGTGTCGCGGCACACCCTGGGCAGCGCCCGGCCGCTCGATCTCGTGCTCCGACTCAACCTCGGCCCCGACGCGCGCGGCGGATCGCTGTACACGGTGAACGTCGCGGACTTCGGCGCCTTCGCGCCGCCGTTCACGAACACCCACGCCGCATCCTTCCGGCAGGTCGTCGACATGGCGGCGCCTGACGATGCCGGGTTCATCATCTCCAGCGGGCAGTCGGGCAATCCGCTCTCGCGGCACTATCGGGACCAGAAGCGGGCCTGGTATGCCGGTATGCTCGCACGAATCGGAGCTGGCGGCACGATTCTGAGATTGATGCCTTGAAAAAGCCGTCGAAGCGTCGAAGCGTCGAAACGTCGAAACGTTACTGGATAGGAGAAAGGCCCCGGACTTCGGGGCCTTTCCTGTCACCGCTTCGACGCTTTGACGCTTTGACGCTTCGACGGTCCTTTGTCAGAGCATGTTCGAGATGCGCTGCTTGAGCGACGCGACGACGCCCTTTCCGGGATTCCAGTCGTTCCGGTAGTACGAGTAGTAGTTGTAGTACCGGTCGCGGCGCTTCTGCATGCCGTTGAGCACCGTGCCCGCGATCTTCGCCTGCACGCGGCGCAGCTGCTGGAGCGCGCGCTGGGCCGCCACTTCGTCCGTCTCGCCCGCCCGGACCACCAGGATCACCGCATCGGCGGATGCGCCGAGGACGGTGGCGTCCGTGACGGCCAGCGTCGGCGGCGAGTCGAAGATGATCGTGTCGTACTGCCCGCGCAGCGACTCGAGCAGTCGGGCCATGGCCTCCGAGCCGAGCAACTCGGACGGGTTGGGCGGCAGCGCGCCGGCCGGCAGCACGTCGAGCTTGGGCACGACGTTAGGCCGGATGGCTTCGCGCAGGGTCGCGGTGCCGACGAGGATGTCCGTCAGGCCGGGCTCCTGCACCAGGTTGAACGCGCGGTGCACGAGCGGACGGCGCAGGTCTGCGTCGACCAGCAGCGTCTTCGAGCCCTGCTGCGCGAGCGTGATCGCGAGGTTCGCGGCGGTCGTGCTCTTGCCTTCGCCCGGTCCCGGGCTCGTCACGACCAGCGCCTGCAGCTCCCGCTGCTCGGCATTCACGAACGTCACGTTGGTGCGCAGCGTGCGATACGCCTCGCTGGCCGGATGGTCCGGGCTCAGCAGCGACACCAGCGGGAGGTTCATGCGGCGGCGGCCATGACCGTTGCCGCCCTGCGCGGTCGCGGCGCCGTTGATCGTGATCGGCTCCAGCGGAATGAGGCCGAGGACGGGAATCTCGAGCGCGCGCTCGACGTCGGCGGACGTCTTGATCGTCTGGTCGAGGTACTCGAGGAAGAACGCCATCAGGATGGCGACGAACAGGCCGATGATGAGGCCGATCATCACCTTCTGGCGCAGGCCCATGCCGATGCGGCTGGCGCCCGCGGCCGGCTCGACGATCTGCACGTAGGGCGAGATGGTGGCGGCGGTGATGCGCGCGGCCTCGAGCTGCGACAGCAGGTACTTGTAGGTGTCGTTCTGGAGCTCGGTCTCGAGCGCCAGCTGGGCGAACTGGTTCTGCTTGCCGGGATAGGTGGCGAGCTGCGCGCGCAGCGCGCGGATGTCGTTGTTGACCGACGCGAGGCTGCTCTCGAGGCTGCGGATCGTCGCCTGGGTCGCGTCCACCAGGGCACGCGAGGCCTGCGTGATGCGCTGGTCGATGGCGGTGACCTCGGGGTTCGTTTCCCGCAGGCCGCTGACGCCGGCGAGCTTGGTGCGGCGCTCGTCGTACAGCTTCAGCAGGTTCTCGAGCTGGAAGTTCATCGCCGGGTTGCTGGCGATCGCGGAAATGGCCGCGAGGCGGTTCACCGTCTCGAGGTTCACTTCCTGCGAGCTGCCCATGATGCCGCGGATCGTGGCGAGGTCGAGCTCGCGGCGCGTGCGCTCCCGGTCCGCGTCCTGGACGCGGTTGATGAGCGCCGATTCCTCGGCCGAGAGGTCGGTGCTCTGCTCCCGCTCCTTGTAGCTCTGGACGCGGCTGAGCGACTGGAGGTAGCTCTGCCTGGCGACTTCGACCCGCTCGTTGATGTACTGGAGGCGGCTGTTGGCGATCTCGCGGATCCGGTCGGCGCCGTAGTTCTGGAGCGCGCGGACGGCCGCGTTGAGGATGTCGGGGACCAGCGAGGGATCGTTGCCGTCGTACGTCACGTCCACGACGTTCGTGCTCGGCTGGATCGCGTAGCTCATGCCGCCGCGCACGAGGGCGGCAGCGCCGACGCGCGAGAGCACCGCGAACTTCGCGGTGTAGGGCTGGCCCTCGTCGGCATGGACCATGAACGTGAAGCCGGGGCCGACGACGGGGGTCGAATAGCTGCCGGTTGCCATCGGGCGGCCGCGGCGGTCCATGAGCTCCCAGCCGCGCGGGCCGTTCACGCGCAGCGCGAAGCTGTCGGGCTGCGCCAGCGAGTCCACCTGCACGCTGTAGATCACGTCGTTCCGGCGGATCACGGGATCCGCGAACATCACGCGCAGGCCGACGGCGTCCGCGACCGTGAGGCCGAGGTTCTGCGTCGAGAGCACCAGCGCCTCGGAGAGCACCGGGTCCGTCTTGAGCGCCATCTCTTCCACGCCGGTGTCGTCGAGGCGCGAGAAGACCTGCTTCTTCGAGTTGACCTGGACCGTCGCCTTCGCGCGGTACCGCGGCACCGCGTTGCGCCCGGTGAAGTACACGCCGAGGACGACCGCGAGAGTCACGCCAATGACGACCTTCCAGTGCGCGATGAGCACCTGGAGGAGGTCGCGGAGATGCAGCCGGCTTTCAGCGAGTGCCGGGGTGTTGCCTGGACGTCGAGGCCCGGTCAGGGTTGCCTCCTCAGGGACGTATCGGGGCGGAGCCGGTCGTAGAGACCGCTAGGGTTTCTCAGGTCGTTCTTCCGCGCGCCGAAGGGATCGTCGTAGGTGGGCTGGCGGAACGGGTCGCGGGCCGCGCGGGCGCGGTCGCGCATCATCTGCTGGTAGGGCGTCAGCCCGCCGGGCGTGCTGCCCGGGGCTTCGCGCAGGATCGGCTGCGTGCCCGGGGCCTGGATCTGGCCAGGCGCGCCCGGCTGCATCGGCGCGACGGGACCGACCGCCGTGCAGTACGGGGGGCCGAGGCAGGGCTCGCAGCTGCAATTGAGCATCTGGCTGACGGTGCACGCCTTGCAGACCGTCCCGACTTTCTTCTGGCACGGCGGGCAGGAAGCCTTGGCCTCGAGGACGCGGGCGCCCAGGGTCATCGTGACGACGGTGGGGACGGTCCAGCGCGCGACGGTGCCGAGCATCTCGCGGCGGCTGGGATTGGAAGCACGCTTCGTCGGGGCGGCCTCCGTGGCCGCCCGCTCGAGTGAGTCGCTCATGCTGCCAGCTCCCGCTCGATCGCGTCGGCGACGCCCGACGCCGGCGTTCCCGCCGCCCGCCAGGCCCGCATGTCCCGCATCGCTTCCAGTACCCGTGCCATCAAGTGCGCGTGCTCCTTTTCGTTTCCCGCCGTCCCGCCGCCCATCAGCATGCGCGCGGCGGCCAGGGCCGCGGCGCCTTCACTGATCCGCTCGACCCGCGGCGAACCGTCCCGCGCCTGACGATCGAGCAACACGACGATATCGGCCGGACCGTCCGGCGCTTGCCAGCTACGGCGAAATGCCGCAGGGCTTACATATGCGACTTGGGGAGCAAGGAGCGTGCCCTCTGAAGCCTCCGAGCACAGGATCGACAGTAAAGATAATGATTCCAAGGTTTTAGAATCAAGCTTCAAAGACCGCGGGGCGGCCGCGAACCGAGCGTCGTGTGTGGCAAAACGCACCAGATCGTCACCCCAGAGCTGGTGGCCCCGGCTGAACAAGTGCGCTGCCAGCGTGGACTTGCCGGCTCCGGAGGCGCCGACCAGCAGGATATTGCGGTCGCCGAGGCGAATTCCCGCAGCATGCAAGAAAACCGCATCTGGCGAGCCCAGAAGGTCTTCCGTGGCCCGCCATTCCAGGAACGTGAAGACATCTTCCAAGGGGGCGGGGCCGTAGGGGGCGCGGCCCGGGGCCAAGGCGATCCAGCCCTGGCTGGCCCGTTCGATGCGATAGCGGAAGCGGGGTTCGGCGGTGGAGACGTCAGCGGCGTGGTAGAGGGCGGCGATCGCGGGGCGGGCCAGCGGGTCCTCGGTGCTGAAGTCGAGGACGGCGGGCCCGATCGCGACGCGCCGGGCGGCTATCGGAGCAATCCTTCGCCCGCGAAGCGCTGGAGCACGCTTTCGATGTCGCCTAGGATCGTCGCGGGGGGCATGCCGCCCAGCTCGGTGGCGATGGCGTCGGCGATGTCGGCGCTGGCGTGGTGGCCGTCGCAGTAGGTCCAGACGACGGCGGCGGTGAGGTTGAGGACGTGCGCGCGGTCGTGGCGCGCGTCGAAGAGGACCCATTCGCTGCCGACGCGGCGCAGCAGGACGTCGTCCCGCGCGGTCGGCAGGTCATGCATGGCTCCATTGACCATGCGGCCCCAAAATAGGAACGGACTTCTACAACGCAAGTGCCGGAATTACTTTCGGTTACGGCATTCGTCGGTCGTCAATCGTCCGTCGTCAATCGAACGTCCTCCTTCGTCGTCGGGTTCTCATGGCTGAACAAGACCGCATGGACAAGCTGGTGTCGCTGTGCAAGCGGCGCGGCTTCATCTTCCAATCCTCCGAAATCTACGGCGGCACCGGGTCGGTCTGGGATTACGGCCCGTTAGGCGTCGAGCTCAAGCGCAACATCAAGGACCGCTGGTGGCGGTCGATGGTCCACGCGCGCGACGACATCGAGGGCATCGACGCCGCGATCCTGATGCATCCGCGCGTGTGGGAGGCGTCGGGCCACGTCGCGACGTTCAACGATCCGATGGTCGACTGCAAGACCTGCAAGGGCCGCTTCCGCGCGGACAAGCTGCACGACGCGCAGTGCCCGCAGAAGCCGTCGAAGCATCCCGGCGAGCACACGACGTGCGAGCTCACCGAGCCCCGCCAGTTCAACATGATGTTCAAGACGTACATGGGGCCGGTGGAGGACTCCGCGGCCATCGTCTACCTGCGGCCCGAGACGGCGCAGGGGATCTACGTGAACTACCTCAACGTGCTCCAGGCGTCGCGGCAGAAGGTGCCGTTCGGCATCGCGCAGATCGGCAAGGCGTTCCGCAACGAGATCACGCCGGGCAACTTCATCTTCCGCACGCGCGAGTTCGAGCAGATGGAGATGCAGTTCTTCGTGAAGCCCGGCACGGAGGACGAGTGGTTCGAGCAGTGGCGCCAGATCCGCTGGCAGTGGCACCTCGACCTCGGCATCCGGCCCGAGCGCATCCGCTGGTACCACACGAAGCCTGACGAGCTCGCGCATTACGCGAAGGACGCGTACGACATCGAGTACGAGTTCCCGTTCGGGTGGAACGAGTTCGAGGGCATCCACAACCGCACCGACTACGACCTGAAGCGGCACCAGGAGTACTCGGGGAAGAAACTCGACTACTTCGAGCAGGAGAAGAACGAGCGCTTCATCCCCTACGTCGTCGAGACGTCGGTGGGCGCCGACCGCTGCACGCTCGCGGTGCTGTGCGACGCCTACGACGAGGAGCAGGTGGAGGGCGAGACGCGCGTCGTCCTGCGCTTCGCGCCCTCTGTCGCGCCGATCAAGGCCGCCGTGCTGCCGCTGGTGAAGAAGGACGGCATGCCGGAGATCGCCGACCGCATCTTCCACGACCTGAAGCACCGCTTCCCGACGTTCTACGACGACGGCGGCGCCGTGGGCCGGCGCTATCGCCGGCAGGACGAGGCGGGCACGCCGTTCTGCATCACGGTCGACGGCACGACCAAGGAGGACGGCACCGTGACGATCCGCCACCGCGACTCGATGCAGCAGGAGCGCGTGGACGGCTCGAAGCTCGGCGCCTGGCTCGACGAGAAGATCAGGAGTTGACGACCGACGAGCTGCGCGCCCGCGGCGAGCGCATGAGCGAGGCGCTGAGCCGCGAGGCGTACGAGTCCGGCGCCGGACTGAAGGCGGAGTCGAACTTCGAGGGCATCTTCGCCGAGTTCGCGGACTGCGCGGGCGACGAGGCGTGGGAGGCCGCGCGCGGGCAGCGCATGCTCGAGGAGTGGGTGGCCGACAACCGCATCGGCCGCGTCGTCGCGCCGCTGGACGACAAGCTCCAGGCATGGGAATCCTCGGCGGCGATCACGCTCGAGGACGGCGAGGTGATGCCGTACCAGCGGGCCGGCATCGCGATCGCGAACGAGTCACGCCGCGAGCGTCGCTTCGCGATCGACCGCGCGCGCCGGAAGGTGCTCGGCACGCCGGCATCCATGCGCGCGGAGCGGCTGGGGCGCGAGGCGGAGGTGCTCGACGCGCTGCTGGGAAAGGGCGTCGTGCCCGCCCGGATCCAGCTCTCCGGCATGGACCTGCATCACGTGGCGGCGCAGTGCCGCGCCTTTCTTTCCGACACCGCCGACCTCTACCGCGAGCAGCTGGCCGAACGGCTGGCGGACATCGGCGTGACGTCCGGCGATGCGGACCGGACCGACGGCAGCTTCCTGTTCCGCGGGGCCAGCTACGACGAGTTCTTCCCGGGCGCGAGCCTGGCGGACACCGCGCGGCGCCAGGTGGGCGAGATGGGCCTGCACGCCGAAGCGTCGGGGCGGATCATCTACGACACGGCGGACCGGGAGCGGAAGCGGCCGCGCGCGTTCTGCGCGCCGGTGCGGGTGCCTGACGAGGTGTACCTGGTCATCCGGCCGCATGGCGGCTACACCGATTACCGCGCGTTCTGGCACGAGCTGGGCCACGCGCTGCACTTCGCGAACGCCGCGCGCGACATGCCGTTCGAGCACCGCTGGGTCGGCGACAACTCGGTCACCGAGTGCTACGCGATGCTGTTCGAGCACCAGACGATGGCGCCCGCGTGGCTGCGGCGGTACGCGATGATGAGCGGCGCGCGGCTCGAGGCGTTCCTGCGGGCGCAGGCGTTCGCGCTGCTGGCGATCGTGCGGCGCTACGCGGCGAAGCTGAACTACGAGATCGAGCTGCACGAGGCGTCGACGCTCGCGAAGGCGCCCGACCGGTACGTGGAGCTGCTGACGGAGGCGACGGGTTTTCGGTATGCGCGCGAGGATGCGCTGCTGGACCTGGACGACGGCTTCTACTCGGCGCGCTACCTGCGCGCGTGGCAGCTCGAAGCCACGCTGCGGGCGCGGCTGATCGAGCGGTTCGACGAGGACTGGTTCCGCAACCCGCGCAGCGGGCCGTTCCTGCTGGAGCTCCTGGCGCGCGGCCAGCGCGACGACGCGGTCGTGGTTGCGCGGGATGCTCTGGGCGTCGAGCTCAGCTTCGCGCCTCTCGTGGCCCAGTGTGAGCAGATGCTTGGCTAGCAGACGCTGAAGCGCCGGAGCGCTGAAGCGCTAAAGCGCTGAACGACGAAAAACCCCGAGACTTCGTGCCTCGGGGTTTCTCATGATCGCGCTTCAGCGTTTCAGCGCTTCAGCGCTTCGGCGGATTACGCCTGCACCTGCACCGCGATCTGCCGCGGCTTCGCGCGCTCGGCCTTCGGCAGCGTCAGGGTCAGCACGCCGAGCTCCGCCTTCGCGACGATCTTGTCGGTGTCCACGGTGTTCGGCACCGTGAAGCGGCGCTCGAAGCTGCCGTAGAGACGCTCGGCCCGGTGCGCCCGGTCGGCGTCCTTCGACTCCGTCATCGCGGGCATCGCCTTCTGGCCGCTCAGCGTCAGCACGTTGTTCTCGACCGAGATCCGGATGTCCTCGGGGCGGATGCCAGGCAGCTCGGCGACGATGCGGACTTCGCTGGTGTTCTCGAAGACGTCGACCGGGGGCATCCAGGCGCCGGCGATCTGGCCGGCGGCCTCGGGCCAGCCACGGAACGCTTCGTCGAAGAGCCGGTTCAGGCTGCTGGACGCGACCTGGAGGTCGGCGAGCGGGGAGCGGGAGTCACGAAGGGCGAACATGGTGCGGCCTCCTTTCGATCAGGGTAATTTGTACGGGCGGCCCGTGTGGCCGTCCTCAGCCGGCGCATGAGCAACCCGTGTGCCCGATTTTCGGGGCGAAAATGCGCCAAACCGGCAAATCCGCTGGTCATTGCTGCAAGGCCGCCGGTCAGATTGACAAACTGGAGAAATCATGACGCTGGAATGCGTGACCGCCCTTTCCCCCGACGACGTGATCGCCCGCGCCCGCGCCTTCTTCGGCCGGCGCGTGCCCGCGATGGCGGCCTTTCCGGAGCGCGAGGGCCCCGGCCTGCTCGTGCTGCGCGGCCAGGGCGGTGAGGAGATCGTGTTCGCCGCCGTCGCGGCCCCGGGCGGCTCCGCCGTCCGCGGGTCCACGATGCTGTTCGGCCAGCAGATCAGCCGGTTCTTCCGCACGCTGCCGCCGGCCGCGGCGCAGGGGGCGGCGTGAGCCCCGCCGCGATGCTGCCCGTGCGCGTGACC
>JADMIO010866719.1_pt1 | contig 16754 bp, 13 predicted proteins | sample 8958161 | NCBI WGS metagenome assembly JADMIO01 (sample SAMN16585339, study PRJNA669376) | soil metagenome | isolation source: Crop rotation soil | place: USA: Cullars Rotation, Alabama | collected 2011
ATAGAGCGCCGAGAAACTCCGCCGTATTCAGATCGTCTTCTAACGCCGCGGTCATCTTTTTCGCAGTCTCGCTTGCGAGAGTAGCCGCAGCCGGATTCGACCCCGGAGAAAACTGTCCAGATTCCAGCCGCTGCTTGAAATTGCGCACCCGCTCCACCGATGCCGCCGCCTGTTTCAGCCCGTCGAAGGTGAAATTCAACTGCCTGCGGTACGGTACGGACGCCAGCAAGTAGCGGATCGAAGATGGTTTGTGCCCCATCAGCACCAGATCGCGAAGCGTGAAGAAGTTCCCCATCGACTTCGACATCTTGTCAGCTTCGATCAGCAGAAAGCGCGCGTGTACCCAGAAACGTGCGAAGGGTTTGCAGGTCAGCGATTCCGATTGCGCGATCTCGTTCTCGTGGTGCGGAAAGATCAAGTCCTCGCCGCCCAGATGGATATCGAGCGTCTCGCCGAGATGCTTGATCGCCATCGCCGAGCACTCAATATGCCAGCCCGGACGCCCTTTACCGATCTTCGTCTCCCAGAAAGCTTCGCCAGGCTTCGGCGCCTTCCACAAAGCAAAGTCGCGGACCTCTTCTTTATCGAAGCGGTCCGAATCCACACGGGCGCCGTCCTCGATCGCGGTCAGCGGCTTCTTCGATAATTTGCCGTACTCAGGAAACTTCGCGATGCGGAAGTAATACGAGCCATCCTCCGCGCGATAAGCGAAACCTTTCTCGACGAGGCGTGCAATGAAGTCAGCCATCTCCTGGATCTCATCGGTGGCGCGCACGATTTCCTCCGGATGTTCGCAATGGAGCGAATTCATGTCGTCCAGGAAAGCCTTCTCAAATTTTTCCGTGAACTGCCGGACTCCAACTCCCTGCTTGGCCGCGCGCTCGATGATGCGGTCGTCCACGTCAGTGATGTTCATTACGTGATGCAGTTTGAAGCCGCTTTGTTTTAGAAATCTGCGCAGGATATCTACGGCAACAAAGGTACGGAAATTGCCAATGTGCCCGTAGTCATACACCGTCGGCCCGCAGGAGTACATGCGGACTAGGGGCGGAGCGATGGGAACGAACTCCTCGACTTTGCCGCTTAGCGTATTGGAAAGGCGTATGGACACGAACCTTTGATTCTAAGGCTCGCGTCATTTTTCAGCCACTATTCGCTAGCGCGCTTCGGTTCGCGAGACACATCCGGCAGGGCCGGTTCATTGAACGAACCGGCATGAAGCTTGCGCGTGGCACGGAGCACGTACGAGACGCCGGAGACCACTGTCAGGATCATAGTGCTCCAGATGCCTACTGTGCGCAGTACGCCGAGCCAGCCAAAGTCCCACGTTTCGTCCATCAGCACCACGAGAATGGTCGCGATCTGCGCGACTGTGTTCGCTTTGCCGAAAATGTTGGGTTTGAAGTCGCGGTAGGAGGTGGTGAGAGTGAAAATGGCTGCTACGATCAGCAGACTTACATCACGACTCATCACCAGGATGGTGACCATCCATGGCAGTTTGTGCGTCGCTGAGAGTACAGGAAAGAGAGTGCTGAGCAGCAGCTTGTCGGCAATGGGATCGAGATACTGCCCCAGCAAAGTCTTCTGCTTCAGCAGCCGCGCCAGCAATCCGTCGAGGGCGTCGCTGATGCCCGCCAAGATAAAAAGTCCCAACGCCCACGCGAAGCGCTCGTCAACGATATTAATGATGATGAACGGGATGATGATCAGGCGCAACAGCGTCAGCTGATTCGGCGCCGCGCGCAATTGCGAAAGCATGGGCATTGGGCTTACTCGCCCTTTCGCGTGCTCGCGCTCGTGCCGGATCCGGCCGCAGCAGCAAATCCCGACAGCGAGCTGAAATCGCGCCCGGTCCGGTTCTCGAAGCGCTCGCCCAAGGATGGGATGTCGCCGTTGCGCGCGTCCAGCTCGATGCGCTCCACCCGGTGCATGGGAAAAAAGACGGAAGCAGGGGTGGCGTTCTCGCCGGCATTGATCAGACGTGCGAAATCGTCGAATGAGTTCAGATCGATGCCGCGCATTGCGAAGCCGGAAGGTGAGATGTCGAGCACGGCGCCCCAGAATTTCTCGCGCGGGGTGTTCAGCGTGACCAGAACGATCTCGCCTTTGGTGAACGGCCCTTCTTCGAAGGATTCCACAGTCCGCTCAGTGTAGGGTTTGGGGAAGGTTAGGGCAAGAAGGCGGCCTTGCGACCGCCTCCTTGTGGATAGCTATTTAGGCATTTGCTGAACGACGGTCTGCTGCACCGCCACCCGAACATTGTCGCCGGCCGAAAGCTTGATGGCATGCACTTCGGCGGGAGCACTGGCGACGAACGAGACGACGTAGGGTACGGTGAGGTCCGATCTGATGGCGGCAATGGCGTCGGTGTACTTCTTCGTCCAATAGGACCGGCCGCCGGACTCGGTGGCGATCTCGTTCAAGTTGGTTCGGCCACCCTCGTACTCGTCTTCGATGACGCGCTGCATCATGCGATCTTTGCTTCGCATGTCAGCAGCGTCACCGCTGCCTCCGTTGATAGAGACGCTGATCTGCCCGATGTCTTTCGGCCCGGACATGTAAGTGCCGAGATCTTCAATACCGACGATGAAGATCGGCGTTCTAAAGTACTGCGACCCTTGGACCACGTGCAGCTGCCGCAACTGGGAAGATTCCTTCGCACGGCCGCTCATTCCAGGAGCGTGGCCCATGGGTGTGCGAAAGATCACCAGCACTCTGCGCGCGAAGCGCGGGCTGGCGGTGTAGTTCTGCCATGCAAAATCAAAGAACGAGGTCACGTCCGCCGAATATTCCTGGGTCTGCTGACGCTCGAGGCCGGCAGCGTTGCGCTTCATGTTGTATTCAAAAGGATCCGGGTACCCTACACGCTTGTCCAAGTTCTTTATTTGATTGATCAGCGCGGTTTGGTCTGACAACCAAGGGAGCTCCGCCTTCGCAGCCTTATCGCCGCCGGCGACCATAACGAAAGCTCGGTCTTTGCCCGGTCGTAATGTTTTCACCAGTTCTATGGCAGTCGCCTGTTGCTGGGCGAAATCTACCCGGCCCAGCAGAACGATCCCCAAGTCGATCGGCAGATCGGGCAATGGTTGGAGATCCACGACCTTTCCCAAGTGCCCGTTGTCCATGATCGAAAGCTGGCTCTTGGCCACATTCGCAACCGGATTTCCCTGCGGGTCGGTCGCGCTGAACATCAGCATGATCTTTTGCTCAGGGGGAGCCGCAGTCCCGCTCGCCGCGGGTGCGCTGGCAGGCAGCACGTTGGATTCTTGCGCATTGATAAGGGCAGCGGAAAAGAGCAGGCACAACCAGAGCTTTTTCATGTTTACCTTCTTTGCCAAAAGGAATGTTTAGCTCACAAACGAGCCGTGACGCGAAGAACGACTATTTGCGCTCTGGAATTTAAGACCGAAACGAGGAGAAATGCAAGGCAGCTCTGCTTACCAAGAACAGAAAATACTGGTAGGCCCGAATGGACTCGAACCATCGACCTCTTCCGTGTCAAGGAAGCGCTCTAACCAACTGAGCTACGGGCCTACAAGGGAAGTAGTAGGAAGGGTTCTATTCTAACGTGCCGAGCGCGTTAGCGCTAATCGGCAATGAGGCGAGTGTTCGCACACGCACGGGAGTGTCCCTTTACGGACACATTCGTTGAATATTTAGTCGGCCGACCGCTGATTACTGAGCGATTTCTTCCACGTCCAACCGGAACCAAACTTGCAAAGGTATTGGGATGGACACTCTTATCCAAGATCTTCGTTTCGCGGTCCGCCAGCTCAGAAAATCGCCGACCTTCACAATCGTCGCTTTAATCACGTTGGCGATCGGCATCGGGGCCACTACTGCCATATTTGCTCTGGCCGACGCCATCCTCATCCGACCGCTGCAGTTTGCGAACCAATCACGACTGGTTGAGATCTTTGAAGATGCGACGAAGGTAGGGTTCCCAAAAAATACTCCGGCCGCCGGAAATTTCAGCGCGTGGAAAGAGCGGAATCGCAGCTTCGTGGATATGGCGGCCACGCGCAACACCAGCTTCAATGTGAGCGCGGGCACACCTGAGAAGGTGGATGGTGCGCGCGTCAATGCCAACCTGCTCTCGATCCTTGGCGTCCAGCCGGCGCTCGGGCGCGGGTTTAGCTCCGATGAAGATCGTGCCGGGGGGCCCAAGGTTGCGCTCATCAGTGCTGCGCTCTGGCAACAGCGATTCGGCAGCGATCCCAATATTCTCTCGCGCGACATAACCTTGAATTACGCGCCCTATCGGATCGTGGGCGTCATGCCGCATGGATTCACCTTCCCCCAAAAAGCGCAAATCTGGGTGCCTATTCAGTTCAGCTCAGAAGAACTGCAAAACCGGAATTCGCATAATCTGCACGTCTACGGATTGCTACGCGAAGGCGTGAGCCTGAAGGAGGCGAACACCGATCTGCAGAACATCGCCCATCAACTCGCGACGGAAACCCCCGATTCCAACCTCAACGTAGGCGCCTACGCCCATCCGTTACGCGAAGAATTTGTCGGCGACTTGAAATTGATGCTGATGCTCCTACTCGGGGGAGTGGCGTGCGTCCTGCTGATCTCCTGCGGCAACGTAGCCGGATTGATGATGGCGCGAGCCGCAGCACGCAATCGCGAGATCGCTATTCGCGCCGCGCTTGGCGCCAGCCGGGGCCGGCTGATCCATCAAGCCATCATCGAAAGCGTAGTGCTCGCGCTATCCGGTTCTGTGCTGGGCCTTCTTCTTACGGCTGCGGTGCTGCCCTTCCTCTCACGTTTGGTGCCCATAGCAATGGCGGCCTGGGCGAAGCCGGTGATCGACTGGCGCCTGGTCGTCTTCACCACCACTGTTTCCGTCAGTTCGGCGCTCCTGTTCGGCTTACTGGGTTTTGCACCAGTAAAGATCAACCTCCTGGCAGCCTTACAGCAAGGTGGGCGCGGTATCCAACAGTCCAGAACCACGCTGCGACGAGTACTCGTGGGAGCGCAGATCGGGCTCGCATTGCCACTGCTGGTGACAAGTTGCTTGATGGTTCAAACGGTTTGGAAGCTTGCTCACCAGGATCTGGGATTCACCGCCGACCACGTGCTAACCGCGCGCACACCGCTGGCATTCGGGAATAACTCGCCTTACGAAAAGGCCGAGCCACGGAACCACTTCTACCGGGAGGTGGTGGAAGGCTTGCAGCGGATCCCCGGCGTCGTCTCCGCTGGGTACACCAGTTTTCTTCCGCTCACAAACCTTGGCGGCACCAACAGCTTCACGATCGAAGGGCAGCCTCCGCGCAGCCCGGGCGAGTACAACGACGCCAATGTGCGATTTGTGAGTCCGAATTACCTTCAGACCATGGAGATGCGGCTCTTCTCCGGGCGCCTGCTGCAGGAATCGGACAATGAGAATGCGCCCGGTGCCGTAGTGATCACAAAAAACACCTCGCAAAAATACTTCCACACAGAAAATCCCGTGGGACGGCGTATCAATTTTGGTGAGGAGACACCGGACAAGCAAACCATCTGGTACACGGTTGTAGGCGTGATCGACGATATCCACCAAGCCGGCCTCGATAAGGCGCCACGCCCCGAGATGTACTTCCCGTACTCGCAGATGAAAGACTGGCCGGACTTCTTCTACCCGCGCGATCTCGCCGTCCGCGTAAGCGGCGACCCTGCTGCATTCGCCGATACCGTGCGGAAAGTTGTTTGGAGCGTTGATCCGCAACAGCCCGTTTCGAATATCCAGCCGATGACAACCTGGATGGAAGACGAACTCTCGCCACGCAATATCCAACTCCAGCTATTCGCCGCCTTCGGAGGAGTTTCGTTGTTGCTTTCGGCCATTGGGCTATATGGACTGCTCGCATTCACCGTGACGCAGCGCAAGCAAGAAACGGGCGTGCGCATGGCGCTGGGCGCACAGACCTCAGACATTCTTCATTTGTATGTGGTTGATGGTGTTCGCATCATCGCGGCCGGCGTGGGCTTCGGCGTCGCTGCCAGCCTGATCACGCAGCGCCTGATGCAAAGAGCGCTTTACGGAGTCTCGGACGGTGGCCTTCTTGCGATCGTCGCTGGTTCCATTGTCTTGATCATCATCGGGCTCGTTGCCGTTTACATGCCAGCACGCGAGGCCTCACGAACCGAACCGATGGAGGCGCTTAGGACTGAGTAGGTTCTTACCTGTGGCCGCCGAACTTATCCAGCCCCCGCGATAGCTGCTGCAGGGCAGTACGTACCACCTCAGTGGTTGCGCCAATACCTACGCGAAAGTGGTGCGGTGATTCAAAGAAAGCGCCGGGGACGACTGAAGTCTCGAATTCATTCCGCAGCAGCGCGATAAGAGTTTCCACGTTCCCTTTTCTTAGCCGCGGAAAGGAAACTGTGCCGTGCTCGGGCAGTACCACTTCAACGTCATTTCGGCTTCGATAGAAATCCGACAAGAGTTCGCGGTTCGTGGCGAGCACTTGCTTCATCTCTTGACCAATGCGCTCAAGATTCTGGAACGCCAGCACACTTAGTTGCTCGCCCGGAAAAACGGGGGTAGCGCTGTAAAGATCATTGATGGCCCACATTCGCTCGACCAGTTTTTTTTCGGCAAATACCCACCCGCAACGTAAGCCACTCAGGCCGTAGGCCTTCGTCAAACTGCTAGTCACAACGAAGCGATCGGGATCGAGTAGAAAGGCGGTCTGCGGGCGCGAATCGTAGAGCATCTCGAGATAGACCTCGTCTACCAGAACGCGCGCCCCTACTTTTGCGGCCAGCTTCCCGATGCGCTGCACTGTTTCATTGCTCATCAGCACGCCGCTCGGGTTATGCATGTTGGTGAGCACAATCAGTTTTGTGGCGGGCGTGAGATTGCGTTCCAGATCAGCAAGGTCCGGCTGGAACTTTTCTGACAGCGGACGCTGGAAGCGGCGGACCTTCAGCCCTAAATAGTTCGCCGTGCTCAGAAGCAGTTCATACGTCGGCAGCTCGGCCAGGATCTCGTCGCCCGGCTCCGTCGTCGCGGCCAGTGCGAGATGGTTAGCCATCGCGGTGCCCGTGGTGGTGAAAACACATTCGCGCGGAACTCCGAAGCGGACAGCTATCGCGTCAACCAGCGGCGCATATCCGTAGCTGTTCGGGCCGTTGATCTCCAGGCCTTCGATCTTTCCGAGCTTCGCGAGAGGATAGGAAGCGACTCCACTGGTTGCGAGGTTGTGCTTCGCAGCCGAGTCCAGCTTGGCCCACTTCATGTAGGGAGAATGTGCGTTGGCTCTCATGCGGGTCGTCGTCTCCACAGATAGTAGACCGGCACGCCCGACAGCATGATTGCGATCGCCACACCGGTGTGGGCGGGATAACGATAGATCGTATTGAACACGATCGCCGCGCAAGCGAGACAAAACAAGATCGTCGTGAACGGATGTCCCGGGACGCGTGGCTTGGTGACGTTTGCCTTGGACAAAACGAAGAGGCTCGCAGCCGACAGCCCAAAGAAAGTCCAGTCCATCACGACTACATAATTCAAGATCTGTTCGAACGTTCCCGAAAGCAGTATCACCATCGTCCAGATGCTCTGCAGCACGATAGCAAACACTGGAACACGCGTCGCGGGATGCAGCCACGCCATCCAGCGGAAGAACACTCCGTCTTCCGCCATTGCGAAGTAAACGCGTGGTGCCGTCAGGATGCCCTGGCTCAGAAAACCCAGTGCGGAGATAGCGATCGCCACCGCGATCAATCTTGCGCCGGTGTTGCCGAACGCCGCGCGCATCACCGAGGATGCAGGTGTCTCAGTAGCAGCCAGGCCGGCGGGGCCGAGCGCGCGCAGGCAGACAAAGCTGACGGCGACATAGATCACAATCACCCCGCCCACTCCCATCAACAACCCGCGTGGCAGATCTTTATCCGGATTCTTGAGTTCCCCACCGACGAAGCTCGCCGTCTGCCATCCTGCATAGGCAAAGAGCACCGGCGCCATCGCTCCGCCGAATGCCGAAAACATCCCGCCGCCAAGCGGACGGTCGAGAACGGGATGGAACGAAAGATTTGAGCTCTTCACGTACGCGATGCCGAGCACCACGAACATCGCGATGACCACAACTTTTACCACCATCAAGCCGCTCTGCAGTGTTCCGCCGGAGCGGACACCGAAGCAATTCATAATCGTCAGGGCGGTGATGCTCGCCATGGCGATCACCCAGATGGGCACCGCCGAATGCGTTCCTTCCAGAAAATATTTTGCGAAGGTGATGGTGACCGCAGCCATGCCGCCGGTCTGGATGACCAGCAGCAGCACCCATCCGTAAAGAAACGCGACCAGCGGACTGTAGGCTTCGCGAAGATACGCGTACTGTCCGCCGACTTCCGGCAGTAAGCGCGCAAGGTCTGCATAGATGAACGCTCCGGCGAGCGCGACCACTCCGCCGAGCAACCACGCGCCCAGGATCAATGGCGATGTGTGCACCTGCTTGGCGACAACGTAAGGATTGATAAAAATGCCGGCGCCTACGATGCCGTTCATCACCAGCATGGTGGCGTCGAACGAGCCTAGCCGGCGCGCGAGCTTTTGTGCAGGCTCCGTCAAAGAGAGGGGTCGAGCGTGGTGCTATTTCACCGGGATGCTGAAGTGCGAAGCGATCAGCTGCCACTTGCCGCCGTGGTCTTTCCAAACGTCGGTAAAGCGGTCGTTGTACTCGTAGGCCTTGCCGTTCTTGGTGCCTTTTTCATGGTAGGCACCGGTCACGACGGCTGTGTCTTCGTCCACACGGACGCGAACGTCGGTGATCTCAGCCAGCAACACCTTCACCGTCTTATCCACGCTGTGTGTGAGGTAGCCGGATTTGCTGTAAACCTTGCCATCTTCCACGGTAACGATCACGTCTTCGTTGAGCAACGAGTTCATCGTGTTCAGGTCGGCCTGCTTGTAGGCGTCCGTCCACTTCTTTTCCTGTTCCAGGATGGTGGCAGTGGTGGCGGTAGCTTTTTGGGCGGAAGCGAAGCTCGCAAGCACGAAAAGGGCGGCAAGCGACATCAGAAGTGAGCGTGTACGCATGGCGGGATTTTCTCGCCTCAGGGGCACGAATGCAAGACAAACGTTTGGAGCCGGTGTTACTCCAGTAACCTCTCAATGGCAGCCTGCACGTGGATCTGCGTGGTATTCAGGTAAGCCACCTCGGAATCGCTCGGATTGCGCAAGAGCAGCGGCAGTTCAGTGCCGGCCAGGACCACGCCTTCGATACCGTGCTGTTTCTGCAGCCGTCTAATGACCTCTAAAATCCCCTCCCGCGTTTCCGACAAAAAGTTTCCCAACACCAACTCGTTCAAGTACTTATGGTGCACATATTCGCGGTCGTCCTGGGACGGCGCCACCAATGTGATCCCTGCCGCCGCAAATACTTCGGGGTAGAAGACGCCCTCCATCGTGGGCCGCAGCCCGAGAAGACCAACCCGCTTAAGGCCCATCCCTTTGGCTGCATCGCAGGCACACTGCACAATGCTGATGAGTGGAATCGGTGATCGACCGTTCAAGCGATCGAAAACGATGTGCGGAGTATTCGAGGCCAGCAGGGCGAAATCAGCGCCCCCGTCAGCTAACTTTTGGATCTCAAGCAATAGAAAGTCCGCCAGCTCGTCCAATTCCTTCGCGAAGACGAACCCCAGCATTTTCGTCAAGTCAATACTGTTGATGATGATGCTCGGATAGCTCCCGTCCTTGCGCCGTTCGCGGTAGGCCGAGATGATCTGCTGGTAGTAGTCGATGGTAGAGCCCGGCGCGATGCCACCGATGATGCCGAGAGTTTTCACGGGATGACTCTTGAACTAGACCTGCACGGCCGGCGCGGGGGCGATCTCGGCGACATCCACCCACTCGGTGGGATATTTTCCGGTATAGCAAGCAGAGCAGAAGGTGAGTTCTTCGCTTTCGCCGCAGGCTTTCTTCAGTCCTTCGAGCGAAAGATAAGAAAGTGAGTCCGCACCGATGTACTTGCGGATCTCTTCCACGCTTTTATTGGCAGCGATGAGCTGCTCCTTGGACGGCGTATCCACACCGTAGAAGCAGGGCGAGATGGTGGGCGGGCAGGAGATGCGCATGTGCACCTCTTTTGCACCCGCGCTACGCACCATGCGAACGATCTTGCGGCTGGTGGTGCCGCGAACGATGGAATCATCGATCAGGACGACACGCTTGCCTTCGAGAAGGCTGCGCACCGGGTTCAGCTTCAGCTTCACGCCGAAGTCGCGCACCGACTGCTCGGGCTCGATGAAGGTGCGGCCCACGTAGTGGTTGCGGATCAACCCGAAGCGGAACGGAATACCGCTCTCGGCGGAGAAGCCCATGGCAGCGGTCACGCCGCTGTCGGGGACAGGCACGACAATGTCCGCATCTACTGGAGATTCTTTCGCCAGCTGGCGGCCTTGCAGCTCGCGGCTTACCACGACCGGGCGCCCGAAGACGGTCGAATCCGGCCGCGAGAAATAGACGTGCTCGAAGATGCACGCCGTCTGCGGCGCCGCCGCCGAGTAGAAGCGCGACTGGATTCCTTCCGGCCCGACCACGATCATCTCGCCAGGTTTTACGTCGCGTTCATACGTTGCGCCGATCAGGTCGAAGGCGCAGGTTTCGGACGCAAAGACGATAGTGTCCTCGCGCTCGCCTTCCTTTTTTGCGATGCGTCCCATCGATAGCGGACGGAAGCCGCGAGGATCGCGCACCGCGAACACGCGGTCACGCGTCATCAGCACCAGGGAGAATGCTCCCTCGATGCGGCGCAGCGCGTCGGCAATGGCTTCCGTGAGGGTCTGTTCTTTGGATTGCGCGATCAGGTGGACCACGACCTCGGTGTCGCTGGTCGTCTGGAAGATCGAACCCGCCTGCTCCAGCTTGTTGCGGATAAAGTTCGCATTCACCAGATTGCCATTATGCGCGAGGGCGATCATGCCCTTGTTACAGTCCACCATGATGGGCTGTGCATTCAGCAGCGCGCTGTCGCCTGCAGTCGAGTAACGGGTGTGCCCGATAGCGTGGACGCCGGGAAGCTTCGCGAGCGTGGGCTGCGTGAAGATGTCGGCGACGAGTCCCATTGCCTTGTGCGCATGGAGGATGTGCGTATCCGAGGAGATGATGCCGGCCGACTCCTGGCCACGATGCTGCAACGCGTGCAGCCCTAGGTAGGCGAGCGTCGACGCCTCAGGGTTGTTGTAGATGGCAACGACCCCACACTCGTCTTTGAATTTGTCGCTTCGCACAATCATCGTTTAGCTCTTCTGCAATAACTCCGGCACCAGATGCTCTCTCGTTTGCACGTGCAGCATCTTTTCCAGCGACCCTGCCCAGGCTTCCTTCAACTCCGACACCTTTGCCGACACCACGACTGCGCCGTTGTAAGTTATCTCAAAATTTTCTGCTTGGGTGCGGCCCCGACGGTCTGCTTTAAGACCGTATCTTACCGCAATAGATTGGATGTCTTTCACCTTACTTTCGTCACAAGTAAGGTAGATATGGCTTGCGTGCTCGGCAAAGAGGGCTATCTCGGGTGGCCATTGGCTGGAGCCAAGGTCAGCCTTCACGCCGAAACCGTGCTGAAAGGCCATTTCGCCCAATGCAACAGCAATGCCCCCATCGGAGATGTCATGAGCAGCGTTGACCAAGCCCTGGCTGGCCAGCTCGACCATACATTTCTGGAGCCGTGATTCAAGGTCGATATCTAGCGCCGGCGGCACACCCCAGACCGCTCCAAGGACTTCCTTGGCGTACTCGGAGGAGCCGAATTCCTGCTCGGTGTGGCTACATCCGCCCTTGTGCAGCACGAGGAGCGCTCCCCCGACCCCATGGAAGTGCGATGGAACGACTTTGTTCACGTCTTCAATGATGCCGACGATCCCGACGGTGGGGGTCGGGTAAATCCCTTCGCCTAAGGTTTCGTTATAGAAGCTGACGTTGCCTCCGGTGATGGGAGTTCCCAGCGCGGTACACGCTTCTGTCATACCGTCGATCACGGCGGAGAATTGGGCCATGATCTCCGGCTTCTCGGGATTGCCGAAATTCAAGCAATTCGTCGCCGCTACCGGGGTCGCGCCCGAACAGGCGACCTTGCGCGCGGCTTCTGCAACCGAATGCATCGCGCCGAGCTTCGGCTCCAGATAAGCCCAGCGGCTGTTGCAATCCAGCGCCATCGCCAAGCCACGCTTGGTTCCCTTTACGCGGATCACGCCCGCATCATCGCCCGGACCCTGTGCGGTGTTGGTCTGCACCATGGTGTCGTACTGCTCGTGGATCCAGCGCTTGGAGCAGATGTTCGGCGACGCCAGCAGTTTTTTGAACTCAGGCGTGAAGTCGCGGTTGGACTTTTCAAGCGAGATGTTCGCGGGCTTCTCGCGCGGAAACTTCGGCTTCCACTCGCCCACAGGACGTTTGTAAAGCGGGGCGTCGTCGGTGAGCGATTCGTTCGGAATCTCGGCGACTACTTTGCCGTGCTCGAGCACGCGCATGCGCGAGTCCTTGATCACGCGCCCTATTACGACAGCATCCAAGCCCCACTTGGCGAATATTTTCAGGACTTCCTGCTCGCGGCCTTTTTCCGCCACCAGCAACATGCGCTCCTGCGATTCGGAGAGCATGATCTCGTAAGAGTTCATGCCGGTCTCGCGCTGCGGCACGTTATCGAGCTCGATCTCAAGGCCTACGCATCCGCGCGCGCCCATCTCGCAAGTGGAGCACGTGAGGCCGGCCGCGCCCATATCTTGAATGCCGACCACCGCACCCGAGTGCATCGCTTCGAGACACGCTTCCAGCAAAAGCTTTTCCAGGAACGGGTCACCGACTTGAACGTTCGGACGCTTCGCTTCCGAACCCTCGCTGAATTCTTCGCTCGCCATGGTGGCGCCGTGAATGCCGTCACGTCCCGTCTTCGCGCCCACGTAGATCACGGGATTGCCTTCACCGGCGGCACGTGCGTAGAAGATCTCGTCTTTGCGCGCGAGTCCTAGCGCAAAGGCATTCACCAAAGGATTGTTCGAGTAGCAGTCTTCGAACTTCGTCTCGCCGCCGAGATTGGGAACCCCGAAACAGTTCCCGTATGAAGCGATCCCGCTGACCACGCCTTCGAGGATCGAGTGGTTCTTATGAATCGTTCCTTGGTCAGCCTTCGTACTCTTCCCTTTGGCAATCGGCCCGAAGCGCAGCGAATCCATCACCGCAAGCGGACGCGCGCCCATGGTGAAGATGTCGCGCAGTATGCCTCCAACTCCAGTCGCGGCGCCCTGGAACGGCTCGATGTAAGAAGGATGATTGTGCGACTCGATCTTGAAGGCGCAGACCCAACCGCCGCCGATATCGATGATGCCGGCGTTCTCGCCCGGCCCCTGCACCACCAGCTTCGAGCGCGTGGGCAAGCGCTTCAGATGGACGCGGGAAGATTTATAGGAGCAATGCTCGCTCCACATCACGCTGTAAATGCCGAGTTCGGTGAGGGTAGGCGTGCGACCCAGCGCCTTCAGAATCTTCTGATATTCCTCAGGCGTGATGCCGTGCTCCTCGATGATCTCGGGAGTGATGGCGGGAGAGTTATCGAGCGCTGTAGACATAGTGGGAAATCCTATTTTCTCATGCCAGAGCTGGATTTAGAATCGGCCTATGTATGAATACGAACAATTCGAAGGCCATGACACTGGCATGCGCGAGGAGATCAGCGAAATCGTAGGCAAGCGCATTATTGGGCTGGTAGCCAAAAAGCAGGACCGCGCTCCCCGGACACAATTGTTTTTGATGTTTGACGATGGCACGTACATCGAGCTGTACGGGACTTGTACGGGTGAAATCCAATGGTACCGGGGTTGCGACAAAGGCGGGCTAAAGGAAGTTGAGAGCTATGTCGAGAAGGGCTTTTCGCCGATCGCCGTCTTGAAATGCGCACGGCTGGACGGGTGAACCCTTTCCCGCCCCGCAGCATCTCACTCGAGTAATTAACGCACTAACGTCCTGATATAGATGTCAGGCCCGCTCAGGTAGCCGAGAAACCGCGGCTCCTGGGCTTTTTATTTTGCTGCTGATCCCACCTTCGGGAACCGCCGATAGAGGGTTGCGATCTCCCAGAAGATCGAGAGCGCAAATGCGGCCAGCACAATAATGAACGGGGTGTTCTCAAGCCGGTGCGCGGGATTGAGGTTTGCGCGGATGGCAAGGTGCATCACCAGCACCAGAAATGCCACGGTGATCACTGCCATCCACTCCATTTGCCGCTCCATGAATCTGAGAGACTCGGTTTTGCGCTCCGGCGCCAGCCAGTAATCCTTGTTGGGCAGGTTGATCATCGAAATCGGCATCCTGCTCAGCAACCGCGGCGTGAACATCAACAGCGCACTCAACAAAAGCAATATGAACCAAGACAACCCAAAGAAGAACTCGCGCGGGGCCCATCCGTTCGGGTTCGCTTGCGCACCGAAGTGCTGCGCTACTACAGCTGGTAATCGCGGATAGTAGTAAATAGTCTGCGTCGCATGCAGCAGCACGACCGTGATCCAGGCATAGAGGGGCTTCCATCCGGCTCGCATGGTGGCGCGATTGTCTCAGGTTTTTCTCCAGCTTGGAACCTCAGTTGGAACTACTGCTCGTAAATTTCATGATGGCGGGCGGGCAAACTGCTTTAGGATTGTCAGGAACGACACCGATGACGGAGAGCCTTCATGAGTAGGGGTGCGCTCGAATACCTGAGCGCCAGCGACTGGAACCTGATTGCATCGAAGTCGCAAAAGCTTTCTTTTGAGAAGGAACAGATTCTGATCCGCGAAGGGTCGGCGGCTAAGACCATATATCTCATTCGCTCCGGCAAGGTGCGGGTCGAACGCAACAACGGCGCCGGACGCGCCCTCCTGGTGATTCTCGGTGCCGGCGCGATCTTCGGAGAAATGGCCTTCATCGAAGACGCTCTCGCCAGCGCATCCGTGGTGGCCGATGGCAAGGTAGACGTGGATGCGATCGAAGTCGCCGAACTCAAGCAGATGTTCGAAGCCTTCCCGCACTTCGGAGCGCGCTTCTATCGCTCGGTTGCCGTAACTCTCTCGCAACGCCTGCGCGAGACCTCTGGCCTGCTCGCCAAAGCCAAGAACTCCTCCAAGTAGCTCAGCCAATCCGACGCACACCACTTTGGTAGTCTGTTGGTTCGCATGGCGAACCCTGCCTCCAAGTCCGTTATCGTCGGCACTGCCGGACACATTGACCATGGAAAGACCGCGCTGGTAAAGGCACTTACCGGGATTGACGCCGACCGCCTGGAGGAAGAAAAGCGGCGCGGCATCACCATCGATCTCGGCTTTGCTCATCTCGAGCTGTCAGGACCAAATGGCGAAAAGCAGCGCTTAGGCTTCGTTGACGTGCCCGGACACGAGCGCTTCGTTCGCAACATGCTGGCCGGCGTTGGAGGGATCGACCTCGTCCTGTTCATCGTTGCCGCAGACGAAGGCGTGATGCCGCAGACGCGCGAGCACTTCGACATCTGCCGGCTCCTCGGCCTTGAGCGCGGCATAACAGTTGTCACAAAGTCGGATCTGGTGGATGCGGCCACGCTCGAATCGCTGAAGCAGGAACTGGCGGACTATTTTCGCGGTTCATTCCTCGACGCCGCAACAGCGCCCATGATCGCGGTGAGCACAAAGACCGGCGCAGGCCTGGACGAGTTGAAGACTGCGCTTGCGAAACTGGCCGCTGCAACGCCTACTCGCGACGCCGATGCCTTCTTCCGTCTTCCCATCGACCGCGTCTTCGCCATGAAGGGCTTCGGCACCGTGGTCACCGGCACATTGATCGCGGGAAAGGTACGCAAGGAAGAAGAGGTCGAGGTCTTTCCCACGGGCAAGCGATTGCGAGTCCGCGGCGTTCAGGTACACGATGAGCAGGTAGAGGAAGCGCGCGCGGGCCAGCGCACGGCGCTTAATCTCGCTTCGGTCGAAAAAGAAGAGCTTGCCCGCGGCATGATGCTGGCTGCCCCAAACACTTTTCGCAGTACCGATCGCGTAGACGTAACCCTTTCGCTGCTGCGGAACGCCAAGCCTTTAAAGGACCGCGCGCGCGTCCACTTCCACTGCTACACAGCAGAGATGATTGCGGAAGTGCATCTTCACAAAGGAAAGCAGCTCGGTGCAGGCGAATGCGGATTTGCGCAACTTCGACTTGCGAAGCCTGTGCCCCTGCTGCCTGGCGATCGCTTCATTGTCCGCCAGTTCTCGCCCGTGGTTACGATCGGGGGCGGAACGGTCCTGGACAATGCTCCTGAACGCAGGCGCTGTGAGGAAAGTGAACCGTTTTTATCGACCATGCAGACGGGCGATCAAGGTGCGAAGCTGCGCGCCCGCATCGTTCGGCGTCACGATTTCGGCATCAGCTTGCAAGCACTCGTCGCCGAGACGGGCTTGCGACCCGAAGTGATTTTGCAAACGCTTCGGCCTGACCTCGCGAGCGGCTCAATAACGCAAGTGGCCGGCTTTTATATCCATAGCGCCAGCCTTGCCGGCTTTGCCTCGTACATGCTCGAAACGGTCACGACTTTTCACCGCGAGAACGCTCTCGTCGCCGGCATCAGCAAAGAGCGGCTGCGGGAGCAACTCGGACTCGGCCATCCCAAGGAGATTTTCGCAGCAGCGCTCGACCGGCTTGTTCAGGAAAAGAAACTGCAGATGTCGGGAGAGCTTGTGGCGCTTGCCGGCCGAACCGTCACGATGAAAGATGACGAAGCCCAATCGAAGACGACGATCGAAAGGGCCTTCGCAACGGCGGGACT
>JADMIO010768844.1_pt1 | contig 16753 bp, 11 predicted proteins | sample 8958161 | NCBI WGS metagenome assembly JADMIO01 (sample SAMN16585339, study PRJNA669376) | soil metagenome | isolation source: Crop rotation soil | place: USA: Cullars Rotation, Alabama | collected 2011
CGCAAGTCGCGCCCTTGTTGGCATTGCTGCAAAACGCGCCGGCGACTGACGCGCATTTGCGGCACACGGCGCGCGTGGCATTGCGCAATCAATTGACTGACACGACAGCCTGGAGCGCTATGCAAAAAACGCCGTTGCCGGAGAGTTCGATTGAAATCCTGGTGGGGATCGCGCCGGGCATTCCCATATCGGCCGCGGCGGAATTCCTCGTGGATCATCTCGATAAATTGCCGTCGCAGCCGGACGCGCAACAGAAAGCGCTCAAACATGTGGCTCGTTATGCGCCGTCGCAGAAAACCGATCGGCTGGCGAAATTCATGCAGGACAACGCGAAGGGCGACGTCGATTTGCAATTGCAGATTCTCGACGGCGTTCAGCAAGGGTTTGCTCAACGTGGTTTGGAGCCGTCTGCCGCGATTCGCAAGTGGGCGGTCGATTTGGCGGGCGATGTTTTGGATGAAAATCCGGCCTGGAGCACGGAACTGGTCCCTGGCGCGAAGCCGGGCAAAAGTCCGTGGTTCTTGCAACGGCGCGCGTCGGCGGATGGGAAGAAGAGCGAACAGTTTGTGTGCAGTTTGCCGGCGGGGGGAGAAGCATTGACGGGCATCCTGCGGTCGCGGGCTTTTGATGTGCCCGGAAAAATTTCTTTTTTCATGGCGGGACATGACGGTTATCCCGACAAGCCGGCTGGCAAAAAAAATGTGATTCGGTTGCGCGACGAAAAGACGCGCGAAATTTTGGTGGAAGCGTATCCGCCCAGAAACGATCTCGCGCAGGAAGTGGTTTGGATTTTGGACGCCGCAAAAGGGCGGCGGGGATTTTTAGAGGTGACGGACGCCGATACGGGCGATGCCTACGCGTGGCTGGCGGTCGGCCGTTTTGAGCCGAATGTGGCCCCGTTTCCGCGTATTGATCCGAATCAAATCGCAGCCCGCCAAAAATCGGCAGCGGAATTGGCGACCAAGTTCAAGGCGGCTTCATTACAATCGAAACTGGAAGCGGCGTTGCTGCGGAGCAATACCGAGATGGAGGCGCGTCCGGCGCTGGCAAGCGCGTTGTTGACCTTGAAGCCGGACGATGTGCTTGTGGCCCTGGCCCCTGTGTTGGGAGAAAGCGTGGTTACGTCCGGACTTCGCGACCGCTTAACGAAAGCGGTGGTTCAGCGAAGCGACGCCGAGCCATTGATGATTGAACTGTTGCGCGAGGCTCCATTCCGCGTGCAGACGAAAATGGCTCAGGCTTTGGCGGGGTCCAACGTGGGCGCCGAAAAATTGATGAAGCTGATTGAGGAAAGCCAGGCCTCGCCACAATTGCTTTTGGATCGCACGACCGCGGACAAGATCGCCGGTCTAAAAAACACAAATGTGATTGCCCGTTTAAAAAAAGCGACCACCGGACTCTCCGCGAATGAAGCGGCGCAAAAGTGGATCGATCAGCGGCGCGCGGAATTTAAGCCCGGTCCGAACGCGGCCGTGGAAGGCAAAGCCGTGTTCACGCAAAATTGCGCGGTTTGCCATCGCATCGGCACGGAAGGGAATTTGGTCGGGCCGCAATTGGATGGCATTGGCAATCGTGGTTTGGAGCGATTGCTGGAGGACGTGCTGGATCCAAATCGCAACGTGGATCGAGCGTTTCGCACGCACATCATTTCTCTGAAGGATGGCGACGTTACGGTTGGCTTGCCTCGCCGCGAGGAAGGTTTGGTTCTGATCATTGCTGATGCGTTGGGAAAAGAGATCAGCATTCCCAAGGCGAAGATCGAGTCGCGGCGGGAGTCGGAAACTTCAGTGATGCCTTCGAATTTTGGAGATATTATACCGCCGGAGGATTTTCAGAAGTTGATGGCGTTTTTGTTGTCGAAGCGGACGGAGTAGGCGCAGCGCTTCGGCTTAGGTGACAAATCGAGAGAGAGGTTTATGAAGGCATTGGTTTTGATTTTAACATTGCTAATCGCGTTTTCGAATTATCAGCAAGATGCGCGTGGTCAGGAGAAAAGGAGGCATAGTCAAAGAGCAAAAGAGGCATTGGATTCTGCGATCGAACTTTTAAAAAAGGAGCTTTCGGGCGGGAACAATCCCCATTTTCCGGATGCCGAAAAACTATTTCGAAAAGCTGTTCAAGAGGGTCCGGAGTCGGATGAGGGAACGACCGCTTTTGTTTGGATTGCTGCTTTCGACCTGGAAAAAGTCCAAAGTAATGTGGACCTGAAAAAGATAACAGACGGCACTAAGGGAATCCGGGAGCGATTAAAGACGCATTTCAAAAATGATACATCTTCATGGCAGCCGAAAGTGGCAAAGCTCTTATCGGTCGCCACTCTCTTTCTTGACAAAAACTGGCCTGAACTTGAACTCGGAGTAAATGATATTTTAAAAAATATAGATTCCTACAAAAATGAGAAAGACCCGATGTTTGAGGATTTCTGGCGAATTCGTGGCTCGCGGCTATCTGATTTAGAACCCGAATACGCCTATTTATTGGTTATGGCAAATGCCTTTCAAGGTCACCTTGACCTAGCAATACAGAAAGCCAAAGCCATAGAGAAACAATTTCCGGACTGGAGTAAAAGAGGTGGTGTTGACGGTCACATCGAGCTAATGGAAACAGGACAAGTTCCCTGGAAACTTTGATTTCGGTGGAAAAGGGCGGGGGATTGGCCGTGTGGAAGGTCGGCTCTGGTCATCGCCGATGCGGAGGGAAAAGAGATTAGTATTCCCAAGGCGAATATTGAGTCGCGTCGGGTGGAAACGTCAGTGATGCCTTCGAATTTTGGAGATATCATACCGCCGGAGGATTTTCAGAAGCTGATGGCGTTTTTGTTGTCGAAGCGGACGGAGTAGGCGTTTTGTACGCATTGAGCGCGGTATAGTTCGGGCGGGCGACGTGCGCTCGCGGCGCGGTGAGACACCGCGCCCTACCTTTTTTGCGTTCTATGCTTCCGGACGTTTCCAGGGCGCGCGGTATGGGCGGCGTAGAAGAGCGGTAGCTTCTTTGTCGTTGAGGACAGCTTTTTTGGCGTGATCGTAGCGCAACGTCCGGCCCAGTTTCATGGCGTTGTTGGCGAGAATGCATGACGCTGTGGAGATGTGGCCTTGTTCGATGTCGGCGACTGGTTTGCCGCGGGACGCGATGTTTTCGAGAAGATTTTGCATGTGGCCGCGCACCGCGGGGGCGACGTGGATTTCAATATCCTTTTCGGTTTCGTCTTCCGGAAATTTTTCGCGTTGCCGTTTGTAATCGGCGAATTCATTCCATTTCTTGCTGAGGCGCGGGCCATTTCCCTGCGGGATGAAGTCGTAGCTTTGCACGCTTCCTTTTAGAGTGCCTTTGTCGCCATAGAGGGTGAAGCCCCAGGGATATTCCGGATCGGCGGAACGGCCCCAGGAGCGATGTTGCCAGACGACTGTTAAGTCATCGAATTCAAACGTCGCGGATTGCGTGTCCGAAATATTTGCTTTGCTTTCCTTATCGACGAAGATGCCGCCTTCGGAACTGATCGATTTCGGCCAGCCCAGGTCAAGAATCCAGCGCACGGTATCCAGCATGTGCACGCACATATCGCCGACAATGCCGTTCCCGTATTCCATGAAGGCGCGCCAGCTTCGCGGGTGAATCAGTTTATTGTAAGGCCGCATGGGTGCGGGGCCGGTCCACATTTCGTAATCGAGATTCTCAGGCGGCGTGGAATCTGGTGGATTCTCGCGGGCGCGCATGTGGTAGTAGCAATAAACTTCCGCGTGGGAAATTTTTCCGAGCTTGCCTGCCTTGACGATTTGCTCGCGCGCCTCGATCAGGTGCGGCGTGCTGCGGCGTTGGGTGCCGATTTGCACGACGCGATTGTGTTTGCGCGCGGCGGCGAGCATGGCTTCGCCTTCGAGGACATCGACGCTGATCGGTTTTTGGCAGTAAGTGTCCGCGCCCGCTTCGCAAGCCGCGATCATGTTCAAGGCATGCCAATGATCCGGCGTGGCAATCAGGCAGATATCGAGATCCTTTTCTTTCAACATCTCGCGGTAATCCGTGAAAGTCCGGGGCCGTTTGTGCGACGCCTGCCGTTCTGCGACTGCGTCGGCGGCGTTTTCGAGCATGATGCGATCCACATCGCAGAGCGAGACGACGTTCACGGGCGCCACCTGGATCAGGCGGAAAAGATCAATCTTCCCGTACCAACCCGTGCCGATGAGTCCAACGCGTTTTTTGGCGCCGATTTCGGCAACGTCCGCGCCGCTCAGACCCAGGGAAGAAACGGCAAGAGCAGCCGTGCCAGAGGATTGCAGGAATCTACGACGGTTCATGGGATTGAGTTACTTCACTCCACCGGGAAGATCAATCCGGGCAAGGGTGATTTTTTCGTAAGGCGATTTTTCGCCGCGTTCGTAAAGGCAGTAGATGGAATAGTCCTTCGTGGCCAGCGACGAATAGGCTGATGGGCCCGAGTTGATAGTTTTGAGGATCGTCCATGTTTTTCCCTCATCCCGGCTAAGACGAACGGTGAGATTTTCCCGCTTTTTGCTGGCGCAGTTGGAAAAAAGAATCTGGCTGGGATTCCAACTCAAACGCAACAGGCTCCCCTGGCACACGGGATCAACCAGTTCGCGGTCGAGGGTGACTGGAGACCAGGTTTCGCCTGCATCTTTGCTGGTGGCGATGGCGCGGGCGTTCTGCCCGTGATAGGAGCGCATATTATGCAAGATGGTTCCATCGGTGAGTTCGACCAGGGTTGATTCATTGGTTTTTTCCTCTTCAATACCGCCAATCTGCCAGGTTTTTCCATGGTCATCGGAATAGATAGCGTGGGATCGATATGGATGCTTGCCGGGATCGGAATGGTCAGAATGGTTCGCCGGAATCAGTAAGCGGCCGGGATGTGGTCCGCGAGCCAGTTGAATGCCATTGCAGGGACCGGAGGCATACCATCGCCAATGTGTTTTTTTGACTGAGGCGGTGATTTCGCGGGGTCGCGACCAGGTGGCGCCATGGTTGCGGCTCTCCTGCACGAAAACTCGCCGTCCAGCAGCGCTCTTCCCATTCATAATGGCGTTTTCGGTGTCGGTACCGAGGCTCCAGTTAGAGAGGAGAAAGATCGCTCCAGTTTTATAATCGACCACTGGCGCGGGGTTGCCGCAGACGTTATTCGAATCGAAATAAACCACCTGCAGCGGTTGCCAGGTCTTGCCGTCGTCCAGCGACCGCTTCAAAAGGAGATCAATGGCTCCCGAATCGGCCTCGCTATGGCGGCGGCCTTCACAAAAAGCGAGGAGATGGCCGTTCGTCGCCACGATCAAAACCGGGATGCGAAAAGTATGATACCCTTCGGTCCCAGCCACAAAAATATCCGACTGTCGTAACGGAGATTCAGCAAGAACGATTCGGACAAGGGTGGCGACAACGCAGAGGATGCGTCCAAAGTTGAACATATTCCATCTATGGTTTGGGATTGGCCGGTCGGGCAAGATAAAATAGGTTTGCAGCGAGGCATTTGCGGTACAAACTCTGCTTGACCAACGGGGTGGATTGAATGAGAGTTCCGCCTGTTTTTACGCGTTGCCCAGGTCGAAAAAGTCGTTCCTGTACCGTCGCGCCCTGAGAACCGGAGTTAGAAGAAAGTCATATGATTCGATTGTTTGTTGGCCTGGTGGCGTTGTCTTGTGTTCTGGCAACTTCCGCCGCTGAATGGGTCAAAATCGGTGGCCACGAGGCTCATCCGACGCGGGTGCTGGCGAGATTAAAGCCGGCGCAAAATCTCGCGCGCCTGGCGGTTGTGGCGCCGGATGCCGACGTGAAGCGGAAGTATTCGGAAGTTCCCGGTTTGGTCGTGATCGAATTAAAGGATCAGGCGAAACTCAAAGCGGCTGTCGCGGGTGACGCTGATCCTGCCGCCGCGTTGAAAAAGACAATCAACGATTTGAAGGCGACCGGCGCTTTTCTATATGTCGAGCCTGATTGGGCTGTTTATCCGGACCTGACTCCGACCGATCGGCGGTTTACCGACGGAACTTTGTGGGGTTTGCGAAATACAGGGCAGTTTGGTGGCGTGCCCGGGGCGGACATTAAGGCGCCTCAAGCGTGGGATATCAGCACGGGCGATACGAACATGGTCGTCGCAGTGATTGACACAGGCGTGAATTACAAACACCAGGATCTGGCTGCGCAAATGTGGCATAATCCTGATGAAATTCCCGGCAATGGCATCGACGACGATAACAATGGATTTATCGATGACGTTTACGGGATTAATTCAATTCTCGATAACGGTGATCCATTGGATGACAACGGCCATGGATCGCATTGTTCTGGAACGATTGGGGCTGCGGCGAATAATAGTTTTGAGCACGTGGGTGTAATTTGGAAAGTGCAGATCATGGCCTTAAAATTTCTCTCCGCGGAAGGTCCCGGCGCCATTTCAGATGCTGTTCAGTGCTTGAATTACGCCCTTTCGAAAAAGGTGAAGCTTTCCAGCAATAGCTGGGGCGGTGGGGGCTATAGCCAGGCGATGTTCGATACGATTGAAGCAGGACGGCAACAGGGGCATTTGTTTATTGCGGCAGCCGGCAACGACAGCAGCGATAATGATCAGGATCCGGCTTATCCGGCTTCTTACGACCTGGATAATATTATTTCGGTGGCGGCTCTGGATCGCCGGGATGAACTGGCCGACTTTTCAAATTACGGATTGAAGAGCGTGGATATTGGCGCGCCGGGCGTTGAAATCTTCTCGTGCTGGTTCGGCGAAACCAATGCTTACAACATCATCCAGGGCACCAGCATGGCCTGCCCGCACGTGTCCGGCGCGGCGGCGTTGTCCTGGTCTACCGATTTGACAGCTTCATACTCGGAGATTCGTGATCGTATTCTGCAAACTGCCGTGCCGATTCCGTCTTTGGCTGGAAAGACGTCGACGGGTGGGCGGTTAGATGCCTTCGCCGCGATGGGTGGCGACGTCGATGGGATTCTAGAACTTTCGGTTTTGCCGCCATCGGGGACATTTTTCGGCGTTGGCAGCCAGCAGATAGTTCAGGTGAAAGTGCGTGATGCGCTGCTCGTGAATGATGCCACCGTGGTCGGGCGCTTTAATAATCAGACAATTAATTTCCTGAACGATGGGAATGCGCCCGACACCAGCACGAATGATGGAACTTACACCGCGACACTCATAATTCCAGCGTCGCCTGGCGCCTATACCCTGGCCCTGGATGTGAAGGCTCCCGGCAAAGCGGACGCTCACCTGGATGTCAATTACTCCGCTTTGGTTGCGAGCCAGAATGATTACTTTGCGCGCGCTATCCGCATTCCAGCCGTCGGGGGCATCCGGGAAGGTGATAATCGTTTGGCGACCCCGGAACCGGGTTCCTTCCCTGGAGCTCCAGGCTATGGTCCGGACATTGGCGAACCGTTGCACGCGGGAGTTTCGAACACCCGTTCGCTCTGGTGGAGTTGGTCGTCGCCGACCGCAACCCCTGTTATTATCGATACCGCAGGAACCTCATTCGACGACGACGCGGTGCTCGGCGTTTACACGGGAGGCAGTGTTAGCACGCTTTCTGAGGTGGGATCTGCCGTAGCCTCGGTTAATGGTCCAAATGGAACGCGCGCTCCATTCGTTAAGTTCGTCGCGGAACCGACAGTGACTTACTGGATTGCCGTGGCCCAAAGCCAGCTTGGCACCAATTCTCCCGGTCGTGTGACGGTCCGCGTTGAGCCAAACGGCGACATCGATTCCACGCCTCCGATCGTTCAAGTGACGAATATCCTGAGCGGAACATTTTATCGTTCCGCTGACAACACTCTGATCTTGAAAGGAAACGCGAGTGACCCGGGCCCGAGCGCGTCGGGAGTGGCGTCGGTTCAGATTAAAGGTCCAAATGACCAGGTCTTTGGCATCGTGGAAGGAACTACAAACTGGGTTTCTCAGCCCATTCAGTTGTCGCCAGGGATGAATGTCATCGAAGTGACGGGCTTCGACCGCGCGGATAATCAGGCGGTAATTCAACAAATCTTCATTACCTATTTGGAGCAAACGGTTTCAAACGATCTTTTTGGCTATTCAACTACGATCCTTGGAAACACCGGCGAGGTAACTGGCAGCAATACAAATGCAACGAAGGAAAGTTTGGAGCCGGCTCACGCCGGTAACCAGGGCGGTCATTCGGTGTGGTGGAATTTCAGTCCGCCGCAAGACGGAATTTTATTCCTCAGCACAGAAGGTTCGGACTTCGACACGTTGCTGTCCCTTTATACCGTCGCGGATAAAGATTTGGACCGGTCTTTGTCGAAGCTAATCCTCGTGGGCCAAAGCGATAACGTGGAACCGAACACCTATAGCGAAATTACGGCCACCGTTTCCTCCAATCGGATTTATTATATCGCGGTGGATGGGTTCGGGGCGGCGGTGGGAACTGTTCACCTGCGCTATGATTTGACGCCGATGACCGTTTTTCCGGTGACCACCGTTGCGCTCCCGGGAGGAACGATATCGCCGGCGGGCACGACTTTGTTCCCGGAGGGTTCCGCCGTCACTATTTCCACGACGCCGGAGCAGTATCGTCAGTTGCAGACGTTCTCGGTGACCATCACCAATGCGCAAAGTGGCGCTGTCAGCAGTTTTGTGACGAACTCGCCGACCTTCACCTTCGAAGTGGTGGGCGGGGCCAGCATTACGGCGGAATTCGGCCAGAAGGTTTACACGGACGACTTTGAATCGAAGACATTCTTCCGGTTGCCATGGATGGTGGAAGGCAACTGGGTGGTCGAGCAGGTGGAAACCAACGCCACGACCCATGCCGGCTCCTACGTTGCTCGCACCAAGAACATGCAGAACAACTCCGTCGCTTCTTTGGTTTTGGTGACCAATCTCCTCGCTGGGAAAGCGAGCTTCGAATATCGAATCAGCACCGAAACGAACTATGATCGGGTCGAGTTCCTGATGGATAACGTGGTTTTGGCGACGTGGTCGGGCGAGGTTCCCTGGAGTGTATTCAAGTTCGACGTGCCGCTGAAGGAAACCGGGGCGACCACCAAACTCGAATGGCGTTATACCAAAGATTTCTCAGATGCCAAGGGGCTGGATTCTGTCTTCATTGACAACATCGATCTGCCATTGGCACTGCCGCCGCCGATCACGCTCAGCATCAATCGCAGCACGTTCCAGATCAGTGTGACGGGACCGCCAAACTCGGACCTTCAATTGTTGTCTTCTGATAATCTTGAGACATGGGTTGACGCCGTCGAGGCGACGACCACACCTTCCGGCAAGGCGACCTTCAATATTCCGCCTTTTAGCGGGACGCAACGCTTCTACAAAGTGTCTCTTATCCAATAAGGGATGGAATTAAAACTGACCTTTACGGGAAGGAGCGCTTCCCGTAACTTGCGCCCATGTCGAAGCCGGTAAAGGCCGCCGGGGCTGAAAACCCGGTGGCGGCTGAAATATCGTTCGAGGAAGCGATCAAAAAGCTCCAATCTGTTGTGGAATCAATGGAGAGCGACGATCTTCCGCTGGAATCCCTCCTGACTCAATATGAGGAAGGGGTGCGATTGCATCAGCTATGCCGGGAACGCCTGGCGGCGGCTGAAGTGCGCATCCAGCAGATAGAAAGGGACGCGGCCGGACGATTGACCGCCAAGCCGCTCGATGTAGTTAGTCATTCGAAAATATGAGCCGATTCCTGGACATGGTGGACGATCCATCACACATCAAAAAATTGACGCAACCTCAGTTGACGCAGTTGGCGGAGGAACTTCGCCAGGAGTTGATCACCAAGCTTTCCAAGCATGGCGGCCATCTCGGGCCGAACTTGGGCGTCGTCGAATTGACACTGGCGTTGCATGCGGTTTTCTCAACGCCTAAGGACAAATTTGTTTGGGATGTGAGCCATCAGTCCTATGTGCATAAATTGCTGACGGGGAGGAAGAACCGCTTTCACACCATTCGCACTACGGATGGCTTGAACGGCTTTTCGCTGCGGACCGAAAGTGAACACGATTGTTATGGCGCGGGCCATGCCGGCACGGCCTTGTCTGCGGCCCTTGGCATGGCGGCGGCGCGCGACCAGCGCGGGAGCGATGAGCATGTCATTTCCATTTTCGGCGATGCGGCTCTGACCAACGGGATTTCCTTTGAAGCGCTCAATAACATCTCGCACACGACGAAACGCTTCATCGGCATTCTGAATGACAACGAATGGAGCATCGCGAAGAACGTTGGCGCCATCGCGTCGTATTTGAACAAGCTCATCACGCATCCGCGCTACAATCAGTTGCGCAAAGATTTCGAGAGATGGATGAAGCGCGTGCCCAAGGGCGATATCGCGCAGAAGCTTGGCCATAAGGCGGAGGAGGCTTTGAAGGGGGCCGTGACGGAAGTTTCCCTGCAGCACACCCCGGCGCAAATTGGCGCCGATGGCCGCGGCGGTTTCGGCAGCAGTCTGATTTTTGAGGAAATGGGCCTGCGTTACCTGGGGCCGATTGACGGACACGACCTGCCTTTGCTGATCTCCTCGCTCGAATACGCCAAGACCTGTGACGTGCCGGTGGTTCTGCACGTGCTCACGAAAAAAGGCAAAGGTTACGAAGCGGCCATTCAGTTTCCGGAAAAGTTCCATGGCACCGGGCCATATGATGTCGCCACCGGCAATTCCCCCGCCGCCAAGCCCGGCGCCGCGCCCAATTATCAGGATGTTTTCGGCCAGATGACGGTGCGCCTTTGCCAAAAGGATTCGTCGATTGTCGGCATCACCGCCGCCATGCCGACCGGCACCGGTTTGAAGGCATTGGAAAAAGCGATGCCGGCCCGTTATTATGATGTGGGCATCGCGGAAGAGCACGCGGTGATTTTCGCGGCGGGCATGGCAACGATGGGTTTTCATCCCATCGTGGCGATCTATTCGACCTTTCTGCAACGGGCTTACGACTGCATCATTCATGATGTCGCCCTGCAGGATCTGCCGGTGATTTTTTGCATGGACCGTGCCGGCCTTTCCGCCAACGACGGCCCGACGCATCATGGTCTCTTCGACATTTCCTATCTCCGCTGTGTGCCGAACATCATTTGCATGGCGCCGAAGGATGAGGACGAACTGTGCGATATGATGTTCACCGCCAGCCTCCAAAAACACGCGACATTCATCCGTTACGCGCGTGGCGCGGCCGAAGGCGTGCCGCTTAAGGAAATGCCCAAGGTCCTGGATGTCGGCAAAGCGGAAGTGATTGAGAATTTTTCAAACAATGGCGGGCGCCGGGTGGTCTTCTTTGCCATTGGCAATATGAACAGCGTGGCTCGCAAAGCTGCGGCGCACCTGCAGGCGGAAGGTTACGATGTGGCCTTGATCAATCCGCGCTTTTTCAAACCGCTCGATGGCGAAGTGCATGATTTCTTCGCGCGCGCCGCGGATCTCGTCGTGACGATGGAAGACCACGTCCTGCCCGGCGGCTACGGCAGTCTCGTGGTGGAGCGTCTTTCCGACCAGGGAATCACCACGCCAGTCCATCGCATCGGTTGGCCCGATCAATTCATCGAACACGCATCTTCCGTCGATTATCTCCGCACCAAATATGGACTTACCGCCGAAGCCGCGGTTGCCGCGGTGAAATCACGGCTGGAGCCGTCAGCGGCGATTGCCGAAGAGACAAATCGATTGGCTGTGGCTTAAGGGAACGGGCTCAGTTCGCTAAGGTTTTTGAGCCTTGCGATTGCGAGCCAGCTTTCGGTCCGATTTCGAAACAAATTCCTTCGTTATCTCTTTGAGATAGGAAGGAATTGTTTTGCCTCGTTCCGCGGCTCGCAATTGCGCTTCGCTTCGTTTTCGACTGCGCGCGATGGCGGCATTAACTGCTCTTTTTCTTTCGGCCGCTCCCGCCTTTTTTCTTAGGCACTTTCACGCCATCCCGTCGGGCTTCTGAGAGGCCGATGGCAATCGCTTGTTTTCGATTCTTTGGCTTGTTCTTTTTACTGTGTTTCAGCCGATGCATTTCCTGCTTCACGTAGTTGCCAGCCTGCGTGCTCGCTTTTTTGCCGGCTCGTTTGTCTTTAGCCGCGCCTTTGCGGGCTGTTTTTGTTGGCATTCAATCCCTCCTGTTAAAATTGCTCTTCCCTCATGTGTTGCGTGAACCATCCCGCCGCTGCTTCCGCCACCGCTTCCAGGGCGCCCGGCTCTTCAAAAAGATGTGTCGCGTTCGGAATAATTTTCAATTCCTTCTCGCAGGTTAGTTGATCGAAGGCTTGCTGATTCACTTCCAATACCCCTTTGTCTGCGCTTCCGACCATTAGCAATGTGGGCGAGGTAACGCGCGGCAGCGCTTCGCCAGCCAAATCTGGACGTCCTCCCCTCGACACCACGCCGGCCACCGGCATCTCCGCGGCGGCCACGAGCGCGGCTCCGCCTCCGGTGCTGGCTCCGAAAAATCCCAAATACTTGTCTGGCAACTGGCGATGCACGAATTGCGCCGCGGCCAGCAAGCGGGACGCGAGCATTTGAATGTCGAACCGCAAATGGCCGGTGTGTTGTTCGGCGTATTCCTCCTGTTGCGTGAGCAAATCGAAGAGGAGTGTGCCGTGATTGCGCCAGCGTAGCGTGCGTGCGACCAATTGATTTCGGCGGCTATGCCGGCTGCTGCCGCTCCCGTGCGCGAAGATAACGACGCCTTTGGCGCGGGCCGGCACCACCAGCTCGCCTTCCAATTCGACGCCGTCCGCGGAAATGATAATTTCAGCTTGAGCCTGCGATGTTTCAGTCAGAGTCATCATAATTTCTTAAGTGTGAGCATGGACGTTTTCGGACAGAAGCTCGCAAACCTCCGCATCCGTCGTTTGCGAAAAATCATCGTACCAGGCGCCGACCGCCTGAAAATCTTCGGGCTGGATCGCGCAGATGACGCGATCGGCTTCATCTCGAATGCGCGCGCATGAATCCGGCGCGCCCACCGGAACAGCCACAATAATTTCTCTCGCGTTTTTTTGGCGAAGAGCGGCGATGGCCGCGCGCATGGTCGAGCCCGTGGCGAGGCCGTCATCGACCAGGATCACATTTTTCCCTTCGACGTTCAGCGGCGGCAGATCACCGCGATATTCGCGTTCGCGCCTTTCCAATTCGAGTTGCTCACGAGCGGCGGTGGCATCGATTTCTTCTTCCGAAATTTTCAAACGATGAACGACCTCGTCGTTAATCACTCGCGCCCCGCCGGAGGCAATCGCTCCCATAGCCAGCTCTTCATAACGCGGCACGCCGAGTTTGCGAACGATGAAAACGTCGAGGGGAAGATCCAAAATCCTGGCAAGTTCAAAACCAACCGGCACACCGCCCCGCGGCAGGGCCAGGACCAGCGCATTTGGATCATGAGAGTAGGCTCGCAGATGCCGAGCCAACGCCTGTCCAGCTTCCCGGCGGTTGGTGAACCGTAACCCCGCCCCAACCTCCGACGCGCACCGCCAATTGTCTATACAGGGGAAATGCCGACTTCGGCATCAGCGCGGATGGGAGACTCTCCCCGACAGGATGGGGCCTTATTCGCAACTTCTTTAAAATCTTTATCGCCGCCAAGGACTTCTTTCACAGCATTGAGAATTTCCTCGCGTAAAAAGGGCTTGTTTAGGGTCACTTTGGCCCCAAATTTTCGAGCCAATTTTAGGTAATCCGTGTTTGAATAACGCCCCCCGCCGGACATCGCGATCACTTTTGCCTTCGGCGAATGCCTGCGCAGCTCCAAAATCATCTGTAAACCCTCTTTTTGAGGCATAACAATGTCGGTTATGACCAAATCCGGGTTGGATCTGCGGAAAAGGTTCAATCCCTCATCCCCATCGCTCGCAGGAATAACGTTATAGCCTGCCTTGGCCAAAGTCTGGTGAAGCAGTTCCCGGACGCAATTGTCGTCCTCAATTAGAAGTATTTGCGAGCTCATGGCTTGGTTTAGCTAAAGAGTGTTTAGCAGCAATTGGACCATTCTTGCGAGTGGGCGCCGCCTGGACGCGAGGTGAATTGCTTTTTGCAAATGGTTGCGGTGTAATCGTCGCATGGGCGCACAATGGAAGCAGGCCGGCCGTGAAGAAAACGCGCAAAAGCGCGGGCAGATGGTCGGTAAAATCGTGAAGGAAATCCTGGTCGCCGCCAAACTGGGCGACCCCAACCCGGAAAGTAATCCGCGTTTGCGCGCGGCGGTCGAATCGGCGCGCAAGCACTCGGTGACACGCGACACCATCGAGCGCGCGATCAAAAAAGGCTCCGGCCAGCTCGATGAGCAGGTGAATTACGAAACCGTTATGTATGAAGGTTTCGCGCCCGCGAAAGTCCCCGTCATTGTGGAATGCCTGACTGATAACAAAAACAGGACCGCCTCTGATATTCGGCGCTTGTTCAAGGAGGGACACTTGGGCGCCATCGGAAGCGTTGGCTGGATGTTCGATCGCATGGGCGTCGTGGAGGCGCATCATGCCGACAAAACCCAGGACATTGAAGGCGCGGCTATTGAAGCTGGCGCAGAAAATGTCGAGGTTGTGACGGCTGGAGTTCCTGAAGGTCACGTGGGCGCCAGGTTTTACACGGGACCAACCCACCTGGATGAGGTGGCCAAATTTTTGGCCGCGGCCAAATGGACGATCACCACGTCCGAGTTGAGTTACATCGCCAAAAATCCGGTGGAAGTGACCGACGAGGAAAAGAAGCATGTGACCGAATTTTTAAATGCGATCGATGAACATGATGACGTGCATCGCATTTACACAGCGCTGAAGTAGCGCCGCGACGAAAATATTGTGAGCGAGGAAAAAATTGAAATGACGCCAGCGCCCGGAGCACGGGCGCTTCGTTTTGTCGGCGACAAGGCGCGATTTCAATTGCGGGGCGGCCCCGCCGGAGCGCGCGGTTTTTTGCGGACGAACATCGGCCGGGCGGCCGCCTTGCGCGCGGAAATCATCGAGGCCCATAACCAACAAATCGCCGCGCATGGGTTGCCGGTGGCGCATCGTCCGGCCATGCCGGTGCTGCAGGGAGCTTCCTGGCGCGACATTCCGATGCGCAAAAATGGGAACGATTGGGAAATCGAGTTGGCCCTGGGCGAGGTCGGATATTTTCAGGCCAAGGCATTCTTCATCGATGAGAAGGGCCGCCAGCATTGGCCGTGGGGCCCGAACGCCGGCATCGCGGTTCATCCTGATTTTTATCGTTCAGGAAATACGATTTATTGCGCCTTCCCGCGCATGTTCGGCCCGACCAAAGCGCTGAAGGTTACGATTGATGAACAAAGGGAAGGCGATTTGCGGCAACTGGATCGTGTCGGCTACACCGTAATTCCGCCCTCGGGAAAATTGCGCGACCTGGCTCGCGAATTGCCACACATCGTGCAAACACTCGGTTGCCGAATTCTGCATTTGCTGCCGGTCAGTCCGACACCTACGACCTACGCGCGCTTTGGGCGATTTGGCAGTCCTTATGCCGTGCAGGATTTGACCGGCATTGATCCGGCGTTGGTCGAGTTTGATAAGCGAACCACCGGCCTGCAGCAATTTGAAGAATTGGTTTATGCCACGCATTTGCAGGGCGCCCGCGTCTTTTTGGATTTGGTGATTAACCATACCGGCTGGGGATCGTGGGAACAGGAGCGGCATCCAAAATGGTTCCTGAAGGAGCATGGCCATTTCGTGAGTCCCGGCGCCTGGGGGACCATTTGGGAGGATCTGGTTGAATTGGATCATCGCCTGCCCATTTCCTGGGAATATCTCGCGGAAGTTTTCCTGACCTGGTGCCGGCGCGGTGTGGATGGCTTTCGCTGCGACGCCGGTTACAAAGTGCCGCCTCTGGCATGGAAGTATATCACCGCGCGCGTGCGCGATGAATTTCCGAACGCGCTTTTTTTATTGGAAGGTCTCGGCGGCGCCTGGGAAGCCACCGAAACATTGCTGACCGAGGGCGGCATGCAATGGGCCTACTCGGAATTGTTCCAGAATTACAATGGTCCGCAGGTCGGAAGTTATCTCGATCATAGCATCGCCAAGAGCGAGACGGCCGGGTTGCTCGTTCATTACAGTGAAACTCATGACAACGATCGGCTGGCCAAAAAGGGACGCTTCTGGAGTTTGTTGCGCAATCGCCTGTGCGCCTTGACCAGCTCCAGCGGTGGATTTGGTTTCACTTGCGGCGTGGAGTGGCTGGCTCCCGAACGCGTGAATGTTCACTCCAGCCGCGGGCTCGCCTGGGGTTCGAGTGATAACATTGTTGCGGAGTTGGGCCAGCTTACGAAGTTGCTGCGAGAGCATCCCTGTTTTTTCGATGGAGCGAAGTTGACCCGGATTTCGGAGGTGGATTCAAACGTTTACGTGTTGCATCGCGAATCTGCGGAAGGGCTGGACCATGTTTTGGTGGTCGTGAATTTGGATGATCGCAATTCGCACAAAACCAAAATCGGCCGCGCCCTTTTTGAACGACTCGGACGTCCGTTGATCAATTTGCTGGATGCGAATGGCGCCAGCATTTCGATCGAAGAAGGGAAAACCGACGTAACGTTGCGACTCGATCCAGCGGATGCTTTTTGCCTCTCTGCTTCCCTTAAGCCGGTCGGATTGGCGGGCGAAGACTACGCGCAGAAACGCGCGCAGGCGGCTTTCGCGGTGCAAGCCGTCTCCGAAGTTTTGCGTCCGGAAGCCATTGGCGCCTACAATTGGAAACGGCTCGCGGAATTGGTTGATCACAGTCCCGCGCGTTTTTTAGCGGCGGTTTCGACGCTGGGAAAATTGCTGGCGCCGGGCGATCTGGTGGAAACGCTT
>JADMIO011331873.1_pt1 | contig 16753 bp, 2 predicted proteins | sample 8958161 | NCBI WGS metagenome assembly JADMIO01 (sample SAMN16585339, study PRJNA669376) | soil metagenome | isolation source: Crop rotation soil | place: USA: Cullars Rotation, Alabama | collected 2011
GCCGCGACTTCAAGTCACGTGAATTCCAAGCTTCGGATCCCACTGTGCTGGAAAGTCCCGCTTGATATTCGCTATCCCAGAAGTTTTTATTGGCATTAATATCATCGAGCACTCGTTGTTGGGCGTCGCGTTCGGCTTGTTTGCTTGTTTTAGCTTCATTGACGGGAAGATTCAGCAAAGCTATTTGAGCTTCCAAATCTCTTTTTTCCTTCTCCAACGGCGCTTCCCGAGGCTCTAATATTCTGAGCTTCTGCAAGTCGTTTTGTATATCAACCTGATTACCGAGCAGAGTTTGAATATCTCTTACGTTATCGACATATTCCGCTTCGGTAATACTGTCGGAAACCAATTGAATCTGATGCTTGCGAATATCTAAAGAAGTCCAGTTGCCCCTGACATCATTAATCCCGAACGAGCGCATGACCGACACTCCGTCAGGCACAATAAAACTGGCGCTCGCTTTATACCAGCCATTATGCAAATCGGTAAATTCCGTCGAATCCGGTTTGGTTTCGATGTCTATCCAGTCCTGAGAACTGCGATTTTTCTTTCCTTTGTAAACAAATGCAAAAATTTTGCCGTCGGCGTTATCGACATTAAAATTAATGTCGGTTTTGAACTCAAATTCTTCACTATAAGTAGCTCGTTCGGACACGGCAAACAATTCTTCATTTTCGTATTTAATCGCTTCGACCGTCTTGTTCCTATCCAAATGCCGGCTGAGCGTGACGGAACTAACATAAGCGCCGCCTTCGACAATGCCGTCATTGCCGTTAGTCGAAAAATCGACAACCTTTCGTTCTTTACCTCCGACAATAGCGTCGAGCCGCCAATAACCCGCTAAACCGAATTCTTTGCCCGTCAGTTGGAGATACATACTATTTTTGATGTCTTCGGCGCTGCGGGCATTGTTCCAGATGCGAACATCGGCAATACTGCCGTTCATCCGTTCGGAACCGGCAGCAGAGCCAATATGAAAGATGTGTTCCGCGTCTAACAACAGAGGTTTTCCGGCGAGTTTGTAGAGACCTTGACTTTTTTCCTCTCCATTAACATAAATTGTGTAGCCGTTTGAAGTTACGACATAAGCGATGTGATACCATTCGCCCGCCTTATAGACAAATTGCGCATCAGCCTGCGTCGTCAGCCACTCGGAGCCGTTGCCTATATTACCGTGAATTTGGTTTCCGCCCTGAAACTTAAAATCGAAGCCGAAATCTTTGGGTTCTCTCGAACCGACAATTCCAAGCGGTTTCGTTTCATCGTTTGGCTTTGCCCATAATTCAACGGTGAAAGCGCCGGAAACGGTTGAGATTGTATTGGGAATTTTCACACAATCATTGATTCCGTCAAAGATAATTCCACGACGTTTTTGAGCTTGGAGATTGATGGCGGTTCCTGCTTGCCAGCGCATACCGTCCAGGCTGAAAGTCTTGTCATCAATTTTTGTCACGCTGTATGTGCCGTTATAGTCTTTGGTATCGACGACCTGCACCTTATCTCCGCTGTTTAGCCCGTGATTAAAAGCAGTTACTTTCAATTTCCCGTCCGGTGTAATTTCGTAGGCGGTGACGATGCCGTTATAAATCAATCCGGTTTCTTCTTCGGGAATTATTTCCCAATCTCCGCCGTTAGCGTTCTTCGAGGTTATTTCAAAAGTATGTTCGTCAATTTTGGAAACCGGTGAATATAAGCGATTGTAAGCCTCATTTCCGCTAACTTTAACCTGCGTGATTTTTTTCGCATCTATTCCGGTAGTTTCATTCGAGGCGAGAATAACCTCGTCATTTTCTCCTCTGGCAAAACCGGCAATCGTTCCTTTCGGAGGCGAAGCGGAAGCGGCAATGGCTTTGATTTCGTCCAAAGTGTTGGGCGGCAATAATATTTGACGCGTCATGCTGCGTCGAATATTTTCCGGATTTCCGGATTTTTGAGGCGTAATTTCCGACAGAGTGCCGTCAGCCGCCACCGCAAAGCTAATCGCCGCGACGTTTCCCGCGCCGGTGCCGAAGGTCAGCATAACGTGGACTGATTCCCTGAGCAGATTCATTCCCTCATCTGTTTGCCTTTCTCTCTGCATATCATATTTCACGGCAGCTAAACCTTTGGCAACAGTAACATTTCCCAAATCTAGGCTGCGCTTGATAATGCCGTCAACGCGGCGCGGTTCGGGAGCAAGGACGGTATAGTCTTTGACATCGAATAATCCCTCGTCGGAAGCGCGAAGCGTGGTTATTTCAACTTTTTCCGTTCGGCTATTGTAGGCGAAGATGTGCCAGCGATATTTATCCTGCTCATCGGTCGGCAATAAGACGACGGAAAACCAGCCTTCAAAGAGATTGTTAATCAGACTTAATTCCGTGGTCGGTTCATAGAAATAATTTCCCTGAATATCTCTAAAATCCAGCGAGTCGATATTCACCAGCCCGTTTGCTCCTTTTTTCTGGTTTTTATTGGGCGTGTGCTTTTCCCTACTGCGTTTGAAGCGAACTTCGAGCTTACGAACCAATTTATTCGTTAAGCCGTCGAGCACAAAACGGTCAACCAGCAAGGTGTTGGATTTAGACTGGCGGAAAACGTAGATATAGCCTAATCCTGAAATTAACTGCACCGGAGCGACGGCTGATTGATTGTAAGTGCTGTAGCGAGAGCGCAGAAAATAAATACTGTTGTTCTGCTGAGCGGTGAGTTCTTCTTTTTCTTTAATAAGGACTGACTCATCGTCGATTTCATTCGGAAATTTCAGCTCTTCCCACGCTTCCCAACCCGTTCTTTGCTCGGGCGGTTGGTTAAGATAGCTGTCTTCAAAGCCGTCTTGTTTGACCGTGTACCAAATCTTACCGTCGGAATCGGTTGCCGCGACAACGATTTTTCCTTCATGAGCGATACTGTTAATGTGTTGGATTTTTTCTTTGTTTATTAGCATTTGTTTTCTCCATTGAAGCGTTTTAACCGAAAGCTGCAAGCGCGGGAACACCTTCTTTCAGGCTGATTAATGACGCGTGGAGAAACAATGTCTAAAACAGCTTGGGTCTATTTTAGAATTGTCGTTTTAGGCATATAAAAACATATACCGACTCACAACGCCGCCGCTGAGTTTGCGTATAATAACGTGAATTAACCGGCTGCCCTTTTCTTGTTTTGGGCAGCACTTTCTTTTATGACTAAATTTACGAAGACTCCGGAAAACCATACTTCACGACCATCATCAATTCATCCAGAGAATCCAAATCCGTTTGGTTTACCGATAATTTAAATGGTTCGTCGATGTCGATTATATTGACGTCTTTGCCTATGTATAACTCCCACTCGTCGTTGATTGCTAAAGTTATAATTTTTTCGGGATTGTCATTATCTTTGATTTTAATTTCATAAATAGACGGAGGCGGACTCGGATTGTTTTTAAACCGCGCCAGAAACATTACACCTTCAATATCCGGATTCATCGCTTGAGCGAAATAGGGCAGCCGCGATTTATCTATCGTTAAATTAGCTACTGAAAAGGTAACGCTCGGACTTGCCGTCGTTTCAACAACCGCGCTTGTCTTGAGCAAATGCCATTCGTTGGGCATATCGTGTTTCATATTCAAAACAGTATGTAAACCCTTTTCGTCGAGCCGCTGCCGTATTTCCGCCAATTTCGCTTTCAACGACCCCGAGGCAAGACCTCGCAGCGTGCTGCCGCCTTCTCTTGCCGTGTATTTGACATGCAGCACGACATCCGAAATTGTGTCGTAGTCAAATTGTCTGACACCGTCCGGAAGTTCCAGCCGCCAACTGCTGATTGCGCCGCAGCCTTCAAACGGCAAGTAGCGTTCGTCGCGGAAATTTAGCTCAAACATACCGCTGTCGTTTTGCGCATTGCTGGCGGCAATCGATTGAATAGCGCCGATATTATAAGTAAATCTTTCGTCGTTGCCGGTGTCCTCTTCGTATTGCACTTGCGGGGCATCCGTGTCCTCCGTCCTCGGCGCTCGGGTGGCGTTTTTCCTGTATTTGTTGCTGACCAGAGAAAGCTTCGCGCTGACGGACGTGTAAGGACCGGCAATGCAAGGCAGGCTTAAACTGACGGATTTTACTCTTCTGAAATAATGTCCGGGATGATCCATGTCATAGATGGCTTCGGGTATTTCAAAAATACACGCGCCGGTCTCGCGCAGCATTATTAAGGCTAAAGGGTCGAGCATCGCCAGCGAAACGTGTTTTGTTACCTCGTATTCGCGTTTGTATTTGTCGAGATAACCGGTTTCCATCCGCTTGATGTCATGGAGAAGACGGTCGGCGCTTTGCAATCCCTTCTTCATGCTGTCCCAGTAACCGAAATCTATAAAAGTATCGTTGTTGCCGAGTTCGAAACGGTAGCAGCGCTCGGCTTTTTTGGCAAAATCATGCGCCAGTTTATACGCTCTGAAATATACCGAGCTTATTTGCCCGATTGTCCAGTCGTATAACTGCTTGTTGGTAAACTTGGTGCGCATAAACTTGTCGGTTTCGATGGCGTTTGCCGTCTGCAAGTCGTGGTTTTTCAAGTCCGTTTCGGAAATCTGCCGTCGAATTTCCGCCGCCGCAATTTGCTTGTCTATCTGCGCCAGTTCCTTTAAGGCTAAACGCTCCTGAAGCTTCCAGTCTTCCCAACGACGGTCGTATCCGCCCTTGATAGAAGCTCTTGACGCTTTATACGATGCTATGCCGCCGATAATATTTAGCACATCCGCTGCTGCCGCAGTTGCTCTCGATAAATTCGCGCCGCCCCATTTTATTGTTGCGTGCGGTGACCCGCCAAAACCTGCAACGCCGGTATCAACTTCAGGCAGCATAGCAAACACGCCGCTTAGTGTTCGGACTACTTGAGAAGCTATTTGAAACCCTTGCGCTTCAGCTAATTTATCCAAATTCAATTGCTCGTTAGGAATTATGCGCTGGATAGTCGAATAATATTTGTGTCGCTCCTCGGTTACCGCTTTTGTTCTTTTCAGACTCTCGATTTGTTCTTTAGCTTCGCTTATTTGCAGCCGTTTCATATCTCTGACGGCGTTTAAGACTTTTATTTCGAGATTGCTTCGCAAAAGCGACAGTTCCTCGGTATCTCTCTTTTCAATCGCCTGTAACAAAGAACTGCCGAGACTTCTTACTTCCTGCGTCAATTCGCTCGCCTTTTGCGACATGACATTAAATCTGTAAAACGGCGTAGGCGCGTTTATTCCGGCGATAACGGAAGAAATATCAAGACCGGAAGCGGCGGCGCGAACCAGCATTCCCGGGTCAATCGGCGGCGCGAATAAAGCGAGACTGCGTTCGACGCCTTCAATATTCAGACAATTGTGAATCTTAAACAGGCGGTCTTCGACGCGATCCCAATATTCGAGCATCTTGTCGTTCTGCGGTATGCAGAAATAGAGCATGGACAAGCTAATCGGCGGCGGCGGAAGCTCTGCGCCGCCTTCGGGTAAGACTGATAAATCCGGCAGTATATTTTCCAATTCAATCAGAGCGTTGCCGAACGCATCTATCTTAGCTTCCATTTGGTTGTAATTTTCATAAGGCGCTTTTATCGGATTTGGTATAGTTCTCGGTCTGTCGCCTAACAACTCGCCCGCAAGGTTATACATCTGCGTTGCCTGAACGATAGATTCCATAGTGTCCTGCCGGAACAGGTAATCGCCCCATTCGATAAGATTATCCAGATATTTCATCACCGTCGCCTTTTGATAAGTGACAGGTCTGTATCGGGCGACGGCGTACGGCATAAACGGGTTGTCGCGCCATTCTTCGACTGCAAATCTAAGTTTCTCCAATTCGGCGCGAGCCGTCGCCGGGTCGGCAAGTCTATACAGCAAAGTGTCGATTCTTTGATTGATATAGTCGCCCGTACTCGTTTCAAAAAACGGTTTCGTCACCCAATATTTCTGCGGCGCGTTGCCTTCCAAAGCTCCGGTCGGATTGAAAATATAATGAAACCAGTCCATCGCTTCTTCAAACCGCTGGTTTTTGCTCAAACGCGTAGCCAGCAAAAAAGGAATGTGAAAGAAAATCTCCCAGTTGTATGAGCTATAGCTTCCGTCGTCGCTGAAATCTATATTTTCGACGGGAAGCGGCAGCGTCACCCTGTTTGTCGGTTCATAATAGGTTTTGAAATTAAACGCGGTTTTCATCTGCTGCGTTGCCCGCGTCATCAGCGCGGGAATTCCGTCCCTGTAGAGAATTGTTTTGAGCGGGCACATCAGCGGATGATACATATTTCTGAACTGCTCGGAGTAAACCAGATAATAGAAACCGTCAATTTCGCTCATAACGTCCTGATAATCACTGTCCGCCGACAATTTCTCCATCAGCGCGTTTATATCCTTATCAAGGTCGTCGTTATACAAAGCAGCGTATTTATTGGCTAAAGCGCCGACATCCTTGACAAGCCGCAGGATGTCCGAGCCGCTGCGTATGACGGTAGTAACCGCGTGCCATATTCTGTTCACGGCTATGCCGTAAAATCCCGGCGTAATGACATAGGCGTGGCTGCCGTCTTCCATAAAATACGGAAGCGCAGTGCCTATCGGAACCTGAAACGAGCGATATTTGGCAGTTCCGCCGGAAGCGAACATCAGCAGATATTGGAAAAGAAGCGACATCGAATCAATCTCCGTCATCTGAATCGGGTAAGTTACGTTAAAAGTGCCGGGCGTCTTTGACAACAGCTCCAGGAATTCATACGGGGAAACCGCGTTCTTAACCGATAAATCGTCCAGGAACGGCATGAAAAACGTCGTGTCGGGCGAGCCGTTCGCATTAATCCGCGCCAGCGAAGCAACTCCGCCGACCATAATCTTGCCGTTCGACAAAACCGCCATATCAAGCGGAGTAAGCGCGCCTGTGTAATTAAAGGTCGTGTCGAGCGCGCCCAACTCGTCAATCAAAGCTGCTCTCGGTCTCGCTACGCCGTTGTAACTCGTAAATGAGCCGAAAATTAGAAATTTTTCTAATAGCGTCGCTCCGATTGGCGTCGGCGAAATTCCGGTAAGTACACCGTTGAGTCCCGCGCCGCCGGTATTAAACGTCGTGTCGATGCTGCCGTTCGCATTGACGCGGAAAAGTCCTCTCCGGTTAACCCCGTTGACCTGCGTAAACGTTCCGGCAACAAGTATTTTTCCGTTCAGCTGTACATGTATATCCAGTATCGAACCGCCGCTCACCGTCGGGGCGCTGAAAATGGTGTCGACCGATCCGTCAGCGTTAAGACGCCGGAAGGAAGTTGTGTTGCCGACAACTGGTTTACCATCGGGCTGCAGCACCAGCTTATTAACAGCGACAGTATTTTGAGGAACAAACGAATTATCGAGAGTTCCGTTGGAATGGAATCGGGCGAGACCGATCCGACTGACGCCGTTGACGCTCGTAAAATCGCCGCCGATTATAACCTTCCCATCCGGTTGAGCTATCAAGTCAAGAACAGTTCCGCCGCTGTTTATCTGTGGGCTAAAAGACAAGTCAATGGAGCCGTTCGCGTTCAGACGCATTATTCCCCGTCTCGAGACGCTACCCGCGCCCTGAAAATCGCCGCCGACCATAATTTTTCCGTCCGGCTGGAGAGCTATCGCATTAATCGTTCCGCTGGTGGTGCCGATGTTGTAAAAAGCCGGCGGTAGAAAGCTCGTGTCAACCGTTCCATCCGCGTTCAGACGAACCAATCCGTCACACACGTTGTTGCCGACAACGCGGAAATTTCCGCCGACCAAAATCTTCCCGTCAGGCTGAACCAGAATTTTGTTGACCGTGCCGCCGGGCGAAACGAACCCGCGGTCTTGGTTCAATTCCGTGTAGCGCTGTGTCATTAAAGACGCATCTCTAAAATCGGGCAAAAAGTCCGGAAGGTCAATTTCCAGTGCTTGCGGGACTAATTCGGGATAACCTTTACACCCGAGTATATTAAAAATGCCGACAATTTCATGATCTTCTTCGCCATTAACATAAGCTGTTTTAAAAACCTGTATCTGCTGTGACGCTTCAAGATACATCAAATTATATTTATCTCTCGGCAATTCCTCCCGGGTCTTATAGATGGAAGGCGTTAAAATGCGGTCGGTCGAAACCTTTTTCGGCTGCCATTGTTCATTAGAAAATTCACTGATTGCCAGTTTAATATCCAACTTGAGCAGCGGTTTATCGGCATTGACCGTGCCACCACCGCTCGGAACGTTAGCCTGCGGAGCCGGTTCGAGTTCTTCGCTGAAAACGAGCCACGCCAGAGACAGGCGATTGTTTCTGACAAACGCCAAAAGATGTTTGCTCGTTATGTCTATGTCAACCTTTTTCCAAAACGTCCATGCTTTCTCCTCCTTAAACGTCCTGTAATAATAAACCGGCGGGTCGCCTTTCGTTCGCCCGAAAACGTGCATCAAGCGAGTATCAGCTTCATACCATGTCGCGGCAATTTCAAGAAAAGAAATGCCGTCCAGCCCTTCGAGATATTTGATTAACGCTTCTTCAGCCGCATCTTCATTCAATTCCTTTTGCAACAATTCATCTTCAAGCTCTTCGAACAAAAATGATTTATCGTCGCGCAGCTCGCCTTCGAGCCAGTTTTCGGGATAAAGAAACACTTTCCTGTTTGCTTCCCAGACGCGATAGTTCTTCATCCATTTCCATTGATTCCATTTCGAATCGTTGCTCAAATCGGCTGCCGCTCTCGGCTCCAAGCCCATCAAACAACGCTGAACAAAAAGCTGAACGATTCCGTGAGCCTGTACAATTCTCGAAGACGGCATACACGATTCCATTTCGACGTCGACCAGATAATAGTTGTACAAGTCGTTGACATCCTTCATCGCAGGATTTGTCGCCAGCAAATACGCCACTAAAGCGTTTCTTTTCTGCGGTCTGATAGCGTCGGTGATTTGCTTTAACGTGTTCAGCCACAACTCGTCGTCGTAACGCGCTTTTAAAGCCATTCTCAGCGAGCTAACGTCCTCGTCCGTCAGCACGGGCTTGATAAATTCTTCGACCTGAGCGACCGTCGAGCCTAATATTCTGAGATGCCCGGTAATTTTTTCTATTAATTTCCATACTTCTACATCGTAATAATTACTGACGTCCCAATCCGAAGGACTGGAAATCGGGAATAAATAAGCGTCAATGTCGTCAACGTCTTGTTTTTCATAACCTGTCAGCAAGGAAAAAGCGTCTATCCATTCATCCCGCGACGTGTCGCCGTCCAACAGCATCCCGACCAATGTATAGAAGGTTATCGGATTTTCCGAGTCCGCCGGATTCGGCAGCGGCGTCAATTGCCGTCCTATCGAAAGCATTTCCGCGAAAGCCGTGTAAGCCGCATAATTAACCTCGTCCTGTCCTGATTGGTAAGGAATCCCGTCCAGTAAAAACCAGCCAAGCGAAATATTGTGCTGCAAGTGCAGGGCGACATTTTCATTTTCCAGTTTGAAGGAACTTATCAACGGGAATAATTTATGCAGCAGTCGAATCGCGGCGTATTGCTCGGGAAACGTTGCCTCGTCCACGGTCGGTAAAACCGGCGGCGAACCAATTCCTTCGATAAATTCATTCGTCAGCAGCAAATCGCTGAGCAAAGCGGGACTATACGGCGGCGAAACCGGCGGCGACGAAACGGGCGGCTCAAACTGTCTTAATTTCGCGTTATTCAAGACAATATTCGTCAAATCGACATCCGCTTTAAAGGCGGCGGCGATTGTCTGCTGGAGCGAATTTCTGATTTCGACATTAAAAAGATATTCGGAAATTGTGTCTAAATACGCTTTTACCAGCGCTTTGCGTTCAAATTCGATGTCGGGTTCAATATCAGGACTGAGCGTCGTATCCAATGCGTCGATAGCGTCAGTTATACGGGTAACATCAATGTGCAAAACAACGCTCAGCTTGGCAACGACAAAAGCCTTTGCGTCAGCCGCCGAAACCCAATCGCGGTCGATAAATTTGACGAATGTTTTGACGTCTTCTTCTTCCACGCCGCTCAGTTTTGAAAAAACGCTTTGCACCGCTTCTTTTTGTTCATCGGCGGTTAAATTAGCGTCGTAAAGAGATTTGTTATCCGTCAACGCCGTTTTATAAGCGTTCTGCAATTTGTTAAGAATCTGCCCTATCTTCTCAACCTTAATTTCCCTGTCCGTAATATTTGCCGCGTCGTGCCGGAGCATAAATTTTACGTCTGCGGGCTTTAACGGCAATTGTTTCGATGCGATGGCGGCTTCGACAAATTCTAAAATCGTGCCGGGTGAAGTCGTGTCGGGTGAAGTTGCTATATCAATTCCGGTCAGCTCGACAAGAATGATAAACTCGTCCACTTTTAATTTGAGTTTACGCATCAGTTTTGACGCGGCATATAACAGGCTGAGATTGGAAAACGTCAAATCGTTCTCCGGGTAGATAAAAGCCAGCAGTTTATCTAAATCCTGCTCCGATATTTGCAGACAAACCGATATGGTTGTTTTATACGGGCTCAAAAGCTTGCTGCCGTCAACGTTTTCGGGCAACAAACCTTCGTCGATAAAGCCGTTTTTAGCCTTGTTCAGAAAAATTTGATGATAAAGCGGTTTTTCGTCTTCTGCCGACAATTCTTCGTGCGGAATTTCATCGAAAAAGCCCAAAAGCTCTTCGAGCTTGATTCCGGTCAGCTCCGAAAGCTTTAACAATTCGGAAGCCTTAATCAAACAAAGGTCGTCGAGCGTTCCGTTGCCGAGTTTAGGCTGTTGGATAATTTCATCCAGAGTCGAAAATTTCCATCCGGTTATCTTTTGGAGTCTTAGAAAACGGTGCATCCGGTCAAGCGCGGCGTTATCCAGATTGGCGATTTCCTTTTTGGTCGTGTCGCAGGAAATGGTCGGATGCGGAACGTTCGGATTGTCGTAATTGTGCTTGATAAAAAGGTTAATCGGCGGGCTTTCGGGCGGGTCGATAAATTTTAATAACAGCAACAATTCAAGCTCTTTGTAAGTCAGTCCCGTTTTGGTCAGAAAAGTATCGACAATCTTCATTTCACTGGCGGCGTCCGGAGAAGTCGTTTTCCAGTATTCCATTTGATGGTCGGGGTCGGGCGTCACAATCAACTCCCTTTCGGCTTCGTTTAATCCCAGATGTTCAGCCGCGATAACTTTATCGGCGGGAACATTTGCGACCTGAAAATCCGACATCAATTGATGGCGTTCTATGCCGAAACGTGAAAAATACGCTTTGGCTTCGGTGTGATTCAAATCAAACGGCAGTTTGAAGGCATATCGCTTGTCTCGCAGTTCGTCATAGGCATGTCGATTGACATACGCGGGCGCGGCGGCAAGCTCTTCGGCGGAATGTAAAGTCTGGTGCAGTTGTTTTACGGTGTAAGTATTGCCGCCGTTGTGAAGTATCACGCAGACCGCTTCTTTATCCCGTAAATAATGCGTAAGCGTCGCCGGCGAGCCGGACGTCGTTTCCGTTTCGAATATCAACGCATCCAGCGTCACCGGAATAGGATTCGGAGCGGTCGTCAGCGCGTTGTAAAGCCCGTTCGAGATTCTTCCGCGCAGCGGATTGGTTCCGTCCGAAAGCACGCCCGTGTAGTTGATACCGGCGTCGGGCGCGACGACTTCTTCCAAAAGCTCGCACACCAAATCTATATAAGGAATCGGCGTGTTGGCGTTTTCGCATCCCAAATCAATCAAGCCGAGGTCTGGTCTGCGCTCAAACAAAACGTCTTTGGCGATTTGCACGGACGGACGAGTATCCGGCGGCGGAGGCGCGGGAACGGTTAAATCCACGACGCTTCTTTTATCCAAAAACTGTAAAATCTCCACCAGATAAGCCGCCGGACTATAAACCGAACGGCAATGCTCGCAGGCGCAAACGTCGGTTAAACGGAAAAGCGTCTCAAGATTCGGAAAATCGCTGCTGACCGCGGCAAGTTTATCCGAAAGCGAATCGACCTTTAACGCCGAAACATCCATCGTTCTGATGGTGTCCTGCAATTCGCCGACAATGAGCATTGCCGCCGTATTGACGCTTTCCGCCTTTTTGTATATTTCCTTCGCTTCCTTCAGGTTGATGCCCGCTTCGGGAGCGATTTCCTTGACAAAACGGCTTTCGCCGATGGCGGCGATGCTCTGAGCCGAGTGAATATTTCTCTGCAAAAGCGCACTTGTTTTGCCGTAATTCGGAATTAATTTGAAAACACGCTGGACGGCTTTCAGCTCGCCGCGCATGGCTTTGTTTTCATCGCCGTTTAAATCTTTTTCTTTGAGATAAAGGTCGATGTTGGTGTTTCTCAAATCAAAATCTTCATGTTCCGTCAAAAAATTCTTGATGTCCTCATGATTTTCCAAAAACGGGTTTTCCTCTCTTTCCAGTTGAGCCGTAAACGCGACGCCCGGAAATTTACTTTCCATTTTTCTCGCCAGCGCGGAAGCGTGAAAATCAATCAGGCTTTCGTCAAATTCCTTACCGGCTATATTTATTTCGCTCGCGCAGTCGGCAAGCGCGCTCTTCCAATCGTCTATGCTTAACGCCGCCAGCTTTTTTTCGTCTTCGGGGCTTTCGATTTCCTGCGATTCTTTGACCTGAGAAATAATTACATCGTCAAAACCGAGCAACTGCGCCAGCGCCGCCGACGTCTGGGCGGAAGACGCGTCAGGCTCGCTTTTAAAGAAAGAATCGTCGGTAATTTTTTTGAAAAATTCCGGCAAATTATTTTTATTTTCCTGAAAAAGCCTTCCCATTTCGCCGATTCTGTCTTCCAACACAAAACGGGTGATAATATCCAGAATTTTCGTCGGATAATCGTTCGCGTAATACGCTTCCGCGTCCGGCGCGAGCCCGCGCAAAAGGTCTAGGTTTTTCTCCAAATCTTCCGTCACGCTCGACGGCACAATCATTTCTGCAACTGCCGCCTCCAAATCGCGCCGCACGATTTCCTCATCCGCCAGCGCGGCTTCATACGCCAGCGGACTCAACTCGGTATTAATGTCAATCGACAGCCTGACGCGGAATTTATCGCCGAGGTCGGTTTTTAATAAAGTGTTTTTGCGAAACAGCCCGTAGAAAAAAGCCGCGTCCGTTTCAAACTCGGCGTTTAAGCGCGCGGCGACGACAAAATGTTCCAGCTTTTCCGCGCTGATGCCCGTTTCCTTCGACAAAAAGGTAATATCGCGGTGCTCGTCATCGTCCTGAAGCTGCGGAATCCCGACATCGCCAATCAAAGCGGAAATTTCACCATGGATATAATCAAATTCGTTTTCTTCCGATTTTATGTCGCCGGAAATAACGACGTCTATCGTTTCATCGTCCGAGGCGTTAAAAACGACACGCTCCAAATCAGTCTCGTACAGCAAAATATTCCCGCCGCCCGAATAAACCTTCACAGCCAAATCCGCCGAAAGCTTTTCCAACGAGCTATATTGCGCTTCCGTATAACTGATTGAATACTCGCCCTTCGCGCCGGTAAGACATTCGCCGAGCAACTCCTCCGACCGCATATCACGGTCAAACGCCTTCACCAAAAGGTTTGCAAGCTTATTATTTCTCCCGTCGCTGACGGTTCCATGAACGATTTTGTTTGAATTATTTTGATTTGTCATAGTAATACTCCTTAAATCCTAAAACTTTGTTTTTATCTAATCTGCAAGGTTTTTAATAACGCGGATGAAAATCAATCCGGACTTCAGAGGTTAAGTTTTATAATCGCAATTTGTGACAAATTTACTCTTACCCTTTTATCTTAGTAGCGGCATTTTTATCGTTTTATTTTGCGCCGGCACTTTTATCGTTTTATTTTGCACCGGCGGCGCCACTATTACTTCTTCCTCAATTTTTATCTGCTCTCCCGTTCCCATGACTTCGTTCAGGAGGTTAGTGAATTTCTGGATTTTAATATTCTTTTCGTCAAACGGCTTAAACGTCAATCCCGTCTCCGCGGCTATCTCGGACTGGATGGCGTTAAAAAACTCTGCAGTAAGTGCAGGAGTCCACGCGGTTTTAGAGCTGAACTTTTCGCTCAGACGCTTTCCGATGTCTTGACCGTAAAGGTTATTCACCAAATCACTGTAGTTGTCGATTGCCTGCCGTTCCTCCGTCGCACTGATTTTGCCCGTAATCAGAGCGGGTTGACCCCGCTCATGAATGTCGCCGGCAAGATCCGCCACATTACGACCATAGAGCGTGGTAAGAGTGGCTTGACCTGCGACATGAAGCAACATGTTCTCGGTTGCGTCCTTCATCGTGACGACATTATCTCCAACTGTATAGGTTGGACCTTTGGGCTTGGTCTGAAGGTTTTTATACATTTCTTTCGCCATACCAAACATGGTAATTGCCGGGGCTTCTTCACCTTCGTGTTTTATGCCGAGTGCTAGCTTTCGAACACCTTCCAACTCACTCTTGTGCCAAACCAATTCAGGGTAGCGCATACCAAGTGCCGCCTTGCCAGGAAGTCCCGCCTTATTTGCAGCATCCAGTTTTCCTTGACTTGGCGTAGCCATCGAGAGTACATTAGTTCCCTTTCCTCCTTTATCTGTAACTGACACTTTGGCTGGGACGTAGTCGTAAACATATCCTTTTTCGATGGCACTCCATCTTTTTTCATATCCCGCGGGCGTATAACTGATGTCAACCGCCTTCTTGAGTGCCTCAATATTCTTGTACCTGTTGGCAATCATCGGTTGACGTCCATCCGGGTCAATCATCACTATTGGCGAATTTGCGAATGCCTCGTAATTGGAAAGTGGGCTCGAAAGCCAGTGCTCCGGATCGCAACTTAACCATCGTCCAAGCCAAGGCAGATAATATCTCGCGCCGTGATAATTTAATCCGCTTTCTTCGTCGCGTTCCTTGCCCGTATAACGATAACGCTTGGCGGTGGCTTTGATGTCTTTGTCTACGGCTTGATAGCTGGTTGTGCCGTAAGGATGATATTCTTCGTAGCTGATTACTCTTGCCGCGTCGTCGGTTTCGATACAGGAAGAGCCGAGATGATTGCCGAACTGGTAGCGGACTAATCGCGCGGGCGCGTCGTCCGTGCCTTGCGTGCGGGTTTCTATCATCGCAATTCGGTTTTTGTCGTCCATCACGTGATAGCTTTTTCGTTCGAGGGTTACGGCGTCGGCGATGCCGTATTCGCGGTAGATTTCGATGCCGCCGACGTAAATGCGCTGTGATTTTTTGGTCGGCGTGACGCCTTCGTCGGCTTGGTTTTCGGTTATTTTTCTGGCTCGCTGACCGTCTTTGTCGTAGACGTAGTAAGTCGTTTCGGGTGTTCCGGTTAAAACGCTCTGTCGGGCGACAGCCTGCAATTGCTCTTCAAAATTCCATTCCATCACCTGCAAATGCGGCATCGAGGTGATATAGCCGTGTTGCGGATGATGCGGATAATCGTATTTGTCTTCTCCAACCTTAGTGGAAAGCAGGCGATTATTGCCCGCTCCATAATCATAAGTTCTCGTCCATCTGCCGTCTGCCGCAATATGATTCATTTCCGCGATATTGCCGACGCTGTCGTAATCATATTCCTGCGTATAATTCCGCCACGCAAACGCGTCGTTCTGGCTGTATCGCTTCATAAAAGGCAGGTCGTTCCAATTGTCGTATTGCCCGAAAACGGCTTGCCCGATATGTTCCCTGCCCGTCGCTTGTATAAGGCGATAGAGAGCGTCGTAAGTGTAGGAAGATAAACCCGTAGTTTTCTGGTTATTGAAAAATATGACAGGCACGTTTTTGTCTTCGATATGCGTGATATTGCCGACCGGGTCAAAGGTGTAATACAAATCCTGAAGCGGGTCGCCGGTTTGCCGTTTGGTTTCCAGACGGATGAGCCGGAAGGTTTCTTTATCGTAAAAATAATTGGTCGTTACATCGTTGCCGTAACGGATTTTGGTGCGATGACCTTTTTCGTTGTAGTCGATGTTTTTGACAAAAAATTCGGTGTTTCCGTTTTGCGTAACCTGCACGCTGTCGAGGAAGTTAGCCTCGTTGTAAGCAGGCAGAAAAACACTCTCGTCGGGCGCGGTTTGGCGTGTGATGCGGTTCAGCGCGTCGTATTCAAAATCGGAAGGAAATGACTCCGATTCCAGCAAGTCGTCGGGATTTGCGCCGCTCCAATCGACGACATCTTTATAATTTTGAGTAAAAATTCTGAAAACGGTTAACGCGTTTCCTTTAAAATCAAACGCGATTGTTTCCAGTTTTCCCGCCGTATCATAAACAATTACAGGTTTTGCACGTAAATTATTGGCGGCGGCGTCGGGTAGAGCTTCGCCGTAAATTATTTTTTCATAAACGTTATCCAGAAGCGTCGCGCCGTCGCCGCCGGACACTTTTTTTATCGTCGGACGGTGCAGAATATCGTATTCGAAGAAAAATTCGTGATTTCTTTCGTCCCACGTGCGCAGAGGATTGCCGACAATATTCGGCAGAAGCCAGCGTTGTCCGGCATCCGTGCTGTTTTGATAGACGATGTTGCCGAGCATATCGTATTTGTACTGCATCACCGGATTATTTCTGGCGTCGATAACGCGCCGGAGATTTCCTTCGATGTCTATAGCGGTTTTCGTCAAATAGAACAAATCCGCGTCGACGGAATCCCGGTTATGTTCGATTTGCAGAACAGGTCTTCCCAACGTGTCAAAGTGTTGAATTAAAGGCGTATTGGCGTGTTTCGCAGCTTTTTCGGCGGCAAGCTGCTCTCTTTCCGGGTCTTTTCCGGCGGCGATTAATCTTTCCAGCACATTGGGATCCTAAGCTTAGAATTCCACGTGGACAAGTTGTCGCG
>JADMIO011135880.1_pt1 | contig 16752 bp, 17 predicted proteins | sample 8958161 | NCBI WGS metagenome assembly JADMIO01 (sample SAMN16585339, study PRJNA669376) | soil metagenome | isolation source: Crop rotation soil | place: USA: Cullars Rotation, Alabama | collected 2011
TTGATCCACCACCGCAACTCACTCATAGGAGCTTGAAATGAATAAATTCATATCGACTGTTATTCTGGCCGCTTTCACGGCTGCTTACAGCTTGGGCGCGGCCGCTGCCGATACTTCGACCAAGAGTGACAACGCAGGCCGCGACTCTAAGGAAAAAAAATGGGAAGACAAGTACGGGGAGGGCGGAAGAGGGGACAAATCAACCTCCCAAATCATGGAAAACAAGGAGTCCAAGAATTTAAATCCGCGAGAGAAATATGAATACAGGGATCAGGAAGAAATGAACAAGAAACCGTATAAGCAGCCGAAATAGTTCAGGTTTTGGAGTAATCTAAAAACCTGCGGAGGAAACTATAATTAAAATTAAAAGCGAGTTTGCTGAACGCATTTCCCAAACGGTTGTTCCAGACGTTTTCGCAGAGTAAGAGGCCGGGGCGATTTTTCGCCCCCTGCCAGACAAGCCCTTGCGCGCAGCATGGCTTTTCCTCACGCTGATCTGCTCTCCAGAGTTCCCTTTTCTGCGTTTCCCCGCATATCCTTGTTCGGGATAATAGCTCAGACACAATTATTTTAAATATTTGTGTCTGAGCTATATTTTTTGAAAGAGCGAGCCTCTGCTCGCTAATATCGTGAATTGCATTAGTGAGAACGCGACTGCCGGTAGAGCGATGGATATCTTGTGGGCTATTGATACATGACCCGCGCGGGCTACTTATGACCCATCCTGCAGGATCGCATCGTACGCTTCAAGCACAAGCGCCCGCGCGGCGGTTGCGTGAACCACTACGACAAGCCACTGCGCTATATCGGCATTGCCAGATGCGACAAGCCAACATCTCCGGTATTGGCAACCAACGGCCTGGATAGCCCAGCATTGGAAATTGCACAGCGCCTGGTGGTTTATGGCTCCTATCACATCAGGCTTTCGCCGGCTCGACACTCAGATGTTATGAGGCGGTCGTCGGCCAACCGTGGAGACTCGTCGCTCGAGGTTGATGTGACCGGGGAATCAGCCGTCGGCGGACCCTCGCGGCAGCACCCTCTCGCCGCTTCAGCTTACGCGAATCGTTCGTACCAACCGCTCGTGCCCGGCTTGACCCAGGTCGGGTTGTTTCCGACCCATGGAGCGCCTCCTGAACGCAAAGCAAAGAAAGCAACTTCTTGATTCTACAGTCAGACATTTCTGGCTAGAAAATTGCTTATAAGGTAAAGGAGTGGTTTCATTCCGAGGAGTGATGACAGCTCGACCAGCCAGTCTATTAAAGCAACCCACATTCAGGAGACGGATCTTTGTCACCGAGAGCTTGCTCAGCTTGTTCCGCGTTTCATCGGTAACGAGCGCAATCTCGGAGACCGTATAAAAATTACGATCGTCATGCGGGGAGAGCAGAAACAGTCATCGCATATCTTGCTCGTCGGCTCGAGGGTCACGGTGTGTATCGTCCTTACAAGGGGCTGAAGATGAAGTCGCCAAAACAATTCATCCGCAGCCAATTACTAATCGCATCCCGTCCGGTTTAGCGGGACAACTCCACGGTTTCGCAATTGCCTGATCTCTTAGTGAAACTATACGAACTGCCGAATGTGGATTTTAATCGGCAGAGTTCGAAAAGCAATCCGGTATCTCTGCGCCGTAGCATGGCCTACGAAAAGCGTCAGATCATCAGTTGGGTTCAGCACCACTTCGGCGCTGAATGGGCGAGCGAATGCGATGTAGCATTCGGTAATTGGCCGATTTCATGTCACATCGCCACGGCGCAGGGATCAATTCTCGGGTTTGCGTGCTACGACAGTACGAGCCGCGGCATGTTTGGACCAATTGGCGTAATTGAGCGGGCCCGAGGACAGGGTATCGGAAGGGAACTTTTACTTTCCGGTCTTCGTGCTATGGCAGCTTTAGGTTACGCCTATGCAATTATAGGAGGAGCCATCTCATCCGATTTCTACAGCCGGGTTGTGAGCGTTATAGAGATACCGGATTCTACGCCTGGTATCTACGTTGACAGGTTGACTGAGGATATTGCATCAAATGGAAGGAACTAACCAAGCAAATTGAAGTTGGAGTAATACATCGCTTTGCAGCTATAAACAGATAGTGGCCCTAAGCCTGTTAGAGAGGATTTAATGCTGGAAAAGATTGGGCGCTTCAAGATACTTGAAGAGCTGGGAAGGGGGGGCATGGCGGTCGTTTATAAGGCGTACGACCCTGATATAAATCGTCCGTTGGCAATTAAGGTTTTGCTGGAGGAACGTTGCGGTAATAGAGAGTACCGCTCCCGATTTCTCGCCGAAGCAAAAGCTGCCGGATTTCTATCTCATCCCAACATCGTCACTATTTATGATATTGGCGAAGTGAATGACCGGCCGTACATCGCCATGGAGCTACTGGAAGGCGAATCCCTGGAAGATGATATGGGCTCAAACCGCCCTATTCTCGATCATCTCGCGATCGGTATCCAGCTTGCGAAGGCCCTGGATTATGCGCATAACAAGGGCATTGTTCACCGTGATATCAAGCCGAGTAACATTATCCGGATCAAAGGCAGCAATTACATAAAAATTACTGATTTTGGAATTGCGCGTTTTGAAGATGCGGAATTGACCGGGCTAACCCGGACGGGGGAAGTCCTGGGAACCCCTCAATACATGTCTCCCGAGCAGGCACTTGGCAGGAAAGTTGACTTAAGATCCGATCTTTATTCGACCGGAGCTTTGCTCTATCAATTGCTCACGGGAAAGAAGCCTTTTGCAGGCGACACGTTCGCAACGCTGTTATTGCAAATCACAACTACTGAGCCAATACCAATTGATCAGATTGTTCCTGGTATTCCTGGATCGGTGAGGTTTATTGTTGAGCGATTACTCAAGAAGGATCCCGAAAAGCGCTTTCAAAGCGGCAAGGAGCTGGAAAGCGCTTTGACCGACGCGGTCGAGGAGATACGCCAGGATGAGGCGCGACGCGCAAAACCTAGAGTATTACCGATTCGCATCAAATGGACCTTTATCATGGTTGCCATCGTATCGATCACTATGATCATCGGTGCAAGATGGTTGTACAAGAGTCAGTACGCAAGCATTCTGCAGCAGGCAACCGAATATGGGAGTTCGATGGTTCGTTTTATGGCGGCTGAGAGTGCGGAGAAAGTATTCAATGATGACTGGATCTTTCTTGAAGTGTTTATTCAAGACGCGATGGTTGGGCAAAGCTTCAGTTATCTGACCCTTGTAGACAATAGGGGAATAATCAGGGGAAGCAGCGACCCCGCGAAAATCGGACAGCCATTTCAGGGTATTGTCAACGGTAAGCTTATAGCCAAAATTGGCGATGTGTCCGTTCAGAGATATGGTGTATCGAGTTCATCCGCAATGACGGATTTCGATGCACCGATTGTATTTCGGGAAAAAGAGATCGGACGCATTCATCTGGGAATGCGATGGGACTCGCTGGATGAGCTGAGTAATCAAATCGTTTTTGCGATGCTGCTATTGATGCTGGTCACTGTTGCCGCCGCGTCGGTAGTCGCTTATGCGCTTGCAAGCGCGATTTCAAACCCGATAAGAATATTGCGAAAATCTTTCGGAGAAATAAAAAGGGGAAATTGGAGCTACAGAATTGGGCAGGCAGGAAAGGATGAATTCGGTGAGCTTTTTCAATCATTTGATCAAATGGCGGAAGCGCTGCAAAAAAACAATGAGAATGTAACGGACATGGACAGTAGGCAAAAAACGAGCAGCGAACGCCTATCACGCGAAACCCGGATAGCGCCTCGGTAATTTAAACGTGATACCAGTGCTTTTTAACCCGATTAATCGCTACCTGGCTTTTTTTCTCATTTTTTTAGGCGGGTGCGCTACCGTGCCTCCCGACGCTCTCGTTGAAGGATCTGGCGTAATCCGCGGGAAGGAGTATGTAATACATCGGGTGGAGGCTGGCGATACATTGGCGCGGCTAGCCGACCTGTATTTGAAGGATAGAAGTAAAGGTTGGTTGATTGCCGATTTTAACAACACCAATGAAATCGAGCCGGGCCAGCAAATTGTTATTCCTCTTATCCACCCCAACCCCATAGGTGTTTACGTATCGGGCTACCAAACAGTAATGATCCTTTGCTATCACCGGTTTGGTCCCAACAAATCCAGGATGGTGATTACCCCTGAGGATTTTGATAGGCAGATGACTTATCTCAAAAAGAACGGTTATCACGTAATTCCCCTCTCCAGCGTTCATTCTTTTTTCAAAGGGGAATCTGTGCTACCTCAGCGTGCAATAGTTATTACCATTGATGACGGCTATCGGTCTTCGTACGATATTGCCTACCCCATTCTCAAAAAATACGATTTTCCAGCCACTCTATTTGTTTATTCTGATTTTATTGGCTCTGGGGACGCCTTGGGCTGGAGCGAAATGAAGGAAATGATCAATTCGGGTCTTGTTGATATTCAGCCGCATTCAAAAACCCATTCTTCGCTGATAAAGCGATTGCCGAACGAGAGCCCGTATGCTCGTGCCGAAAGAATAGATGAGGAGATTAGAATTCCCACTCAACAAATCAGAAGAATTTTGGGTCTACCCCTCCATACATTTGCCTATCCATTCGGGGATACTGACGAATTTCTGATTTCCAAATTGAAAAGCGCTAACTATAGGGCGGGTGTTACCGTTCATTCGGGTGGAAACCCAGCTTTTTCTTATCCATTCAAGCTTCGAAGAACAATGATCTATGGTGATCGCGATATGAATACTTTCATAAGTAACCTGAAGGTATTTGTCACCGAAAACTTGAAATGACCTGTTATTTTTTTCGACGCCTAATCATGGCGGTATCAATTATATTTGGTGCCACAGGCTTGAGCGGCTGCATTCAGTCGCCCCAAAAACCGTCCACCCAACACATTTCCACAACTGCAAGTAGAGAAAAACTGGCGCTTGATTTGCAAGGCAGAGGTGAGCTGGCGGGAGCGCTTATCCAATGGACAATACTTTCCAATATCGATCCAGATAACGAGTTTTATAAAAAGCAGGTTGATGCCGTCACAAAGCTTATCGACGTCAAGTCGAAATCTCTCATACGGGAGGGAGTGGCGAGTTTACGCCGTGGAGCCAGGGAATCCGCCCGGTTATCTTTTTTAAAGACGCTCGCAGTGGATCCAAAAAATAAGGAAGCCTTTGAATACTTGCAACAGCTCGCACGGATGTCTCCAAGGGCGGGACAAAATAGCAGGAAGGCGGACAATGAATGTTGCGGAAGTGGGAGTTCAATGCCCGAGTAAAGAGCAAATTCGTGAGAAGCACACTGTCCATCACATGAAGTTGAACCAAAGATGGAAATCTTTCGCTCTACTCTCGCTGATGAAAAATTACCGTCCAGATTGCTCGCGATCAAGAATAGCTTTTATTTCAAGCCGGTTTTCTTTCGCCAACTTATGATTGGGATCGATTTCCAATAGTTTATCCAGACTTCCGAGTGCTTCGGTAAATTTCTGCCGGCGCCGGGCACGAACAGAGTCAGCATAATATGCTTCTATAACCTGAGGTTTTATTTTTGAAAGGGCGGCCTTTGCGCCAGCATGTTCCCGATTCAGTTTCAGGGTTTGAACATAAGAAGCATACGCTTTTTCCAGTTCACCATTGGTAATCAACCGATTACCTTCCTGATAGGTCTGCTCTGCGTTACCGTACATGACAGCTTGATCGAATTGCTTGTTCAAACGTTCGTTGGCGGGATATATGTTTAACGCTCTGTGCAGCAGTTTTTTTGCTTCTTCGAACTGACCGGTATCGATCAATTTTTTTGCATGGGCCGCATAAACAGCGAGCAGGAGATCATCTAGCTCGGCGTCGGGTCCTTCCTGAAACCGGAGTTTTTCCAGTAGGTCAATCGCATCGGAAAAGCGACCGTCTTTGTACAGTATTTTTGCTTCAGATAATCTCCCAGCGGAAGTAGGAATCGGTGTCGGCTGCTCGTTTTCCATTGCTTTGTTTATTGCAGGTTTTTTTCCGGGAATTTTTATGGATCGGCCGGCCTCGAGGTTACCGAATATGTCAAGGTCATTGTACCGCCCAAGTATGTAAAATTTGAAGGGATCACCGAGAAAACGTTTCGCAATCAGCGAGAGACTATCGCCTGGCGGGACCTTGTAGACAAAGTTTTCTTTACCCAGCATTTCTACCGGATCGGCATCGATTTGCAACAGTAGACCCCTTGCATATTTATGGCTAGGTTCGAGCACGAGTACCTGCTGCAGCAGAGTCTTGGCTCTTTGTATATTGCCATACTGGAGCATATCAATGCCTTCCCGGAACAATTCTTTTGCGGTACCTTGTGGCACCTCCAAGACAGGAGCTGGCGAGGGCTCGAGCGCCTGAGTTTCACGAGTTGGTGTTAGCGCGGACGGTAAAGCACAGCCGATCAGAGTGGCGAGCAATAAACCAACCGGAAAAAACCTTAGTTTTTGCATAGTGACTTTGGTCATGCCCGCCAAGCGCGTTCTGCTTATCAGGAGAGTTGTGGGAGTTCCCTGATCCTCAATATATTGCAAGTTCATCCACCCGAGACCCTGCTTTAACTGATGAGGTTCACCGATAAGGAAGCTAAACCTGTCAAAGTCACTTTAATCGGATATCTGGATAATACATATTTATATATCACCATTGATAACTTTACATCCCGGAATATATTTTCTAGAACATCTTCACCATTTGGCTTGTTAAGGAAACTACCATGGTCAGGTTACTGTCGGCAGGGAGAACTCATGTGGGCCTTTTGCGCAGCAACAATGAGGATGCTTATATCGCTATGTCTGAAGCCGGCGTTTTTGCCGTTTCTGACGGGATGGGCGGTGCAGCAGCCGGGGAAATCGCGAGTCGATACTTTATAGAGGCGGTCCAGCAAGTTTTTATTGATCACGTCCTCATATCCAAAGAAGCAAATGGTGCGTTGGTCGAGAAGGTGTTTAAGCGCGCAAATAAAACCATATTGAAGCATGGCGCGCACAACCCGCAGGATGAGGGGCTGGGTTGCACCGGCGACCTTCTGGTTTTTTACAGCACGAACTACGTTATAGGTCATGTGGGAGACAGCAGGATTTACCTGGCGAGGGAAGGGCATTTGCGGCAGTTGACCAGGGATCAGTCATTGGTACAGGGACTCGTGGATGAGGGGATTCTGACACTCGAAGAGGCAAGACATCACCCGAGAAAGAACATTATCCTCCAGTCTCTCGGGACGGATTCATTAGTAGTTCCGGATATTTTGAAGGACGAAGTACTCCATCACGATATCTTCCTTCTTTGCTCAGACGGGCTAACGGACATGGTGGACGACTCCATCATTCGCAATATACTGATTTCCCCGAAGACACTTGATGTCAAAGCCGATAACCTGATCGAAGCGGCTTTGGCCGGTGGGGGAAGGGACAATGTCACAGTAGTACTTTGCGAGGTAGAGATAAGAGATTAGACCGAGTTGAACCGCGGAGCCGGACTCAGCCATTCAGAACTTTCGAACATTTCAGGTGAATCTTTGAATAAGAGGTCAAAGGTGCATCTGCCTCGCATCACCTGATGCCGGCAAAGTTATTACGATATACTTCGTTGTCGGCATCGCTGCTTCAATATGAAAATCCACGAATATCAGGCCAAAGAAATCTTGCGCGGGTTTGGGGTTGCCACACCTGAGGGAATAGCCTGCTTTAGCGTTAATGAAGCCGTGGCAGCCGCCGAAAAGCTCGGCGGAGAAGTATGGGTCATTAAAGCGCAGATTCATGCCGGCGGGCGTGGCAAGGGCGGCGGCGTAAAGGTGGCCAAGTCGCTCGACGAAGTGAAACAATTCGCGGGCAACATGTTGGGTATGACCCTTGTTACGCGCCAGACCGGATCGCAGGGCCAGACTGTGCGACGGTTGCTGATTGAGCAGGGCGTCGATATCAGGAAGGAGTTTTATATCGGCATGATCGTTGACCGCGCCACCCGAAGCGTCTGCCTGATCGCAAGCTCGGAAGGGGGTATGGATATTGAGGAGGTCGCCGCCAGGGCATCGGAAAAGATTCACAAAGTGTTTGTCGATCCGTTCGTCGGGCTGACCTCGCAGGATGCGGATGACATTGCCCGCAGGATAGGCATTGTGGAGGCCTTAGGAGAGGCGTGCACGCTACTACTGGGTCTCTATCGGGCTTTCGACAGCATGGATGCTTCGTTGATGGAAATCAACCCGCTCATACTGGATGGAAGCGACCATATCGTTGCGCTCGATGCAAAAATGAATTTTGATGACAATGCCTTGTTTCGTCATCCCGATATTGCCGCTCTGCGTGACCTGGATGAAGAGGACCCGGCGGAGATCGCCGCGTCCGAGCACGGCTTGTCCTATATTTCGCTCAATGGCAATATCGGTTGTCTGGTAAATGGTGCGGGCCTCGCGATGGCGACTATGGATATCATCAAACTGTATGGAGGTAATCCTGCCAACTTTCTGGACGTGGGGGGCGGAGCCACTGCGGAAAAAGTGGGTGAAGCGTTCAAGCTGATGCTGCGTAATCCCGGGTTGCGAGCCATATTGGTAAACATCTTTGGCGGCATTATGAGGTGTGACGTGATTGCGGAAGGCGTGGTGACAGCGGCGCGGGAGATAAGGCTAAACGTCCCGCTGGTGGTGCGCCTGGAGGGCACCAACGTGGATCTGGGCAAGAGAATTCTGGCTGAATCCGGGTTGCCGATTATCTCGGCGGGAAATATGGCGGATGCTGCGGAGAAGGTGGTTATCGCGGCCAGGGAAAGAGCGTAGGCATGGCAATCCTGATTAACCGGAATACCCGGGTCATGACTCAGGGCATCACGGGGAAGACGGGACAGTTTCATACGCGCATGTGCCGCGATTACGCCAACGGAAAAAATTGTTTTGTAGCCGGAGTGAATCCGAAGCGGGCAGGCGAAGATTTTGAGGGCATTCCGGTTTTCGCGACGGTCAAGGAAGCGAAGGAGGCGACCGGCGCAACCGTTTCGGTTATTTATGTGCCGCCCCCGTTCGCCGCGGCTGCAATCGACGAGGCCGTGGATGCCGACCTTGATCTGGTCATCTGCATTACCGAGGGCATACCGGTTCGAGACATGGTCCGCACCTGTTACAGGATGCGCGGACGCAAAACCCGGCTGATCGGCCCCAACTGTCCGGGGATCATAACGCCGGACGAAATCAAGATTGGGATCATGCCGGGCTACATTCACAAAAAAGGGCGTGTGGGCGTAGTTTCGCGCTCAGGCACGCTCACTTATGAGGCCGTGGCGCAATTGATGGAACAGGGGCTGGGGCAATCCACCTGTATCGGCATCGGCGGCGATCCGGTGAACGGCTTGAAGCATCTCGATGTGATGAAACTGTTCAATGATGACGATGAAACCCACGCGGTCTTGATGGTGGGCGAAATCGGCGGCTCCGACGAGGAAGATTGCGCACGTTGGGCCAGAGATAACATGAAAAAGCCGTTGGTAGGTTTCATCGCCGGGGTGACGGCACCGCCCGGCAGGCGCATGGGACATGCCGGCGCTGTAATCTCGGGCGGGAAAGGAACCGCGCAGGAGAAGCTTGCCGTGATGGAAGAGTGCGGGATCAAGGTAACCCGAAATCCGGCAGAGATGGGCAAAGTCCTTAAATCGGTATTGTGATAACTCTCAAATAGGTACTTCAGGTAAAAGGGGGATGGCGCTGTTAATCTGGCGCAAACAGTACAGGTCATATCGGCGGAAGACGGTGCTCAAACCGATGTGGCGGCGTGTGCGCGGACTCGTCCAGTTATGGTTGGGGCTGGATTCCGGATCAGGCCCGGAATGGCGAAATGACATATTTTCTCATCGGCAAACAAGACGATCCTGACCATGAGCCACGTGGTTTTTAGGCAATGACTTTTTTCTCACTGATTTCTGCTCTCCTGCTTGAGCGGTGGAATCCGGGCGGCGACCGCAACCCGGTCATATCACTGTTCCTCTCTTACGCCGATTCACTTGAGCGCTATTTCAACACGGGTGAGCGCCGTCATGGCATCGCTGCCTGGATTGCTGCCATAGTCCCGGTATTGTTACTTTCGGCCTGGATATATTATTTATTGTACAGCCTTAGTCCTCTGCTGGCATGGGTCTGGAATGTCATAATACTTTATCTCACGATGGGTTTTCGGCAATTCAGCCATTCATTTACTGAAATAGGAGAGGCTCTCAAGAACGGGGATCTGCCCCTCGCCCGCAAACGATTGCGGGCGCTGCATGGCGTTCAGGCCGATGAGCTCGGCAGTGAGGAAATTGCGCGGATTGCAATAGAAATGGGACTGATTCATTCGCATCGCTATGTGTTTGGCATTATTATTTCCTTCGCCATATTGCCGGGGCCGCTCGGGCCGGTGCTGTATCGCCTGACCGAACTGCTGAACGCGCGTTGGGCCGGGCGCCCGGACGCTTTTGGCGATTTTGCCGTGAAGGCATTCAACATCGTCGATTGGCTTCCGGCAAGGATGACTGCCATGAGTTTTGCCGTCACAGGCAATTTCGAGGATGCACTTTATTGCTGGCGTGCCCAGGCTGCATCCTGGATGAACCATAACCAGGGGATCATTCTAGCCAGTGGCGCGGGTGCGCTGGGAGTCTGCCTGGGCGATTCGCTGCGTGAGCCCGGCGGTGAATACTATCGTCCGGAATTAGGTGTGGGCGAAACAGCCGACATGGATTTTCTTCAAAGCGCGGTTGGCCTGATATGGCGAACCCTGGTGCTGTGGCTGCTGCTGATTTTGTTGCTGGAAATTGCAAGCTGGACAGGGTGAGAAGAGCCCGCTCATACTACCGAATCCAGGGCCTATTAGCGCTTATTTCGCAGCTCGCGACGGCGACGGATTTCATCCAGCGTAAGGCAACGAGCGCACGCAGAGTAGACCTCTGTAAGCGGTGAGCAACGAAGGGCTGGTCGAAATCCATCCCGTCCCTTTGGGTTGCGTGCGAAAAACGCGGGTGCTGCGTTGCGAAGCCTGGCCATGGGCCGGCTATGCCCTGCGCTTCGCGCCTTGCCCGCGCATTTTTCACACAGCAACGCGGGTGCGAAATAAGCGTTAACAGGCCCTGGTTTAATCAAATCGAAGCATCCGATTACCTGAGAGGTTGTACTCATGTCGGAACCCCTGCTCATTGCCTATTCCGATCATTTAATCGGCCTGCTGCCATCCTTTGCGAATCGGCATGGGCTTATCACTGGCGCGACCGGCACGGGAAAGTCCGTTACGCTACAAGTGCTGGCCGAGCGCTTCTCATCGATTGGCGTGCCTGTGTTCATGGCGGACGTCAAGGGAGACCTTTCGGGTCTCGCCACCCCAGGCGCCAGTTCTCCAAAAATCAGCGAGCGGCTTGCGCGGCTCAAACTTGATGAACCGCGATGGGAAGCCTCTCCAGTTACGTTCTGGGATATTTACGGAAGATCGGGCCATCCCGTGCGCGCGACCATATCAGACATGGGTCCCCTGTTGTTGGGCCGGTTGCTCAATCTGAACGAGACGCAACAGGGCGTGCTGACCCTGGTCTTCAAGATTGCCGACGATAACGGCCTGCTGCTCCTTGATATGAAAGATCTTGTTGAAATGTTGCGGTTTGTTGGCGACAACGCGAAGAATTTCACAGTCCAGTATGGCAATGTTTCAGCCGCCTCGATCGGCGCGATCCAGCGGGCATTGCTGGAAATCGAGCAACAGGGGGGGAGCATTTTTTTTGGCGAGCCAATGCTTGACATCCATGACATGATTCAGACTGACAGGAGTGGGCGCGGGATGATCAACATTCTCGCGGCCGACAGGCTGATGAATTCGCCGAAACTGTACTCCAGCTTTCTGTTATGGATACTGTCGGAGTTGTTCGAGCACCTTCCCGAAATCGGCGACCCCGAAAAGCCGAAGCTGGTATTTTTCTTCGATGAGGCCCATCTGTTATTTAACGAAGCGCCAAAGCCGCTACTGGAGAAAATCGAGCAGGTCGTGCGATTGATACGTTCCAAGGGGGTAGGCATCTATTTTGTGACACAAAACCCGCTCGATGTTCCCGAGGTCGTCCTGGGCCAGCTAGGCAACCGAGTGCAGCATGCATTGCGCGCGTTTACCCCGCGTGATCAGAAAGCGGTGAAGGCTGCAGCCCAAACGATGCGCGCCAATCCGGCTTTCAATACCGCGGAAGCCATTACGGAGCTGTCTGTTGGAGAAGCTCTGGTCTCTCTGCTGGACGAGAAAGGGCGTCCCTCCATGGTTGAGCGGGCGTTCATTCTTCCTCCGGCAAGTAGAATAGGTCCTGTTTCGGATGCCGAACGGGCGGCCATTATCAAATCTTCCGTAATTTATGGGCATTACGAGCAGGCGATCGATCGGGAATCGGCATATGAAATTATCAAAAGCCGTGCGAGGGGCGGGAATAGGGAGGGCGACCTCCTGCCGTCATCCGGAAGCCAGGTGCCAACGGACTCTGAAAATGATGTGCTGGGCACGCTGACTGGTATGTTGCTTGGCAAAACCGGCCCGCGCGGAGGACATCATCCGGGGGTTCTGGATTCAATGGCGAAAAGCGCGGCTCGCTCGATAGGCTCACAGGTTGGCCGCGAGATCTTCCGGGGCGTTTTAGGGGGTATTTTTGGTGGCAACCGCAGGCGCTGACCTGCCGGCTTTTTAGCTCAAACTTGGCTGCAAATGTATTTTTAGATGCGAGGGCTGGCGATGCGATCAATCGCGGCATGTCTTCTTATAGCAGCATTGGCGGGATGCGCAGCCACGGAGCAGGCATCGCGATCCGCTCGGTCCTCGGAGCCCGTGCGACCCAGTGCAAGACCCATCTATAATCTTGCCGGTTATCCCCCCGCCTTCAAGGATGGGTATACCGATGGCTGCGAGACTGCGAAGAAAAGCGCCTACGCCCTCAAGGACAAACACCGGTTTGCCAATGATAAGCAGTATCGGCTGGGCTGGAATGACGGATTCAGCCTGTGCCGTCGTTAACCTGCAGCACGGCCACCGCGGTAGATAGGGGAAGGCGTAAAAACTGATTAAGGATGGAGCAACCGAGTGGCCCTAGTCACCCAACGGTTGCCGGATAACGTCTTCCGATAACGCCCCCACATTGGCTGGGGTATAATACCAATGCCCATGAAACGCTTATTTCCCCTGTTGCTGTGCCTGTTCGTTTTACCTGCAATCGCCCAGAAACCCCAATTTCATACCGCGCCGCAGGACTTGTCCGTGGCCGCCAAATCTTACATCCTCATCGACTTTCAAACCCGACAGACGCTGACGGGCCAAAACGTTCACGAGCGTATTGAACCGGCGTCGCTTACGAAACTGATGACAGCTTATGTGGTTTTTGGGGCTCTTTACCAGAAGCGCATTTCTTTGACGCAAGCCGTGCCCGTATCGGAACGAGCCTGGCGGACGCAAGGTTCACGCATGTTTATCGAACCCAGCAGACCGGTGACGGTCGATGAGCTGGTGCGGGGAATGATCGTTCAGTCCGGTAATGACGCATCCATCGCGTTGGCAGAAGTTGTCGCAGGCTCGGAGGATACTTTCGCACAATTGATGAACAAGGAGGCGGCGCGTCTGGGCTTGAAAAATACCCGGTTTGCCAATTCCACTGGGCTTCCGCACCCCGGACATTATAGTACCGCCCATGATCTCGCCCTGCTCGCAGCCGCTCTGATCAAAGACTTTCCAGAATACTACCCGCTCTATTCGCTGCGCGAATATGCCTATAACAAAATCACTCAGGCCAACCGCAACCGCCTGCTATGGCTCGATCCAAACGTGGACGGAATCAAGACGGGATATACCGAAGCCGCGGGATACTGTCTTGTATCTTCCGCCAGGCGGGGGGAGCGAAGATTGATTGCGGTAGTGGTAGGTACCGCATCGGATAATGCGCGGGCGATGGAAAGTCAGCGCTTGTTGAATTATGGCTTCCAGTTCTACGATACTATTCGTCTATACTCCAAAGAGCGCGAAGTGACTACTATTCAGTTGTGGAAGGGTACCCAGGATAAGCTCAAGACAGGGTTCGGTCATGATGTTTATTTTTCGCTTCCCAAGCATCAGGCGGATACACTGAAAGCCCGAATGGAGTATAAGCAGCCCTTGATCGCTCCAATCAGGGCGGGTCAAAAAGTCGGTACCGTAAAGTTCACGCTCAATGGCAGGTCAATGGGTGAGCACCCGCTGGTCGCGCTCGAAACCGTGCATACGGCGAATCTTTTTGGGCGCGCGTGGGATAGTATGCGTCTCTTGTTCAATTAGACGCTCCACTGAAGGTTTTTTTACAAGAGCCTATGATTTATCTGAACGGTCATTTCATGCCCATCGAGGAAGCGCGAATTCCCGTACTGGATAGAGGCTTCATTTTTGGCGATGGCGTGTACGAAGTCATTCCTGTTTATTCGCGCAAGCCTTTTCGCCTGGCCGATCATTTGCAGCGCCTCCAGTACAGCCTGGATGGCATCCGCCTGCAAAATCCGCATTCCGATGACGAATGGCGGAGCTTGGTGGAACGGGTCATTGCCGGAAATGAGAGCGATGACCAATCCCTTTACCTCCACGTAACCCGCGGCGTAGCCAAGCGCGATCATGCGTTTCCCAAAGGTGTTCCGCCTACGGTATTCATCATGAGCAACCCGCTGCTTACACCTCCCCAGGAATTGCTTGCTGCGGGAGTCGCGGCCATCACAGCTAACGACAATCGATGGCTGCGTTGTGATATCAAGGCAATTTCTCTTTTACCCAACGTATTGCTGCGCCAGATGGCGATTGATGCGGGTGCAACCGAAACGTTGCTGTTGCGGGAAGGGTTTATGACGGAAGGAGCGGCGAGCAATATTTTTCTGGTAAAGAACGGCATTCTGCTGGCGCCGCCGAAAAATCACCTGATGCTGCCCGGCATTACCTATGACGTCGTGCTCGAGCTGGCGCATGGCCATCAAATACAGTATGAAGTAAGAGAGATTTCCGAATATGAAGTGCGCACTGCCCAGGAAATTCTGCTTACGTCCTCAACCAGGGAAATCATGCCCATCACCCTGCTTGATGGCAAACCTGTTGGCGATGGCAAACCAGGGCTGGTGTTTGAAGTGCTTTACCAGCTCTACCAGAATTATAAACTTACGGTCATGCGAGGTGCGGGTCTTAAAGTTTAAAGTTTAAGCAAGAGGCAAGAGGCCAGGAAGGTCAGGAGCAACCTACCTTATGAATTCATCCGATCAGCCGTCGCTCATTGAGTATCCCTGCGATTTTCCCATCAAGATTATCGGCCGGGTCACTTCCCAGGAGGCTCCCAGTGCAGCATCACTGGAGCATGGCCGGCAGGAATTCGCCCAGGCGGTGCTGGCGATTGTGAAACGCCACGCCCCTGACTTCAACGAGGCGAATCTGGAGGCCAGGATAAGCAAGAGAAACACCTATTTGAGCCTCACCTGTACGATTCACGCCACCTCACGCGCGCAACTGGATGCGCTCTACCAGGAATTATGCGACCACCCGATGGTAACGATGGTGCTTTGACATATCCCGCGCCTTGGATCTGAACACTAGCCGCTCAAGCCTCCGGATCAGATCTGTTGGGGTTGCTGATTATTTTTCCACTTGGCAGGCCATGAAGGATTTCACAGCCTCTCGTACGGACAGCACCTGTGATGAAGTCTGGTTAGTGGAGCATCCGCCGGTTTATACCCAGGGTGTCGCCTGTAAGCCGGAGCATTTGCTGTATAACAACGGAATTCCAGTGATCCGAACGGACCGCGGCGGACAGATTACGTACCACGGTCCGGGGCAAATTATCGCCTATCTGCTGCTGGATATGCGCCGCCTGAAACTGGGCGTGCGCGAACTGGTCAGAAAAATGGAAGGCGCCGTGGTAGACTTGCTTCGAGATTACCACGTTCCTGCGGAAGGCCGCACGGATGCTCCCGGAGTGTATGTAGGTGATGCAAAAATCGCCGCATTGGGGCTGAAAATAAAACGCGGCTGTTGTTACCACGGGCTGGCTCTTAACGTAGATATGGACCTGGCGCCGTTTGCCGCGATAAACCCGTGCGGATATCCAGGGCTGCGAGTAACCCAAACCAGGGATCTCGGAATAGCCGATGGGCTGGAGGCATTAAGCGTCAATCTGTGCGAAAAATTAAAAGCAAGACTTTTCAATACTTCCAGCCTGATTGCTGAGTCTTCACGAGTTTTTTATTGAGCTCGTCATCGCTCTTCACTCACCACGTTGACGGGCCCTAGTCATTCATATTACTGGAAATAACTTCACCCTTGCCATGACGGACGAAACTCTCCAAACTGAAACCCGCCAGAAAGGCGCCGCAAAGACTGCGCGCAATCCGGTAAAAATTGCGCCACAAACTCCTGGCCAACTCCTGCGCAAACCTTCATGGATCCGCGTGCGCTCATCCAACAGCCAGGAGTTTTATGAGGTGAAGCGGATTCTGCGGGAACAGAAGCTGCATACGGTATGTGAGGAAGCCTCATGCCCGAACATTGGCGAATGCTTCGGCAAGGGCACAGCCACTTTCATGATTCTGGGAGACCTCTGCACGCGCCGCTGTCCATTCTGTGATGTGGCGCATGGCAAGCCGTCACATCCTGATCCCGACGAACCATTGCACCTCGCGCAATCAATTGCGGCAATGAAGCTGAAGTACGTGGTTATTACCAGCGTTGACCGCGACGATTTACGTGACGGCGGCGCTCAGCATTTCGTGG
>JADMIO010835446.1_pt1 | contig 16749 bp, 27 predicted proteins | sample 8958161 | NCBI WGS metagenome assembly JADMIO01 (sample SAMN16585339, study PRJNA669376) | soil metagenome | isolation source: Crop rotation soil | place: USA: Cullars Rotation, Alabama | collected 2011
CTTTCCCGAAGAGCTAGGCCATGCTCGAAGTGAAGGCCACGAGCAAGTACCTGCGCACCTCGGCCCAGAAGGCGGGCCTCGTGCTCCAGCTCATCCGGGGCAAGAAGGCCAGCGACGCCCTCGCCATCCTCCGCTTCACCAAGAAGTCGGTGGCGCGCGACGTGGAGAAGACGCTGCGCTCCGCCATCGCCAACGCGGTGAACGTGGCGGACAAGAACCAGAAGCGGCGCCTCGACGAGGACGACCTTGTCGTCTCCGCCGCCTACGCGGACCAGGGTCCGACCCAGAAGCGCGTGCGGCCGGCCCCCATGGGCCGCGCCTATCAGGTCCTGCGCCGCACCACCCACGTCACGGTGGTGGTGGCCGAGCAGGAAGGCGCCGTGAAGGCGGCCCCGAAGACGCCGGCCCGCGGACGCGCGCGCCAGGCCAGACAGGAGTCGAAGTAATGGGACAGAAGGTCCACCCCATCGGTTTCCGCCTGGGCTTCAACAAGACCTGGCGCAGCCGCTGGTACGCCGAGAAGGAATACGCGAACCTCCTGCACGAGGACATCCTCCTGAAGAAGGACCTCAAGAAGCGCTTCGCCCACGCGGGCGTCTCACGGGTCGAGGTCGAGCGCGCGGCCAACAAGCTGAAGATCTCGATCTTCACCTCGCGCCCCGGGATCATCATCGGGCGCAAGGGCCAGGAGGTCGACAAGCTCAAGCAGGAGATCCAGAAGAAGACCGGCAAGGAGGTCTTCATCAACATCCAGGAGATCCTGAAGCCGGAGCTCGACGCCCAGCTGGTGGCGGAGTCGGTGGCGCTGCAGCTCGAGAAGCGCATCGCTTTCCGGCGCGCCATGCGCAAGGCGGTGGACGCGGCCCTGCGCTTCGGAGCCAAGGGGATCAAGGTGCGCGTGTCCGGGCGCCTCAACGGGGCCGAGATCGCGCGCTCCGAGTGGTACCTGCACGGCCAGCTGCCCCTGCACACGCTGCGGGCGGACATCGACTACGGCCTCCACGAGGCGCGCACGAACTTCGGCGCCATCGGGGTGAAGTGCTGGATCTTCAAGGGCGAGCAGGACGCCCTCAAGCCGAACAAAGGGCTCTAACGAGATGAGGGAGGAGCATCGGCGTCGATCAGGGGCGTTTTCCTCAGCGGAGGCTTTCCGCTGCGCCGAGCCGCGATTCACTCGCGGCGAGAGCGCTGATCGAAGTGCAAGCCGGAGCTGAGGACGCCAAATGTTGATGCCGAAGAAGGTCAAGTACAGGAAGCAGCAGCGCGGCAAGATGCGCGGGAAGGCGTGGACCGGGTCGCAGGTCTCCTTCGGCGACTACGGCCTCAAGGCCCTCGAGTGCGGCTGGGTCACCGACCGCGAGATCGAGGCCGGCCGCATCGCCATCACCCGCTTCATCAAGCGCAGCGGCCGCATCTGGATCCGCATGTTCCCGGACAAGCCCATCACCAAGAAGCCGCAGGAGACGCGCATGGGCAAGGGCAAGGGCGCGCCCGACCAGTGGGTCATGGTGGTCAAGCCCGGCCGCATCCTCTACGAGATGGAAGGGGTGCCGGAGAAGGACGCGCGCGAGGCGCTGCGCCTGGCCGCGCACAAGCTCTCCATCAAGACGCGCTTCGTGAAGCGGTTCGAGGCGGAGGTGGCTTCATGAAGGCGGACAAGGTCCGGGAGATGAGCTCGGAGGAGCTGGCGGCCAAGGAGCGCGAGCTGAGCGAGCAGCTCTTCAAGCTGCGCTTCCAGAAGTCGATCGGCCAGCTCGACAACGCCCTGAAGATCCGGGAGACCCGCCGCGACATCGCCCGGGTCAAGACGACGCTCAGGCAAAGGCGCGCCCAGGCTGCGGCCGAGGCGAGATAGGTAGAGGCAATGGCGCGCAATAGAGACAACGAAACGACGACCCGGAAGGCCCGCAAGAAAGCCGACGTGGGCTCGGAGACGGTTCCCCTCAAACCGACGGAAACGGAGACGGGCACGGAGAAGGCGGGGCACCGCAACACCCAGATCGGCACCGTCGTGAAGGCCAAGATGGCCAAGACGGTGGTGGTGGCGGTGGAGCGGCTCGTCCAGCACGCGGTGTATCGCAAGACCATCCGGCGCACGTCCACCTTCATGGCCCACGACGAGAAGGGGGCCAAGCAGGGCGACCGCGTGCGCATCGTGGAGACGCGCCCGCTCAGCCGCAACAAGCGGTGGCGCGTGGAAGAGATCCTCACGCGGGGGCTGGCGGAAGACGTCGCCGGCGTCCAGGTCTAGGCAGAGAGGCTCGTCATGATCCAGATGCGGACGATCCTCGACGTCGCGGACAACTCCGGGGCCCGGAAGATCTCGATGATCCTCCCCCTCGGCGGGTCCACCGGCCGTTATGCCGGGCTCGGCGACATCATCACCGCCAACGTGAAGGAGTCGGCCCCGGACGCCCCGGAGCCGGTCAAGAAGGGCAAGGTCGTGCGGGCGGTGATCGTGCGCTGCGCCAAGGAGCACCGGCGCCGTGACGGCTCCTACATCCGCTTCGACAAGAACGCGGCCGTGCTCATTAACGAAGCGGGGGAGCCGGTGGGCACGCGCGTGTTCGGACCGGTGGCGCGCGAGCTGCGCGACAAGAAGTTCATGAAGATCATTTCCCTGGCCCCGGAGGTCCTGTAGTCATGGGCGCGGCCGCACCGCGGGAGAAGACCCGCATCAACCTCAAGAAGAACGACACCGTGACGGTGGTGTCGGGACGGGACGCCGGGAAGCAGGGCAAGGTCCTGAAGGTCATCCCGGAGAAGAACCGGGTGATCGTGCAGGGCGTGGGCTTCGTGAAGAAGCACACACGGCCCAACCCCCAGCGCAACATCAAGGGCGGCATCGCGGAGCGCGAGGCCGCCATTCACGCCAGCAACGTGATGATCCTGTGCGGGGAGTGCGGCAAGCGCACCCGCATCGGTCACAAGACGCTGGGTGACGGCCGCAAGGTGCGCGTGTGCCGCCATTGCGAGGGAGTGCTGGACAAGTGAGCGAGAAGGACAAGGATCAGCCGAAGGGCAAGGGCGGCGAGGGCAAGGGCGGCGACAAGGCCCAGGCCCACGGCGCGGACAAGCGCGACCCCGCGGGGGCGGAGAAGGCGGCCGCGCGCGCGGCGGCCAAGGAGAAGAAGGGCGGCGCGGATGCGGGCGGTGACGCGGCCGAGAAGCCCAAGAAGGCGGCCAAGCCCGCCGGCCCCAAGGTCCCGGCCCGGGTCAAGGAGCGCTACACGAAGGAAGTCGTGCCCGCCCTCATGAAGGAGCGGAGCTACCCCAACGTGATGGCGGTGCCGCGCCTGCGCAAGGTCGTGGTGAACATGGGCGTGGGCGAGGCCACCCAGAACATCAAGCTCCTGGACGCCGCCATCGACGAGCTGGGCCGCATCACCGGCCAGCGCCCGGCCATGCGCCGCAGCCGCAAGTCGATCGCGGCCTTCCGCCTGCGCCAGGGCATGCCCATCGCGGCCACGGTGACCCTGCGCGGCGACCGCATGTACGAGTTCCTGGACCGCCTGTTCAACGTGGCCCTGCCCCGCGTGCGCGACTTCCGGGGCGTGCCCACGAATTCGTTCGACGGCCGCGGCAACTACACCCTGGGGCTGAAGGACCAGCTCATCTTCCCCGAGGTGGACTACGCGAAGGTGGACAAGATGCGCGGGATGAACGTCACGTTCGTGACCTCGGCCCGCACGGACGAGGAGAGCAAGCTGCTCCTCCAGCACCTCGGCATGCCTTTCCGGCATCAGGAGGGTCGATAAGTGGCGAAGACGTCTCTCATTGCCAAGCAGCAGCGGACGCCGAAGTTCGGCGTGCGCAAGTACAACCGCTGCCGCACGTGCGGCCGTCCTCGGGGGTACCTGAGGAAGTTCCAGCTCTGCCGGATCTGCTTCCGTCAGAAGGCCCTCGCCGGCGACGTGCCCGGCGTGATCAAGGCGAGCTGGTAGGCCGGAGGTAGATCCACATGAACATGACCGATCCCGTCGCCGACATGATCTCGCGCATCCGCAACGGGGTGCGCGCGAAGCTGCCCAAGGTCGACGTCCCCTCCTCGAAGCTCAAGGTGGAGATCGCCCGCATCCTCAAGGACGAGGGCTACATCGCGAACTTCAAGGTGAGCGAGGACGACAAGCAGAACATGCTGCGCGTCTTCCTGAAGTACGGCCCCGGCATGGAGCGCGTCATCACGGACGTGCAGCGGGTGAGCCGTCCGGGCTGCCGGATCTACTGCGGCAAGGACCAGATCCCGCGCGTGTACGGCGGCCTCGGCATCAACATCCTGTCCACCTCGCGCGGCCTCATGACGGGACGCAGCGCGGCCCGCGAGGGCGTGGGCGGCGAGATCCTCTGCAACGTCTGGTAAGGAGCGATTTCCATGTCTCGGGTCGGACGTAAGGTCATCCCGATCCCCAAGGGCGTCCAGGTCCAGGTCAAGGCCGACCGCCTGGAGGTCCAGGGGCCCAAGGGCAAGCTGACGACGCCGGTGCCGCCGGGCATCACCTTCAAGCTCGAGAACGGCGAGCTGGAGGCCTCGCGCAAGGGCGACGAGGGGCCGCAGCGGGCCTTGCACGGCCTCGCGCGCGCCCTGGCCAACAACGCCGTGCGCGGCGTGACCGAGGGCTTCTCCAAGGAGCTCGACATCGTCGGCGTCGGCTATCGCGCCAACGTCGAGGGCAACAAGGTCGTCTTCGCGCTCGGCTACTCGCATCCGGTGACGTACCCGATCCCGGCCGGCATCAAGATCGCGATCGACGCCAAGGCCAACCGGGTCACCGTCTCCGGCATCGACCGGCAGCAGGTGGGCCAGGTGGCGGCGGAGATCCGCGGCCTGCGCAAGCCGGACCCGTACAAGCAGAAGGGCATCCGCTACGTGGGCGAGGTGCTGAAGAAGAAGGCGGGCAAGGCCGGAGCCACCGGGGCGAAGTAGTGATTCACGGGGAACGCCTCAGGCAGACGCGGCCTGAAGCAGCGCCCGGAAGGAAGCTGACTCGATGAAGACCAAGGAAGAAATCAGGACCCGGCTCCACAGCCGCATCCGCAAGAAGGTGGCGGGCACGCCGCAGCGGCCGCGGCTGGCCGTGTTCCGCAGCCAGACCCACATCTACGCGCAGGTGATCGACGACGACCAGGGCAAGACCCTGGCCGCCGCGTCCTCGCTCGACAAGGACCTGAAGGCCGAGCACAAGCGCGGGGCCAACGTGGCGGCGGCGAAGGCGGTGGGGAAGCTGATCGCGACGCGCGCGAAGGAGAAGGGGATCGAGCTCGTGGTCTTCGACCGCGGCGGGTTCCAGTACCACGGCCGCATCAAGGCGCTGGCCGACGCGGCCCGCGAAGGCGGACTGAAGTTCTGATGACGACGGCAGTCGGCTTCGGGCACGACGCCAACGGCCGCAAGCAGGCAAGCAGCGAGCGCCGGATTCACTTCGGCGCGAGCGGCAGGGGGGTTTGGGGGGTGCCCTCGAGTATGACCACCCCCCAGAATTGAAGAAATGAAGCATATCTTCGAGAAGATCGACATCGGCAGCCTGGAGCTCAAGGACCAGGTCGTCTCCATCAACCGCGTGACCAAGGTCGTGAAGGGCGGCAAGAACCTCTCCTTCTCCGCCCTGGTCGTGGTGGGGGACAGCGCCGGGCACGTGGGCTACGGCATGGGCAAGGCGCGCGAGGTCTCCTCCGCCATCAAGAAGGGCGTGGAGGCGGCCAAGAAGAACATCGTGCGCGTGCCCATCACGGACAAGGGATCGACGATCCCCCACACCGTGACCGGCCGCTACGGCTCGGGCGCGGTGCTGCTCAAGCCGGCCTCTGAGGGCACGGGCGTGATCGCGGGCGGAGCCGTGCGCGCGGTCATCACCGCCGCCGGCATCCAGAACATCCTCACCAAGAGCCTCGGCTCCACCACCGCCCACAACGTGGTGAAGGCGACCGTGGACGCCCTCCTGCGCCTGAAGCGGCCGGAGCGCGTGGCCCGCCTGCGCGGCAAGGAGATCGCGGACATCCTGCCCGCGGAGCGGAAGAAGGCTTCGGACACGGCGGCGCCCGTCGCGCCCGTGGCCCCGGCGGCGGAGCCCGAGGCCGGATCCGGTGAGGCGCCCGCGCCGGCGCCCCAGGTCTAAAGAGGAGAAATGGCGAAGAACGCGAAAGCCGGCGCCGCCAAGGCGGACGGCACCATCAAGGTCAAGCAGGTGGGCTCCCTGATCGGCTGCACGGACAAGCAGCGCGCCAGCGTGCGCGGGCTCGGCCTGCGCCGCATGCACCAGGTGGTCGAGCGCAAGGACACGCCGGCCATCCGGGGCATGGTCAAGGCCGTTCCCCATCTGGTCGAAATCGTCTCGGAATAGCGAGGGGAATCGTGGCTCTCAATGATCTGAAGCCCGCGCGCGGCAGCGTGCGCAACCGCAAGCGCGTGGGCCGCGGCCCCGGCAGCGGCCTGGGCAAGACGTCCGGACGCGGCGAGAAGGGGCAGAAGAGCCGCAGCGGGTTCTCGCAGAAGCCCGGCTTCGAGGGCGGCCAGATGCCGCTGCACCGCCGCCTGCCCAAGCGCGGCTTCTCGAACGCGCGCTTCAAGAAGGAGTTCGCGGAGATCAACCTCGGACGGCTGGAGATCTTCGAGGCGGGCACCATCGTGACGCCGGAGATCCTCGTCGGACGCGGCCTCATCAAGAAGGTGCGCGACGGACTCAAGGTGCTCGGCGACGGCGACCTCACCAAGTCGCTGACCGTGCGCGCCCACAAGTTCTCGGCGAGGGCGACCGAGAAGATCACGGCGCTCGGTGGTAAAGCCGAGGTGATCGAAAAGGCGTAGGCGAGAAGGCCAGGAAGGCTGGGGAAGGAACAACCAGAAGGGACAACCAACCGCAGAGCCCGGCGGCGCGCGCAGCGCGGCGACGGGCGAGGGGGGTTTCAGGGGGGGTCGCGAACGCCCATCGCGGATCACGCGTGAGTGCCCCCCCTGCCTTAGTAAGTAAGTAAGCCAGCAAGCAAGAAGCTAGGAACTGGGTTAATCGATGCTGCAGAGCCTTCGTAACATTTGGGACATCCCCGACCTCCGGAAGAGGGTGCTGTTCACCCTCGGCCTGCTGGCGGTCTACCGCCTGGGGAACCACGTCCCCACGCCGGGCATCAACGCCAAGGCCCTCATCGACTTCTTCGAGCAGAACCGGTCCAACTGGTTCGGGCTCGTGGACATGTTCTCGGGGGGCAACCTCTCGCGCGTGACCGTCTTCGCGCTCGGGATCATGCCGTACATCTCGGCCTCCATCATCCTGCAGCTCCTCACCGTCGTCTGGCCCTACCTGGAGAAGCTCTCCAAGGAGGGCGAGCTCGGACGGCGCAAGATCACGCAGTACACCCGCTACGGCACCGTCCTCCTCTCCATCGTGCAGTCGCTGGGCATCGCCGTGTACCTCGAGAAGATGACGCTGGGCGCGCAGTTCCAGATCGTCGAGCACCCCGGCATCGCCTTCAAGCTCATGACCGTGCTCACCCTCACCACCGGCACCGCCTTCATCATGTGGCTGGGCGAGCAGATCACGGAGCGCGGGATCGGCAACGGCATGTCGCTCCTCATCTTCGCGGGCATCGTGGTCGGCTTCCCGCGCGGCGTGATCGACAGCGTGCAGCGCATCGCGCGCGGCGAGATCGGCCTCATCACCGCCATCCTCCTCCTCGTGATGATGGTGCTGGTGGTGGCGGCCATCGTCTTCGTGGAGCGCGGGCAGCGGCGCATCACCGTGCAATACGCGAAGCGGGTGGTCGGGCGCCGCATGTACGGCGGCCAGTCCACCCACCTGCCCCTGCGCGTGAACACCAGCGGCGTCATCCCCGTCATCTTCGCGAGCTCGATCATCGCCTTCCCGCAGACGATCGCGTCCTGGTGGTCGGCCAACAACCCCTGGATGCAGGCGGTGTCGGACCAGCTCAAGTGGGGGATGCCGCTCTACAACCTCCTCTACGTCGCCTTCATCATCTTCTTCTGCTACTTCTACACCGCGATCGTCTTCAACCCGGACGACGTGGCGGAGAACATGCGGAAGTACGGGGGCTTCGTGCCCGGCATCCGTCCGGGCAAGCGCACGGCGGAGTACCTGGACCACATCCTGGGCCGCATCACCTTCGGCGGCGCCATCTACCTCGCCCTCATCGCCATCCTTCCCGAGTTCCTCATCACCGGCTTCAAGGTCGCGCCCATTCCCGTCATCGGCGCCGGCCTCGACAACTTCCTGACCAACAACAATCTCTCCTGGGTCACGGAAGGCCTCGGCCTCAACTTCTATTTCGGCGGGACCTCTCTCCTCATCATCGTCGGCGTGGCCATGGACACGGTCGCCCAGGTGGAGGCGCAGCTCATCATGCGTCACTACGAAGGCTTCAGCGGACCGGGCAAGGGGAGAAGGATCCGTGGCCGACGCTAGGCCAAGGCCTGAGCCCGCGATGGGCGCGCGCGTCATCTTCCTGGGCCCACCCGGGGCGGGCAAGGGCACCCAGGCCGGGCGGCTGGCCGGCCACCTCCGGATCCCCAAGATCTCGACGGGCGACATGCTGCGCGACGCCATCGCCGCCGGCACCGCTCTCGGGCGGGTGGCGGGACCGCTGATGGAGAAGGGCGGACTCGTGCCCGACGACCTCCTCAACGGGATCATCGCGGAACGGCTGGCCCAGGCGGACGCGGCCAACGGCTACATCCTGGACGGCTTCCCGCGCACGCTCCAGCAGGCGGAAGGCTTCGAGCACATGAAGCAGGGCGACACCACCAACCACCTCTACGTCCTCAACGTCGAGGTGCCGCGGGACGAGCTGCTGCGCCGGCTCTCCGGCCGCCGCTGGTGCCCCCACTGCCAGTCCACCTACCACGTCCACAACAACCCGCCCAAGGACGACTCCCTCTGCGACAAGGACCGCACGCTCCTCATCCAGCGCGAGGACGACAAGGAGACGGCGGTGGCGCGGCGCCTGGCCGAATACGACGACCGCACGGCGCCTCTCATCGAGTACTACCGGAACCGCTCGCGGTTCCACACCGTGAACGGGTACCGCCCCCCCGACGTCGTGTTCGGCGATCTCAAGGCGATCGTGCAGAAGGCGGAGTCGTGAGCATCCAGAAGAGCTGGAGAGAGCTCCAGAGCATGCACCGCGCCTGCACCATCGTGGTGGAGACGCTGGAGGTCCTGGCCCAGGCCGCGGTGGCGGGCACCACCACGAAGGACCTCGACACGATCTCGCGCGAGCGCATCGTGAAGGCGGGGGCCAAGCCGGCCTTCCTGGGCTACCGCGGCTACCCGGCCACCCTCTGCATCTCCCTCAACAACGAGGTCGTGCACGGGATCCCGTCCAGCAAGCGCAAGCTCAAGGACGGCGACATCGTGAGCCTGGACCTCGGCTGCATCGTGGATGGCTTCTACGGCGACGCCGCGCGCACGGTCGGGGTGGGCACCATCAGCGCGGACGCGCAGCGCCTCCTGAAGGCGACGGAGGAATCGCTGCACGCGGGCATCGCGCAGTGCGTGACCACCAAGCGCGTGGGCGACATCGGGGCGGCCGTGCAGGGCGTGGCCGAGGGGTACGGGTACTCCGTCGTGCGCGAGTTCGTGGGGCACGGGATCGGGACGAGCCTGCACGAGGATCCCCAGGTGCCGAACTACGGGCCGGCGGGGCGCCGCGAGCGGCTGGTGCCCGGGATGTGCCTGGCCATCGAGCCCATGGTCAACGTGGGCCGTCCCGAGGTGCGGGTCCTGGACGATGGATGGACGGCGGTGACCGTGGACGGCAGCCTGTCCGCCCATTTCGAGCTGTCGCTGGCCGTGACCCGGCACGGCCCCTGGATCCTGTCCGAACCCTATCCCTACGGCCGGGAAGAGGAAACGGAGGCGGCGGCGCATGCCTGAGGGCCGCGAGGAGCCGCGGCCGGAAACCCTGGAAGTGAACGGCCGGGTGGTCGAGAGCCTGCCCAACGCGCTCTTCCGGGTGGAGCTGGAGACGGAGAAGCGCCAGCAGATCACGGCTCACGTCTCGGGTGGATCCAGCCTGCTCCGGATCCTGCCCGGGGAGGCGGTCGTGGTCGAGCTGATGGCCTACGACCTCGGCCGGGGCCGCATCGTGCGCAGGCGGACTTGACGCTGTGAATTGGAACACTTTTGCTGTAGAATCAGTGGTTCCGCCGCCTTCCGCGGGCGGCGGGAACCCCAGCGTAAGGAGACGAGGGTGAAGGTCAGGTCGTCCGTCCGGAAAATCTGCGTGAAATGCAAGGTGGTGCGCCGCCAGGGCGTGGTCCGCATCATCTGCCCGAATCAGAAGCACAAGCAGAGGCAGGGATAAATGGCACGTATCGCAGGCGTCGACCTGCCTCGCGCGAAGCGCGTGGAGATCGCGCTGACCTACATCTACGGGATCGGCGTGAGCCGCTCGAACAAGATCCTGGGCAAGGCCGGGATCGACCCGAGCGTCCGCGTGAAGGACCTCTCCGAAGAGGAAGCGAGCCGCATCGCGAAGATCATCGACCAGGAGGGCGACGTCGAAGGCGACCTCCGCAAGGAAGTCGCGATGAACATCAAGCGGCTGATGGAGATCGGCTCCTACCGCGGGATGCGCCACCGCCGCAACCTCCCCGTGCGCGGCCAGCGCACCCACACCAACGCGCGCACGCGCAAGGGCCCGCGCCGGGCGCTCATCCGCCCCAAGGCCGCCGCCCCCACCAAGCCGTAGAGGAAGGAATCGAATGGCCGAGCCTGTATCCGCCGCCGCTCCCGCCGTCCCGACCAAGAAGTCGAGCTCCAAGAAGCCCAAGAAGGAAAAGCGCCACGTCGTCCACGGCGTCGCCCACATCCACGCCTCCTTCAACAACACGCACGTGACCATCACGGACATGGAAGGGCACGTCGTGACCTGGTCGAGCGCGGGCACGCTCGGCTTCAAGGGATCGCGCAAGGGCACGCCCTTCGCCGCCCAGCAGGCCGCCTCCGCCGCCGCCACCGTGGCCAAGGATTCCGGCCTGCGCTCCCTGGACATCCGCGTCAAGGGCCCGGGCTCGGGACGCGAGTCGGCCATCCGCGCTTTGCAGGCCGCGGGCGTCGAGATCAAGTCCATCAAGGACGTGACCCCGATCCCGCACAACGGTTGCCGGCCGCCCAAGCGGCGCCGGGTTTAAGAGGACATCGCATTGGCCAGGTATACAGGTCCCGTCTGCCGTTTGTGCCGCCGCGAGGGCATGAAGCTGTTCCTCAAGGGTGACCGCTGCTTCACCGAGAAGTGCGCGATCGAGAAGCGGAACTACGCCCCCGGGCAGCACGGCAAGGGCGGCCGGGTGAAGACGAAGCTGCAGGGCTACGGGCTGCAGCTGCGCGAGAAGCAGAAGGTCAAGCGGCTGTACCGCATGCAGGAGGGCCAGTTCGGCCTCACCTTCGACCGCGCCGCCGCCGAGAAGGGCGTCGTGGGCGAGATCCTGCTGAGCAAGCTGGAGCGCCGGCTGGACAACGTGATCTACCGGCTGGGCTTCGGCGCCTCCCGCGACCAGGCGCGGCAGCTCGTGCGGCACGGCCACGTCAAGGTCAACGACAAGAAGGTGAACATCCCCTCCTACCAGGTGGAGGAGGGCGACGTCGTGAGCCTCGGCTCCCGCGCGGCCAAGAACGCGCAGGTCACCGCGTCCGTCGAGGCGGTGAAGGGCCGGGGCGTGCCCAAGTGGCTGGAGCTGGACGCGGCCGGGATGAAGGGCCGCGTGCTGTCCATGCCCGCGCGCGACGACGTCAACTTCCCCATCCAGGAACAGCTCATCGTCGAGCTGTACTCCAAGTAATCTCGCCGTAGCGTAATTTTCGCCGGAGGACTAGTACACGATGCTTTGGAAAGGCTTCCAGAAGCCGAAGCGGCTCGAAGTCGACAAGGACGGGCTGTCCGACAACTTCGGACGGTTCACCGCCCAGCCCTTCGAGCGGGGCTTCGGTACGACGGTGGGCAACGCGCTGCGGCGCGTGCTCCTCTCCTCGATCGAAGGCGCGGCCATCACCGCCATCCGGGTGGAGGGCGTGCTCCACGAGTTCTCGCCCATCCCGGGCGCGATGGAGGACACGACCGACCTCATCCTGAATCTCAAGCGGGTGCCCCTCAAGATGCACGTCGAGCATCCGAAGACCCTGCTCCTCAAGACCTCGGAGGCGGGCGAGGTGCGGGCCAAGCACATCACCCCCGATCCCGACCTCGAGATCCTCGATCCCGAGGCCTACATCGCCACCCTCGGCCAGGGCTCGACCCTGTCCGTGGAGATGCGTGTCAAGCAGGGCCGCGGCTACCAGTCCGCGGACAAGAACTTCGACGAGGACCTCTCGATCGGCTGGATCCCGGTGGACTCCGTCCACTCCCCGGTCAAGAAGGTCAACTACTTCGTCGAGAACGCGCGCGTCGGCCAGGCCACCGACTACGAGAAGCTCACCCTCGAGGTCTGGACCAACGGCGCCGTCACCCCGCGTGACGCCGTCGGGCTCGCTTCCAAGCTCATGAAGGACCACCTCGCCATCTTCATCAACATCGAAGAGGACGAGGACGAGAGCGGTGAGACCCCGGTGGAGCTGAGCGAGGCCGACCGCGAGGTGTGGTGGGAGAAGCTCAACAAGAGCGTGGACGAGATGGAGCTGTCCGTCCGCTCCTACAACTGCCTCAAGAACGCGAACATCAAGACCATCGGCGAGCTCGTGCAGAAGACCGAGGCCGAGATGCTCAAGACCAAGAACTTCGGCCGCAAGTCGCTCAACGAGATCAAGGAGATCCTGGCCGGCATGGGGCTCTCCCTGGGCATGAAGCTCGACAACTATCCGTCGCCGAGCGCGCAGGGCGAGGCGCGGTAGTCAACAGAAGCTAGGAGTAGAACTCGCGCGCGGCCGCTGCGCCGCGGCCGCGCGGGGACACCTCGAAAATCATGAGACACAAGGTCGGCTTTCGCAAGCTCGGTCGCATCACGCCCCATCGCATCGCGCTCCTGCGCAACCTGGCCACGTCCCTCTTCGAGCGCGAGCGCATCCGCACCACGCTCATGAAGGCCAAGGAGCTGCGGCCGTACGCCGAGAAGCTCATCACCCAGGCCAAGCGCGACGACGACCGGCTGCACGCGCGGCGGCTGGTGGCGCGCGAGATCCACGACGTGACGGTGGTGAAGAAGCTCTTCGACGACCTGGGCGCGCGCTACGCGACGCGTCCGGGCGGCTACACGCGCATCCTGCGCCTGGGCCCGCGCCGCGGCGACGGGGCGGAGATGGCCATCGTCGAGCTGCTGGGCTCCGAGTACAAGCCCGAGAAGCCCGAGGACAAGGTCAAGAAGACCGAGGGCGAGAAGAAGCCCGAGGCCAAGACGGCCAAGCCCGCGGGCGGCAGTCCCAAGGCGAAGGCCCCGAAGGCGCCCAAGGCCAAGGCCGAGAAGGCGGAAGGCGGCGGGAAGAAGAAGGGCGCCGCCAAGGGCAAGAAGAAGGCGGCGGGGAAGGAAGCCTAGATCCCCACCGTCTCCCCCGGGGACGGGATCGTCGCGAACAGGCTGAGGGCCAGCCAGCCCGGGAACCCCCGCACGAGGTCCCGGGGGCCCTCCAGGCGGATCTGGCCGGTGCGCAAGGCCTGGCCGAAACCGAGGCGTCCCGTCCAGACGAGCGTGAACGCGCCGAGCTCGGCGTCCACGCGCAGGTCCTCCTCGTAGCCGGGATCCGTCACGCAGACGTCGGCCTCGCCGCGATCCACGACCAGCCACCACACCCGCCGCGTCGCCTGCCCCCTGGGCACGCTGCGGAACTCGAAGCGGACGACGACCCGTCGCGAGGGGAGACGGTCCGTCCGCAGCCGCCGGCGCACGTCCCACATCAAGAGCCCGGCGTCGAGGTCTTCCGGGGCCACCCGGCGGCGGGCCCAGCGCTGGCCCCAGGCCCCGAGCTGCTCCACCACCGGGCGCAGCTCCTCGCCCGCGTCCGTGAGCGTGTATTCCCAGGTGCCCTGGGCGCCCCGCCGCCGCGCGATCACGCCCGCGTCCTCCAGGGCGCGCAGGCGCTGGGTGAGGAGGCTCCGCGACATGAGGGGCACCCCGCGGTGCAGGTCGTTGAAGCGGTAGCTTCCGCAGAAGAGCTCCCGGAGCACGAGCGGCGTCCAGCGCTCCGCCACCACCTCGCAGGCCTTGGCCACCGGGCAGAATTGTCCATATCCGCGCATGTCCGGACTATCGCTCCGCGCGGCCGCCCCCGCAAGTCCAGTTTTTGTCCTTGCCGGCCCCGCCCCCGTCGGGCGATCTTAGGGGCCGCAGGAGGGGGCGAATACCGCGCCCCCCGAGGGAGGACCTGATGTCGAGCCCCGCGCAGAGCGCCACCAGCCCCGCCGTCCCGTCGCCGTCCCCCGACTGGATCGCCGTTGCCCGTGAGCTGGGTCCGGCCTTCGCCGCCCGCGCCGCCCAGCACGACGCGACGGACGCGTTCGTGGCCGACAACTACGCCGACCTCAAGGCCCGCCGGGTCTTCGGGGCGGGAGTGCCGGCGGAGCTCGGGGGCGCGGGAGCGACGCTGCCGGAGCTCTGCGACATGCTGCGCGTGCTGGCCCAGCATTGCAGCTCGACCGCGCTCGCGCTCTCGATGCACACCCACCTCGTGGCCGTGAACGCCTGGCGGTGGCGCCACGAGAAGGCCCCCACGGACGGGCTCCTGCGCAAGGTGGCGGCGGAGCAGCTCGTGCTGGTGTCGAGCGGAGGATCGGACTGGCTGCCCGGGTCCGGCACCGCCGTGCGCGCGGAGGGCGGGTTCAAGATCACGGGCCGGAAGGTCTTCTCGAGCGGCTCGCCCTCCGGACAGATCCTCTCCACCTGCGCCGTGCTGGCCGACCCCGCTTCCGGCCCCACCGTCATCCACTTCGGCGTGCCCCTCAGCGCGCCCGGCGTGCGTATGGAGCAGACCTGGCGCGCCCTCGGCATGCGGGGAACGGGCTCGAACGACGTCGTGCTCGAGGACGTCTTCGTCCCCGACGCCGCCGTGGGCGTGCGGCGGCCGGCCGGCAAGTGGCATCCGCTCTTCCACACCATCGCGTCCGTCGCCTTCCCGCTGATCTATGCCGTCTACGTCGGCGTCGCGGAGGCGGCGCGGGACCTGGCGGTGAAGGAGGCCGGGAAGAAGAAGGCGGACCCCGTGCTGCTCGCCCTCGTGGGCGAGATGGAGAACGAGCTCTACGCGGCCCGTCTCGCCCTGGGGGACATGATCGCGAACGCCGCCGCCCCCGCCTTCGGGCCCGCCACTACCAACCGGGCGATGATGGGACGCACGCTGGCCGGCCGCCACGCCGTGCGCACGGTGGAGAAGGCGCTGGAGGCGGCGGGGGGCGCCGCGTTCTATCGCGCGCTGGGACTGGAGCGGCTCTTCCGCGACGTCCAGGGCGCGCGCTTCCATCCCCTCCAGGGCGGACCCCAGGGCCAATACGCGGGACGGCTCGCGCTCGGCCTGGAGGCGGACGCCTGAAGCGCCTATAGCGCTCCCTGGTCGATCCGCAGCACGGACTGGAGGAGCACGTTGGCGCCGCTGGCGACGTCCTCCGGCCGGCTGAGCTCCTTCGGGGAATGGCTGATCCCGCCCACGGAGGGGACGAAGATCATCCCCATGGGGGCGATGCGGGCCAGCTCCTGGGCGTCGTGGCCGGCCCCGCTGGGCAGGCTCGCGTGGCGCAGGCCGAGGTCGTCGGCGACGCCGGCGATGAGGTCCCGCATGCGCGCATCCGTCAGCGCGGGCCGGTCCGGGGGGGCCAGCACGTACTCCATCGTGCACCCCTGCCGCTCGACGATCGCGCGCGCCTCGGGCTCGATGCGCGACCAGAGCGACTCGATCGTCTCCGTCTTCAGGTCGCGCAACTCGATGGTGAAGGAGACCTCGCCCGGGATCACATTGGGCGCGCCCGGCCGCACCACCAGGCGACCGACCGTGCCCACCTGCCGGCCCGGCACCGAGCGCACGATGCGGTCCACGGCCAGCACGATCTCGGAGGCGGCCAGCAGCGCGTTGCGCCGTCGGTCCATGGGCGTGGTGCCCGCGTGGTTGGCGAAGCCGCGCACCGTGACCTCGTAGTGGTGGATGCCGACGATCCCCTCCACCACCCCGATGGGGATGCCGGCGGCGTCGAGGGTGCCGCCCTGCTCGATGTGCAGCTCGAGGTAGGCGGCGACCGAGCCCGGCGCCTGACGCGCCTCGGCCAGGCGGGCGGGATCGCCGCCGAGGCGGCGGATGTTCTCGGCCAGGGGCGTGCCGTTGCGGCCGGGACGCCCGAGGTCCGCGGTCGTGAGGTCACCCACGAAGCCGCGGCTGCCCGTGAGCCCGCTCTCCTCGTCGCACCAGATCGCCACCTCGAGGGGGTGCCGGTTGCGGTAACCCTTCTCGCCCAGCACCTGGGCCACCTCGATCGCGGACATCGATCCCACGTCGCCGTCGTAGTTGCCACCTTCGGGGACGGAATCGATGTGGGAGCCGAACAGGATGGGGGCGGCACCGGTGTCGAGCCCGGATCGGCGGCCGAAGATGTTCCCCACGGGATCGACACGCACGTCGAGCTTCGCCGCGCGCATCATCTCCATCGCGAAGGCGCGTCCCTCGACGTCGGCGGGCGAGAAGGCGACGCGGCTGACTCCGCCCTGCGGGTTGGCCCCGAAGCGCGAGAGGTCCAGGAGGCGCCGCTCCAAGCGGGCCGAGTCCACGCGCCAGGTGCGGCCGGTGCCCTCCGGGACGGCGCCCCTCGCGGGTCGCGTCCGCGCGAGGCCGGCGG
>JADMIO011525490.1_pt1 | contig 16749 bp, 12 predicted proteins | sample 8958161 | NCBI WGS metagenome assembly JADMIO01 (sample SAMN16585339, study PRJNA669376) | soil metagenome | isolation source: Crop rotation soil | place: USA: Cullars Rotation, Alabama | collected 2011
GGTGATGCTGCCGATTTTCGTGGATCGGGTGGCGTGTGGTATGATGTGAATTTTACCAATCCTCTCGCTTCAGTGACACTCCTCAGCCATGGTACTTTCCATGATGTAGTATTTGCCGGCAATGCCTTTATCTGGCAGGTTAATAGCTTTCGCAATGTGACCTGTTATAAAGATGTGATATTTCAAGCCAATAATACATATACTAATCTTATACTTTCTCCCGGGCATAGCTATACACTCTGGGCAGGAACAACGCAAACAATAAACGGAACATTGGATGCCAATAGTAGTTGCTCCGGTGGACTTATCGATATCCATACAGATAATCCCGGTATGCAGTCGTCGATCAGTCACCCGCCCGGAGCAGTGACCACTTCTTATCTAACGCTAAAAGATATCGCTGCAATTGGTGGAGCAAATTTTACAGCCAATAATTCCATTGATCTTGGTAATAACAGTGGATGGACCTTCAATGGCGGACCTGGGAACACTATACCAACAGTATCGATCGTTGCAAGCCCGACAGGGCCAGTATGCAGTGGTGCACCGGTAGGCTTCACTGCTACAGCCAACACCAATGGAAGCGGCACCATTACCTATAATTTTAAAATAAACGGTGTTAGTGCACAAAACGGTTTCTCAAACACATATCTCAATAACTCGCTGCTCAATGGCGATGTGATCACCTGTGATATTTCGATCAGCGGGGGCAGTTGCTATTCAGCTACCACGGCTACATCCAATTCAATTGTAATGAGTGTTAATCCATCGGTCACACCATCGGTATCACTTACTGTTACACCATGGCCGCATTGTGTTGGGGCCACCATCATATTTACTGCTACAGCTTCAAATACAGGTGGCGGAGTTGTTAACTATAACTTTAAAGTAAATGGTTTCAGCGTTCAAAGCGGGCCATCAAATGTATTCAGCAGTTCAACGCTTTCACCCAACAATGTTGTTAACTGTATCATCACCATCACAGGAGCGTCTTCATGCCTTACTACAACTACAGTGACTTCAAATAATGTTAATGTTACATTATTGCCAACTACAACTGCATCAATAACGATCAGCGCTTCTGCAACAACAATATGCCCGGGAGCATCCGTAACCTTTACCGCTGTTGCCAGTTATGTAGGCGGAATTCCTATTAGTACTGCTTATCAATGGAAGGTGAATGGAGCGTTTGTTGGTACAAACAGTTTAACTTTTATTTCCAATACTTTGAATAATGGAGATGTTGTGACTTGTACACTTACAGGCCTTGCACCCTGTATGGTCAATCCCGTTTCCGTTTCAAATAGTATTCAGATCAATGTGAACGCTGCACCACCGCCATCGTTAGCGATAAATACTTCCGGCAATAATATATGTGTAAACACGCCGGTGACTTTTACTGCCACAGCATTAAACACGGGAACCACGCCTTCTTTCCAATGGCAATTAAACGGGGTTAATGTTGGAGGCAATAGCTCCACTTATAGTAATAACAATCTTGCCAACGGCGATCGGGTCACTTGCATCATGAATACAGTAGCACCTTGTTCGCTTTCATCAGTTTTTTTAAGTAATACGATCACGATGGTTGTGAATCAGAAACCAGTAGTTAGTTTTCATCCTTCTAATCCAACAATAATAATTGGTGATGCTATACAGTTGAATGCTTCAGCTCCGGGCAATATCAGCAGCTATTTGTGGACGCCTTCTCCAAGCTTGAGCAATACCGGGATAGCCAGTCCCATCGCCAATCCGATCAACAACACTACGTATTATCTTCGTGTAACAGCCTCCGGCAGTTGCTTTACCGACACGAGTATCACAGTGAAGGTGTTAAAGGGCATTTATATTCCCAATGCATTTATGCCTACTGGCGCAAATAATATATTCAGGATACCGCCTGGTACTGCGATCAAGGACCTGCAATATTTTACGGTCTACAACCGCTATGGAAATCTCATCTTCATGACCAATGATATCAACGTGGGATGGGATGGCACATGGAAGGGCAAGCTATGCGACCAGGGTGCTTACACTTATATCATCAAGGCACGTGATCACAATGGTGAATTGATATTGAAGGGAACGGTAACGTTGATCAGGTAGCGGCGTAACTTATTTATAAACATCATTTTCATTCACAACGAGCGTGGTCAGTTCAACTGTATGTTCATCCGGATCCTTTGTGTATATCGAATGGAAATAAAAATGATCCTGGAATTCGTAGGCTTGTCCTATATTTTCAAAATGTTGTTTTGCTGCTTCAAAATTCTCGCTGGTCACATTAAATGCAAAGTGATCGATCCTGATCTGTTTTTTTTCAGTTCCATTGTCTTCATTCGGTTTTGCGGGAAAGAGTGCAACCCCTGATCTGCCGGCAAGCATCATCACCGGGTAGTTTTTCCACTCAGGAAGATCGCATCTTTTTAGGCCGAGCACGCGTTCGTACCATGTAGCGGAGATATCCATGTCCTTCACCTTTATCGCGACATGATCAAGAAAGTTGATCTGGAAGGGTTGCATATTTTTGAAAGTTTTGATATCGTCATACGTCGTTCACTCAAGGTACTATCACATTTAACTGCCGGCCGTGTACTAAGGTTTTATGCAAGTGTATACTAAAAGACCTGAAATGGAAAGCGCACTGGCAAACAGTTTGTGTTTCTTATTCTTAATAAGTAAAAGCCCACTCACAAAAGGAATGGCAAATAAGCATATCATTAGTTGTATATAATGTGCTCTTAAATAAGATAAAGTCTCACTGTACTGTGAAGGGTCGCTTTTTGGAAATTTTCGATAAAATAAATTAAAGATAAAGAGTGTATAAATGAGGATGCCTGCATTGAGGCTTATGAAAAATGCGCCGGCGTATTTTCTAACAAACTGCATAAAATGAATATTAGTGGTCCATGACTGGCTAGCAGCCAACATCCAAGGCTTCCGAGCTATGTCAGCCTGTAATGTGTCAATTATTTCTCCACCCACATTGTATCAGATAATACATAATCCGCATTATCACGCTTTGCTTTAAAGGTATAATAATTGTCTGTGTAGTTAAGAATTTCAACTTTTAGAGGATATTTTTTTCTCATTACTTGAATTGAATCAGGAAATTCAGCAGTTGATTCAATTAGTTTTGTTTCATAACTACATTCGCCTGTCCATTTGACTGCCAATTTAGTAATCCATCCGTTGCTCCCGGTTTCGATCTGTATGGAATCCTTTCTGTCGATCAAAAATGAAAGGCCACTCAACTCAGCTTTGAAGTGGAATGAGAATTTTCCATTTTTAAATTGACCACAACCAATACGTTTTTTAGTATTCGTGCAAGAGGAAATTAGCAGGATCAAAATTAGCAGGTAATTTATAGATAAATTCTTCGCTTTTAAACCCATGTTATAACCCGTTTTTTATGCGTTTAGCTTCATAGACAAAGCTCCAATGAGGCACATACCCATGCTCTGCGTCACCACTGTCGGGTGATGGATAGAATTTTAATTCTTCTATATAATTTATGTGCCGAATCGTGTCGGCTTTTGTCAGCACAAAATGTTGTGTTAAATACGGAAAGAATTTTTGCTTAATCGTGTCGATTGCCTCTTTTTCGTTTTTGTCATTCATTTCAACACTAATAGTCCAATACCCGTAAACTCTTTGGATTTGTCGATGATTATCTGTTTCGATAAGAAGATTTCCAATCATTGTCCCTGTACTTTGTCTAGCTGAAAAGAATGTATCGATAGTTGTATAAGAATAACCACCGCCTTGTCTATTGCTGGTGTCTTGATAAAAAAGCGGTCTTGCAGTTAACTTGTCAATACTTTCGTTAAAAACAAAGAGAGGTGTCTTTTTATAAAACAAAGTTGCGGTGTCAGAATATAGTTTGGGATTCTCAACGTTGTCGGTATGACCTGTGTTGCAGGAAAATGTCAATACGCTTATGAGTATGAGAACGGGCTTCATCTAAAATGGCTTATAACGTCCGGGGCTTGGCGTCAGGCGGGGTATTAGAATTCCGTCTGCCTGGCCGGTCAGCCCGTTAGAATTTGTTTGTTTGAAGTTACACGAAAACATTATTATTGAACGGTCAGGCCCCCAACCGCAGTTTGGATATGCGCAAGAGCTGAAGTTACAAGGTCATGCCCCGCTTGCGCCAAACCCATGTTAGGCGACGTTTAGTTTTATTAGAGCATTAATTCTCTTATTCAATTCTCTGCGCAATTCACTTTCGGTGTCCCAAACTATGAATCTATAGCCGGATAAATCAAAATGAATTTTTTCAGAACCGTGGCAGGCTAAAATAACATCTTTGCCGATAGCGTGAGCAAATCCTGTTTCATAGTAGCAATTTGGTCGAGAACCAGTTAAATCCGAAAAAATATATTTACTTGAAGAAATTAATTCTAGAATTTGATCAGAGATTTTCCCTGAGTTTTGTACCTCGTCAACTCTAATGACCTCGAATCCATGTTTCTTGAAAACCGGTTTAACAACGCTTTCGTATGCAGAATCTAGTATTTTATCATTGAATTTCATTATTACGAATACCTTATTCGTTGGAGGTAGAAACGTTTTTTGCAATAAGGATAATGATTGAGGAGATGCTAGATCTAATTTCGCTTCTTTAATAAGCTTTTCTGTGCACTCATATTTAGCAAATTTGGCGTCATCAATTTGTATGGAGGCTGATTTTTTTGAGTCATCCAATTCATCTTCTGTTCTATAAATAGTGAGTCGGGAAACATTTTTCAGATTAAGGAGTTTTTTACCGCTCCCGCCAGAAATAAACACAACCTGGCCATTAATAAAGGGAATTAATAATTCAGTAATAATTTCTTCTTTTGAATAATTATACCAATAATGGTCTGTTGAATATTCAATCTTACAATGATAATGCATGTTTGTTGTTTTAAATGTTGCCTAACTATTGTATTGCCACTAAAGTACACTGCTTTAGATAAAAAAGCAATTTCCTCAATCACCTAATTCACAATTGATTATTAAAAAGAACGCTACTGTCAAACAGTAGCGCCAATACATCAAGTTAACTTGAGATCATCAAATAAGATCACAACCTCACATTCACCCCCAGCATCCAATTAAACCCAGCCATCGGAAAATAGAAATTTTCAGTAGTTAGCTGATAGTTATAATAATAGCTGAAGGAATAGCCATTGGGCTCGTATTTTTTATTGAACACATTATTCAATTGCAGGATGATATTGGTGGCCTTCACAAACTTGCGTTCCAATGTATAGCTCAGCCGGATATCCTGCAGGTAATAGGGGTTAAGGCTTCTTGAGCTTTGCGATGTGTTATCAAGGTATTGCCTTCCAACATATTTACTCACAAGATCGATCGCTCCGTTTTTTATTGGGAGGAAATTTATCGTTCCACCTGCCACGATCGAGGGAGAAAATGAAATATCAGTTTTGGAATAGAACTTTGTTTGCTGCCCCCCATTGTCATAATCGTCGAGGTACTCCGTGAAGTCCTTAATTTTATTTTCACTGAAAGAAATATTTGCGGCTATGTTGAGCCATTTCTTAACCTTGGCCGTTCCTTGCAATTCTATACCGGCGCGGTAGCTGCCAGGAATATTTGTACGTGTGTAAGCACCCACATCATTGATCTTGCCGGTAAGCACCAGTTGGTTGCGATACTTCATATAATATAGGCCAGCACCGAAAGAGCAATCACCCATTTTTTTCTCGGCACCCAATTCCACATCATACAATGTTTCAGCCTTGGGTTGTTGCGTTGTGCCGGCTTCAAAATCGTCGCGGATCGGTTCTTTGGATGCGATGGCCACGGATGCATAGGCCTGCCATCCTTTGTTGGAATAAGTTACACCCGCTTTCGGATTGAAGAAGGAATAATTTTTATCGATCATTAAAGTTGGGTTGTATTTAAATCCATTGATCGTATAAAGAACATTTCGGTATTGCAGGTCAACGAAACTTTGCCAGTGAGTTGCCCATTGCTGAGTCCACTTGCCAAAAACGGAAAGGCCCTTTTTGTGCGCAGTTAGATCGTAGTAATGATAATTATGTGGAACTCCCGCCTGCAATGCTGCCCATACGATCTCGCCATAATGTTTGCCATCGTATCCATTCCATCCGCCGCCGAATATCAAACCCGTTTGTTTTTTTTGATATTGCAGAGAAAAAACTGTTCCGTAAAAATCATTGTCGAGCCAAAGCCGTCTTACAATGTCGGTTGAAGCATAAATGTTCATTCCGTCATTATAATCAGGCAGGCCATAATCCGCGAAAGCCTGGCCAGCTCGGTACTCTTCATAATATCCTCTTCCTTTGGTAAAGAAAACAGCAAGGCTTCCTTTCAGGTTGTTGCTAAACTTATGATTGAAAAAAAGCTGGTAATGTGTTTGAATATAATTGTCGGTCTCATTGTCGTATGGGTCGCCGGGTTTTTCGGTGCCACTCGAATTGTAAGTGCGCAGGCTATCGAGTAAATATTCGGGAACACCATTCCATGCCTGGTAGGTTTTTTCTTTTCCAGAGAAAACATTCAGTCGCAATGAATTTTTCGAATCAATATATGCAACGCTGCCAAATGCGGATTTGAGATTGCTCTTCGCCCTGTCGATATAACCATCGCTGCGGATGCTGCTGAGGCGGCCATCAATGGTGAAATGATTCCTGATCAATCCGCTGCCGAACAGCAAATTATTTTTCCAGGTGTTGAAAGAACCATAACTATTGTTCGACGCCACGTATGCTTTTTTATTTACCTCGTTAGTAGATAAATTGATCGTGCCTCCAAATGCACCGGCACCATTTGACGAAGTGCCCACGCCGCGTTGTATTTGAATACTGTTTGCAGAAGAACTGATATCAGGAAGATCGACAAAGAAAGTGCCCTGGCTTTCGGCATCATTGTAAGGGATGCCGTTGAGGGTAACATTAATTCTTGTAGCATCAATTCCGCGAATGCGTATGCCGGTGTATCCAACGCCATTGCCGGCGTCGGCATTTACCACCGTGCCGGGTGTTTGATTGAGTACAAAGGGAAGGTCCTGCCCAAGATTATTTTTTTCTATTTCTTTTTTAGAAAGATTTGTTTTGGCGAAAGGCGCTTTATCAGCGGCTCTCACTGCCTGCACTTCAACTGGTTGGAGTAAGGTAGTGTCGTTTATTTTGCTTGTTGATTGTGCATGCAACAATGAGACTGCTGCACATGCAATTGCGCACATAAATATCTTTTTCATCAATAAAATTTGAGCTGAACATCCGGATAAGATCCTTAGATGTAGTAACGCTTTCTTCCTTCGCAGGCATTATCCTGATCAGGTAAACGGGTGTGATCTCAGCCTTCCCTCTGCCATTTGGCGGAAAGAAAGCACCCCGGAAATTCAGACGGTTTATAAGAGCTTTAACAGCGCAAATGTAGTGCAGTTTGAGAGAATTTGATATAATTGTGTAACAAAATTGCCCGGTCCTGCGTATTACCCGGGAGTATAACCATGAAATGACGGTATAAAAGCGATCCGGTCATTTTTTTCAATGCTGCCGGATCGTTTTTATTTCGGAAATTTGTCCTTTATCTAACATAAATTTTAAGCCATGAAAAAGTTCCTTTTATCCATCCTTACGCTGGTTTCAATTACTGCATTTGCGCAAGATGCACCAGCTAAAGATCCCAACGCGATCGACCGCGAGTTGATCGCCAGTTTTTCAGCCATTACCGTCACAGATGGTATCGACCTTTATCTTACACAGGGGCAAACGGAATCTGTCGCCGTAACCTCCTCCGAAGACAAATACCTGGTGCGTTTGAAAACGGAAGTAACAGGCGGCACTTTGAAGATCTATTACGACAATAAAGGGATCAACTTCGCCTTCAATGAAAAAAGGAAATTAAAAGTTTGGGTAACGTTCAAAAACATCGATAAGCTGGTTGCATCCGGTGGGGCAACGGTAAAGACAAGTGGTGCCATTGATGCGGACAAACTCGACATGAAATTTACGAGTGGTTCTCATTTTTCGGGAAAGATAAATGCAAAAGAGCTCAGCGTTGATCAAAACAGTGGTTCGGGTATGACCGTTTCAGGAAGAGCTGATAAAATAACAGTAGAAGGCAGCAGCGGTTCGATCTTCAAAGGCTACGATCTTGCGGTGGATTATTGCGATGCCAAAGCAAGCAGTGGCGCAGGTGTACACATTACCATCAATAAAGAATTGAATGCAAAAGCCAATAGTGGTGGAGGTATAAGATATAAGGGTGCCGCACTGATAAGGGATGTGAATATTAGTAGTGGGGGAGTTGTTAAGAGGGAGAAATAGTTAATAGTTCATAGCATATAGTTGATGGTTCATAGTAGAGGCTTTCAATTTGGTGATATCGGCCATGAACTATGAACTATTATCCATGAACCAAAAATCATCAACCAAAACACAATGAAAAAAATATTTCTATTTACGTTGATCAGCATTGCAGCGATCGTTGCAAATGCACAGGAAGTGATCGTTGATCCTAATGCTGAAGTAAGAGCGGTGAGTGGTTCTTTCAGCGCCATCAGAGTTTCGGGAGGCATTGACCTGTATCTTTCTCAGTCAACGAGTGAAGCAGTAGCGGTGAGTGCATCCGAAGAAAAATTCATCAAGAGGATAAAAACAACCGTGGAGAACGGTGTATTGAAGATATCTATGGAAGAGGAAGGTGGATTCTTGCATATCACTACCAAGGACAGAAAATTGAAAGCTTATGTATCGTTCAAAGATATCAGTAGGCTCGATGCCGTGGGTGCCGCAAGCATACATGTATCCGGCAGCATTGCAGTAAATGCGCTACATCTTACCTGTACCGGTGCAAGTAGTTTCAGGGGAGATGTAAAGGTCAATGACCTGGAATTGGATCTGAGAGGGGCATCCTCAATGAAGATTAGCGGCACCGCCCACAATGTAAATGTAGAAAGCAATGGAGCCAGCGATGTAAAAGGAATTTATCTGTCCACCGATATGTGCACTGCCAAAGCAACAGGGGCTTCAGACATTGAGATAACGGTAAATAAAGAATTGAATGCTCACGCAAGTGGTGCCAGTAGTATAAAATACAGCGGCGATGGAGGGATAAAAGATTTGCATAGTAGTGGGGCGAGTAGTATATCGAGGAAAAGTTAGTTATAAGTCCAATAGTCGTTAGTCCTTAGTCTTTAGTCGGGAGCCGTTGCAACAGACTCACGACTAAAGACTAAGGACTAACAGACTACTTCCCAAACGCCCATATCAAAAACCCCGGCAACTGATTACTCCAATAAGGCCAATCGTGTTTTCCATTCGGGTCTTCTGTATAAATAATATCTTCCGGAGCACAAATGTTCTTGCCTTTGATGAGTGCCACCACATCCCTGGTATCATCCACTGCATCAATGATCCCGTCTTTGTCACGATCACCATCTTCTTCTTTAGCACCAACATAGAACCAATATTGCAGGTGAGGTTTTTTCTTTGACGAACGGAGCTTGGCCAGCATGATGCGGTTGTTATCATCTGAGTAATCAACGGCTTTAGTGTCTTTGTCGCGCCACCAAAACGAGCCGGAGAAAACACCCACCTTATCTATTTTATCCGGGTGATTCCATGCAACATCCAAAGCAGATAATCCACCCAATGAACAACCACCGATCACTACCGAATTAAATTTTCTTACTCCTGCTTTTTTCTTTGCAAAAGGATATAGTTCATCATTTATGAATGCATCATAAAATCCAGCCTTATCACCACGGTTCAGGTAATCTGGCTGATCTGCCACACCATATTCTTTCATCCTGTCGCCCGCATGAATGGCAACCACCAGCACGGGCCGGATCAGGTTCTTGCTATAGAGGCTATCAATGATCTCTTTCACACGGAATTTATTCACATCCTGTCCGTCATTCAACAATAAAAGATTCATCTGGCTTTTATCATCCGGCATGGGCGTGTTGATGATGGTAAGTTTTACATGACGTTGTAAATGACGGCTGTAGAGTTCATCCTCCTGTTGTTTGATCTTGCTTTTGCAGTTGCTGAATGCGAGTTGTAACAGCAGTACAGGAAGAAGGGTTAAATGTTTTCGTTTCATGATCAAATTTAGTGATCTATGTTTATTATTTGGCAGCGAGGCCTCAAAACCTTAACTTTGCACCGCGAAGTAGAGCAGCGGTAGCTCGTCGGGCTCATAACCCGAAGGTCACTGGTTCGATCCCAGTCTTCGCAACTAGAAAAAGGCTCGTAAGAGCCTTCTTTATTCTTAGCCGTTTTTAAGCTAATGAATTTGATTATCTCCTCCTTCTTCTTCAAGTAGCCTGATGATCATTCTCAATTAAGATTTAAGGTTAAGAATAAATTTTCACTTTCACCGCAAAGTCGCGAACACGCAAAGTTTCGCGAGGAAATGTATTAGACCTGGCGTTTCTCTGCGACCTTGCGGTTAAGTATTTTATTATGAAATCAGGTTTCGTAAACATTTTTGGCAAGCCCAATGCGGGCAAAAGCACGCTCCTCAATGCATTGATGGGGGAGAAGATGGCCATTGTATCCCACAAAGTGCAAACCACAAGGCATCGGATCAAGGCGATCATGACGGAAAAAGACTACCAGATCATTTTTTCTGATACGCCAGGCATCATTGAGCCAAAATATAAATTGCATGAGAAGATGATGCAGGCGGTAAAAGGCAGCCTGGAAGATGCAGACGTAGCTTTATTGATCACGGATGTAAGAGAGAATACGGATGAAAGCAATGCAATTTTTTCTGCATTGAAACTTAAGGCACCGGCGATCGTAATATTAAATAAGGCCGATACCGTTAATGATGAACAACTGAAAACAACGGCAAGATTTTTTCAAGAGCAGCCTTATTGCAAGGAAGTTGTCGCACTATCGGCCTTAAAGAAAACGGGCATTGATAAATTGTTGGAACGTATCCTCGAATACCTGCCCGAAGGACAACCGTTTTATGAAGGCGATGATCTTAGTGACATGCCCACAAAGTTTTTTGTGAGTGAGATCATCAGGGAGAAAATATTTTTCTTATACGGGGATGAGATCCCTTATCATACAACTGTGCTGGTGCAGGAATTCAAAGAAAAAACAACGCTTACCAAGATCGCTGCGGAGATCATTGTTCAAAGAGACACACAAAAAGGAATCATTTTAGGCGAAGGTGGCAGCATGATAAAAAAGCTCGGCACTGATGCCCGCAAAGACATAGAAGAATTTTTAGGAAGAAAAGTATTTTTGGAATTATTTGTGAAGATAAAACCGAAGTGGAGGGATAATGAGTTGCAGTTGAAGGAATACGGGTATTAATAAATGTAAGATGTTAGATGTACGCCAGAATGTAGAGGCGGTCGTACATCGCACATCATAAATCGTACATACAATGAGTTTCACAGTAGCAATAACAGGAAGGCCAAACGTTGGCAAAAGCACATTCTTCAACAGGTTGTTGGAAGAGCGAAAGGCGATAGTTGATGACGTAAGCGGTGTGACGAGAGATCGGCAGTACGGTGTGGCTGATTGGGCCGGTAAAACATTCAACGTAATTGATACCGGTGGTTTTGTTGCTGGTGGTACAGAAGTATTTGAAAAGGAGATTCGTGAACAGGTAATGATCGCTGTGGAAGAATCCAATGCCATCGTATTTATGGTAGATGCAGCGACAGGGATCACTGAATTGGATAACTCGATGGCAGCGATCTTGCGTCGAAGCACCAAGCCTGTTTTTCTTGTAGTGAATAAGGTAGACAACCATGAGCGTTTGCTGGAAGCCAGTGAGTTTTACAGCCTGGGTTTTGAGAATATATTCTTTGTTTCTTCCATCAGCGGTAGTGGCACGGGCGAAATACTCGATGGCATCACGGCGCTTATCAGTGAAAAGGATTCGGATGAAGCGGCAATAACAACCGAGCTGCCAAAGTTTGCCATCATCGGCCAGCCCAATGTTGGCAAGTCATCTCTGCTCAATGCACTCATTGGTACCGAACGCACGATCGTAAGTGATATCGCCGGTACAACCAGGGACACGATCCATACTCACTATAATTTATTCAACAAAGAGTTCATCCTCATTGATACAGCAGGCATTCGCAGAAAAACCAAGGTGCACGAGGATCTGGAATTCTATTCTGTGATACGTGCCATCAAGGCTTTGGATGAAGCTGATGTTTGTATGCTGATGCTTGATGCGGGTAAAGGAGTAACAGCGCAAGACCTGGCAATATTTGCCTTGGCCGTAAAAAAAGGCAAGGGTGTTGTGGTGCTGGTAAACAAGTGGGACCTGGTAGAAGAAAAGAAGACCAATACCGCCAAGGACTATGAAAAGGAACTTAAGAAACGTTTGGCCCCATTCAGCGATGTGCCCATCGTGTTTATATCGGTTACCGAAAAGCAACGCATATTCAAAAGTATAGAAGCTGCGCTGGAAGTTTTTGAGAATCGCCACCGGAAGATACCTACTTCAAAACTAAATGATGTGATGCTGAAGGCGGTAGAAGCCTATCATCCACCGGTAGTAAGAGGCAATTTGATCAAGATAAAATATGTGACGCAATTGCCTACCAATACGCCTACTTTTGCCTTTTTCTGCAATTACCCCGATGACGTGAAGGCGCCATACATGCACTACCTCGAGAACCAGTTGAGGGAGAAATTCAATTTCAGCGGGGTGCCGATTCGGCTGTTTTTTAGGAAGAAGTAGTCTAGAGTTCATAGTTGATAGTTGATGGTTGATGGTTGATGGTTCATGGCGGCCGCCTTCGATTGGCTTGCTGGCTATGAACCATCAACCATCAACCATGAACATCAACCCCTCCCCAAAAACCTTGGTAAATTCAAAAATTCCCCTATTTTTGCGCCCAATTATTAAACCTAAAAAAAATACAATGAAAAAATTATTTGCAATCGTAGCTGTAGCAGCCGCTTTAACAGCTTGTAACGGTGGTGGTGAAGAAAAAACACCTGCTGCTGATACTTCAAAGATGACAACAGTAGATCCTAGCAAAGCAGCTGATTCTATAAGCAAAATGGTAGATACTGCTAAAAAGGCAATGGACAATATGGTAGATACTGCCAAGAAGTCAATGGACAAAATGGTTGATAAAGCTAAAGAAGCTACAAAAAAGAACTAAGCTGATCGCGTAGTTCAATAAACTACTTCTTGCAAGAAGTTGCCTGGATAAGGCGAGTCCTCCTGTCGAAAGACGGGAGGATTTTTTTTACATATATGCTGTTGGATCGACAATGTGCGCCTAAATCTGTGTAGTAGCTGTATATCGTATACTATTTGTGGAAATCTAAGTATCCAAAAAGTACACTATCTGGCAGCTATTTTGAAATAAAAAGTATCTTGCAGTATAGGCCCAATATCCTTTCAAAATAGCCAAAAAAAAGGCGGACCTCCGAAGGTTTTCTTCCCTGGCCACGTCTATTATCTAAGCAGTGTTCATTTAATGATTTATGAAGAAAATTTACGTGTTGTTTTTTGCGGTGTTAGGTTTTGGTGGGAGTGCGTTTGCGCAACCTACGGTATTGGGAACCCAATTGGTGAACGGCAGTTATGTCACCTACGATCTAAACAGTATAGGCTTATTCAAGCAATACCGTTTGCAGGCATCGAGTAGTGCTGCTATCAGCACAAGAAATTGGGAATTTGCGAGTGGCACAGCAGGTGCAACAAATTATGCTATAAACTGGCGACCGTATACAAGCGGCAATACGCTTTCTTCTAACCTTTTTATTCCGACCTCGTTTGCCAATGGGGCGAAGTATAACACCGGATTTGGCGGTGCAAGTGGTTTATTGCCTGTAATTACCTCCGGGAATTATTATACATTCAACGTCAATATTAATGCGGCTTCAGACAACCAAATGGAATTGCTTGAAACCACATACAATCCTGTAACCATTACTACCGTATCAAATACTACTCCAGCCACTCCATCAAATGCAGTACTTGTTACGTGCACAACCTCAGCGGCGCCGTCGAGTGGCGAGTATGTTTATGTAAGATATTCGATAGATGGATATGCAAGTTCGGCTCTTTCGCAATTTACATTTACTGGCACTACGGGCAAGGCATTGATTCCCTGTCAGCCCGGGGGAACCGTTGTAAGCTATTATGTAATGAGCAGTAACCAAACTGCTGCAACAATTACTGCAGACGTTACAACTTACGGACAAAGCGCCAATGATATGGCAACATTGAACCTGAACAATGGCGGAACCAATTATACATATACACAAGGAAGCGGAAGCACCGCAAATTTCGATGGTATTTATTCTGTTCCTTCTACTTGTTATCTAACAGTAAGTGCATTTGTTACCGCGCTGAATGCCGGAACGGTTGTTGCACCGGTTACCTGCTATGCTATTGGAGGAAGCGCAACTGAAACAGCAACAGCAGGAGGTATATCCATTACAAAAACAGGTACAGCTGCCAATCCTATCGTATTTCAAAAATTTGGTTCCGGAGCTTACACTATCCAGGCTTCATCAGCACTTACAGTTGGATCGACCACTGATGCTCTCTTTAAATTGATCGGGGCTGATTATATAACTATAGATGGGTTCACCCTACAGGAGAATGGAGCAAATACGGTGAATACTCCCGCTGCGTCCAATACCATGACCGAATGGGGGATAGCATTGCTTCACGCATCTGGCGTGACAACCGATGGCTGTCAAAACAATACATTGCAAAACAATACCATTTCGTTGAATCGAAATTATGCTCAAACCTGGGGTATCTATAGTAACGTTCGTCACCATGCAGGAGCTATTACAACAACCCAGGACATTACCAACAATACTACTGCACCGCACAATAACAACAAGGTGTACGGAAATACGATCAGCAATGTGAATATGGGAATTGCATTCATTGGTTCGGGTACCGGTGGAAACCAGGATGCCGGCAATGATGTAGGTGGAAGTTCTGCGGCAACAGGCAATACTATTTCTAATTGGGGTGGCGCCGCTGCATTAAGTAATCCTGTGTCAAACACGGGAACTTCCTATTGTATTTTCATGAACCATCAAACAAGCGAGAATGTATCTTACAATACATTGACCAGTGCAACAGTAAGTGGAACTGCTGTGACATTCAGAGGTATTGTAAAAGACTATACTGCAACAGGGCCAACCGGTACCTTTACTTCAACTATTTCGAACAATACTGTTACGATGTCTAGCGCCTTTACATCTGGCACTTTCCAAAACATCGCAAGTGCAGGCCCAGGTACGGTTGGTACAGTTACCATTAATATCACCAATAACAATATCATCAATGGTTCTTTAACCGGTGCCGGCACAACTTCGACATTCGTTGGTATTTTACATTCATGGGCGTGTGCCACGCTGAATATTTCTAACAATCTTATTAAAGGAAATACCTCAACTGCTACCGGTGGCGGATTCACCGGTATTCAAAATTCAGGTGCAGTAACAACAGCTGTGAACATCACGAATAACCAGGTCGGAAACAGTGGAGGCGGTCCGATCACATTTAGTGTAGCCGGACCCGGAACAACGACGACAGCCATTTCAAATAGCAATGCGGCTGCGGGCGCTTCTGTAAATATTACCGGCAATACGATCGACGGCATCACTGTTGTGAATGCTTCAACGGTCCAGGGAATTAGCTGCTCTGGTGGTGCAGGCGCCAATGCCACTATCGGCACCAATACATTTCTCAACACGGTTGTTAATGGAGCTTCGGCAGCAGCGACAATCACTGGCATCAGTAACACTATCGCCCTGGCCAGCTTGAGCATTACGAATAATATTATCCGCGGGCATACTACAACTGCAACAACCGGGGGATTCACGGGAATACAAAATACCGGCGCTGTGACCGGCACCGTAGATATATCTAGTAACCAGATCGGATCTTCTTCAACCAACGCCGTAACATTCAGTGCGGCAACAAACACCAATCTCCAGGCGATCATTGTTACCAATTCGGGCACAGCTGCAACGGTGGGAATAACTAACAATTCTATCGTTGGACTTGCCGGTGTATCCGCCGGTGGAAGTACCTACGGAATTCTGGCGAATTGCTCAGCCGCAACAATAAATATGACAGGTAATTCGCTGGGAAGTGCTTCGAGGGACCTGGTAAATTATTCCGCACCATCAACCGGCAGTGTTTACGCAATTGTTAATTTTGGAGGAGTAGCCGCGACTAATTTGAACGTGACAGGAAATACGATAGATAGGATCACAGGTGTTTCATTCACCGCATCGGTTGCTGGTATTATCAACACATCTTCTACAATTGGAGGAACACTCAATCTGAATAACAATGCCATTGGAACAACCACCGGAACCTTTATTACAACAACGGCCAGTAGTTCAGCCACTATTTATGCTATGTACAATAGCAATGGCGCTACTACTTCTACAGTCAATATGAATAATAATACCATTGATGGATTGTTCATCAACAGTACGTCGGGTAATCTCACCACCATGGCCCTCAATGGCAGTAATGTTGGAACCGCCATGATGAGTGGCAACAGTTTTGGTTCCAGCGGCACACTGATCAATTTTGCTGCTGCACAACCAGTTGGCGGAACGTTCAGGGTAATGGACCTTGGATCCGGAAGCAGTAATGGATCTTCAACCATTACCTGCCAAAACAATACTGTAAGGAATATCATTTTTTCAACTACCAGTACAGCCACTTCTGCCTTTCCAGCACAGTGGGATCCGAAGCTTGGAATTCACGTGACTTGAAGTCGCG
>JADMIO010789819.1_pt1 | contig 16748 bp, 11 predicted proteins | sample 8958161 | NCBI WGS metagenome assembly JADMIO01 (sample SAMN16585339, study PRJNA669376) | soil metagenome | isolation source: Crop rotation soil | place: USA: Cullars Rotation, Alabama | collected 2011
CTTTCCCGGTCTCGCCGTGTTGGCGCTCTTCGCGGCGTCGCCGGATTTACTGTACCGCCTCAGTATGACGCGGGTGCAGGCGCTCTCGCTCGTCTGTCTCTTGATCGGGTTCCATCTGGCGCTCCGGCATCGACACCTCGCGCTCGCGGCGCTCGCGTGCGTCTACGCGTGGCTCTACGACGGGTTCCCGCTGCTGCTGTTGCCGGTCGGCGCGACGGTGTTGGCCGAGCTCGTCCTCGACCGGCGGTTGCGTCCGGGCATCCTCGTGGCGGCGCTCGTCGGGATGGTGATCGGCGTCATCGTGAATCCGTACTTCCCGGAGTATCCGCGGTTCATCATGCACCACTTCGGCGACAAGCTCCGGCCGGGCGAGACGCTTCGCATCGGGAACGAGTGGCTGCCGTACTCGCCGGCCGGACTTGCGGCGAACATGCTGGCGTCGACGGTTTTCATGGCGTTCGGCATCGCCGTCGCCGGCGTCGTGCCTCGGCAGCGCCGGACGTTGGCGGCGCTCGTTGTCGCGCTCGTGTTCATGGTGCTGACGCTCCGGGCGAAACGCTTCGTCGAGTATTTTGCGCCGGCGGCGACGCTCTTCGCGGCCTTCGCGAGCGCCGAGCTGCTGCACTCGCTACCACGCCCGCGGCAGCGCCTGGTCGCGATCGTGCTGGCGTGTGTCGCGATCGCCAACATCAGCGGCGTCGCGGTGACGCTCCGCCGGAAGGCCATCGAGTCACCGCACGGGCGCTACGCGGCGGTCGCCGAGTACGTCGCGCGACACGCGCCGGCGGGCGCGATGCTCTGCTCGACCGACTGGGACGATTTTCCGTGGCTCTATTTTCACAATATCGAGAGCACGTACCTGATCGGCCTCGACCCGACGTATCTCCACGACACGCACCGCGACGCCTATTGGCGCTGGGTCGACGTGACGCATGGGGAGGCCGAGCATCCCGGGCACGAGCTCGCGACGCGATTTCCGTGCGCGTACATCATGACGGACCGCCTGCACGGCGAGTTCTCGAAACGCGCGGCGGACGACCCCGATCTCGAGGAGGTCCTGAGCGACGACCAGGCGGTGCTCTACCGCGTCAAGCGCGACGGTCCACCGCCGGTCTACCCGACGACGATGGAGTGAGGCGGCTTGGTTTGCTCGCCGGGCGCCGGCGGTTTGAAGACGCGGCGCCTCTGCGACGCGAGGCGGGGTGGGGCGGAAACGCGGGGAACACAGCCGGCCGGCTCGACACCGACCGGCTGCGCTTAGTCTCGGAGACTCGGTTCGATCAGAGTCCGTGGCAGCGGAAAACGCCGGTGCCGCTCGGGGTCTGCTGGTCTCTCACCTTCGAGATGAACGTCACCCACGCCGCGTCGCGCGACACGCCCGCGTCCTCGTCGATGTTGCGGTACCTCGCGGTCGTTCCCCACTGATCGGCTGGGACCGGGTCGGTGTTGAGGACGACGGCATCGTCGGTCGACGTGCCCATGACGAAGACGCCGTGCTTGGCGCTGCCTTGCTTGATCTTGCCGCGGTACGCCACTTGGTCGGTGTTGGTGATCCCGGAGAGCTGCGGCAGCGTCTTGATGAACCCGCCGCTGCGTGGCGCGCCGTCACCGGTGCTCGAGATGAGCGTCGTGGTTGCGGGCGCATCGAAGAGGAACACACCCGTACCGGCGGTAGATCCGCTGTACTTGGCGCGGAAGCCGACGTCACCGGAATCGTTCTCGTCGATGTCGAAGAACTTGGCGTACGTCGTCGTCGGAACCGGCGTCGCTCCGCCCACTTCGGCGACGTTGATGAACGAGCCCGGCAGCACGATCGGCTCCCGGAAGATCGCCGTTGTCGCATCGTTGCTCACGCCGCAGGTGGTCTCGGTGACTGCCTGAAACGCGACGCGATCGGTGCCGCCGAGCGCAACGTTCACGAACGAGCAGAATTGCTTGCCGCCGCCGGTCGAGTCGCCGACGAGCGCTACCGTGAAGACCGTATTCGCGGAGCTGTTGTAGAAGAAGACTCCGGCCGGCCCACCGGTGACCTTAGCGATGAACGCGATGTTCCCGCTGGAGTTGACGGTGGAGACGTCGGAGAAGGTGAAGAACGCGCCGCCGCCGGGAGACGCGCCGCCCGTCAGGGCCGCCGCCTCGATCGGGCCGCCGGTCGGACGAACGAAGACGCCTTCACCGATCGCGAGGTCGCCGAAGAAGCCAATGTCGCCGGCGGCATTGATCGAGGTGTCGGCGAACTTCGTATAGGTGCTGCCGCCGGGAGCCGCACCACCTTCTTCAGCAATCACGCTGGCCGCGCCCGCGTTCGGATGCAGATAGATCTTGTGGGATTTGCCGCGCGTCCGTCCGACGAAGACGACGTCGCCGCTCGAATTGATCGACGGCTGCTCGAGCCTGCTCGAGAGCCGGTCGCCGGCGGGATCCAGGAAATCCTGGCGATTCACACTGGTGCAGGTGTACGTCAGCGCCGACGCGGCATGTGCACCGAGCACGAGGACTGCCGACACTGTTGCCGCGAGAAGCTTCGGACGATGGGTAGCCATGGAATCACTCCTCCTCGTTGATGTGAGCTGCTGTGCTTCGCAACGACATTCCAGGCGGCGCAGCATGCGAACGGCGCGGCCTGTCGGCGATGGCGTGTGCGCTTACTGCGGTGGCTCCGGCGGGGTTGCGCCGCACGGCTTTCTGTCCGCAGAAACCTACGCCCCGGGCACGGTTCCCGTCAACGCAAATCGGGGTTTGGCGGAGCTGGTCTAGGCTGGCAGACGGGTTTCCGATGGTGGTCTCTCGACGAGCCCGCCGCAGGAGGTCCGCTCACGCTCGCGGCTCGAACCGTTGGGATTTGCGACGTCGTCGGTGCCGGGCCGCTCGTCCCTCGGAAGGACGAGCGGCCCGGCACCCAAGCTAACGCTGACCGCCGACTGGGAAGCGCGCGATCGCGCGCCGCATCACGGCACGCACTGCTGGCAAAGCAGGCACACCTGAAGCGGGCCGCACCCGCGGGCCGGCAGCTCGCAGGCTTCGCCCGGCTCGATGTTGAGATTGCCGCAGATCGGTGCCGTCGGAATGCACTGCGTGCAGAGCAGACACGTGTTGGCGGCCGGACAACCGATCGACGGTAGCTCGCACACCTCGCCCATCTCGATGTTCAAGTTTCCGCACAGCGGTGGCAATCCGGCGGCGATGCACTGATTGCATTGCGGTGAACAGATCTCGCCGTCGGCGCAGCCGATCGCCGGCAGCTCGCATACCTCGGTCGGCTCGATGTTGCCGTTGCCGCAGATGAAACCGGCCTCCGGCGGGACGACGTTCGGCGGCGGCAGACATTGCGTGCACGCGGCACACACTTGGAGCGGACCGCAGCCGATCGCCGGGAACTCGCAGGCCTCGCCCGGATCGAGCACGTTGTTGAAGCACTGTGGCAGGCCGGGCAGCGGGCACTGACACGAGACACAGGTGCCCGGGCACATGGCGTCGCTCGCCGGCGGGTTGCCGCCGTTGCCGCCCGGATCGCATTGCTCGCCCGGACCGACGAAGCCGTCGCCGCAGACCGGCGGGCACTCGCACTCGTTCGCCGACGCCGGCGCGCCGCACTGACCGGGACACGCGGCGCTGCTCGTGCCGTCGCACTGCTCGCCGAACTCGACGACGTTGTTGCCGCAGGTGCGGCTGCACGTGCAGTTCGGCTGGCATGCGCCCGGACAGTTCGCGCTGTCCGTGCCGTCGCACTCTTCTTGCACGCGATTCACGTCGTTGTCGCCGCAGCGTTTGATCGTGACGGTGTTCGGGAAGACGATCGCGCCCGGTCCCGGCAGCCCGGCGGTCTGGTTGATCGCGGTGCCGCTCGTCGCCGGGATGCAGAAAGTCGCGGCCGCGGCGTTCGTCGTCGTGCCTGGGGTTCCTTGCCGGACGATCGGGTCGAGGAAGCAGCGTCGGTTGTTGGTGACGCAGGGTCCCTTGCCCGACGGGCAATCGCTGTTGTTCTGACAGCCGACCTCGTGCGCGCCGGCACAGGTCTGATCGATCGGGCCCGCGACGCAGACGCCCTCACCGACGGGCTCGCCGACGATTTGGCGGCAGAGCGGTTTGCATGCGCCTGCGGGAGCGCCCGGGCAGTTCGCGTCGCTGCTGCACGCGAGACCGTCGCGGCTGCCGCCGTCGCACGCCGCAGAGCACGCGCTCGGTTGCGGCTGGCCGTCGCACCAGCAGCCCGCGGTCTGGAAACCCGACCCGTCGCACGGCTGGTTCGATGGGAAGCTCACCGTGCCGGTCGTCAACGGATCGAAGGTGAGATTGAGACCGCCGCCGGAGACGTTCAGCGACGAGCTCGGCGGACAGTCGTTCGAGGTCGGTCCGAAGGCCCCCGTGCCCTGAACGTGGCACGGCGGGCTGCCGACGATACCACTGCACGTCCCGGCGTCACCGATCTGGCAGTCGTGCGGGTCCGCTTGGCCGCAGTCGCAGATTGGGCAGGGCTGGCTGACCGAGCTGCCGAGGTGCACCAGCGAGTTCAACAGCACGCGCAGCACGGAATCACCGGTCGCGATGTTGAACGTTCCGGTGATGTCGGCGGCGAACCGGTTGACGATGCAGACCGGTACGCCGCCCGCGGAAAGCGGCAGCGGTGGGCCGAAGGTCTGGATGACACAATTGCCTCCGCCGGTGCACTGACTGGTGTCGGTGCATGAGCGGCTCGGATCGGACGAGCAAAACGAGCCGACGTTACCGAATACGTCGCACACCGGATCGGACATGCCGTCACAACCCGACAGCTCGCCCGTGAAGGTGGAGCCCTTCTGAATCGTGAAATCGTGCGCGACGCCGGTCCAGCCGGTGTCGAGATCCGCGTTGTCCTGCACGACGAACGTCACTTCCCCCTGACCCGGACAGGTACAGCCGTTGGTGCACGCACCCGGGCAGAGCGCATCGTCGGTGCCGTCGCAGAGCTCGCCGCCTTCACGCTGATTGTTGCCGCAAATTGGCGAGCACGTGCAGTCGCTCTCGCAGGTGCCGGGGCACGAGCCTCTCATTGCGCCATCGCATTGCTCGCTGCCGTCGATCACCCCGTTCCCGCAGTACGGGCCGCAGGTGCAGTTCGCCTGGCACGCCGACGCGGGACACGCGCCGCCGCTGCCGCTGCCGTCGCATTGCTCGCCGGGATCGACGATCCCGTCGCCGCACACCGCGCCGCAGGTGCAGTTCGCCTGACACGCGCCGGGGCAGGCATCGTCGTCGGCGCCGTCGCAGTCTTCACCGAAATCCGTCATGCCGTTTCCGCACACGCCGGTTCCGCAGGTGCAGTTCGCCTGGCAGGCATCCGGACACGCGCTGTCATCGGTCCCGTCGCATTGCTCGCTCGGCTGATTGACGCTGTCGTCGCCGCAGGTCGGGCAAGTGCAGTTCGCCTGACAGGCTCCCGTGCATGCCGCGTCGTTCGGCGGATCACAGGTCTCGCCGGCGTCGATCATGCCGTTGCCGCACTGCGCGCCGCTGTAGAAGAGCCGCGTCGGCTGCATGACCGCGCCCGGGCCGGGAAGCCCGCCGACTTGATTGATGGCCGAGCTCGAGGTCGGCGGGATGCAGAACGTCGCGGCGAGAATCGCCGTCTGGGTGCCAGGCACGCCCTGCCTCACGATCGGATTGAGGAAGCACTCACGCCGTTTGGTGGTGCAGGTCTGATTCGGCGTGCAGCTCGGGCAGTTCCCCGAGGGTGGCGGATTGCAGTCCGTCGCGTTGGTGCAGCCTCGGAAGGTGTCGATGCTGCAGAGATTGTCGCTCGGCGCGACCTGGCAGCGTCCTTCGTGCGCGTTGTCGGGATCACCGGGGTTCGGTTGGCAGACGCCGTTGCTGCATTGGTTCGGCTGCGTCGCGACACCGGGACGATTGCACGACCCGCCGCCGGGGCAGTCGGTATCCTCGACGCACGAGTTGCCGTTGGCGGTGCCGCCGATGCACCGCAAGCCACCGCACGCAACGCCCGGGGGGCAGTCCGCATTGCTGTTACATGCTTCCGCGGTCGCGGTCGCGCAGGTGTCGCATGGACACTGGAAGCTGCCGAACCCAAACGCGGTGCACGGCAGATTCGCGGCGAGGCTCGTGGTGCCGGTGGTCGCCTTGTTGAACTTGATCTGAAGATTGCCGACGTTCGCCGCCACCGAAGGGAGACAGTCGAGGCTCAAGTCGCCGAAGAACGGGTTCGAGCCGCCGATGTCGCAGGGCGCGCCGTTGTGCGCGCCGCCGTTGCACGTGCCTCCGCGCACGCCGTCACGCGGGGTCGGATCGTTCACGCACGTCGGACAGGGCTGGTCCACCGCGATGCCGTTGTGCACGCCGGAGGCGAGCCGCAACAGCGCCGCGCCTTCGCCCGCGTGCGGGCCGGAGTTGGAGATGTTCGCCGTTCCGGTGATGGGTCCCTGATAGCGGTTCACCACGCAGACCGGCACCGCGCCCGCGGAGATCGGCAGTGGCGGACCATAGAAGCATTCGCAGGTCTCACCGCCGGTACACGACGGCGACTCGGGATCGCAGGTCGCGAGAGAGCTCGAGTCGGGAGCGGAGATGCGGTAGCAGGCGCAGTTCTTCGAAGGCGCCGGGAACTGGATCGGGCCGTCGACGGTGCACTCGCCGCAGGTCGGGGATTCCGTGTCGAGATTGCAGTTGCTGAGCCGGAGGGCCGTGAGCGAAGCGTCGTCGGCTCCCGGGAGGTCGTGCGAGATGCCGGTCCAGCCGGTGTCGAGATCGATGCCGGGCTTGGCTTGGAGACTGATGATCTCGGGAAGCGGGTTCGGCAGCACACAGCCCGCCGGGCAGGTGCACGACGCCGAGCACTGTCCCTGACAGCCGGCGTCGTCCGTCCCGTCACAGTCCTCACCCGGGTTGACGGTGTTGTTGCCGCAGAGGCTCGCCGTCGGCGTCACGGTCGGCCCGGTCGGGGTATTCACGGGGGTCGGCGTCCGCGTCCGCGTCGCGGTCGACGCCGGCGTCGCGGTGGGTGTCGACGAGACGGTGTGGCATTCCGCCGGGTACGGGCGGATCGCCGGAACCGCGAGCGGATCGAGACAGTCGGCCTTGAACTCGGTCACGCAATCGACGCAGGTGACCAGATCCTGGAGCGTCGTGATCGTGCCCCCGCACGACGCGCCGCCGGGAACCGTGACCGCGGGACAGCTCGAGCTGAAACCGATCGCCGACGGCGCGATGTCGTCGCTGCCGCCACATGCGCGGTCGCCGCCGCCGCACGCGCTGCACATCTTCTCGATCTCCTTGGCGTGCGCCGAGTTGATCTTCGCGGCGGCCTTGGCATCCGGACACGGCCCCGTCACGGATCCCTTCAGGACCCCGTCCTCACACTTCTGCAGCGCCTTGGATTTCGTCCGGAAGAACTTGGTCGCGTTCTTCCCGATCGCGCGTTGGCAAGAGACGACGTCGCGGTCCGCCGTGGGGAGTAGCGCGCCGTAGTAAAGAGAGATCGCCTGGTCGACGGCCGCCTCGTTGGCGCACGCGAGACAATCGCCGATCCCGCTGCACGTCGTGATCGCGTTGTTGCAGCCGGCGGATTCGAAATCCGGACACGTGCCGACGTTCCACCCGATCGACGCGAGCGAATCGTCGCCGGCGCCGTTACAGCTGCCGTCGGTGCCGCCGCACTTCTTGTTGATCGCCGTCCGCAGCTTGCTCTCGGCCTTCGCGATCTTGCTCGCCGCTTTCGCATCCGGGCACGGGCCCGCGCTCGCGCCTTGTCGAACCGCGTCCTGGCATTTCTGGAGCGCGTTGATCTTCGCCTGCGCGAACTGCGCCGATCGCTTCGCGATCTCGCGCTTGCACTTCGTAGGCTCGGCGTGGACACCGGTCACCGCGGAGAGACTCACGGCGGTGAATGCGACGATGGCGACGGCAGCTCGCGCGACGTTCATGGCAATCCTCCTCATATGGAACGGACAAAAACCCCCAGTAGGGGTTCGGCGGCACCTGAGATGCACGCACCGTAAAGGGTGAAAATTCCCCGAGCAATCGCGTAAACGACTGGAAACGCACACGGAAACACATGAGGGGGCGACCACGCACAGGTGAGAAAGCTTGGCATTTCAGGGGAGATCGCGGCGACGACGCGGCGCGAGGTGGAACGCTCGACACGTACTACGCGCCGTCCGGTGAGCAGGCTCGACGGCCACCTACTCGTGCACGCCGAGCGGCCCGATCGAAGAAGAATGGATCAGCATGTTTCGACCGTCAATTCGCATTCGGACGAGGTGCGTAACGCGACGCGCACGATTCCCCTAATGACTAGTCCGCCACGAACTATGGCGTTCGCGATACGCCGGCGCTCCCCTTGGTCCGCCATACCCGGTGTGGCAATCTCGGCCCACTGATCGAGAGCCGCTGTCCCAGCGCTCCGCAGTCTCGACGAAGGAGGGTTCGTCATGAAGCATCGATTCGTAGTGCCGGCCGTCGTGATGTTCGCCGCGACGCTCACATTCAGCACGTTCGTGCGTGCCGACGTCTCGCCGGGGGACGTCATCACGAAGGCCGACGCCGACAAGGTGAAGGATCTCACGTCGCCGGGCATGTTCTGGTGCGTGCAGCACGGCTGGCCGATGAAGATCGTCGCGACCAAGCCGATCACGCTCCGGAAGGCGTTCACCGAGGCGACGGAGAAATACGCGGCGCAGGTGAAGCTCGCCGACGACGGCGTGACCCTCGTCAACTACGTCGCCGGCCGTCCGTTCCCCAACATCGATCCCGCCGACAAGCAGGCCCCGGTCAAGATCATGCAGAACTACAGCATGCAGGTGACGATCGACGACCTCGACGTCCGCAACTTCGACGCCGACACCGGCCCGATCTCTGAGGATCGGCCGCTACAGGTGGAGCGGCACTTCTTGATCGATCACTTCCGGCGTCTCTCGTACATCGGCCGCCTGTACGTCGACCCCAAGCCCGAGATTCCGAACAAAGACGGGTTCCATTTCAAAGAGACGCTGCATCCACTGATCGAGCCGTTCGATCTGAAGGGCGTCGGCTTCACCTATTATCGGTACACGGATTCGTCGAAGCAGGACGACAGCTGGCTGTACTTGCCGTCGCTGCGCCGGGTGCGGCGACTGTCCACCGCGCAGCGCTCGGATGCTCTGTTCGGCCAAGACACCGATCAAGACAGCTACGGCGGCTACGCCGGCCAGATCGCCTGGATGGACTGGAAGCTCCTCGGCGAGAAAGAGGTTCTCGGCGCGTTCCACACCTCGCATTTTCCCGTCAAGTGGTCGGAGGGCGCGTCGGACTGGGCGTTCGACGGCGAGTGGGAGAAGCGCAAGGTCTGGGTCGTCGACGGGACCTCGAAGCTGCCGCAATACGCCTACTCGAAGCGCGTGATCTACGTCGACAAGGACGTCTTCGCCATCCCGTACAGCGACATGTACGACCGCGGCGGCCAGCTCTGGAAGGTGTGGGTGAACAATTTCGCCTTCGGAAGAAAAGAGGCGTTTCCGGGATCGAAGATGCAATACGACGAGGAGACGCCCTTCATTCCGGCGATCGTCATGGTCGACCTGCAACTCCAACACGCCACCAAGGCGTCGTTGCCGAGCCATCGCTTCACCGGCGAGCCGGGGTGGTACTGGCATCAAGGTGACAAGGAAGGAACGGTCGAGAGCCAGTTCACGATCGCCGAGCTGATCGGCTCCGGTCACTGATTCGCGGAGGCCGCCGGCCTCTCACCACTGCGCGCGCGCGAGGGCCGGCTACGGGCGGCCTCGCGCGATGCCACTCCTGCCGCGGGACGCGGGGCCTTCCTCGCCGCGTCGCTTCACGTTACGCGCCGGCCAGCGGCCGCGACTCACTGCACCCGCGGCTGCTCGAACGATCCGTAGAGGCGGACCGTCCGCTCGCCTCCCTCGCCAGGGGTGCCGGGCAACAGGTTGAGCGCCAGCCGTAGATTCTCCGGGGCCTGCGCGGCGGGCTGCACGACGAGCGTGAGATTCATCAGGCTTCCGGCGAGCGGGTGCTGCAGGACGACGTTGCCCTCGCCGCGTGCGCTGATCTCGTCGCCGGTCGCGTTGACGTCGCCGAGCTCGAGGCGGCCCTTCTTGACCTCGCCCGCGATGCGCACTTCCGGAAAATGCAGATCGGGAACGGTGATCCCGCGGAGCTTCCCGCCTTCGAGCGCGAGGCGCGCGGCGCGAAGACCGATGCGTCCGTTGGTCGTCGCGGGCTTGGCGGCATTGCCTTGCACCGTCACCTCGCCCTCGACCCGGCCGCGAAGCGTGCCCTCCATGAAGAGCCGAAGCCCGGCGTAGCGGCCGACGTCGAGGTTCGCGAAGCGCGCGTCGATGGCGTACGCGTCGGGCCGGAGGTCGACGGTGGCGTCGGCGGTGCCGCCGTAGAGATCGCCGCGCACGCCGACGGGATACGGATGGCCGCGGAGCAGGCTGAGCCACGACGGCGCGACGCGGACCTTCTGCGCCGTCAGCAGCGGTATCGCGGGGTCGCCGCCGCGCCGCAACAGGCGGAGCTCGTCCATCGTGTAGGCGAGCGTCCATCCGAGATGAAGACCGCGGACCTCGACCTCGACCGGACCGGTCGCGGCTCGGGAGAGGATGCGCTGGAGCACGAGCTCATGCGGAAACGTGACGAGCAGAAAGAGGACGAACGCGAGCACGGTGTAGAGCGAGTAGAGGAGCGGCGTCGCGACCTTGGTGAGATCGACACGCTCGGCGAGCCGCGCCCGCCATCCCGACGGTGGCGCGTCGTTCGCCGACCCGTCGTTGCGACGTGGCGGGGCGTTCAGTGGTGCCGCGAGCGGTGCGACGCCACCGCTCGTCATCGCGCGCTCGCCGGGCCCGCGGGCCGCAACCGCGACACCACCAAGCTCACGTCGAAGAGATACGGCTGATCGAAACGCTTCTTCATCTGCAGGCGACTGACGAGCAACGGCGGCTCGCTCTTCTCGACGCCGTACAAGAGCCCGACCAGCTCGCGGAGCGAGACCCCGGAGAGACGCATGTCGACGTCGTCGGCCTGGAGCTCGTCGTTGATACTCCGGCTGGAGGGGTTCATGGCGGCGATGCGCTCCCGGCTCACGGTCTCGCGCGTGATGCCCTCGAGCCGCGAGAAGAGCGAGGAGTCGTTGCCGCTCCGCGTGAGCGCCCGACGGATCTGCTGGTTCTCCGCGCGGAGCGCCGCGTACTTGTCACGCAGGCCGGCGATCTCACCGAGATCGCGCTCGCTCGCGACGATCTGCGCGGCGAGCGCGTCACGGCGATCCGCGAGCGTCGCCGCGAGCAACCAGATCACCAAGGCGAGCGTGGCGACGGCGGCGCTGCCCAAGAGCAGCCGCTCGCGCGGCGACAGCCGCTCGATCAGCTGCTCGAAGCGGCGGCGGAGCTCACTCATTGCTCGGCTCCGGCGCCGACGCACCGCTGCCGCCGGCACGCGCGAGCGTCAGCACCAGCCGGAAGTCGACGCGCTGTCCGTCGACCGACGCCCGCACGTCTTTCGCCTGCACGTCGCGGAACTCGGGACGCTCGCCGAGGCTCCGCTTGATGCTTTCGACGCCTTCGTACGACGGCGTCGCGCCGCGAATCCGAAGCGTCTCGCCGTCGAGCGCGAGCTCCTCGAGGTCGAGCGTGGTATCGGCGGGCGCGCCCGACGTCAGGGCACGCAGCACGTCGATCGCACGGGACGCCGACGGTGACAGGCCGCCGTAGAGCTGGCGTTGCTTCTCGAGCGCCGCGATCTCGGTCGAGAGTTGGGCGCGCTCGTTGACGATCGTCCGGACCTCCGGCAGCGCCGCGGTGAAGATGCCGCGGATCTGCGCGCGCACGGCGTCGCGCCGGTGCGAGAGCCGGGTGTTCTCGAAGGCGAAGCTGATCACCATCAGGATGATCGCCGCGGTCGCGAGCAGCGCCGTCCGCGCGCCGGAGCGCCATACCGCTTCGCGCTCGCGATGGTAGGCGAACTCTCCGCGTCGGAAGTCGACGCCGAACGCTTCACCATGGGTACCCTCACGCAATGCGAGCCCGAGCGGCGCGGCGAACGCGGCCTGATCGCGGCGCAGCGTCGGCGGCACCGCGTCGAGACGAAGCGTCTCGACTCCTTGCGGCGTCGTGCCGAGGGCGCGTGCGACGTCCGCGCCGATGCCGCTGGTGTTGGCCGTGCCGCCGATCCAGAGCCCGACCCGGTCGATCGCGTCGTCGCCGGCGAGTGCCGCGACCGACCAGCGCACGTCGCGGACGAGGGCCTCACCGTCGCCGTTGGTCCCCGACCCGTGCGTCACGGTGCGAAGCCCGTGCAGCCGTCCGTCGCGGAACACCGCGATCGATGCGACGCCGCCGTCGACGGTGACGAGCGTGCTGGTCCCCGCGAGCGTCGCGCCGCCGCGCCGGAGCACGTTCAATGCGGCGAGCGGCGCCAAGTCGACGACGCGCGGATCCATCCCCGCGCCGGCGAGCGCGTCGAGGTGCGCGCGGACGGCGCTCTTCGAGGTCGCGGTCGCGAGCACGAGCGCCTCGGCGTCCGTCCCCGCGAGGACCTGATAGTCGATGATGGCGTCGTCGAGCTCGAACGGCAGGTGGTTCTCGAGCTCGAACGGCACCGACTGGTCGAGACGCTTGCGGTCACGGAAGGGCAGCGTGAGGATCCGTTGCGTGACCGCGTCGCCGGGCAACGCCGACAGGACTTCATCCCACCGCAGCTCGTGGGTCGAGACGAAGGCGCGGAGCTCCGCCGCCAGATCAGCCCCGGGCGTGCGCGCCGAGGCGTAGAACCCCAGGACGCGTTGCGACCGTAACGTGCTCTCGACGAGCGCCGCTCGCAGGGTGGAGGCGCCGATTTCGAGCGCCAGCGTGCGGTTAGGCATCGATCAACTGCTCCCGCCGAGCGGCGGCAGCGTGCGAAGGAAATCCGAAGGGGGTTGAGATGTCAAGGATGCCGGCGTCGCATTCGGGAACCAGGTGAGACGCGTGATCTGTGGCCGCAATCCCTGTGTGCCGCGCTGGACCGTCTCGGCGATCCCGCGATGCACGTCGTTGACGGTGCCGACGGTGTCGATGCGGAAGTACGTGCTGTCGTAACGGACCCAATCCATGTTCCCCGCCGCCGCCGTGATCGCCGCTTTGAGATCCGGCATGTCGGCGGGCATCGTCGAGTTGAACGGCTGCAGCGATCGCTCGGCAATGATGCGGTCTGCCGTCGCCGGATCGACGAAGGCCATCAAGACACCTTTCTTCGCGGTGTTGATGTTGACGCGGAGCTGCTTCTTGCTGTCCGACGGCACGACGGTAAAAACTTCGTCGAGGTCGTCCAGCACCTTTTCCGTCACGCCACGCACCAGCCGAAGCTCCCGCATCGTGAGCAGCGGGGCGTTCCGAATGCGGATCGGCGGCGTCATCTGCAAGTAGAACGGCTGCTCGGCGCCCGGCGGCGACGGGTAGGGCTCGCTGTCCTGATCGATCCAGTCGATGATCGCATGCAGGACCGCGCGGTCGATCCCGAGACCGTCGAAGACCCTGCCCGCGGCCGCTTCCTGCGCGGGCGCGACCCGCGTGCCTCCGGCGAGGAGGTCATTGAAGTTGATCGCGCGCGCCTCGTCGCGGACGCGCACGGCGACGGTTCCGTCGCCGACGGGAGCGGGCGGTGCCGGCTCGGCCCATACGTCGCGGTCGCTATCGGTATCCCGAAACGCGCTGGTGTACTTCAGCTCGGTGTACGCCGGGTCGAACTGGATGAGCGCCTCGGCGAGGTTGATCCCGGATCGCGCCAAATACGTTGCCTGCAGCGCATTCCGCCCGCTGAACGTGAGGTGCGTCTCGATCTGTGCCGAGTACGTGAGCTCGACGACCACGACGGTGAGCAGCGTGATCACGAGCAACACGATCAAGAGCGCCACACCCGACTCGTCCCGTCGGCTCGTCACGGCCGCGTACCTCGATCGGTCTTCTTCTGTGTCTGCTCCCACGGCGGACACACGTCGCCGCCGACACGAGCTCGGACGAGGGTGAGGTCGACCGCGGTCGCGAAATGGTGCACCACGCCGTCCTCGTCGTAGAGCCCGAGATCGATCGCGACGGCGCGCGGCATCACCTGGTGCGTCGAGTCCGCCGAATCCCACTCGTCGACCCAGTCGGTGCCGTCGCAGAACCGAAAACGGAGGCTCGCGACGTTGTCGAGAAACACCGTGGCGACCGCATCGTCGAGCGCGCCCTGACGGATCAGCGGCGCCTCACGGCGCAGCAGACGTTCGGCGGGGATGCCGCGGGCGCGCAGCGAGTCGGAGCCGAACGCCGCGAAGAAATCGACGATCTCGTCGTCGCGCCGTCGGGAAGTCGGAGCCTCCGCGCTGTCGACGATACCGGGTGCCGGCGCGACCGCGCGCGGCGCACTTCCCTCGCGACGGTCCCGCCGCATGCCGCGGCCGTCGTCGGGATAGAAATAGTCGATCATGCGCTGATCGGTGTCGCGTGCCTCGGAGCCGCCGCGGCTCGACAAGCTGCAGAGATACAAGCTGTCGAGTCGTGCCGACTCCGTACCGCCGGTTACGCTCACGAATCGGCGATCGGGGGACGACGGGTCGCCGATGAGGACCGCGGTCGCGATCTCGTCGGCGAGCCGGCCGAGCGCCGTCCGCCCGGTGCGGACGACGTCGATCCTCTGCTCCGCCAGTGCTTTCGACCGCAGCGTTCGCGAAAAGGTTCCGTATATCGCGGTCGCGACGATGCCGAAGATGGTGACGGCGAGCATGACCTCGAGGAGCGTGAACCCCGCCGCCCGCGCACACGGCCGACGGTCGCGGTTCGCGGTCCGGACGCCGCGCGCCGAGAGCATGGAAAAGATCCTCATGGCCGTCGCATGTAATAGACCAGGCTCACGTCGTCGCCCGGCGCTTCTTCTCGAAAGACCCGAACCTGCACCTCGCGGAGCCCCGGGACCGGAAGCTCGATCACCTCGCGTTCCCAGCGCAGCTCCGGATAGCGTTCCGGATACCAACCCTCGAAATCACCCTCCACCCGTCCGATCTCCGGGAATCCCTCCAGCTCCGCTTGCGTCATGAGCTGACGGGCGAGCAGCGTCGCGTCGGTCATGCGTTGATCGCGTTCGAGCAACGCGAGGTTCCGGACGTGCAGCCCGAGCAGGCTGATCAGCGCGAGGCCGAGGACGGCGACCGCCACCAACACCTCGAGGAGGGTGAATCCCGCGGCGCGACGTTTCACCGCGCGGCTTTCGAGCGGGTGCGGCGGAGCGCGTCCTCGACAGCGCTCGGCGGCCGATCCCTGCGATCGTCTCCGTTCGCGCGGCCGACGCCGACCTCGTGGTAGCCCTCGCCGATGCGGGTGCGTCCGGTCAGCGAGTCGAGCGCGATCGTCGCGTAGTCACCGCGGCGGCTTTGGAGATGCACGACCAACGGGTCGGCGTAGCCCTCCGGAGTGAACTGCGCGAACGCGATGCCCTCGGTGACCGTGCCGAGCACCGGCAGCACGACGTCCGAGAACGCGACCGCGTCCGGAAGCGCCGTCGGTGGCGACAGCGGCGAGCCGTCGACGACGAACTCCGGCTCATCCGGATCCTCGTTCAGGACCGTGATCCAGTACGTCTGGTTGTCGAGGTCGAAGTTGAGCCGCATCGGCCTTTGGCGGAATGCTGCCTCCTCGTAGAGATACCGCGCCGTGTTCGCGACCCGCTCGGCGCTCGCCGTGAGCCGGGTCTGGTCCGTGTCGCGCAGCCGAGGAATCAGAAAGGAGACCGCGATACCGAGGACGAGCAGGACGATCGCGAGCTCGATGAGCGTGAACCCCGCCGCGGTCGGACTCGGTCGCGCGCGACGAGCGCGCGGCGCGGGGTGAGGGCGAGCGGCGGAGACCTCAGAGCTGCGTATGCGAGTCGATGTCCGCATACTTTCCCTCGCCGCCGTCGGCGCCGTCGGCGCCGTAGGACTTGAGCGTGTAGGTGTTGCCGTCGCTCAGGTAGGCGTAGGGATTGCCCCAGGGATCGACCGGGACGCTGTCGAGGTAGCCGTCGGGGTTCCAGCGTTTCGGCGCGTTGCCGGTCTCGGGGCGGGTGACCAGCGCCTGCAGCCCCTGATCGGTGGTCGGGTAGAAGCCGTTGTCGAGTTTGTAGAGGTGCAGCGACTCCTCGATGCCCTTCACGTCGGCGGCGGCCTTGGTGCGGCGCGCCTCGTCGGTACGGCCGACGATCCGCGGCGCGACGAGCGTCACGAGCAGGCCGAGGATGAAGACCACGACCATGATCTCGATGAGCGTGAAACCCGCTTGCCGATTCCGCGTACGCCGCATCGCCGCCCTCACCGGACCGACGATACCAAGGACTGGGGAAGGCCTCAACGCGGGTAGCGCGATTGGAGAGGCGAGACGAGGCACGCCGCGCGCGGATGCTGCCGGCGCGCGAAGGCAGCGCTGAGACATTCTGACGGGCGATTGTCGGTGGTAGCGCACCCGGGCCGCATCGCGGACGACGCGCCGTCCAGGCCGACGACTCGTGGCGACCCAACGGTCGTCGCGTGAGTCGTGTGATCAGATGACGCGGACGGTGACGCCGGAGCGTTTCCCGTCCGCGTGCGTGCTCAGCCTAGAGGTACGCTTTCCACCAGGGCGCGCCGGTCTGCTGGTACTTGCCCGACCCGCTTGCCGTTGCCGCTTCCGCTGCCGCCGGCGTCTGTCGCGACTCACGATCGGTGCTCTTCGCCTCACGGGTGGACGGAGCGGCGACGCCGACCTGCTCTTTGCGCGCCGCGGGGAAAG
>JADMIO011460696.1_pt1 | contig 16743 bp, 18 predicted proteins | sample 8958161 | NCBI WGS metagenome assembly JADMIO01 (sample SAMN16585339, study PRJNA669376) | soil metagenome | isolation source: Crop rotation soil | place: USA: Cullars Rotation, Alabama | collected 2011
CAAAACCGCCGCGTTCAAATCGTCCTGAACTAATCCCCGCTACCAGTTCAAGACGTCTCAAGGTTAAAAACCCCGGCCCCAAAAGGGCCGGGGTTTTCTTTTGACTTGGCTTCAATAAGTAGGGGGCTTTTACGCGCCCGCTTCATTATCTGCAGTATGTTCGTTCAAGCTTGCTTTGCGTGTTGGCAAAATCCGCCGGCGCAGGCCGGGGTTAACGATGAGCAAATAAAGAAATGCGCCACCTATAATGATCGCGGCCGCAATCGATTCCTGAGCAAGAGTGGCTTGGCTGCGCGGCGTGGAAAGTGTTGCCTGGGTGGCTTTCATGGCAAGCGCCGTCTGAACAAGAGGGTCTTCTAAGATGGGTCCCGGCACGTCTGACAAATGGGCAATAGCCCGGTCGGCTTGCTCGGCAGGGCTTAGGCGTAAGGCTGCCAGGCTCAGGATGTCATTTAGACCCCGGCGACTGGCTAGCGTTAAAAGGAGGCTCGGCTCAGCTCGCAAGGCTTCGATTTCAGCCTGGGCTTCCATGTCGGCTTTCGCCGTTGCTTCGGCCAGCTCGGCCTCTTTCTGGGCTTGTTTGGCGGCCTTGGTTGCAGCCACATCAGCCCGCTCGACCGCCTTAGCCAGCGAAGGATGGGCGGCCGCTACGACCACCTCGCCCGCAGGCTTAGGCGCCGCCGCTGCCACCTGCACGCCCGGCCCTGGGGTAATGACCTGAAAGCTTGTCATGTCGACGCTTTGACGCCCCGCATCGGCAAGTTTTAATCCGCGGCTCGGCAAAGTCAGAATGTCGGCCAGCAGATTTTTTGCCCCCGCGCAGTAAAAACTTCCCTGGCTCACAGCATGTGATGACGCACGGTTTGCCATTTCGGTTACGAAACTATTGAGCTGTTTTTCACCGCCCGCACGGCCGTAATTGCGCTCGAAATAGCTTCTTAGGTTTGCGCCATGACGGCCAAGCTCGTCCTTAAACAGAATGACAATTTCATTGTATTGCGGACGCAGATCGCAGGTCAGCGCTGCAACCATCATTTCGCTTTGCAAGACACGCACTTGAATGGCGCTGAGTTCGCTAGGCTTGGCGGTCTCAAGGGTGATGCCTGCGGGAACTGCCGCAAAAACCAAGGAGGGGCTGAAGCAAAAAAAAGTTGCGGCCATAACGGCGCGTGCGCGGCGGATCACGGATGCATCATGCTTGGGATGGTCCAGCGTCATCACTTAGCCCTGCTTGTGTTGAAAGACGTATTTTCAATTTTTTGAGCAAGATATCAAGACGCAGACTCATCAGTCTTGCCCATGTCCCATCATAGTTTAGGCTGAAAGGAATTATGCTTTCGCCTCTAAAATCGGGTCTTTCAGAAGAAAACCCCTCCCATGGTTACCATGAGAAAGCCGGGGAGCTCAGGTTAAGATGTTAACGGGCAAAAATCCGTATGATCGCCCATAAGTTCCCTTGGGTTGAGACCGCAATTCTGATGGTGCCGGGCCGTTTCGTTGGACATCATACGTGGGTATTGCCGGTACAAAGGACAGAACATGAGTAACGAACAGCTTGAAGTGGGTGAGACGCTCTACCGTTATTTGAGATCGGTGTCTGATCGAGAACACCCCATCCTCGGACAATTGCGAGAGGAAACGGCAAATCATCCGATGGCGATGATGCAAGTCACGCCGATGGCGGGACAATTTCTGCAAGTCCTTGTGATGGTGACAAAGGCCAAGCGCATTATTGAGGTCGGCACCTTTACGGGTTATAGCTCGACCGCCATGGCATTAGCACTTGGGGAAGACGGAGAAATCGTTACCTGCGATATTTCCGAGGAGTGGACCGCAATCGCGCGCCGCTACTGGCAAAAAGCGGGCGTTGCCCACAAAGTAAAATTAAAACTGGCACCCGCACTTGAAACGCTGGATGCGCTGATCGCGCAAGGGCAAGCCAATACTTTCGATATGGCGTTTCTCGATGGCGACAAGCCAGAATATTGGGAAGATTGGGAACGCACCCTGACACTGTTGCGGCCCGGCGGATTAATGGTGGTCGACAACACACTCTTTTACGGTGGCGTCATTCCGGGCGCTGATCCCGATGTGTATTTTGCCGATTATCCGAAGGATGTTCGTCCGCGCATGGCGGCAAATGCAAAAGCCATTTCCAACTTCAACGAAAAAGTAAAACAAGATACGCGCGTGCACCTTGCCATGCTGCCCGTAGCCGATGGCATGACGCTGGCCGTGAAAAAGGCGAGCTAAGGTTAGCTGACCAAACGGTCGCGGCCTTCCCAATAGGGTTTGCGCAAATCGCGGCGCAGAATCTTGCCGGAAGGATTGCGCGGCAGGACATCAACAAAGTCCACCGATTTTGGGCATTTATAGGCAGCGATGCGCTCACGCGCGAAAGCGATGATATCTTCGGGTGTCAGTTTTTCACCTTTTTTGACCACCACGATCGCCTTGACGCTTTCCCCCCATTTGTCATCAGGAACGCCGATAATGGCAACGTCGGCAATTTTCGGATGGGAGAAGATCGCGCTTTCAACTTCGGCCGGATAAATATTTTCGCCACCCGAAATGATCATCTCTTTCACGCGGTCGTGAATATAAAGATAGCCTTCATCGTCCATATAAGCGGCGTCGCCCGTATGCAGCCAGCCATTCACGATTGTCTCGGCGTTGGCTTCGGGTCTGTTCCAGTAGCCTTTCATAATGCAGTCGCCCTTAACGAGAACTTCGCCAACTTCACCAGGTTTTGCATCCGTTCCATCGGGCTTCAAAAGGCGGATTTCGATATCTTTGCTCACGCGCCCGCAGGATTTAAGTTTTTCCGGCCGCGTCTCATGATCGTCCGGTGTCAAGCATGTTCCCACGCCTGTTGTTTCGGTCAGACCGTAGATTTGCGCAAAACCGCAGCCAAACACTTCGCGCGATTCACGCAGCAGGTCTTCATTCATGGGTGCTGCGCCATAGACAATATATTGAATTGACGAGAAGTCAGCGGTTTTGACCTCGGGCTGCTGCAGCACAAACAGCATGACGGCTGGCACCATTTGCACATGTGTAACGCGATGTTGCCGTACAATCTCAATAAGCAGGCGCGCGTCAAAGTCGCGTTGAATGAGAACATGGCCGCCTTGGGCTAAACCCATCAAAGTGCAGTTAAGACCGGCTGAATGGAAAAGCGGCATGACGATCAGAAGTTTGGCGCTGACGTCGAAATTGGACCATGTCATGGAATCGACAACAGAAAAGAACGCCATCATGTTTTTGTTGGTAATTTCCACGCCTTTGGGCAAGCCGGTGGTGCCGCTCGTATACATTTGTATCGACGTATCGTCGGGCTTTTCTTCGAGTTTGGGATCTTCCGCCGAGTGGCTTTTACGCCAGTCTTCATAGGAGACCCATGCCGGATGTCCGCCATCAAGTGCAATGACGGTGTGTATGTGAGGTAGTTCGGGTAGGATTTTTTCGATGACGTCGTAATAATCTTTGCCGACAAGAATAATACGCGCTTGTGCGTCATTGAGGACAAAAACAATTTCCGGAGGTGCTAGACGCCAGTTCACACACACGGTAACGGCACGCGCCTTGGCGGCACCGAATATAACTTCCATATACATATCGTTGTTTTTGGAAAGTATGGCGATACGTGATGCAGGTGTGCAACCTTCGCCAAGAAAACCGTTACCCACACGGCTGGCACGCTCGTCAAGTTCACGATAGGTCGTGAGCTTATCCTGAAATTCGATCGCAATGCGGTCTGGCCGATGGCGCGCGCCGTAACGGGTGACATCCGCAACGGTGCGGATGTGCTTAAGATCGATCATCGTTTTCTCCCAATAATCTTGTCTTGCCGACAATAGTTTCCACTGTGAATATCACAGGGATGCCATGTCCGGCCAGAGACTAAAAAGCCTTATTTCAAGCCTCAAATTGAGCTGCTTTTGCAATGCGGAATAAGTGTTCTTGAACCACTTACCGGGCCGGGGATAACCGCAAAAGCGCGCCCTTGTTTTCATCGGTAAGGATGCGGATAAATTGCCGACGTCGCAATTTCATAATTTTACCTGCGCACCTCAGATAGATACGGCCGTGAATGGAACGTCGCCAACGCGCTTCAGTTCCGGTTTTTTGATGCCGATGAGGGGTGACACAAAGCCGATTTCAATCACACGGACGATCTGCCTGAGGAGGGGCGCGCGATTCGCATCAAGCGGCTCAGACCCGCTTATGCGGTGTCTTACCTGTATTCACCCACAGCTTTTAAAAGGGCATATCGACAGCCATCGGGGAGCTGATTATTCGCCCCTCTTCAGCATTTGAGTAATGGCAAACATGGTGTCGTGGTCGGGCGAATAGGCGCTCACGCGATGCGTCATGCGCTCAATACGCCACATTTGGCGCAAGTGAAAATAGATGCCGGACGCCTAAAAAAGCTTGAAAAACAAGGGGAAAACGGCGATATCGGGATTGATTCGCAACGTCAGAATCTCATTATCGAACGCATTGAAAAATCAAGTTACACCGTGTTCTGGGACGGGAAAAAGTTTGAAAGCCCCCTCAGTCATCGTCCTTTTGAAGGTGGTTGGCCACTGATGTCATGGGCAAGCGATCCAGTTGGCACAACGAAAATAATGATATTCGCTCTGGCGCAGCCCCACCTCATTGGATTAAAGAATCTATGCGGGGCATAGAGATTCGCCCTCGCGCCTATTGATCAGAGGAGCCACCATGGCCACGAAACCGTCAGCCCCAGCAAAGGCCACCGTCCCAACCGTCCCCCTTTCGAAGCTGGTTGCAGAGCTTGCTGAAACTCACGAAATGTCAAAGAAGGCGGTTGCCGCCATTTTTGACGACTTCGTTCAACTGACAATCAAGAACCTCAAAAAAGGAAACAAGGTCCGCCTTACCGGTCTTGGCATCCTGCAGGTTCGCAAGCGTGCTGCCCGCATGGGCCGTAATCCGGCAACAGGCGAAGCCATTAAAATCAAGGCTTCCAAGAAAGTTGCTTTCCGGGTTGCGAAGGATCTTAAAGAATCGGTCTAAGTCTTTTTTAGGTCGTAAACGGAATAAGCCCATGATGCTTTCATGCATCATGGGCTTTTCATTTAACGCCTATCGCGAGATTAGCTCTCGCACACAGCTATTTATTTAGGACCGGGATCACCTTTGCAGCCTGCGGCTTCAATGCCCGCAATGGCGCATTCTTCGTCACGTTCAGACGTATCACCGGAAATACCGACAGCACCGATAGTTTCTTTTTCGAAGCGGATAATAACACCGCCCGGTACCGGCACGGCTCTGCCCCCGGCAAGGCCGGAAATGGCCGTAAAGAAATTCGGTTTGTCCTGTGAGAGAGACGAAAGAAGGCGGGTGCCGGTGCCGAAAATGAGCGCACCGAAAGCTTTGCCCGTGGCAATTTCAGGCCGCAAGAGGCTTGATTTATCTTCGGATGCAAATGCCTTTAAACGGCCGCCTTCATCGAGCACGGCAACCGTCATGGGGCGCGAATTCGTTTCACGTGCCTTGGCAAGGGCGGTCGTGACGATAGTTTGTGCTTGTTCAAGGGTCAGTCTGGCCACGAGTAATTCTCCCTGAATGAGAAGTGTTTTTTACGTCAGTTGCGAAACGCCAGACTAGGTTAGCCGATGGGACCGTGCAACATCCTTGGGCGTTATTTATGGGGCCTCATCAGAAGTGCGCCATTTTCTACTGCGATGCGATGACGAAGCAGTAAAGCATTGAATGCAGATCATATGACCGCAATGGGCCAAGCACCGAATGCAAGCGGCAATATGGCGATCTCGCCTACAACAACACAGTAATTCGGATGTTTGCAAAAACGGTAAGGTCCTTTCTTCGTTAAGGGAATGTTTTCAAGAGTAATGATGCGCGTTGTCCAGAAACGGCCAAGGCTTGCGACAATCCACATCCGCAAAACTTGTAAGAAACCAAAAACACCGATAAGCGTCCATGATGGTTGTGTGTGCCAGGGCACAAAATATATCAATGCGCCAATCCACGACGCGTGAAGAATAACGAACAAGGAATAATGTCTGGCGCCCACCTCATACGCACCCGCCGCTAGCAATTCTTTCGTGTTGTGATGGGCGAGCACAAGTTCAAATAAACGCTCCGTAATAACGAACGTCATTACCCATAAAAAAGGTGTCATGAGGGAAGTAAGCCTTCGACAATCATGAAACCAGCCGAAAAACCTGGCCCGAGCGTGGTGATGAGTTGCTTGCCGTGAATGCCTTCATTAAGGGCTGCGCGCAAAACAAATAGAATTGTTGCCGCTGACATATTGCCATTTTCGTTCAAAACGGCCCGTGCCGTCTGAAGGCTTCCTTGTCCAATTTCAAAACATTTTTCTAGTGCTTCAATAACTTTTGCGCCGCCTGGATGGCAGATGAAACCATCGATATCTTGCAGGGACAGGTCATTGCGACTTAGAAAATCATCAACCACTGGACGCAATTGATCGCGCACCAAAAAGGGAATATCGCGGGAAAAGACGACCTTGAAACCATCATTGGTAATTTCCCAGCCCATAATGTCGAGAGAGTTAGGCCAGGTATGTTCACCCCAGGGTCCCAGGCAAAGTCCTTCGTCCCTGCAACTAATGACAGCTGCGCCCGCGCCGTCAGCGAATAGGGCCGTAGCAACGATATTGCTTTTTGAATCATCCTGGCGGCGGAACGTCAGACCGCAAAGTTCAACAACCAGAAGCAACACGCGTGATTGAGGTGCGCTTTGCGCTAAAGCTGCTGCCCGTGACAGTCCAAGAACGCCGCCTGCACAGCCCAGTCCAAAAATAGGCAGGCGCGTCACATCTGCACGAAAGTCGAGATGCTGCATAAGACGAGCATCCAAAGAGGGTGTAGCGATGCCCGAAGATGAAACAGTGATCAATATATCGATGTCTTGCGGTTTTAAGTGGGCCTCAGCGAGTGCTTGGTTCGCAGCGCGCGTTAAAAGGGCCACGGCATTTTCGATATAGAGGGCGTTGCGTTCCGCGAAGTCATGTTCATGGCGATACCATTCAAGCGGGACGCAAGAATGCCGCACGGCAATAGCAGCGTTTTCATAAATGGAGGCGTAACGCTCAAATCCGCCCCGGGTGTTTGCAAAGATGTCTTCGGCCAAGTCCGCAATATCGCTTTGCGCCAAAATGTGAGGGGGGAGAGCGGTGGCCAGCGAAACGAGGCAGGGTCTTAGCGCAAGGGCGTCGCCCCCGGCGCGGACGGGTCTATTTTGAACTACCCCGTTCTGAGGCACGAGCATATCGGTGGACATCGGCTTTTTAACACTATGGTGATGAGTGCCTTAAGCTTGGCGATCATAGCAGATTGGCCATCGACGGTTACGACCATTCGGCCCGCTTGTCTGAAGAGGCCCGTCGGACCTTCGGGAGCCGAGCTCAGTTGATGAAAATCTCAGGCCTTCGATGCAATCTCCCTTTGACCTGCGTGCGCGCGCACTATATGTCCAAGCCATGTTGTATAATTGTTCGAAATGCCCCGGCTACTGCTGCTCCTATCCACTCATCGCGTTGACAAGGCGTGATGTGGAACGTCTGGCAAAGCATTTTGGTTTGAGCTTCAGACAGGCACGCAAGAAATTCACTGTGGAGAAGGATGGCGAGGAATTTGCCATGCGCCGCAAGAAGGATGAGCATTTCGGCCATATCTGCCGCTTTTTCGATACCGAAGAACGGCGCTGCACGGTTTATCAGGCACGTCCCTCGGTGTGCCGCAGTTTTCCTGGGGAAGGCCGTTGCGGCTATTATGAATTTCTCAAATTTGAGCGCTCCACCCAAGAAGATTCCACATATATTTCCACCACCAATTCATAGCTTGGCGTAGGCCCTAAAGCCTTTTTTGCGACATATTCTTGTCTATGCTCCCTCTCTCAGGCTAGGAGAGCATGCATGAGCGTCACGTCGCGCCGGCGGTTTTTATTAGACACCACTGCCATTTTTACGCTGACAGCTTTTCTTCCAGGCACACTTCATGCCGGTGAAAAAACAAAGCCTTCAAAGCCGTTTGAAGTTACTCACAGTGCAAAAGAATGGCGGCGTCTTTTGAACGCTGAGCAGTTTGCAGTTTTGCGCCAGCATGGCACCGAAGCTCCCTACACGAGTCCGCTGAATGAGGAGAAACGCCGGGGCATTTTTCATTGTGCTGGCTGCGATCTGGCCTTGTTCTCGTCATCTACAAAATTTGAAAGTCACACAGGCTGGCCGAGTTTCTATAAGCCTCTCGAAAACGCTGTAGGGACATCTGAAGACAACACCCTCATGATGAGCCGCATCGAAGTTCATTGCCGCCGCTGTGGCGGTCATCTTGGGCATGTTTTTGATGATGGGCCAAAGCCTACGGGCTTGCGTTATTGCATGAATGGCGTAGCGCTTATTTTCAAGCCCGCCAAAGCGAGCTGAGAGTCATGGCAAGAATTTTTGACCGGCTCAGAGTGTTTATCGCAGTTGCTGGCATTTTGTTTTTAAACGGTGCTCACGCAGACGCTGCGCAAGGTGTCAAAAAAGAAACCCATAAATTTGCAATTTTTGCGGGGGGTTGCTTTTGGAGCGTCGAATCGGCTTTCGATAAGGTTGCGGGTGTTCTTTCCACCACCTCGGGCTATGCCGGCGGAAAAGAAAAAAATCCCAGCTATGAAGACGTTTCAGATGGGCTGACGGGCCACTATGAGGCTGTGCGTGTGGAATACGATCCCGCCCAGATCACTTATCAAAAGCTTCTTGATGTCTTCTGGTACAACAGCGATCCCTTGGATGACGAAGGCCAGTTCTGCGACAAAGGCCCGCAATACCGCACGGCGATTTTCGTCGCCAATAATGACGAGAGAAAAATTGCGCAAGCCTCAAAGGATAATTTGCAGAAGAGTGGAAAATTAAAAGGCGACATCGTCACAAAAATTTTGCCGGTGACGACATTCTTTGCCGCGGAAACCTATCATCAGAATTATCACCAGAAAAATCCGATCCGGTATCAATCCTATCGCCTGGGCTGTGGACGCGATGCGCACCTTAGGCAGGTGTGGGGCACGAAGGAAACGCACCGCAATTAGGCTGCGGCCGCACTCATATCGAACAACAAAAATTCTGCTTTGTCTTTGCCGGCACGAATTTCAATTTTCGTTTCGCCCTCGATAGCGATGCCGTCACCTTGCGCAAGCGTATTGCCTGCGACCGTCGAACTGCCTTTGGCAAGTTGCAGCCAGCCAAGATGACCGGGCTTCAAATTGTGCGTGATCGTTTGACCGGGCGTAAAGCTGCCCCGGTAAATATCGGTGTCTTGGTGAATGACCACGCTTCCTAAGCGCCCGTCGGGTGAGGCGACAAGCTGAAGCACGCCGTCTTGCCAGCTAAAGCGCTTTTGCTCATAGCCGGGTTCAAGGCCCAAGCGATTGGGCAAAATCCAGATTTGCAGCAGGTGAACGGGTTCGTCGGAAGAATGATTGAATTCGCTGTGGCGGATGCCGGTGCCTGCCGACATGCGCTGAACTTCGCCGGGCTCGATGGTTGAGCCGTTGCCCAAGCTGTCTTTGTGCGCCAGCGTGCCCGAGAGCACATAGGTGATGATTTCCATGTCGCGATGGCCATGGGTGGCGAACCCGCCGCCGGGGGCTACGACGTCTTCATTAATGACGCGAAGGTTGCCAAAGCCCATGTGGGCGGGATCGAAGTAGTCGGCAAATGAAAAACTGTGCTTGGAATCAAGCCAGTCGATTTCAGTTTTACCCCGTTCATCAGCGCGCCTGACATGGATCATGGATCACCTTTGCCATCGTTCTTGCGCTTCATATGGGAAGCCTAAAGGGGCGTTTCAATCATCTCCGGGAAGAGGTTGCCCTTATAGGGATGCGCGAGCGCAACGGCCTCATCGAGTTCCACGCCGAGGCCGGGTTCGGTCGGTGGAATGATGTAGCCTTCCTCCCAGCGGATAGGTCTTTTGATGATTTCGCTATGAAAGCCACCAAACTGTTCGATGCTTTCCTGCACGAGGAAATTGGGACTGCAGGTGGCGATCTGGATATTTGCCGCCGCCTCCACAGGACCACAATAAAGATGCGGTGCAATTTGCACGTGGTGGGCTTCTGCCATGCCGGCGATTTTCTTGCATTCAAGAATGCCGCCGACGCGGCCAAGTGCCGGTTGAATGATGGCCGCAGCGTTGGCCCGGAAAAGGGCGGCAAAATCATATTTCGTTGCCAGTCTTTCTCCCGTGGCAATGGGAATGCTGGTGGCACGTGCAACAAGGGCCATGCCTTCGATATTGTCGGGCGGCACAGGTTCTTCAAACCAGAGCGGAAAATAGCGCTCGATATTCTTGGCAAAGCGGATAGCACCGGCAGGCGTTGTCTGGCCATGTGTACCGATCAGAAGATCGGCTTTGGTGCCCACCGCTTCGCGTGTCGCAGCAACAACGCGCGCGGAACGTTCAAGTTCTTCCAGACTAATCTGGCGCGGATCAAACACGCTCATTGGTAAAATGGGATCAAATTTAAGTGCGGTGAAACCTTGGGCGACATAATGCGCGGCCCGGCTTGCCGTCCATTCGGGATCGTTCCACAAATTGCTGTCGGCCACGATCTTTGTCTCGCGCCCTTCTGCTGGTTTCCAATCTTCTTTTCCGGAAGGGTAGATATAAGTGTAAGAGCGCAATCTCTCTTGCACCTTGCCGCCCAGCAAGTTGTAAACCGGTTGTCCCAGAGCCTTACCGATAATGTCCCACAAAGCCATTTCAAGTGCGCTTAAAACGCCCATCAATGTCATGTCGGGATGCTGCGAATAAGCGCGGCCATAAACGGAGCGCCAAAGTTTTTCGATATTAAAAGGATCCATGCCGATAACGTGACGCTCGGCAACTTCTTCAATCATGCGCCCAACAAGATTGGGATCAAACGGCACGCCAAACGCCTCGCCGACTCCATCGATGTTATTATCTGTGTATAATTTCACGAAAACCCAATAGGGCCCGCCGAGCTGCGGCGGCGGGTTTTCCACTACAAAGGTTTTGACATCGGCGATTTTCATGTGGACGCTCCTTGATCTCTCGTTTTCTCAATAAGTTGTTCCCACACATTGTGGCAAGACAAGCATTCATTTCTTGCATGAGTGAGGAAAAGGGAAAGCGCACCGATCAAATAAGACGGGTTAATCTGGCATTTATATCAGGCAAACAGGCAACGGGGATATCACCATGACCTATCAATCGATCCTCTATGAGGTTGACGGCCCAATCTTAACGCTGACCCTCAATCGGCCGGAAAAACTTAATGCCTGGCGCGAAGTGGACATGATGGTCGAATTGATGGACGCGCTTGATCGCTCCGATGCCGACGACAATATCCGTGCCGTCATCGTGACCGGCGCAGGAAGGGCGTTTTGTGCAGGTGCAGACATGAGCCGCGGTACGGGTTCATTTGATCGCAAAGCCTTTCACGGCAAACCTGAGATGGATGAAAACAGCGAAGACGTACGCGATGGCGGCGGCAAATGGGGCTTGCGCATTTTTGAATCTCTTAAACCCGTTATTGCCGCGGTGAATGGTCCCGCCGTCGGTATTGGTGCCACTATGCTTTTGCCGATGGATGTGCGGCTTGCATCTAAAACGGCCCGTATCGGTTTTGTTTTTGCAAGACGCGGCATGGTCAATGAAGGCTGTTCAAGTTATTTTCTGCCGCGTCTTGTCGGCATGGCGCGTGCGCAAGAATGGATGATGACAGGCCGCGTCTTTGATGCGCAGGAAGCTCTCGAAGGCGGGCTTGTCCGCTCGCTGCACGAGCCTGAGGATCTTCTGCCCGCTGCCCGCAAACTTGCTCTCGAAATTGCCGAGAATACGGCGCCTGTTTCCGTGGCGATCATCCGCCATCAGCTTTGGAAAAGTTTGGGTTTTGATCACCCTATTCAGGCCCACAAGATAGAAAGCAAGAATTTCTTCCTTCGTGGCCAGCAAGGCGATGCAAAGGAAGGTGTTCAATCTTTTATGGAGAAGCGCCTTCCCAATTTTCCTGATAAGGTAAGCACCGATATGCCACGCTCATTTCCCTGGTGGCAGCCGCCAAAATATTGAGGCGATATGCGAAGCTCCGTAAAGATCATTGCGGTCGTATTTCTAACCCTTGGCGTATTGGGGATCTTCGTTTTGCACACGCGTGCGCAAACGAGTGACGACATCGATGTCGATTGCGACAATGCAATAACGACGATGGATATGGTTGCCTGTGCCGATAAGCGCTATCAGGCGGCCGATGCCCGCTTGAATGCGGTGTACAAAAAAAGTCTGCAGGATTCCGATGCGGAAGGCGCAAAAATATTGCGCGAGTCACAGCGTGGTTGGATATCCTTTCGTGATGCGGAATGTCTTCGTTACCGCGACATGGCTCGCGGCGGCACCATGGCGCCTCTTCTGCAAATCGGCTGTCTTGCCGACATGACGGAGAACCGTAGCGTTGAGCTTGAAAACACCACCGAAATGCTGGCCTCGCAACCGGACGGCATTTTCTGGCAATCAAGTGCACCGATTGTTGCACGCTTTGACTGCAAGAATTGGATGCGCGCCCGGCTCGGCCTGTTGCCGGGAACAGGTAAAAGCGGCGAGCCGGAGCTTTCCGTGCGTGTTGAAGTAGGAACAGCCCATATCGACTTGCCGGTTAACCCTGACGGGCAAATTGCTGTCTGCAAGCCTACGGTCACTCTGAGTGTTGAGGAGAGCAAGGGTTCCTGCCCGCGTTTGAAGCTAGAAGATGGCGCATGTGATGCCATTTATCTGTCATGGGATGCCAAAAAGGCGGGCTTAAGCTCCTCGCGCAACTAAGTCTGAGACTATTACCACCTTCGCACTTGCAAAAAGCCTGCCCATCCCCTTATAAGCGCCTTCAAATTGCCGGATCGGCTTAGAGCCGCCGGCGCGGGCCGCGCATTAAGCCCTTTTTAGATTACGTCGATGGACATACGAAATATCGCCATTATCGCTCACGTCGATCATGGCAAAACCACTCTTGTTGATCAGCTTCTCAAGCAAAGCGGTGCGGTGCGTGAAAACCAGCGCGTCGTTGAGCGTGCGATGGATTCGAACGATCTTGAGCGCGAGCGTGGCATCACCATCTTGGCAAAATGCACGAGCGTTCTGTGGCAGAACGCTCAAGGCGAGGATGTGCGCCTTAATATCGTCGATACACCGGGCCATGCTGATTTTGGCGGCGAGGTTGAGCGTATTCTCTCCATGGTTGACGGCGTTCTTTTGCTTGTCGATGCGACCGATGGGCCGATGCCGCAAACAAAATTTGTCACTATGAAAGCACTGGCGCGCGGTTTACGCCCCATTGTGGTCATCAATAAAGTAGACCGACCCGACAGCCGCGCCGAAGCCGTGTACGGCGAAGTGCTCGATTTGTTTGATGCTTTAGATGCCAATGACGATCAGCTCGATTTCCCCGTGCTTTTTGCCTCCGCCAAGGAAGGCTGGGCACGTGAAACGGTTGAGCCGGTGCCCGGCGCACCTTTAACAGTTGGGCCGTTGTTTGATCTCATTTTGCGTCATGTGCCGGCACCGAAAGCCGCCAATGACGAAGCGCGTGCCAAGCCTTTCTCCATGCTGGTGACAACTTTGGAAGCCGATCCCTATCTTGGCCGGCTCCTGGTCGGGCGCATTGAGACAGGCGTGGTCAAACCTAATATGACGCTGGCGGCACTCTCCCGTGAAGGTGCTGCGATCGAGCGGGCCCTGGTAACGCGGGTTCTGGCATTTCGCGGTCTTGCCCGTACCAGCGTCGAAGAAGCCCAAGCTGGCGATATCGTCATGCTGGCAGGCTTCAAAGCGGCCACTGTCGCCGACACTCTTTGTGATGTCGAAGTGAAGACACCGCTTGCCGCTCAACCGATTGATCCGCCGACAATGGCTGTCACCTTCCAGGTGAATGACTCGCCTTTTGCAGGGCGTGAAGGCACGAAGGTGCAAAGCCGGGTAATACGCAATCGCCTTTTTTCCGAAGCTGAAGGCAATGTCGCTATCAAAGTGACGGAGACTGAGAAGTCCGACTCCTATGAAGTGGCGGGCCGGGGTGAATTGCAGCTTGGCGTTCTGATTGAAACCATGCGCCGGGAAGGTTTTGAATTTGCCATTAGCCGGCCGCGCGTTCTCATGCGCGACGATCCGGCGACGGGCACCCAGCTTGAACCCATCGAAGACGTCGTAATTGATGTCGATGACGAGCATACCGGTGTGGTTATTGAAAAACTTTCGCAGCGCAAAGCCGAGCTCGTAGAGATGCGGCCTTCAAGCGGCGGCAAAACGCGGCTGGTATTTGAATGCCCTTCGCGCGGTCTGATCGGTTATCACGGTGAATTCCTGACCGACACACGCGGCACGGGTGTCATGAATCGCCTTTTCAAAAATTACAGTCCTTATCGGGGGGCGATTGAAGAACGCCGCCAGGGTGTTCTTGTGTCGATGGCCGAAGGTGCTGCCGTGGCTTTTGCGCTTAATAACATTGAAGAACGCGGGACTCTTTTCATTGAGCCGGGCACGCTTATTTATTCCGGCATGATCGTGGGCGAAAGCGCACGTGGCGGTGACCTCGAAGTCAACCCGATGAAGGGTAAGCAGCTCACCAACATGCGCGCATCGGGCAAGGATGAAGCCGTTCGGCTGACCCCGCCGCGTCGTGTAACTCTTGAACAAGCGATTGCCTATATCGGCGATGATGAGCTTGTGGAAGTGACGCCGAAGGCTATTCGCCTGCGTAAACGTTTTCTCGACTCAAACGTGAGAAAACGTCAGCAGCGCGCCAGCAACTAAACTTCATTTCTGAAAAATCAGGAACGAAGCGCCTATCAGCAGCGCAAATCCCGCGACATGATTCCAGCGGATTGCCTCACCCAGATATGTCACCGAAAAAATTGCAAAAACGATCAGGGTAATAACTTCCTGCATCGTTTTTAATTCGGCTGCCGAATAAACCTGATGGCCGATGCGGTTGGCAGGCACCGCAAAACAATATTCGATTGAGGCGATCAGCCAGCTTACCAATATGACGATCACAAGGGGCACGGCCTTGAACTTCAGATGGCCGTACCAGGCAATGGTCATGAAAATATTGGAGAACGAAAGAAGCAGAACAGGTGCGATATGCGCCATCGAAACGTTGGGGATCATGAGCTCATCCTATGCGTGCACAAAAGGAGATGGTTGGGCAGCGGGAACTTTGACATGGGCCAAACCTTAACGGGGCGGGCTTCAAAGACGTTAATTTTTCATGGGCTGCTCTGATATCCCGCCGCCGCCAAGGTGCCATCTTGGTTATGCCGGGGTTATGCCAGCACCGATCTTGTTAGATTGTAACGCCTATGAGACCTCAAGCCCGGGGGGAAAGACCTGGCCATGCGTCAAATAATTTGCTTGTCAGGGAAAGGACGCGTAAATCTGCCTGCCTTGGCACCCTATGGGGGCTAAGCCCTGGTGGGCAGGGGGGTAATTCACCAAATTTGAAGAGATTTAGCGCTTGAGGAAAAGCGCTCGGTTATCTTAGGTTCCTGGCTTCCGGCGGGCCGTTTCGTCCCGGGTGCGGGCGAGGAGTAAAGAGGGATGCAAGCAGAATGACGGCACAGCCGCTGAAGTTTGCCATTGCAGGTGTAGGCAATTGTTCGAGCTCGCTTTTGCAGGGCATTGAGCATAGCCGCTCGCGCGCCAACGAACCCATGTCGGGTGTGCGTTTTGAAACCATCGGTGGTCTCGCGCCAAGCGATCTGCATTGTGTTGCCGCTTTTGATATTGATGCGCGCAAAGTTGGCCAGCCGCTTGAAGACGCCATATTCGCAGCGCCCAATTGCGTGAAGAAACATGTTCCGTCTATGCGCAAATCCGGCGTCACCGTGCAAATGGCGCCGATACTCGATGGCCTTGCGCCGCATATGGCCGAATATGATGAAACGTCAGCTTTCCGTCCTTCCAAAGCCCAGCCTGTCGACATTGTTGCTGCACTCAAGGCTTCACAAGCAGAAGCACTTGTTTGCTATCTGCCGGTCGGTTCCGACGACGCTGTGCGCATGTTTGCGGAAGCCTGCCTTGAGGCAGGTATCGCCATGGTCAATTGCGTGCCGGTGTTTTTAGCATCCGATCCGAAATGGGCAGAGCGCTTTACGAAGGCGGGCATTCCCATTGTCGGCGACGATATCAAAAGCCAATTCGGCGCCACCATTGTTCATCGCACGCTTGCCCAGCTCCTCACGGATCGTGGTTGCATTCTCGATAGGACTTATCAGCTTAACACCGGCGGCAATACGGATTTTCTCAACATGCTGGCGCGCAACCGTCTTGTCAGCAAACGCAAATCTAAAACGCAATCGGTGCAATCGGTTCTTGAAGAACCCTTACCCGCAAAAGATGTGCATATTGGCCCGTCCGATTATGTCAGCTGGCAAGGCGACAACAAGGTTGCCTTCATCCGGCTTGAAGGCCGCGGCTTCTGCGATGCGCCCATCGAAATGGAAGTACGGCTTTCGGTGCAAGATTCGCCCAACAGTGCCGGCGTTGTTATTGATGCGTTGCGTTGCGCAGGCCTTGCCAAACGTAACGGCATTGGCGGACCGCTCGAAGGTGTGAGCGCCTATACAATGAAGTCTCCGCCGCGGCAGATGCGCGATGCCATTGCCAGCGCCGAGATTGAGAAATTTGCGGCTAAGTTTTAAAGCACGCGGTTATCTTGATAAAAAACGGCGGG
>JADMIO010647562.1_pt1 | contig 16739 bp, 14 predicted proteins | sample 8958161 | NCBI WGS metagenome assembly JADMIO01 (sample SAMN16585339, study PRJNA669376) | soil metagenome | isolation source: Crop rotation soil | place: USA: Cullars Rotation, Alabama | collected 2011
CGACAACTTGTCCACGTGGAATTCTAAGCTTAGGATCCCAATGTGCTGGAAAGTCGCTTCAATGTGCGGGAACGACAGGTTTCCGTAGCCAAACCAGACCACATCAATTCCGAGCCGATCCACCATCTCGAGCAAGAAACGGGTGTCTCGGCGAACATCCATTCCGGTCAGCTTGCCGACCAGTGTCTGCGCCTTGCGCAAATACCGGTTCGCGGAATGATGCGCGCATGAAGGTGAATACGAGAAGCTGCGGCAGAGGCCCTTGTAGAATGCTTCTGCTTGCGCGCCGCCGATATTGTTGCGTCCGACACGGGATACCACGTGCAGCTCGCAGACGCGGCCAAGCGCCTTGATGGAGTTCTCGATCCGCAGCTGAGGGCCGCCAGCCGGCGGATGTTCCAGATAGATCGCAGTAAAAAGTACCTTCAACATCGTTTCCCACTCACTAGCACCAGATCAAGCCTCTATTGGATCACCCGAATGGGCCATGCCCCTGAATAGTGGACTTGCTGTCATCAACTCTGAAAAGGTGCCTTGAGCGGCTAAACGACCTTTTTCCAAAATAAATATCCGGTCGCACGCCCGAACCGTCGTCAACCTGTGCGCAATCATGATGATTGTCTTCTTGTGCGCAAGCTGGGCAAGTGCATCCATGATTGCGGATTCGGTGATGCCATCCAAAGCGCTTGTCGCCTCATCCAGGATCAAGACGTCCGGATTCCGATACAGCGCCCTGGCAATGCCTATCCGCTGCCGCTGTCCGCCACTAAGCCGGATACCGCGTTCCCCAACAACAGTTTGATAGCCCTCAGGCAGTTCGCCAACTATGAATTCGTGAATTCTGGCAATGCGCGCAGCGTTTTCCACCGCTTGCATATCGAGGGAATTTTCATCCACCCCAAAAGCAATATTGTGTGCGATGGTATCATCAGAAAGGTAGATTTGTTGCGGAACATAGCCAAGATTACGCTGCCATTTACGAGAATTTTTGCCATCCACGGCAAGTCCATCCACCTCAAGCGAGCCGGACTGCGGTTCGAGCAATCCCAGCAAAATATCGACAGTCGTCGTTTTTCCGGACCCGGTAGATCCCACGAATGCAACGGTGGTATTGGCCGCAATGGAAAGCGTCAGCCCGACTACGCTCGGGCTCGGCGCCCCGGCATATTGATAAGTAATGTTGTTTAAGCTTATTTCCTTTTGCAGCGCGCTCGCATCTTCGGCCTTATCTGTATTTCCGATGAGGTCGACGTAAGGGCCGGCATCACGAAAAACCGTTTCCAGGGCAGGCAGGTTATAGCGAATAATCGCGAGATTCGAGTATGTTTGCTGGACGGCGGGCAGCAGACGATACCCCGCAAAAGCATATACCGCAATGATAGGCAGCACTTGGCTCAAAGCTTGCTGCTTCCCTAGCAGCAACATCGTAATCATCAGAACCCCGCCAAAAGCGATCATCTCCAACAAGTATTTTGGCAACCTTGCCAAGGCCTGACTAGCCGCCAGTTGTTCAGCCAATATCCGTGAAGGGATCGCGTAGCGGCGTATGAAATTCTCCTCATGGCCAAGGACCTTGATTTCCTTGATACCGCCGAAGGCCTCATTGGCAATTTTGGATCGGCTGGCCCCCGCAGCCACTGATTCCTTGCCGATCCGTGTAAGCAGCCGCCGGATTGCGATAAAGATCAGGCTGTACACACCGCCCATGACAAAAGCCACGCCAAACGCCAGAACCGGATCAACAATCACCAGCAGGCCCAGAATCGCCAGGATTACCGCCCCTTTGGCAAGCAAATCAATGGTCGGCAACAGTACGCCGACAACCAGGCGATTGATTTCCGCGAACAGGATGTTGATCAGTTCAGAAGAATTACGCTGCAGATAAAAAGCATAAGGCCGCGCCAGATAGCCTGCAAGCAAACGCGCGGAAAGCGTATGTCCGCATAAAGATGTGACGCGAAGCGAAAGCCACAGGGCGAACGCCGAAAACAAGTTGTTGAAAACCAGCACCGCCAGCACAACCCCGCCCACGAAATAAAGGAAGCTCACATCCCGGTTGAATCCAAGAGCCAGGTAGGTGTCGGAAAGTATCGCGTGACGATGAATCAATCCAGGATCTGCAACCAGGGCCATGAATGGCATGATGGATGCAATGCCGGCCATTTCGACCAATGCCATCACCAGAATGGTCGACAGCAACCAGTAAATCTGTTTTCGCTCACGCGCCGAAAAAAGAGATAAAAGCTTTTTTAAGTTGGCCACTGTCCAGCCCGTGTTTTCAGGTGAATAAATCCGCTGCTCTTGCCCCAAAGGCAGGTCATCTTTTCCACCTCAAGTCCCTTTGAGTTGTTTGATATCCGCCAAGACCATTTCCTGAACAATATCCGCCAATTGTTTCTGGGCTTGCCACCCAAGAATCCTTCTTGCCTTGGCGCTGTCCCCCCTCAGCGATACAACTTCATCAGGCCTGAAATAGGCCGGATTCACTCGTACCCAATCGCGATAATCCAATCCGACAACGCCGAAGGCCGTTTCAATAAATTCCAGAACCGTATGAGAACGCTCGCTGGCGATGACGTAATCGTCCGGCACCTCGTGATTCAGCATGCGCCACATCGCATCGACGTATTCCGGTGAATAGCCCCAGTCTCGCCGCGCATCCATGTTTCCGACTTCAACATGATCAAGCAGGCCAAGATGGATTTTTGCGACAGAGGACGTAACTTTGCGGGTGACGAATTCATACCCGCGGCGCGGCGATTCGTGATTATAAAGAATGCCGGTGCAAGCAAAAAGGCCATGATGACGGCGGTAATTCGAAACCAGATGATGGCCGGCGACCTTGGAAATGCCATAGATTGAACGCGGATTAAATCGCGTCGCCTCGTTTTGTGGGGTGGACTCCGCCTCACCGAACATTTCACTCGAGCCGGCAAAATAGAAGCGGCATGAAGGCGCCAATTCCTTGATGGTGGCAAGCAGGAAGTGTGTCGAATTGAAATTATTCGACAAGACCGACATTTCATCGTCGAATGAATAACTGACAAAGCTTGAAGCGGCTAGGTGATAGCACTCGTCCGGCCGCACCTCGTTGACGACCTTGTAGACAGCCAGGTGATTGTCGACCGAACCGGCATGCAGGCTTATCTTTTCGCGAATGTGCATGATATTGCGCAAACGATGTGAAGGATCTTCAATCGCTTCGCGCCGCACAATACCATGCACCTCATAGCCCTTGGCCAACAAATATTCGGCCAGGTAAGAGCCATCTTGTCCGGTGATGCCGGTAATCAGCGCGACACGTCTTGTCATTTCAGCGACTCAATCTATCAATTTACCGGGAGCTACCGCGGAGTTCCATTACTCAAAAAAAACAAATGTACTTTTGCCAGCCATTTTTCGTATGAATGCCGCTCGGCAATCAATGCCAAGGCATTTTGAGACATTTTATTGTGGCGCATATTATCTGCCAGCAAGGCCAACACCGAAAGAAATTGCGCGCCGGCGTCCGATGCATTGCAATCCAGCGTAAATCCCGAATCTGTTCCTTGTATCAGCTCCGGCAACGCCTCGCATGTGTTCAATACGACCGGCAAACCAAACGCCAGCGCATCCATTACGACAATGCCTTGAGACTCCTTGTTGGACGGGTGGAAAAATATCCAGCTGATTTTATAAAGCGTTTGCAGATCCGCTTGATTCAGGCGGCCAGGCAGGAAAATTCGAGGATAAGCCGCGGCATTTTCCTTGATTTCCTCATACAGCGTTCCATCTCCCGCCCATACAAAGACAAGATTATCGTCCTTTTCCAGTGCAATCTTGGCTAATTCGAGCCATTTCCAAGGGTTTTTATAGATCTCAAAGTGACCGACGGAGAGCACAACCCGCATTCCTCTTTCCGCCAATCCGGCAATATGCGTGCTAGCCGAATTGCTCTCCTGCGAATCCTCAATAATGCCGCTACAAGCTTGGGTAATGAATGAAGGGCTTGGAATTTCATTGATACTCGACTCGGAAATTTGCAGATAGGCTGCCCACCTCTCGGCGCCAAACCTGGTCGGCACAAACAAGCGCAGTTTATCTGCCGACATGCGACGTTGTACCAAGCCGCTCAAGAAACTGCTCCAAAGCCTTATGGCCAGCCGCTTTATCGGACCAGCTCGACTCTGTTCTGCCGCGACGATATCAGGCAATACATGCAATAGATAATCTGCTCGGCCCGAAAGAAAAACGAACCCCCAAAACGCATTCGGATTGTGGGAAGAAATAATCACATTTCGCCCCCGAAAGTAGCGAAGATGATTTATCCCCAACAATAATTCATAGAGAAAATTCACGGGGACCAGAAGCTGCCGCGGGAAATGTTTCAGCGCGGCGAATGAATCCAGTTCGGCCTTGACGATCGGGGCGGGCAAGATCGAATCAGTTTTAAGCCTGAGACCTTGGCTGGAAAAGAAAAGGATTTTTTCGATTCTGGCGATCTTGAGCAAGGCGGAAGAAAAATGATTCAGGTGCGTAACCACGCCGCCATATGCCGCGGCATGCGCAACCAGTGTCGCCGACGGCAATGGCTTAGGCGTTGAATCCAACTGATTATCCTGCCGTCAGCAAATCGATCTGTCGCTTGTCAGAAATGAACTCTGCGAATGCACGCAACTCTCGCGGCAGTGTTCCCTCTTCGTTCAGGGAGCTCAATTCATAAATGATGTCATCCGAACTTGCAACCTTGCGCTTCCCGAATACAAGCGTCGGTTCCAATGAAGCCAAGGTAAAGGGCTTCATATTAAAAAGACCGTGTGCATAGCGAATGGCAAGTTCCCGCTGTTCCAGCGTCAGCGTATCCACCTCCGGCAGGCTCATCAGAATCGACCGGTATTCCTCGATGGAGTCGGGATCGATGGTGAATCCCTTGCCTTCATAGCGGCCGGAACCTGCGGTAATTACCGGCTTGCCCAGGCAAGCCATTTCAAGTCCCGCGGTGCCGCGCACCGAGATTCCGTAATCGGCTATTTGATACCAGCCGAATGGGCTGATCGGCGTATCGGCATAGACAAGCCGGATATGTTCCGGCAATTCGCCGATATGTTCGGAAATGATTCGTTCCTCTTCATATTTACCGCCGAGCATCGACTGAAATTCTCCACGCCATAAATTGGATGGATGCAATTTGATATACCAGATGACATTGGGATTGTTGACGGCAATTTTAATTGTCTGAATCAGCCAGGTTGCATAGTCTTGAAATAGCTCGTCGCCAAAATGGAACAAGGAGTCGTACAGGATATGACTGAAAAGAATGACAACCTTGCGATCATTTGGGATGCCAAGCGACTCACGCCCGCTTTCCCGCGACATGTTGCTTGTACCTTTCTGATTTCGCATCGAGCGAAACCATTTGTCGCTATATCTATCCGCAAAATTCTTGTCCACATCCCTCTTGATACTTTCAAAATCCGGAAGAAGGCGCACGACTTCCCACGCTGAATTTGTCAGTGCCGCGTGATGAAGCCGCTGGTTCTCCCATGACCGTCGCTGCACAATGATTGCATTGTCGCGAACCGTTCCGGATGTCTTGATGACATCCAGACCGCACTCAAGCGCGGCATAATAAAATCCGCCATATTCTTCGATGAATGTTTCGGTAAAGACCGCTGCCGTTATTTTCTGTGAACGGTACAGGTTGATCGCAGCCTCATATGCCCGGCACATGTCCGGTATCCATGTGCGCGCAAATTGCTTGAGTTTTTCCGACTTTGGTTCAATGAAGCCCGTCGCAAAATACCGGCAATATGTCGACATCACCATTTGTCCGATAGGCAATTTTTTATAGTGAAGATTCTTCCATTGCGAGACGGTCGTACATGAATCCAAGCTTGAAGGATCAAATGTATCCACCTCGGTAGCGATCACCGTTTCGAGCTGAAAGACTTTTGCCTTCACCAAACCAAAGTAAAGTTTGTGCGCCCATTGCTTCTTGAGCAGAACAACGCAAGGTTCAATATTCTTTGCGGAGAAGGCAAGACTCAAATAGGTCCACATCTGGCCCCAAAGGATATTCATGCCCTGCCCACCTACGAAAAGCACGCGCCCTTCATACTGCCCATCGCGACTCACAATTTTTCTATAGGCAGAGAATTTCTTCCTGAAGCGAAGAAAAGCAATGAGGGTTCCTACCACCCGCCTGTACATCCTTAACAGCCGTGGGAAAAAGTCAGTCATGAAACGGAATTCTCATTAATGATTACACCCAAACTACCTATCCAACCTAAATCAGCCAGGTTGCTGATTTATCGTTGGCGCCATTCGTAAAAAATATTTTATTTTCCAAGTGAAAATCAGCGGCGAAGCCAAGGCCAAGCGCATTCCCAACGGTTCACCAGGGTTGGCATCAAGCTGTATTTATTTGATTCTTTGCTTGCGCAGGCAGAGCTGACTCCGGTCTCTTTCAACTGAGTCACTTGGATTCAAGTTTTTTAAAAACGCAGACGACACTTAATCCATCGTAGCGCTCAAAATTATCCGGCTTGAAGAAAACCCCGCGAACTCGCGTCAACAGGCGAATGAGCAGACTCTTCAAAAATCCGGCGGGAATGTCGCCTACACCGACGCATTTGAGGAGTTCCAATCCCTGCCTTGAACCAAAATATTTGAGCAGCCACCAGGGCAATATTGATATATGTCCCGATGAAGTGCATTCACCGGGAGAAAAGCAAAGAAGCTCGCCTTTCTTCACGGCCGCATACACCGAATGGAAACACATGACATTCGGCGTGGACAAAATCAGGTGACCGCCATCTTCCAGCAGAAACGAGAGATCCCGAAAAAATTTTGATGGATTGTCTAAATGCTCAACCACTTCCAGGGCAACGATCTGATGGAAGCGTTGGCCTCCAGGAATTTTTTCGTACCATAAATCCTGGTTGAAGTCGGCCTCCGTCAGGGCCAAGTCCATATTCCAGTCACTCCCATCCAGATCGACGGGAACGACTGTAAATCCAATGTCGCCCAAGCGTAGCGCCAACGCTCCAGAGCCCGCACCAAGTTCAAGGATAGGGCGCGATACATCAAATGTATCCTTGGCCAAGTCGCCGACAAGTTCATGAAGAGCGGCAAGCGAATGTATTGCGACTCCCTTATAGGTGGGGCCAAAATTATCGCGATGTTTAACTTCTTGCTTTAGCATTTTTGATCAATTCTATTTATCAAATCAGAATTTCATGTGGCTCTTTTGCGCTGCATTTCTCTGATCAGGAATTGGCCATTTTCATTAATCTTATGTGTTCGGCGATGTCGCTGATTCGCCATAAAGCCAGGGATTTATCTTTGTAGGCGCCATCAACTTCAGTGCATTCTTCATTGATTAATTTTAGCGGCGCAGGAAGCGCAAAGGGCGCGGCTTGCAAATTGAGCGTAGTCCAATCCCCTCTGACAATATCTCGATTGTGGGGTCTGGCCGGAAATGTCGTTGTAAGAAGAAAGGTGGAACCGCTATCGGAAATATTTTGCAAGGCCAGAAAAATATCGTTAAATGATAAGTGAACCAGACAATCACGGCAAAAAATCAGGTCGACTTTTGGCAGGGCGTCTTTGATCAAATTCAGTTTGCGAAAGGCTATATTATTTTTCTCGTATTTCTGCTTGTTGTGATCGATGAGCCGCTTGACGATGTCAGCTCCGAGATAATTCACGCCGTCCAGATTTACGTGCCGCATCCAATGGAAATCACCGCAAGGTATGTCCAACATCGAGCGAATATTGAATTCGCCAAAGAGCTGCGGCAGTTCCTTGATGATTACCTGGGTTTGCAAGACGCCTGAGCCTGTTCCGGAAACGGAGTCCGCGCCACCCCATTTATTTCCGGAGAAAATATCCGAGAAAATATATTCCGTGGGCACGACTTTACGCTTTAGCCACTGATACACAAGTCGCGCGCCCGGAATCGTTTTTGCGACTTCTTTCAACTTGTTCATAACGAATATTCCACTGTTGACTTTCAATCAGCTCGAGTTGATCCACTCAGCTCACAGTCTGAAGTGGTGTGTTCGGCACATCGGCAATCATTGCAGATTACGATCAGATGAAATCTGCGCTGCCCGGCCGCCCCGAGATTTTTCAATTGATCGGCAAGAGCAAGTCGAGCCTGGGTTGACATGGCGCGATAACGACGCTTTTCTTTTGCCTTGTGAAAAGCGCATTCAAAATTCTTCCAGCGACACGCGCCCTTTTTCAAGCAGCATCTCCAACAGAAACAAGTCCAGCTTTCCGTCAAGATTCAAGCTTCTTTCCTCTGGCATGACAAACGGAAGCGTCCGTTCCGGCATAAACGTCTTGCGTTCAATCAGGACATCCCGGTGTGTCAAATAAAATGCGCCGTTCAACGCATACACTTCCGGAAGAAACTGACGCGCCACCATCGACTCTTTTCCGAGGTAGGAGGCAACAAAACCTGTATCGATTTTTTGAATTTTGTCCGGATGAGGAGAATCATGGCGCACCAGGCTCACAATTGCCTGTGCATTCGAATCGGATTCATCGAACTTTCGGCACAGGGCATCCAGATCAGCAAGAATACGTAAGGGTGATGTGACTTGCAGCAGCAGCACATACCCCTCTTGAATTGGCGCCGTTTCGATCAGGTGAAGAACCACATCGACGGTTTTCGCGCCATCAGTGGCCAGTTCCGCCGGCCGCATCGCGGGCGCCGCAGCGCCATATGATTGGGCAATGGCATGCATTTCCGGATGGTCGGTGGTGACCAGTACACGATCCACATAGCTGCAATGCTGAGCCAATTTGATGGTGCGCTCAAGCAAAGTATCGCGGCCAAGCCGATACAGATTTTTGCCGGGAATACCTTTGGATCCGCCTCGAACCGGAATAACCGCAGTTACAGGCAAGCCTTTAATCATTGCGGAACACCCCGATTTGCCGGCTGCCAAGAAGATTGCGGTGCAGGTATTCCGGAGTGATGAAATCAAACAGCCCCGCCGGGTCGCCATAACCATGGTACGGATACTCGCCCGACAGGTAGCTCTTGATGTTGTCGATTTCGGAAATTACGGTTTCGAAATGCTCGCACTTGAAATTGTGCATTTCCATCAGCGTCTTCAAACTTCTTGGGGAAAAATGCGCCAGGTGTTTCCATGCAAAGGTTGGCGACATTTCCCGCATCAATCTTGTGGCCAGCGATTCCGCGTTGGGCACAAGAATAAAAAGAAGACCTTTTGGCTTGAGCATTTTCTTGACGACTTCAAGAATGCTATGGATGTCATACAAATGCTCGAGGACGCTCCACATGGCAATGCAGTCGTAGTCGTTTCCAAGCTTGGCGGGATCAAGACTTTCAAAGTTTGCGGAAATGAACTGGACGCCTTTCGCCTCATTGTAAATGTCGGCATAGCGTTCGTTGACATCGACACCGACGCAGGTACCCCAGCCGTTTTTTTCCGCCATCTTGAGAAAAACGCCGGCGCCGCAGCCGATATCCATGATCTTTTCGCGTGCAGGAGGCTTGAGCTGGTCCACCAGGTCCAGGCCATACTGATATTTTATCTCGTCGATCTCCACTTGCATCGGCTGCGTGTAGATGTCCGATGCAGTCTTGTCGTCAGCATAGATTTCCATTGCCACGTCGTATTTGACGCGCGGATTCAGATAGCGGTGCGAACAGCTTTTGCAACGATAAATGTCCAGGCCGTACCGTGTCAGGGAAAATTCGTGCTCGCCCGATTTGCATACCGGGCAGACATCCACGGATTCCCAATTACCTTCGACCCGCTGATAACGTTCCACGCCGGTATCAGCGACGACTTTTGCGTGCTCCCGGATCAAGTAGCCACTGGAAGGGCGTCCTTCACCGGAACGGTTGGTTTTCGCGTGGAACTTGCTGGCGCCGTGCCGTAAATTGCCGTCAAAGGTATTCTTGACTGCCAGCCGTTCCTCAAAACTATTTATATCAAATTTTTTCATGGTTATTTCGCTGACTATTTGATGGCCAGAAATCCCTCAAAACAGATGTACTTCATGATGCTGACAACATCAACGAATCCGGCCCTCTTCAGCAAGTCAATATCGCCTTGCGTCGAGAACGGTTCCAAGACACCTTTCAAGCTTCTGGATTTTGCAATGATTTCGTCGGGAGTATAGCCCTGTGCCAGCTTGTATTCGTTGTATAAACTAGTCGTGATGTCCTGAAAACGGGCATCGTTGGCGCGTACTTTTTCGAACAGGACAAGAGCACCGCCCCAATTCAATGATTGATAAAGCTTGTCGATCAACCGTTGGCGCTCGCTCGGGCGAATGAATTGAACGGTGTAGTACGCAACAATCATGTCGGCGTTGAGCAGTGGATATTGAAGCACGTCTTCAACCAGAAACTCCGTGTTGGCCAATCCTTTTTGTTCTTTCTTCTGCGTCGCCATTCGCACCATGTCGTCTTCAATATCAATGCCGATGAATTTCGCTTCCGACTTGGCGGCATTATGCGAGGCGAGCTTGAGCGTCAGTTCGCCGGTCGAACAACCGATCTCATAGCATACTGAATCCTGCTTGATGAAGAAATCGCTGAGAGCGACAGTCAGCTCATGTCCCTCACGATACAGCGGAACGGATTTTGAAACGTGATCGTCAAAGTTGAGTGCAACTTCACCCTTGAAACTCCAATTCGCATTCTCTGCATTAAGTCCGTCGCCGACATTTTTCATGACACTTTCTCCTGCGTTGTTTGTACCGCGCTTAGCGCGAGGCGTCTGTGTTGCGTTGTCCGGTTGAAAAAATATAAAACCCTTTTCCGCCGTTGTATTTGGTTTCGACCGTATCGATCCGAATGACTTGCTCAAGCCACCGCATCAAGTCGTCGACCCTGGAGTTGTCCATGCCGGCGTCCCGTATCGCATTGGTCAATCTCTTGCGCATATCCTGAATAAGCTTCTCGCCATAAACCCTGTCGTGCGCGAAGGTCGTCCACTCGAGATTGAGTTTGTGCTTCTCCGCGATATCCAAAAAATCAAAAGGCGAGAAAAAATGAATGTCGGAAAGCGACATCGGCACCTGAAACAGCAATTGCAAGGTCATCCAGATATGCCCTCGCAAATTCGTGAAATTCGGACAGGTTACAACCAGGCTGCCTGATGGCCTGGCCTTGCCCATCAATGACAGGATTGCCGCTTCGGGCTCGTCAAGATGTTCGATAACTTCCTGCAGGACGACTACATCAAAGTCGTCTTGTATCGCGTCATAGCTTGAAACGAGATAGTTTAGATTGGGGTGGCTGTATCTCGCATTGCATCCCTTGATTGCCTCTTCGGAATAATCTATCGCCAATACGGAACGCGCCCCGGCCATGGCAATGGCATAGGCAGTCTCGCCTGTCCCGCAACCGACTTCGAGGACGTCTTTCCCTTTGAAGTCGACGTTACGCAATACGAATTCAGTGACATCCGCGGTCGGGAATGTGAAGAAGCTGTCACTTGCCCCGGCGTACAGCTTGCCTTCGCTGTAAGCAGCGTTGTAGATATCCTTCAATGATTCGTTGCTATGCATTTTTCGTTTCCCCGCCTGGCTCTTCCCAGTTGTAAATCTGCTTTCCTCCGACATGGCTGCAGAATCTTCCTCGGTAATAGGCGCGATTCAGCAATTCCTCGTGGCTTAATTCGCGTGTTTCTTCACCTAGCATTTGCGGGAATTCAGGAACGTCGCGTTTAAGTATTTCTGCCTGCTCTTCCTTGGGACGTGCGGCAAATTCAACCATGGTCTTGATATGTTCCTTGCGTATCGAAACACGGCCATCGCGCGTCTCGCCTTCGGGCAACACCGTGAAGTGCCTTTCGATCGCGTTGGCGCCCAGATGAATTCCCGCAAGTGAAGCCTTGACGCCGTTTTCGGCGACCGCGGTATGTTCGCTCAGGCCAATATTCTTCGCGTATTTTTGCAGGAAGCCCATGCGCCTCAGATTCATCTTTTCAAGCGGCGTAGGGTAAATGGTCACGCAATGGAGCAAGGAAAACGGGGTGCCGGTGGAAGATATGTATGACGCAGTAGCTTCAATTTCCTTGTCATAGGTGGCGCCGGTAGAAACGATCAATTCATCGAAACCATCGCAAAGACTCCTGATAAGCGGCATGGAACCGCAATCATAACTGGCGACTTTAATCGCCTTGAATCCAAGTTCGCGCAAATGCGGTATCGATGAAAGGTTAAATGCCGTGGTCAATGGAATCAACCCAGCGCGTTCACACTCCTGCATGAAAGCCTCGTGTTGCTGGTAGCTTAATTCCAGTCCCTTGAGCCTCTGGAACTCGGGTTGATACGGCCGCTTGATCGTGACGACCGCGCCGTTCTTGTCAACCTCACCTTCTTCGAATTGAGGGCGGAAGCTTAGATCTTCCGCAAAAATGGTTTGTATCTTTCCATGCGTCGCCCCACCTTCGGCGGCCTCCCAAATCATTTTTTTGAGAATATCAAATTGGCCATTATGGTTCTGGCAGAACTCGGCGATTATTTGCATGACTGGCTTCCTAATTAGTATTGGCTTGCAGACGATTATCCGATCCGGACGCAGCGAGCAAGCCTGCAACCGACTCAACCAGATAACGCATATGACTGCTCATTGAATCCAGGGGGATCTCCACGGGATCCGTGTTGCGCCCCCGCGCTGAAATATTTTGGCCGAGCGAGGTTTCCATATCGTATAGATAGATATTCCGCGCATGCCTCACGACTATTCCACTTTCAATATGATATTCGCCATCCTGGGCAGACAGCGAAGACAAATCTGCTTGCCCAGCCAGCAAGAAGAGAACGTTTACATCCTTGTTTGGACTGACATGGAAGTTAAGCGCATAGCGCTGTGATTCTCCGTCATTTGTTACCGTAACAGCTTTAGCCGGAAGCCCAATTGCCTGGAGCGGGAACGGAACTGCGTCATCAAGACTCAAGCCCAATTCAACAGATAATTGCGTATAAACCCGATCGATTGTGCCTTGGAATTCCTCGCAAATCGGTTTGCAAAGCCGGACGCCGGAATACAGAAGCAGCTCTTCAAAAAGTTCTCTAATCAGCAATCCTGGCTGCAGCAATTCTTCCGAACAGTCCGCCCTTCCAGTGAACAATGAAAATTTTCCGGGATTCACCCTGGCATCAATCGGACGCTGAATCGTCAGCAGGTAGCGCTGGTTCAGCAAGTAGGTGCCGCCACCGGCTACCCATAAATATTCACCCTGCCCCTGCAACTTGAGAAGGTCGCTATCGTTATGAACCGATGCCCTTTGCAATGCGCATGTAAGGTCCACTTCGAGTCCACTACCCGTATTTCGAAACTCATGTTCCGGAGTCAGGCCAATGACATGATAATGCCTGCTCATTTCACCTGCGGTCCGATAAATACCCTAGCGTCGCGTAGTAGGCGTCAGGGAAACTTTCGATCTGCTGTTGGTTGAACATGTTCCAGCCATCAAAAATCATCAATGGCTTGTTCATTAATTTGAATGCATCCGCAACATTGAATCGGCTATTCATAGGATGGTTATTCATCACCAGCACGACATCCGCTCCGGCAAAGCCGTCCATGATGTTGCCTGCAACTTGGCAACCGAGCGCTGTCGCGACCTCCGGGCCCACGACAAAATCCTTGATGACGACATTTGCGGCATTGGGGAGAATGCCGACCAGCTTGGTCGCCATCGATTCCCGGATATCTGAAGTCTCGGGAACGCCTTTGAAAGAAAGTCCAATCAACAGGATCTTTATCTTGTCGATGTCTTTGCCCGTACTGTCGCAAAACTTTTTGATTTTTTCCAGAACCCGAACATGTCCCATTGAATTGATGGAGCGGCTGGCGACGCCAAGTATCGGGGTATAGCCGGCTGGCTTGCCAAGCGAATGCGTGTAAAGGTAAGGATCCTTTGCAAGGCAAATTCCACCCACGCCGGGACTTGGCATGGGGATCGGGTTCCTAGGATATCCTTCGTTTGCCGCTTCGATCAGCTTGAATGCATTGATATTAAGGTCTTCACAGATTGTCGAAACCTCGTTTGCAAATGAAAATACCAGGTCGCGGTAAGTATTGTTCAGAAGTTTGACCATTTCCGCGGCTTCGAGAGATTCCACATCAATAATGGTATTGGTGATCTTGCTGAACAGCTTTGCCGTCAGCTCATAACTTGTCTTGTCATATCCACCGATGATTTGCGGAAGCACCCGCAATTCTTCCAACGCATTTCCCTCTACCGTTCTTTCCGGAGCAAAAGAAACGAAGAAGTCGGTTCCTACGGCCAAGCCGCTTTTTTCAAGAAGCGGAATGACCAGGTGACGCGATGAACCCGCCGGTAGCGTGGAACGGAAAATAACCAGATCATTCTTCTTTAATCTGCGCGCGATGGTTTCAGATGCTTGGGTAACAAATGAAAAATCCGGCTTCTTGTTGTCATCGACCGGCGTTCCAACGCAAACAACGTGAATATCCGCGTCGATCTCATCCAGATTCTCGGTAAAGTTAATCGGATTGGACTGCTCAAGCGACGCAAGCATTGACTCCAAACCGTTTTCAAAAAATGTCGGCTTGCCTTGGCGAAGCTTTTTGACTACCTCCGGATTGGTGTCCACTCCGACGACCATGAGCCCCGCATTGGCGAGAACCGAGGCGAGCGTAAGACCGACAAATCCCAAACCATAGACGGCAACTATGCGATCCTCGATCTGCTGGTCGATGATTTCGGAGAGAAGAACCAGATCGTGGAATTTGCGGTCTTCACTAACCAGAATTATCTGGTTGAATTTCTGGTAGCTTGTCCCGCGAAGCTTGGCTTGCCTTACGATATCCTGCCGCATTTGCTGGTGGCTCAGGCCGACCTTCAACACAATGGGAGAAAGATTTGCAATGAGCGATACCGGCTGGTCGATGCTGATGTTCTTACCGAGACCTCTTCTGACATCGCCATCAGTGACGATACCGGTCACGCGCAAATCATCGTCAACAATAACGACGACACCGGCGATATGCCTATTTTCCTCAGAGCTTGCCATCAGGCCGATTGCTTCCCTGATAGTGGTTTCTTTCTTGATAAGCGCTTTGAATTTCATTTTTTAATGCCGTCCCGAAGTTGATATAGATCACTTACAGTATTAAATCTTCCGCCACTTAGGGTCCGTTTTCTGTCGACCAGAACACAATCTATGCCCGCGCCGGAACTCAATTCAGCGTCAGCAATATCGTCCCCGATTACCAGTATTTGCTCTCGTGTCGTGTTCGTTTCACTGAGAATCCACTCGAGGTGTTCGGAGCCTTTTGAAAATCCGTCCGAGCTGCCTAATACTGAAGAAACATGAGGCCGGATCGAAACGGGAAGAATCTTGTCTACCAAATCAGCCAACTCTTTCGGTGGCACCGATGATGAAATAAAAATCTTGTGACCCCACTGCGCCAGCGAAATCAGCAAGTCAGTAGCATCGGGAAATAATTTGGCATAAATCAAATTTTGCTTGTTAAGCGCCTCGAAGTTTTCATTAAAACTCTGAAACCTGGCTTCATCATTTCCAAGGCCGAGCAAATCCAATATGCGAAAAAAGATATATTTTCTGGGGTGTCCGGATAATCTCAAATAGTGTTCTGCCACCTCATCCGCCGACCCGGACTGTACGCTTTCAGGAAAAACCGATTTGAAAGCTTGAACAAAATTCCGGGCCTTCATTGACATGGAATCCAAAACCGTTCCATCCCAATCAAAAACATAAACATTTTTTTGGTGAAGCTTCAAATGAAGAAGTTGCGTCATTTCAAACGGCTCAATTCGAATACGGTAGCGTTCATGAAGGGCGTCCGTGTGCAATAAAGTCCTGGTAGGCCAAATCAATACCGTCCTTCAATCCAATCTTCGCCCGCCAATCCAATGACGCGATTTTCGTCACGTCCAGCACCTTTTGCATCGTTCCATCCGGCTTGGAAGTGTCTTGTACAAAGCTGCCTTTGTAGCCAACCACATCGGCAATGATCTCCGCAAGCTCACGTATGGATCCGTCTTCTCCCGTACCCACATTGATCAGCGGGCATTGCGATGGCTCGACCAGCTGGTCATATCGCTCCTTATCCAATGTGGCCAGATAAACCAGGGCGTTCGCCAGATCATCCACATACAGAAATTCGCGCCTGGGTGTGCCGCTGCCCCACAGTACGACTTCGCTTGCGCCTGAAAGCTTTGCTTCATGCATCTTGCGAATAAGTGCGGGCAGCACATGAGCGCTGTTCAAATCGTAATTGTCGCCCGGGCCATACAAATTGGTCGGCATGACGGCCAGCCATTTCGTGCCATATTCACGATTGTATGACCAGCACATTTCAACTCCGGCAATCTTGGCCAAGGCATAAGCGCGATTGGTTGCTTCCAGCGGGCCGGTCAGCAGGTATTCTTCTTTGATCGGCTGCGGACAATCACGCGGGTAAATACAAGAGCTGCCAAGAAAGATCAATCGTTTGACCTGGGTGCTATATGCAGCGCGACAGACATTGGCTTCGATAAGCAAATTGCTCATCATGAATTCCACAGGAAACGTATTGTTGGCGTGAATCCCGCCAACTTTCGCCGCGGCCAGAAACACTACCTCAGGTCTTTGCTGCTCAAAAAATTGCTGGGTAGCCGAAGCATCTTCCAAATCCAGTTCGGCATGGGTACGCCCGATCAGATTCGTATAGCTTTCCAGCACAGTGGGATCCGAAGCTTGGAATTCACGTGACTTGAAGTCGCGGC